>FLNY01004993.1_pt1 | contig 66634 bp, 54 predicted proteins | sample 1140381 | NCBI WGS metagenome assembly FLNY01 (sample SAMEA3878172, study PRJEB12797) | bioreactor metagenome | biome: Moose rumen | place: Sweden | collected 2011-10
TGAAGGGGAGGGAGCAGGACGGTCAAAGGTCAAAGGTCTAAGGTCTAAGGTCAAAGGTCAAAGGTCTAAGGTCAGCCTACCCCCAGCCCTCCCCTAAAGGGAAGGGAGCAGGACGGTCAAAGGTCTAAGGTCAAAGGTCTAAGGTCAGCCTACCCCCAGCCCCTCCCTAAAGGGAAGGGGGCGGGGATTTAGGTTTCAGGTTTCAGGTTTCAGGTTTCAAGTTTCAACCATTAACCGTGAACCATTAACCGTGAACCATTAACCATGAACCGAAAGTGGTTTCAGGATTCGGGTTTCAAGTGAAAGTTTTTTGCGGGTGTTTTGTGGACGTTTTGTGAATGTTTTGTGTATTAAAAGGCTATTTTTATTCAAAGAGAGCAATTTTTGTGGCAAAAATTTTGTTATTTGAATTATTTTAAGTAACTTTGCGCCCAAAATGTGTAAAATCGAAACAGGATTCAGCCTACCCCCAGCCCCTCCCTAAAGGGAAGGGAGGAGGGGTTTCAGGTTTCAGGATTCAGGTTTCAGATTCAAGGTTCAAGATTCAGGTTTCTGGTTTCAGGATTCAAGTTTCAGGTTTCAGGTTCCAAGTTTCAGGTTCAAGGTTCAAGGTTCAAGATTCAAGATTCAGGATTCAGGATTCAAGATTCAGGTTCAAGGTTCAAGATTCAAGATTCAGGATTCAGGATTCAAGATTCAGGTTCAAGGTTCAAGTTTCAGGATTCAGGTTTCAAGTTTCAGGTTTCAGGTTTCAGGTTTCAAGATTCAAAGTCAAAATATAAATTCCGAATTATAAATAAAATGTCACAACAGAAATTACTCCTCGGTGACGAAGCCATAGCGCTTGGCGCCTTGCACGCAGGGTTAGGCGGAGTGTATGCCTATCCCGGCACGCCATCGACGGAGATTACCGAATTTATCCAGGGAAATCCTCTGACGAAAGAGCGCGGTATTCACAGCCGCTGGTGCACGAACGAAAAGACGGCGATGGAAGCGGCTTTGGGTATGTCGTATGCCGGCAAACGGGCTTTGGTTTGTATGAAGCATGTGGGCATGAACGTGTGTGCGGACGCTTTTGTCAATTCAGCCATCACCGGAACGAACGGCGGTATTGTGGTTCTGGCAGCCGACGACCCGTCGATGCACTCTTCGCAGAACGAACAGGATTCGCGTTTCTACGGCAAGTTTGCCATGGTGCCCATCTTTGAGCCCTCGACACAGCAGGAGGCATACGACATGATGAAAGTGGCTTTCGAGTTCTCGGAGCTTATCAAGGAACCGGTGGTCATGCGTCTCGTTACCCGTTTGGCCCACTCGCGGGCTTCCGTCACGGTGGGAGACCCCATTGCCCAGCAGCAGTTGCCCCTTTCGTCGGGCCGTCAGTGGGTATTGCTACCGGGTATTGCGAAGAAGAACTATGCTGTCCTGATAGAGAAACAGCCCCAAATGCTCCGTGCCGCCGAAGAATCGTCGTGGAACCGCCTCGCGCTCAATGTCGGCCATGAAGGCAAGACGGGAGTCGTGGCCTGCGGTATCGGCTACAACTATGTGTGCGAAGCCGGAGTTGAAGGACTGAGCGGCGTGTTGAAAGTGTCGCAGTATCCTCTGCCCGAAAGTCTCATTGCCGAATTGGCCGCCAAGAGCGACAGCATCCTCGTGGTGGAGGACGGACAGCCCGTTGTGGAACAGGACATCAAGGGTCTGCTGGGCGCAGGCTACAAGGTGAAGGGACGTCTGACGGGCGACTTGCCGCGTACGGGCGAACTCAATCCCGACACGGTGGCCAAGGCATTGGGTGTGGAGACCCGGGCCTATTTCGAGGCGTCGAAGAACGTGGTGGGTCGTCCGCCGGCATTGTGTCCCGGATGCGGTCACCGTGACGTCTATAAAGCACTCAACAAGGTGGCAGCCGAATATCCCAACGCCCGCATCTTCGGCGACATCGGATGCTATACGCTGGGCGCACTGCCTCCCTTTCAGGCACTGGCCAGCTGTGTGGATATGGGTGCTTCCATTACGATGGCCAAAGGCGCAGCCGACGCCGGAGCTTTCCCGTGTATCGCCATCATCGGCGACTCGACATTCACCCATTCGGGCATGACGGGACTGTTGGATGCCATCAACGACCACTCGAACATCACGGTGGTGATATCCGACAACCTGACCACGGCCATGACCGGCGGACAGGACTCGGCCGGCACCAACAAGTTCGAAGCCATCTGCCGCGGTCTCGGCGTGGAGGAAGAACACCTGCATGTCGTTGTGCCGTTGCCCAAGAACATGGAGGAAATCACGCAGATTATCCGCGACGAGCTCAATTACAACGGAGTGTCGGTGATTATTCCCCGCCGTGAATGTATTCAGACCCTCAACCGTAGAATGCGCAAAGAACGCGCCCTTAAAGAAGCTTCCAAAAAATGAAAAAAGACATCATACTTTCAGGTGTCGGAGGACAGGGAATCCTTTCGATAGCAACGGTCATAGGCGAAGCCGCCACCATCGCCGGTCTGCATCTCAAACAGGCCGAAGTGCACGGTATGAGCCAGCGCGGCGGTGACGTGCAGAGCGACCTCCGCCTCTCGACCGAACCCATTGCCTCCGACCTCATTTCTCACGGACAGGCCGACCTCATCATCTCGATGGAGCCAATGGAAGCCCTCCGATATCTTCCGTTTCTGGCCAAGGACGGAGCCGTGATAACGAGTTCGAAAACCTTTGTCAATATCCCCAACTATCCTGCCGAAGAAGCCATACAGGCCGAGCTGAAGGCCCTGCCCAAAGTGGTGCAGACGGATATCGACCAGGTGGCGTCCGACCTCGGGGCGGCAAGAAGTTCCAACATGGTGTTGCTCGGCATGGCAGCCAAATTTCTCGAAATCGTGTCGCCCGACACATTGCGGGAAGCCATACGCCACATCTTTGCATCGAAAGGCGAGGCGGTGACAGAGAGCAACATCCAGGCATTCAATCAAGGTATTGAACTTTCTAAATAAAAAATCATCACCATTATGTATTGGAACCAAAACAAAGAGTGTATGAGCAGGGACGAGATGCGTGCCCTGCAGGGCAAACGTCTCCACAAAGTGGTGGATTATGTCTATCATCACACACCGTTCTACCGTGCGAAGATGCAGGAGTTGGGGCTTCTGCCCGGCGATATCCAGACCATTGAGGATATCACCAAACTGCCCTTCACTACCAAGCAGGACCTTCGCGACAACTATCCCTTCGGCCTTCAGGCAGCCCCGAAGAGCGAAATCATCCGTGTGCATGCCTCGACCGGTACGACGGGCAATCCCACCATCGTGGGTTACACCCGCAAGGACATCGACATCTGGAGCGAATGTATGGCTCGTTGTATGACGGCCTACGGAGTGACCAGTGAGGACATCGTGTCGGTGGCATACGGTTACGGCCTCTTCACGGGCGGTCTCGGCGCTCACTACGGTGTCGAGAATCTGGGTGCCGCCGTTGTCCCCACGGGCACGGGCAACACCGAGAAGCATGTGCGACTCATTCGCGACCTCGGCATCACAGGCATTGCGTGCACACCATCATACGCGCTCTATCTGGCCGAGACGATGGACAAGATGGGCGTGACCAAAGACCAGATACACCTGCGTGTGGGAGCCTTCGGTGCCGAGCCCTGGACAGAGAACATGCGCAAGGAGATTCAGGAACGGTTGGGTCTGAAGGGCTTCAACCTCTATGGCCTGTCGGAAATCATGGGTCCCTGTGTGAGCTACGAATGCGAATGCCAACACGGCTCGCATGTCAACGAGGATCATTTCTATCCCGAAATAGTGGATCCCGTCACCCTCGAACGTCTTCCCAACGGACAGCGCGGCGAACTCGTCTTCACGACGCTCACCAAGGAGGGTATGCCCGTTTTGCGTTACCGCACACGCGACCTCTGTGCCCTCATGGAAGGCGAATGTGAATGCGGTCGCACCAATGTGAGAATGACGCCCATCATGGGACGTTCGGACGACATGCTCATCATCCGCGGCATCAACGTCTTCCCCTCGCAGGTGGAGAGTGTGGTGCTCAGCGAACCCGAATTTGCACCCCGCTATCTGCTCATCGTCGATCGCGTCAACAACCTCGACACGCTCGAGGTGCAGGTCGAGGTGCGTCAGGAAATCTTCACCGCAAGCATGGAATCCCTCGGAGCCATCGATGCCCTCGAGAAGAAACTTGCCTCCAAACTCAAGAGTGTGCTTTCCATCTCGGCCAAGGTCAAAATCAAAGCCCCCAACACCATCGAGCGTTCGCAGGGCAAGAGCAAATTTGTCATCGACAAGCGTGTTTTAAAATAAGACAATGGCTAACTATCCAGAGTATTTTAACCCAGACATGGAGCTCCTCACACGCCCCGAAATCGAGGCATTGCAGCTCCAAAAGTTGAAAAAGACGGTGGAACATTGCATGAACTCCGCATTCTACCGTCAGCGTTTTGCGGAGGCACATCTCAAGCCCGAGGACATCAAGAGCCTCGACGACTTGCGCCGCATCCCGTTCACCACGAAGCAGGATTTGCGCAATACCTATCCCTTCGGAATGGCTGCCGTGCCTCTCGAACAGTGTGTGCGTCTCCACTCGTCCAGTGGAACGACAGGCAACCCCACCGTGATTCTCCACACACAGAAGGATCTCGACATGTGGGCCAACTGTATGGCCCGCTGTATGTGGATGGTAGGACTGCGTCCCACAGACGTGTTCCAAAACTCGTCGGGCTACGGCATGTTCACCGGAGGTCTCGGCATGCAGTACGGTGCCGAGAAGGTGGGTATGCTCACCGTACCTGCGGCTGCCGGCAACTCGCGTCGCCAAATCAAGTTCATCACCGACTTCGGCACAACGGCAGTGCATGCCATCCCGTCATACGCCACCCGTCTCTATGAGGTCATGCAGGAAGTGGGTGTGGATCCGCGTCGCGACACGAAGCTCAAAACCCTCCTTATCGGAGCCGAGCCCCACACGGAGGAACAGCGCCGCCGCATCGAAGAGATGCTGGGCGTGAAGGCCTACAACTCCTTTGGAATGTCGGAGATGTGCGGACCCTCGGTTGCTTTCGAATGTCAGTACCAGAACGGTATGCACATTTGGGAAGATTATTACATCGTGGAAATCGTCGATCCCGAGACACTCGAACCCGTGCCTGAAGGCGAAGTGGGCGAGATGGTGCTCACCACGCTCAATCGCGAGGCGATGCCGATGCTCCGTTACCGCACGCACGACCTGACGCGCATTCTGTCCGGTCCGTGTCCCTGCGGACGTGTCCACAAGCGTCTCGACCGCATGAAAGGACGCTCCGACGACATGATAATCCTCAAGGGCGTCAACATCTTCCCGATGCAAATCGAACAGGTGCTCATGCAGTTCAAGGAACTCTCGTCGCAGTATCTCATCACGCTCTACACCACCGACGACAACGATGACATGCGGGTGGACGTGGAGCTCAACGAGATGACCGACGACTACAACTTCCTGCAGAACCTGACCCGCCAGATAACGCTCCGTCTCAAAGACGAAATCCTCTGTACGCCCAAAGTCAAGCTCCTGCCCAAGGGAACGCTACCCCAGCAGGAAGGCAAGGCCGTTCGCGTCAAGGACGAACGCAAACATTTTGCATAACCCGATAAAACCCCAACATTATGACGATTAACCAACTTTCCATCTTTTTGGAGAACAAGAAGGGTACACTTCTGCAAGTGCTCCAGATTCTCAAAGAGGCCAAGGTGCAGATTATCGCATCGGCCATAGCCGACACCGTTGACTACGGAATCCTCCGCATCATCTGCAACAATCCCAAAGAGGCCTATCAGGTGCTCAAGGACAACGGCATCGCTGTGGCGCTGACCGATGTCTTTGCCATAGCCCTTGCCAACAAAGTGGGCGAGGCCGCCGAGGTGACCTCCATCTTTGCCAAAGCCGACATCTCGATTACCTATCTCTATTCGTTCCTCATGAACGGAAAGGGTATTCTCATCTTCCGCACCGACAATGCCGAAGAGGCAGCCAAGGTGATTGAGTCGAACAAGCTTACCTCGTTTTCCGAGAGCGAGCTGGAGTCTCTCTGATGCCCATCAACCATAAAAAAAGGCCCGTCAAGGTTTGTCTTGGCGGGCTTTTTCGATTCAGTCGAAGCGCTCGTGCTTCCGATAGCCGGAGGACGTGAGCACGGCAACGATGTCGCCTGCGTCATCCGTGACGCGGACTTCGCCGTAGGGGAGTTTCTTGTGGTTCACTATCTCCCGGGCCTCGGCGTAGAGCCATCCGGGCCGGGCGGCCTTGATGAACGAAATGGAGGCCGTGGTCGAAACGGTCACCTGTCCGTGGCTGTTGACAGCAGCCGCAAAAGTCAGGTCGGCGAGGGTGAAGATGGCTCCTCCCTGGCACACGTCGGCCCCGTTGAGGTGTTTGGTTTCAACCTTCATGCGGGCTTTGGCATAGCCTTCGCCCACCTCGAGGAGTTCGATGCCGGCCAAGCGGGCAAACCTGTCGTTCTGAAAATATTCTTTCACTTCCATGACTTCGTGTCTTTTTATGAGAAAAAAAGAGGACAACCTTGCGGTCATCCTCCGATATCATGTTCTGTCGGTGATTCACTCGGCGGCAGTTTCGGCTACAACGTTGAAGGGAACCTCGACGCTAACCTCGCGGTGGAGTTTCACGGTGCAGGTGTGCTGACCCAAGGTCTTGGCGGGCTCTACAACGATGAGCTTGCGATCTATCTCAGCACCGGCAGCGGCAAAAGCCTCGGCGAGCTGGATGTTGGTAACCGAACCGTAAACTTTTCCCTCTTCGGAAGCCTTGACAGCAACTTCGAGAACCAAGCCTTTGATTTTCTCAGCCACAGCCTCGGCGTCAGCCTTGATTTTGGCACGCTTTTGAGCCTGCTGCTTGAGTTTCTCGTTGAGCTGTTTGAGGTTTGACTCAGAAGCGATGACAGCTTTCTTCTGGGGGATGAGATAATTCAAACCGTAGCCGTTCTTGACTTCGACTACATCGTCTTTGTATCCAAGATTCTGGACATCTTCAATCAAAATGATTTTCATACTTGTTGCCTCCTCTTGTTAATTATTTCATCAAATCGGTTACGTAGGGCAGGAGTGCGATCTGGCGAGCGCGCTTTACTGCGGTGGCGATACGGCGCTGGAACTTCAGCGAGGTGCCGGTGATGCGACGGGGAAGAATCTTGCCCTGTTCGTTGAGGAACTTCTTGAGGAATTCGGGATCCTTGTAGTCGATGTACTTGATGCCGTTCTTCTTGAAGCGGCAATATTTTTTCTTCTTGACGTCAACCGAGACGGGAGTCAAATAACGGATTTCGTTCTGTTCTGCCATAATTCAATCTCCTATGGGTTTAAGCCTCGGCGGGAGCTGCAGCTTCTGCTTTGGGCTGTTTGAGGCTGCGACGCTTGGCAGCGTACTCAGCGGCATACTTGTCGTTCTTGACGGTGATGAAACGAATCACACGGTCCTGGCGACGATAATAAGTCTCGATTTTCTCGACGATAGTAGGCTCAGCGTCGAACTCGATGAGGAAGTAGTAACCCGTCGATTTCTTGTCGATGGGGTAGGCGAGCTTCTTCAAGCCCCAAGCTTCCTCGTTGATGATGGTGGCACCACCGTTGGCGAGTTCTTTCTTAACACCTTCTACCGTTTCCTTTACCTGGTCATCAGATAAAACGGGAGTCAAAATGAAAACGGTTTCGTAGTTGTTCATTTTCCAGTGAACTGTTTTGATGTTAATAAAAAAAAGTTGTTAATAAATCAAATTGCAATTTGCAAGATGGTGAACCCGTAGGGAGTCGAACCCTAATCGAAGGAACCGGAATCCTTTATTCTATCCATTGAACTACGGGTCCAAGGTGACAGCTTGTGGGGATGATACTCACAAAATGCGGCGCAAAGATAGCGCTTTTTCTTTGGAAAAACAAATCTTTGGGTCGTTTTTTTTCCTTTTGGGGCTGAATTTCCGGCCAAAGGGGCTGGTTCTGCCTTCTCCAAGTGGCAGAAATCACAGCTGTCTGCGGCGAAATTCGGCTACGGCGATGGCGGTGGCAACGCCCACGTTGAGACTTTCGGAGGTGGGCATACCCGCAGGGTAGGACGGGATGTTGAGTTTGCGCGTGATGAACGGTTCGAGGGCGGGGGAGATGCCGTTGCCCTCGTTGCCCATCACGAGTACACCCACGGGGGCGAGGTCCGTGCGATAGAGATTGTCGCCTTCGAGGTAGGTGCCGTAGATGGGGATGCCGAGTTCCTGCATTGCCGAGAAGAAGGAGGCAAGGTCGGTGTAGTGAACCCTGACGCGGGCAATGGCGCCCATCGTGGCTTGTACGACCTTGGGAGCATAACAGTCGGCCGTCTCGCGCGAACAGACGATGTCGCGAATGCCGAACCAGTCGCACAGGCGGATGACGGTACCGAGGTTGCCGGGATCCTGGACGGTGTCGAGACAGAGCACCAGGTTGCGGCAGAGGGCTGCGGGCTTGAGGTCGTAGGACGGGATTTGGAAGACCCCCATTACATTCTGCGGATGTTGCAGCAGCGACACCCGTTCGAGGTTTTCCTCCACGTATGTCTCCGGGGCCTTGTCCGCCGCTTCCGGATGGGCCTGCCACCAGGCGGGTGTGGCGATGAGCTGCAGACATTTCATCGTGTCGAGATTGTCCAACACGAGTTTGTCGCTTTCGGCAATGAACCGGCCCTGTTCGCGGCGGAATTTGCGCTGTTCGAGGGCGCGGATTTGTTTGATGACAGCTTTCGAAAGGATGTTCATATTGCAATTTTAGGATGGAGGAATGTTATTCGGAATCGGTTCCCGGCAAAGCAAGGACTCCGTCGCGGAGCAGAAGTTCGCCGTCGTCGGTCATTTGTCGGATGGCATCGGCTATCTCGTCTGTGTCCCATTGCGTCCGGAGCAAGGAGACGAGGCGGGCTACGGGCAGCGCTTCGGCGTGACGGGCGAGGAGGGCTTTGATGTAGCTCTCCATCCGTTCCCGGCGGTCGGCTGTGCCTTCCTGACACATCGCCTCATTGCGGCAGACATCACAACTGCCGCACGGACGGGGAGTGTGTTCGCCGAAATATTCCAACAGCATTTGAAGCCGGCATGTGTCGTCGGTTTCCACATAATGTACCATCGCCTCAATCCGCTTGCTCTTGCTTTCGCGCCTGTCTTCATAGACGGTGTGGTCAATTCGGATTTCCGACTCGTCGAGACGTGGTGTGCGATAGACGATGGCGGGTACTTCGCGGGCCGGCACATAGTGGAGCACACGTTTGCGAGTGAGCTTCAGGAGTGTGTCATAGACCTGTTTGCGGGTGAGCCGTGTCCAGAACATCAAATCCGTCTCGCGGATGAAGACATAGTCGGCAAAGAGCCCTGTGTATCGGCGCAGGATGGTCCGCAACACCAACGTCTCTTCCTGTGTGAGCGAGATGTGGTAGAGAGCCGAACGCGAGGCCACCATCATCACGCGCGAGTGGCGGTCGGGTTCTTCCATATAAGAAATGTATCCGGCCTGGTCGAGTATTTTGAGCGCATAATGCACGTCGGAGAAGGGGAGACGGAAGGCCGTGCAGAACTTTTCGAGTTCGAATTGGAACAGACACTGGTCGCCTGCACCGATGGCTATTTGCCAGTAGGAGGAGAGTTTCTGATAGACCAGGCGGCAGAAATCCCGTTCGGGAAACTCCAGGTCGAGATGTTTGCGGAGCCTCATCACATCGGTACGGTTGGCCAGCAGCGTGGCTGTGGCAGGCTGCCCGTCGCGTCCTGCCCGTCCGGCTTCCTGATAGTATTCTTCGGGCGACGGCGGAAGGTCGATATGTATGACCCTACGCACGTTGGGTTTGTCGATACCCATTCCGAAGGCATTGGTGGCCACCATCACGGGATAGTCTCCCTTCATCCAGGCATCCTGTCGCGCCTGTTTGTCTGTCGGGGAGAGGCCTGCATGATAGAAATTGGCGGGCACGCCCATTTCGGTGAGCATCTTGGCATATTCGCGGGTCTGTTGGCGAGAACGCACATAAACAATGGCACATTCCGTCTCGCGCAGAAGATTCAGGAGCATTGAGATTTTGTCTTCCGCACGACACACTTCGTAGGTGAGATTGGGTCTCACGAACGACGCTTTGAACACCCGGGCACCCGGTCGGAATGCGAGTTTTTCCTGTATGTCGCGGATGGTGTTTTCGGTGGCTGTGGCCGTCAGAGCCATACAAGGCACCGATGCCGGAATCTTGTCCCTCAAGGCTGCAATTCTGCGGTAGGGCGGACGGAAATCGTAGCCCCACTGGGAGATACAGTGGGCTTCGTCCACCACCAGCAGTCTCACATCCATGAATCGCAGTTTGGCCAGAAAGAGGGGAGTCTCGAGACGTTCGGGGGAGAGGTAGAGGAAGCGGTAGTCGTCCGCCAACACACGGTCGTAGGTGTCCACAATATCGTCGTGGCTCATGCCCACATGGATAGCGGCCGCTTTGATGCCGCGTTCCACGAGATGGTCCTTTTGGTCCTTCATCAGGGCGATGAGTGGAGTGACCACGATGCAAAGACCTCCCAGGGCGATGGCCGGCACCTGGAAGGTCAGACTTTTGCCTCCGCCTGTGGGCAACATTCCCAACGTGTCATGCCCCTCAAGCACGGAAGAGATGATTTCCTCCTGAAGGGGGCGGAAGCTGTCGTAGCCCCAATATTGTTTTAGGATTTCTTTAATGGGCATTCTCGTAGCCTGCGGAATCCACTTCATCGTATTTCGACTGGAGTATCATCGAGAGCACCTGCGTGATGTTGTTGTCCTCCGAAATCTTGATGTCCCGCGCAAAAAGCTGGATATTGTTGGGCTTGTAGGCGTTCTCTTCGATGGTGTAGGCCATGTCGAAGGGTTTGCCGCTCTTGATGATGTCGAATTTGTCCTTCATGTTGAAGGCAATTCCGTTGTGACGGAACCCCGAGATGGGCTCTATCACCTCCAACCGGATGTGCTCCTCGTTTTTGCCCACCAGCCTCGAACCGCCCGCATCGTACAGATGACGGGACACAAAGATGGGCTTCGAGTTGCCCGGCCCGAAGGGCGAGAGCGTGCGAAGGCTCTTGTAGAGACGCTGTGTGATGTCGTGGAAGGGCACTTCCACATCGATGTCGAGGTGCTGGTGCTGCTGTTCCTCGGTGATGTGGTCATCGACCCACTGTTCGATGCGTCTCGTCAGTTCGGGGATGTTTTCTTCTTTGAGGGTGAGACCGGCGGCAAAGGTGTGGCCTCCGAAATTCTCCACCAGGTCGCGGCAGGAATCTATGGCGTGATAGACATCGAATCCCTGGATTGAACGAGCCGAGCCCGAAGCCAGACCGTTGGCCGAGGTAAGCACTACGACGGGACGGTAGTAATGCTCGGTGAGTCGGGATGCCACAATTCCTATCACGCCTTTGTGCCACAGGGGATTATAGACCACCAGCGATTTCTTGCCTTCGATGTCCATGTTTTCCACCTGACGGAGGGCTTCTTCGGTCACCTGTTTGTCGAGTTCCTTGCGGCTCTCGTTGTATTCGGCAATGCGGCGGGCGCACTCGTCGGCAGTATTCTGGTCTCTGGCGATGAGCAAATCGACCGCATCCTTGCCGTTGAGCATACGACCCGAGGCGTTGATGCGCGGACCTATCTTGAACACAATGTCGGCATTCGTTATCTTGGTCTTTTCGAGGCCGCACTGTTTGATGACGGCCTTGAGACCCGGACAGGGCGTGTCGTTGAGACATCGCAAGCCCGTATAGCTCAGCACACGGTTTTCGCCCGTGATGGGCACTATATCCGAAGCTATCGAGATGGCACAGAGGTCCAGGAGGGGATAGAGCAACTGGAACTCGTTCATGCCGTTGTTGCGGGCAAAAGCCTGCATCAGCTTGAATCCCACACCGCACGCCGAGAGATGGGGGTACGGATACTCATCGTCCTCCCGTTTGGGGTCGAGCACTGCAACGGCCTCGGGCAAAGTCGGGTCGGGTTTGTGATGGTCGCAGATGATGAAATCGATGCCCTGCTCTTTGGCATAATGAACCATATTGATGGCCTTGATGCCGCAGTCCAGTGCTATAATCAGTTTCACGCCGCCCTCGAGTGCATAGTCGATGCCGCGCTGGGAAATGCCGTATCCGTCATCGTAACGATCCGGGATATAATAGTCGAGGTTGGAGTAGAAATGGAGCAGACAGCGATAGACCAAAGCCACCGCCGATGTGCCGTCCACATCATAGTCGCCATAGACGAGAATCTTCTCTTTGCGTCCGATGGCATCGTTCAGGCGTTCCACGGCCCGGTCCATGTCCTTCATCAGGAAGGGGTCGTGGAGGTCAGCCGCCAATTGGGGGCGGAAAAAGTGCTGGGCTTTTTCTGCCGATGTGACTCCGCGCTCCACAAGGAGGTGAGCCACGATGGGGTTGATATTAAGAGTATTTTTTATTTCATCCCTGATTGCTTTCTGATCCTCGTTCAACGTTCGACAATTCCATTGATAGGTAGTTGCCATTATCTTGATTGTTTTTTATTTGCGAGAGGGCATCGGCCTTCACGGGCAGAAGCCAAGCGTCTCGGAAACGCTCGTTCCGACGAAGGTCGTTGAGGTATTGTTCTGCATCGGTTTTCAGTGAGAACAGGTTGATATAGAGGCGGTATTTGCCGTCCTTCGACAGGATGCCGATTTCGTTGCGACCGCCGTCGCTCAGTTGCCGGAGGGCTGCTCGGGCATTGGCCTCTGACGAACAGGAGGCCACGATGATGTAATAGAGCTTGCCGTTGGGGGATGTCTGTATCAGCTCGCGGCTGTCGGGCAGTCCTTCCCGGGTGGCTTCTTTCCAGATGCCGGGCTTCGTCCGTGCGGTGTCGGCCGTAAGGCTGGCAAGGGGGGTGAGGGCATTCTGTGTCTCGATGGAGTCGAGCACAGCGGCATCTTCCCATTCCTCGTCCCACGTTTGCGGGGTGAGGGTGTTGAGGTGGAACGGACTCTTGAGGAAATCCGTATTGACGATATTGGCCAGTTCGTTCCGCGAAACGTTGCTCGAAGGCATCATGTTGGCAAACATCGCGCAGACGACCAAAGCCACGACGGCCACATTGCGTATCCATTGCTTGGGCAGTGTGATATGGTAGTTCTCGGTGTCTTTCTTTCCGACCTCTTCTTTTCCGATTCCAATGGAAGCCCACGGAGTAAGGGTTATTGTGTCCAATCCGTAGCTCGAAGGGTCGCCGGCATAGCGGGAGGCCGCTTCGAACGTTATCTGTCCGTCGTTTTTGTAGAGCGACCCGAGGTGTCCTACCTTCACGGTACCGTGTTCCAGACGTGCCAACAGGTTTTTCACTTCGCGTCCCGTCCATGCCGAAGCTTCGTCGTAGCTCAGCGAGGCCGACTCCATGATGAGCGTGACGAGCACGCCGTCGTCGTGGAGCATCTGTGACGAGAAGGTTATCTCACGGTGGGGCGGGGCAATCCGTATCTGACCGTTGGTGCGTTCGCGGCACGCCGGCATTTCTTTCGACATCCAAACACCCAATCCCGGCACACAGCAGTAGTGTCGGGTCATGAGAATATACTCAATATAAGTCGCCAATTGCATAATTCTGTCTGTACAATTTGTTACGGGTACAAATTCGGGGCAAAGATAGGCATTTTTTTTGAAATGACGGGCATTTGAGGCAAAAAAAGTTATTTTTCTTGCATTTTTTCTTTGATTTGGGTCACAATTCGTGCATCTGCGCCCAATTCTTGGGCTTTTTGGATGTCGCGAAGAGCATATTCCGTATCCTTTCTCTGGAGCCGTATCTGAGCGCGCAGAACGTACCCGAGCGGTTCGGCAGGACGCAATTCGATGGCGCGATTCACGTCCTGCAGGGCGGCTGTAATATGTCCTTCCTGAAGATAGACCTCGGCACGTTCGCGCAGCAGCCTCGGGTTGTCTTTGTTGTGTTCGAGAAGGGCATTGTAGAGGTCGAGAGCCATCGCCCATTCGCCTTGGGCTTTATAGACGTAGGCCATTCCCATGCGGGCTTTGGCACTTTTGGGATTGATGCGGTCGATGCTTTCCAAATCCAGGCGTGCGCCCACCGTGTCGCCCGTCACCAGCCGGCAGAGAGCCCGTTCGTAGAGGTAGTCTTCGTTCTGCGGTTGCAGGGCTATGAGCGTGGTCCAGTCGTCGATGGCGGCATCGTACGTTCCGCGTTCGCCGCGAAGCGAGGCGCGGTTGCGGAGCAATGTCTCGTTGTGGGGCAGGAGTCCCAATGCCGAGGTGTAAGAAATCTCGGCTTCTTGCAGCCGTCCCAGCCGGCGCTGGAGTGTCCCCATATTGGAGAGCAGAAACACGTTTTGCGGATGGGCCGGCTCCAGCCGCATCGCTTCTCGCAGGGCATCGACGGCCTCCGCGAGGCTGTCGCTTTCAATGTAGTCGAACGACCGCGAGACCCATTCGTCGTAGGTCGTTTGCCCGTAAATGGCGATGCAGATTGCAAAGTCCGCTAAGAGAAATAGCAATTTCTTCATCTTTTTTGCTGAATTTTGATGCAAAGATAGCACTTTTTCCGCAGAAATTCTTATCTTTGCACCGAAATTTTTATATAATTAAGGTATGAAAGTACAAAGTTTGCTTTTCTTTGCAATCCTGACTTCGCTGTTGGCGTTCGGTTGCAACAACAAAACGTCGCGTCCCGAGGAAAACAGTGTCTCCTTTGACACCGTTTCCGTCGATACCGTTTGCCGGCTCAATCCCGACCAGCAGCAGCCTGTCTGTCATCTCCACATCTGTCTGGCCCGCCCGGTGGAGGCTCACGGGGAGGTCAATATTCCTGCCATAGAGGCGTTCATCGTCAATATGGTCAAACAGGGGGCATTTGCATCTGCCGCCGATTTGAGATTGGAGAAACTCATCCCGCTCTACACCGACAACTACATCGAACAATATCGCAAGGAGGGGAACGACCTTCTTACCAACTACACCGAACAGCCGCAGGAGGCTTACAAGTGGCTCAGTTTCGAAGAGAGAGTCGAAGGCAAACCGCTCTTCAATCAGTTCGATTTTCTCAGCTACCAGATTGTCACCGGCACCTATACCGGCGGAGCACACGAAGAGACGATGACCAAAGTCAGTGTGTTGGACCTCAAGACACTTTTCCCCCTCACGCTTCTCGATCTCTTTGACCTCGACGTACTTCCGATGGTCAACGAAATCATACAGCAGCAACTTGTCAAGGACTACGGCTGCAAGACCATTGAAGAATTGGGCAACTATTTCCTCGATCCTGCCACCATTGTGGCCACAGAGAATTTCTTCATCGACCAGCGCGGCATCATTTGGATGTACGACCCCTACGAGATTGCGCCCTTCGCAATGGGCACCATACGTGTCTCTGTGCCTTGGACCGATGTCCGCTCACTCCTCTTGCCCGATTCGCCGGTCATCCGAATCGCCGATTTCGGAAAACCGCAGAATCAAGACTGACAGCAGGAACAAACTCCCTCCTAAATGGGCGTTCCTCCGAATCCCTTGCGTGTGAACCCATAACCCCAAAATATCGAAAACCCCGGGCAATCCATACGGACGGCTCGGGGAATTCCATGTAAGGGCCCCCTGCTACCGTCCCGGCCTTTTCCGAACGCCCGGGGCTGCAAACAAAGAACCCCGCATCCTAAGTAGGACGCGGGGTGTATTTTGACTTGTGGAAGTCAGAACTCAAGCCTCAGCGATAGCTTCGTTGGGGCAAGTGGCCTCACAAGCGCCGCAATCGATGCAAGCATCTGCGTTGATGGAATAAACATCACCCTCAGAGATTGCTTCAACGGGGCATTCACCGATACAAGAACCGCAAGCTACACACTTGTCGGCAGCAATAACACGTGCCATAGTTAAAAAGTTTAGTTTAGAAGAAAATAGTACTGATAATAAATAAGTATTACGGCCCTCCTGTTGGACTCTTGCAAGCCCGGCACTGGGTCGTAATGCGCTGCAAATATAGAACAAAATCGGAAAACTACCAAACATTTTGGAGAAAAAATGCATTTTTAGGCACATTTTTTCGATTTTTGTGCGTCATTTTCAAAAAAAACATTATATTTGCGGCATTATTTTCAAGAAAAACAAACAAAATAATACAATTCTGAAAGACCAAGGAAATGGTTAGTTTTTTAATTGCTCTTGCAGCCCTCATTTTGGGCTATTTTATTTACGGCAAATTCATTGCCTTTGTCATGAAGCCTGACCCGAACCGCCAGACCCCGTGTTACACTCGTCAGGACGGCATTGATTACATTCCGATGCCGACATGGAAAGTTTTTATGATTCAATTTCTCAACATTGCCGGCTTGGGTCCCATCTACGGCGCTATCATGGGAGCTCAGTTCGGTACGGCATCCTATCTGTGGATAGTGTTAGGCACCATCTTTGCCGGCGCGGTTCACGACTACACGTCCGCAATGGTTTCCCTGCGTCACGACGGTGAGAGTCTGCCCGAAACGGTGGGTCGTTATCTCGGAATGAACACCAAACGTGTGATGTTGGTCTTCACAGTGGTTCTGCTCATCCTTGTCGGTGCCGTTTTTGTGAGCGGTCCTGCCAGTCTGCTGGCACAGCTTACGCCCGGCTGGCTCAATTCCTATGTTTGGATTGTCATTATTTTCCTCTACTACATCGTTGCCACACTGCTTCCGGTCGATAAAATCATCGGCAAGATTTATCCTTTGTTTGCCTTCTGCCTGCTCTTCATGGCAGTAGGTCTCCTGGGTTACATCCTCGTGAAGCAACCCGAACTCCGCGAAATTTGGGACGAACCCGTTTTCGGAGACAAATACAATACCGACATGATTTTCCCGATGATGTTCATCTCCATCGCCTGCGGAGCCATTTCGGGATTCCATGCCACGCAGTCGCCCATGATGGCGCGCTGCTTGAAAAACGAACGTCTGGCACGTCCCTGCTTCTACGGCGCAATGGTGACCGAAGGTATCGTGGCCCTCGTTTGGGCTGCTGCTGCCACTTGGTTCTATCATCAGTACGGCACAGAGGGTGCCACAGGAGCATCTGTGGCCAAGGCCGTCAGCGAGGAGTGGTTGGGCACATTCGGTGCCGTTCTTGCCATCATCGGCATTGCTGTGGCTCCCATCACATCGGGCGACACCGCACTGCGTTCGGCCCGTATGATTATCTCGGACTTCTTCCACATAGAGCAGAAGTCGATGTCGAAGCGTCTGATTATCTCTGTTCCGATTTTTGTGGTGACGGCAGTCATTCTCTGGTGGAGTCTCAGCAATCCCAAGGGCTTCCAGACCCTGTGGCGTTATTTCGGCTGGAGCAACCAGACGCTCTCGGTCTTCACGCTGTGGGCCGTTACGGTTTACCTGATGCGCAATTCGCGCTGGATGTGGGTGACCTTTTTCCCTGCTGTTTGGATGACCTTCGTCTGCACAACTTATATCCTGGTGGCTCCCGAAGCTTTGGAAATCAACTACACCGTCGGTGTCTGCATCGGTGCCGTCATTGCCGTTGGCTCGGCCATCGCGGGACTGGTATATTACAACAAGGTGAGAAAAGAACGATAAATTCCCCCGAACGTTTTGGCGGATTTGCAGTATATCCCGGGAGTAGGCCCCCGTCGGGCCACCCTGCTCCAACAAGAGCTTCACATTTCGACGATGGAGGAGCTCTTGACTTATTTCCCTTACCGCTATGTGGATCGCTCCCACATCTTCCGCATTGACGAGATAGACGGTGCGATGCCCTATATCCTGTTGCAAGGAAGGTTTTCCAACTTCCAGGAGGTGGGGAAGGGGACCCGCGGGCACAGGATAACCGCCTGGTTCTCGGACCATACGGGTTCCATAGAATGTGTGTGGTTCAAGGGCCTGAAGTATGTGGAAAATATCTCGACCGAGAAGCAGTACATCATCTTCGGAAAACCGCAGCCCTTCAACGGACGCCTCAATATCACCCATCCCGACATCGAAGCCATCAAGAGCGGTGACGATGCCGAGGACTACGAGGGACTGATGCCGATGTACAACACAACAGAGACGATGAAACGGGCCGGACTCACCACCAAGAGCATGGCGAAAATCATAGCCTCGGCTCTCGACAGTCACGTGGCACCTTTCGCCGAGACGTTGCCGGCCTATCTCCTGGAGAGTCAGCATCTGACGGACCGCAATCACGCCATCCGCGAGATGCACCGTCCGTCAGACCCCGATACGCTCCGCCGTGCACAATACCGATTCAAGTTTGAGGAACTGCTTTATCTGCAGCTCTACCTGGTACGCAATTTCAAACTTCGGCAACAGACTTTGGCGGGCTTCCGTTTCCAGACCATCGGAAAGGCGTTCAACGACTATTATCACTATTGTCTCAAATTCGAGCTCACGGGAGCCCAGAAACGAGTGGTGCGTGAAATCCGTACCGATGTGGGGTCGGGCCGTCAGATGAACCGTCTGCTGCAGGGCGATGTGGGTTCCGGCAAAACGCTTGTGGCCCTGCTCTCGATGCTGATGGCCATAGACAACGGATACCAGGCATGCCTCATGGCTCCGACGGAAATCCTTGCGGCCCAACATTACGACAACCTGCATGCCGACCTGGAACGCATCGGCGTGAGCTGTGCACTACTGACCGGCTCCACCCGAAAGAAGCAGCGCGAACTGATAGCCCAGGGGCTGGAAGACGGGACGCTCAAAATACTCATCGGCACGCACGCACTGATAGAGCCCACCGTGAAGTTCTGGAATCTCGGAATGGTCATCATCGACGAGCAGCACCGTTTCGGTGTGAAACAAAGGTCGATGCTGTGGGCCAAAAATACCCGACCTCCACACGTCCTCGTGATGACGGCCACCCCCATCCCGCGCACGTTGGCAATGACGGTTTACGGCGACTTGGATGTCTCGGTCATCGACGAACTTCCCCCCGGACGCAAACCCGTAGAGACCATCCATCGGTTCGACAATCAACGGGAAGGTCTCACCAGGGGCATCGCCTCGCAGCTGCGCGAGGGTCGGCAGGTGTATGTGGTCTATCCCCTCATCGAGGAAAACGAGAAGATGGCCTACCGCAATGTGGAACAGGGTTTCCTCGACACACAGCGTGCCTTTCCCGATTGTCACGTCGTAATGGTTCACGGCAAGATGAAATCCAAAGACAAGGAGTACGCCATGCAACGTTTCGTCTCGGGAGAAGCCCAGATTATGGTGGCCACGACCGTGATTGAAGTGGGCGTGAATGTGCCCAATGCCTCAGTGATGGTGATAGAGAGCGCCGAACGTTTCGGTCTTTCCCAATTGCATCAGCTACGCGGACGTGTGGGACGAGGAGCCGACCAAAGCTATTGTATTTTGGTGACCAAACCCAACCTTGCCGAGGAGACCCGCAAACGCATCGAAATCATGTGCCACACGACCGACGGATTCGAAATCGCAGAAGCCGACATGCAGATGCGAGGTCCGGGCGACATAGACGGAACCCTCCAGAGCGGTCTTGCTCTCGACCTCAAGGTGGCCAATGTGGCCCGCGACGGGCAAATTCTGCAGGCATCGCGCGACATTGCCAAACAGATTATCGACAGCGACCCGATGCTCGAACATGGCGACAACGCCATTCTCCGTCGCAGGATGGATGTGCTCTTCGAACACAACGTCGATTGGGGAAGAATCAGTTAGCACTCAAAAGAAAAGCACCCCGGGCAGGGTGCTTTTCTTAATTTGGAGCGGGGGTTTACATCGTGACTTCCACCACATGCTTTCCGGGAGTGTAGGGGAGGATGTTGCCCTCCACGGGTTTGCCGTCGAGCTTAACGGACTTGACACCGTGCTGTGAACCCTCAGGGTTGTGGACGGTGATGTCGTACTCGGCATCGCGGAAACGGCGATGGACGCTGTACTTGCGTGCGGTTGCGGGAAGACAGGGATCAATCATAAGACCATCGTAGGAAGGCTTGATGCCCAAAATGAACTGCGAGACGGTGTACCACATCCAGGCAGCCGTACCCGTGAGCCACGAATTCTTGCCTTCGCCGGGACGGAAGGCGTCTTTGCCGGCCACCATTTGGCAGTTGACGTATGGTTCCACCTTGTGGAGCTCTGCATATTTCTCCTCGACGTAGGAAGGAAGAATCTTCATGTAGTGGTTCCATGCATCCTGACCGCGTCCGGCCAACGTTTCGCCGATGATGACCCATGGATTGTTGTGGCAGAAGATGCCGGCATTCTCCTTGTAGCCCTCGGGATAGGATGAAATCTCGCCCATCTCGACGTGATAGACCGTATAGGCGGGATTGTTGAGCACGATGCCGTGTTCGCATTCGAGTCGTTCCTTGACGCTGTCCAAAGCTTTGGCGACGAGACCCTTGTCTGCTCCGATTTGGGCCATCGTACACCAGCCCTGACTCTCGATGAAGATTTTGCCCTCTTCATTTTCGTCAGAACCTATCTTGTTGCCATAGAAATCGTAGGCGCGGAGATACCAGTTGCCGTCCCAGCCGTACTGCTCGACGGCACGGTTCATGGCATCGACTTCCTTTTGGGCACGTTCGGCTTCGTCGTTCTTGCCGAGTTTGCGGCAGAGTTCCACGTAATCCTTGCCCGTCACCACAAAGAGACCGGCAATCATGAGCGACTCGGCTTTGGAGCCTTCGCTCTTGTTCTCGGTGGTCTGGAAACTCTCGTTGGGATCCCACGAGAAGCAGTTGAGGTTGAGGCAGTCGTTCCAGTCGGCACGGCCGATGAGCGGCAGGCGGTGGGGACCGAGGTTCTTGACCACATGGTCGAAGGAAACTTTGAGATGTTCGAAGAGAGTGACCTCCGAACCTTCCTTGTTGTCGAAAGGTACCATCTCATCGAGAATGCCGTAGTCGCCCGTCTCTTTGATGTAGGCCACTGTGCCGAAGATGAGCCAGCAGGGGTCGTCGTTGAATCCGCCGCCGATGTCGTTGTTTCCGTGCTTGGTGAGGGGCTGGTACTGGTGGTAACAACCGCCGTCGGGGAACTGGGTCGAAGCGATGTCGATGATGCGCTGGCGGGCACGTTCGGGAATCTGGTGAACAAAGCCCACGAGGTCCTGATTGGAGTCGCGGAAGCCCATGCCGCGTCCGATGCCGCTCTCGAAGAACGATGCTGAACGCGAGAAACAGAACGTAATCATGCACTGATATTGGTTCCAGATGTTGACCATGCTGTCGAGTTTGTCGTTGCCGGTGCTGACGGTGTAGATATTGAGGAGTTTGTCCCAATAAGCGTTCAGTTCGGCAAAAGCACGATCGACCTTCTCTGTCGTATCGAACTGCTCAATCATCGCCTTCGCGCGTACCTTATTAATAACCTGCGGAGCGGAGAACTTCTCTTCCTGTGGATTCTCGACATAGCCGAGCAGGAAGACAAAGTCCTTGCTTTCGCCGGGCCGCAGAGTCACCTCGATGTAGTGAGAAGCGATGGGGCTCCAACCGTGGGCATGGCTGTTGCGGGGTTTGCCTTCCATCACGGCCTGCGGCTCGGAGAATTCGTTGTAGAGGCCGATGAATGTCTCGCGGTCGGTGTCGTAGCCCTGCACGGGAACGTTGACCGAGTAGAAGGCATAGTGGTTGCGTCGTTCGCGGTATTCGGTCTTGTGGTAAATCACAGAACCCTCAATCTCCACTTCTCCGGTCGAGAAGTTACGCTGGAAATTCTCCATGTCGGTGGCAGCGTTCCATAGACACCATTCCTGGAAGGAGAAGAGTTTGAGGCTCTTGGTCTCGGAGGAGAGATTCTTGAGCGTGAGCTTCTGAATTTCGCCCCAAGTGCCGAGGGGGACGAAGAAGAGTACGGAGGCCTCGACATCCTTCTTGCGGCCCGTGATGCGGGTGTAGTTCATACCATGACGGCACTCGTAGAATTCGAGCGGTGTCTTGCAAGGTTTCCATCCGGGATTCCACACCGTGTCGCCGTCCTTGACATAGAAGTAGCGACCGCCGTTGTCGATGGGCACCGAGTTATAGCGATAGCGTGTGATGCGGCGGAACTTGGCATCCTTGTAGAAAGAATAGCCGCCGGCCGTGTTGGAGATAAGGGAGAAAAAGTCCTCGTTGCCCAAATAGTTGATCCAAGGCCAAGGGGTCTTCGGGTCGGTGATGACATATTCGCGATGGGCATCGTCGAAGTGTCCGAATTTGTTAGCCATTTTATTCTATATTATTGGTTTGTTGTTTGTCTTCTTTGTATTTCTCTGCCAAGAGGGCGACAAACTTGGAAATCTGGGACATGGCACCCAGAGTTTCGCGGCTCACTTCCTTACCTTGCAGACGCAGCATCAGAAGGCCGTAGAGCGCTGTGAAGCAGGTCTCGAGTTCGCCTTGAGGATGTTCTCCCTGATGGGAACGCAACTCCACAATGGTGGGCAGCGTGGAGTAGTAGGCCGACGTGTAGATGGCGTCTTCACCGCTTCGGAGCAAGCGCTGGTGGAGGTCGGTGAGGTCGGCCAGAACGACTTCGTTGATTTGCAGATGTCCGCTCTCGCGTTTGCCTTCTGTGAGCATCATTGCCGCCAGGTCGTGATACCACTGGCGGATGGCTTTGAGTGTTTCTTCGGTGACACCTTCCATGCTGACGAAGCGCGCTACGAGCAGCTCGTCGATTTTGTCGTCATCTATCTGGCAGGCGCGCAGCATATCTTCCACCTGCCACATGTATAGCAGGTATTCGGCGATATTTTCCTTGCGTTTGGCTTGAGCTATTAACATAAAGGGGGGGGGATGTTTCTTTTTGGAGGGGGGGCGGGGTTAATTCTTGCGAGTGGCATTCTCTATCTCGTGCAGTTTCTTCAATTCGGCGAGCAGACGGAGAATGTCGTTGTCGTTGTTAGTGTCGAGGGTGATGTATCCGCGGAACAGTCCGTCCTTGCATTCCAGATGGATGTTGAGGATGTTGGCCGTACACGTCTTGGCGATGATAACGGTAATCTGGTTGAGAAGACCCTTCGAGTCGATGCCTTTGAGTTCGAGCGTCGAGGAGGCCGGCGTTTCCTGCGGCTTGCCTTTCTGGGGGCGTTGTTTTTTCTTCTTGGGTTGTTTTTCCTTGGTCGGTTGTCCGAAACCCAGGAATCCGAGGAAGCCTTTGCGTGGATGCACAATCTTGCGGAGATTGTCGCTCACGGCAAGGTCTCCGTTTCCGAAGGCGCAGTAGAGGTCGTCCCATTGATGCATTCCGTAGTGGCTCAGGAGGGCATTCATCGTGTCGGTATCCAGCGGGATGTTGAGGGGTTCGAAATAGTCTTTGAGCATCTTTTCTCCCCGTGTGGCCACAAGTTGTCGCTGCTTCTTGAAATAATTGTCGATGCAGTTTTTGGCCTTGGGAGTATGTACCCATTTGCGCCACTTTTCGGACACTTTCGTTTCAGTGGCTGTAATCACTTCCACCTGCTGTCCGCTCTGGAGTACGGTGTTGAGCGGGGCTATCTTGTGGTTGATGCGCACAGCTTCGGCATGCATTCCGATGTCGGTGTGGAGTGCAAAGGCGAAGTCGAGGGCTGTGGCTCCTTTGGGAATCTCGCGCAAGTCGCCCGTGGGAGTGAACACATAAATCGACGTGGAGAGGACGTTCAGTTTGATGGCATTGAGGAACTCGGTGGCATTGGGCGCGGGATTGTCGAGAATCTCCTTGATGGTCTTGAACCATTGGTCGAGACTGCTGTCGGCAGCATCCTTCTCGTTGCCACGTTTGTATTTCCAATGGGCAGCTATACCTTTTTCGTCGATTTCGTTCATTCTCTCCGAACGAATCTGGACTTCAATCCAACGGGCCTCGGGAGCCTTGGGTCCCTGGACGGTCACGTGGAGGGCTTCGTAGCCGTTATCCTTGGGACGGGTTATCCAGTCGCGCGTGCGGTCCGGCTTGATGGAGTAGAGGTCGGTGATGGCGCGGAAAATCTTCCAGCAGTCGTCCTTTTCGCTGGTTTCTGTACGGGGGGTGAAGACAACGCGTTCGGCAAAGATGTCGTAGATTTCATCGTAGGTACATCCCTTCTTCTGCATCTTGCGCCAGATGGAGAAGACCGACTTCATACGTGTCTTGACCGAGTATTCGAACCCCATTTCGATGAGTTTGGCATGTATGGGGGCTGCAAAAGTGGCAAAATAGGTTTCCTCGATGGCCGCATCCTTCTGGAGGCGTTCTTGGACGGCTTTGTATTCCGTGGGATGTTCGTAGCGGAGGGAGAGGTCTTCGAGTTGGCTCTTGATATTGAAAAGACCCAGACGATAGGCGATGGGGGCGTAGAGGAAAAGGGTTTCGGAGGCAATGCGCTTCTGCTTGAGAGGTTCGAGGTTGCCGAGGGTGCGCATGTTGTGGAGACGGTCGGCTATTTTGACCAAAATGACACGAACGTCATTGGACATTGTGAGCAGGAAGTTGCGGAAGTTCTCGGCCTGTTCTTCGGGATTCTTGATGGCCGGATGACGAGGGTCGGCGGTCTCCTCGGTAACGAAACGGACGTTTTTGCCTGCCAGCTTGTGTACGTCGCGTACCAGTTCGCCGATTTTGCTGCCGAACGCCGCTTCAATCTCTTCAAAGGTGTGGTCGCTCAGCTTGACCACATCGTGGAGCAGAGCCACACTGATGGATGTGGAACCCAATCCGATTTCGGAGGCCACGATACGGGCTACTGCCAGCGGGTGGAGTATATAAGGCTCGCCCGAGAGACGACGCTGATTCCGATGGGCTTCTTCGGCAAAGCGAAACACCCGTCGAATAAGGTCGCTCTTGTCGCCGTTGCGCGTTCCTGAGTAGTCATTGAGCAGGGCCTCGAATTCGTTTTCGATTTGTAGCTGCTCTTCTGCGGTGAACATAGGGTAAAGGTTCTTTTGGGGGGGGGAGTTAATTGTGTATTATGGAGGATTCTCCGATATCGGGGCGTTTTACGCGCCTCCCGGGTTATCTCACCCGGAGACGCTGACCTACGCGTATGTTGTTGTCCTTGAGTCCGTTGAGACTTTTGAGCTTGTTGACCGATATGCCGTATTTGCGGGCGATGTAGGAGAGGGTCTGTCCGCGGCGCACTTTGTGGTACTTGGTGTCGCCGCCCGTGACTGCCGGTCCGCCTTTCCTGCCTTTGCGTCCGCCGCTCTTGATATAGGAGTTGTGCTGGCCTTTATTCTGGATGAGACGGAGGTCTCCGTTGTGGGGCAAGAGGCTGTCGGCTTTGTAGGCGAAAATAGAGTCCTGAAGTTCGATGAATTCGAGAGCCTTGTCTTCGGGCAGGGTGAGGGCATAGCTCTTGAGGTTGGAGCCCGGCACAATGTCGTAGATGTATTGCGGGTTGAGACTCTCAATCTGATTGACGGGCATATTCACATAACGGGCAATCTGTTCGAAGTGAACCATTTGGTCGAGCATGATGGTGTCGCACACGGGCGGTATCTCGCTCACGGCAGCACAGAGATTGTAGTCACAGTGATAATTCATCACGTAAGTGGCGGCTACAAAGATGGGGAAATAGCTTCGGGTCTCGCGGGGCAGGAACTGATAAATCTCCCAGAACGAACGTCTGCCACCCGAACGGGCAATGGCTTTCTTGACGTTACCCGGACCGCAGTTGTAGGCTGCGATGGCCAGAGGCCAGTCCTGGAAGGTACCGTAGAGCTGGAGCAGATAGCGGCACGCGGCATCGGTCGATTTGTAGAGGTCGTAGCGCTCGTCAATGTAACTGTTCACTTCCAGTCCCTGGAGCACACCCGTCGAGGGCATGAATTGCCACAGACCGGCAGCGCCTGCGCGGGAGTAGGCATTCTGACGCAGGCCCGATTCGATGCAGGCCAGATATTTCAGTTCGGAGGGCATGCTGTAGCGGCGCAAGGCATCCTCGAAAATGGGGAAGTAGTGGTTATAGCCCACGCCTACCATCCGTTCCACCATTTCCCTGCGACGATGAATATAGAGGTCCAAACACTCCCTGACGGGCTGGTTGAAGGGGAGCTCGATGATGGAGGGGATGGCCTTGAGGCGCTCGATATACTCCGAGTCGGGCACGAAATGCCAGCCGGAGTCGCTGATGCAGTTGGGATCGACGTGGATGAAATGACGTTCCGTCCAGTCGTAGTCGATGTTGTCGATTTCCTCCAGACTTTCGGGAAATATCATCGCCGAGTCGAAGGCATTGAGCATCGCCTGACGCTTCCGGTCGTCGATTTCTTCAGCGCGGAGTGTTTGGAGTGAGATTGTACAGCAGAGTGCCGTCAATATAGGGAGGAAGACTTTGTTCATTGTTTAGGTCTCTTGTCTTTTGGAGTACAGTTGTTTTTTTTCAGAAGTCTATTGTGTAGCCCACCGTTACCTCCGGTTTGTCATCCGGTCCGAGGTCGGTTGAGATGTCGAAATGGTAGAGTGACGCATCGACGTAGGCATCCACCATTGCCACCAGATAGACACCTATCATTCCCAGCACGCAGTAGTCTCGCCAATTTCGGTAGGTGTTCTTTTTGTTTTTGAACACCTTCTCGAGATAATCTTTTCTGGATTGGACGGGATAGTTGGGCGGGAGGAAGTCCATGTAGCTGGCGTTGGGTGATTCTGTCACCAAGTCACGGTAGGCATTCACGTAGGTGCGGTAGTAACGCTGGTTCCAATTGTAGCCGTAGAGCAATGCGAGAAATCCTCCATAGATGATGGGGAGTTTCCAGTATTTGCGGTTGTAGATTTGTCCGCCGCCGGGGAAGAGGGCCGCATACCACACTGCTTTCCAGGGGTTGGGATTATAGTTCTGGAAATAGGGATCGTATTTGGGGTCGATACCTCCGTCCCAAGACATTTCCATCGACTCATAGACCACCCTGAGAGAATCTTCGTTCACAGTGATGGCGCGCGGGTGTTCGGCTTCCTCGTACAGCGGGTTGTGGAACATCATCAGGCTGTCGTAGAGCGACAGTGAATCCTGCTGCATTTCCGTCATCGGGAGCGCTTTCGGTGTCTCAGCCACAACGGTATCCGTAGCCGCGTATGCTGAGTCGAAAGCTTCGAGCATCCTGACCGCACTCTGCATCTGAGGCAACGCCTTCAGGGTGTCGGCCTCTTGAGAGCGGGCTGTCAGGAAAGTGAGACTTCCGACCAAGGAGAGGAAGAGAAACAGGATTCTTTTCACGCTGTATGCCTTTCTGTGTTTGGTATTCAGGATGGCGATACCCCGTCGAGCAGTGCCAGAATGTGCTGCAACTGTTCGTCGTTGTCGAATTGTATCTGAATATGGCCCTGTCCCCGTTCGTTGCACGACATCTTGACTTTCGTCGTGAACATCTGCGAGAGGTGTTGAGACATGGCATCGAGGAGCTCGTTGGGGGTCTTTCCCGATTTGCGGGAGCTACTCTTTCCGTCCTCGTCGAAGTCCAGAATACGCCCTTCCACATATTCTTTCACCAGCGCCTCGACTTTGCGCACACTCAGTTCTTTGGAGATGGTGAGGTGGTAGAGTTTGATTTGCTGTTCGGTGTCCTCTACAGGCAGAATGGCGCGTGCATGCCCCTGCGAGATGAGTTTTTCCTTGAGTCCGAGTTGTATCTCGGCAGGCAGTTTGAGCAGGCGCACGAAATTGGTTATGGTCGTGCGGTTTTTGCCCACGCGTCGGGAGAGATCTTCGTGGGTGAGGTGATAGTTGTCGATGAGCTGTTGGTAGGCCAAAGCCACTTCGATGGCGTTGAGATCTTCGCGCTGGATGTTCTCGATGAGCGCCATTTCCATCACCGCATCGTCATCCACCCTGCGGATATAGGCGGGAATGGAGACAAGCCCGGCCTTTTGGGCAGCTCTCCAGCGTCGTTCGCCGGCAATAATCATATAGCTGCCGTCCTGCTCTTCGCGCAGGGTGATGGGCTGGATGATGCCGATGTTGCTGATGGAGGCACTGAGTTCGTCCAACGCCGTTTCGTCAAATTCATGACGCGGCTGACCGGGATTGGGGTGTATGAGGTCGATGGAGATTTCGGAGATGGATGATGGAGAACTGTTCATCAAACTTTCGGACGATGAGTCACCGTCGAGGGAGATGAGTGCGTCCAGTCCGCGTCCGAGTCCTGTCTTTTTATTCATTATGGTTTATTTGTTTTTTGATAAAAATCTGCGTGCAAAGATAAGAAAAAACGCGGAGATAAGCAAATTTTCCACGCGTTTTTTTGTTATTTTATCATTTATTTCAGATTTTCTCCCCTGTCTTTGTGCTTTGCAAGCACTTCGCGAGCCAACATCATGTAGTTGTTGGACCCTTTCGAGTCGGGCGAATAGAGCAGCGCCGGCAGTCCGTACGAGGGAGCTTCCGAGAGGCGGATGTTGCGTTGGATGACGGTGTCGAACACCAGCTTTTGGAAATGGAGCTTCACCTCTTCATAGATTTGGTTGGCCAGCCTCAGACGGGCATCGTACATCGTCAGCAGGAAACCTTCGATTTGGAGCCTCGGGTTGAGCTTGGTCTTGATGATTTTGATGGTGTTGAGCAGCTTGGAGATGCCTTCCAGCGCAAAGTATTCTGCCTGCACCGGGATAATGATGGAGTCGGCGGCGGTAAGACAGTTCACCGTGATGAGTCCCAGCGACGGAGAGCAGTCGATTAGGATGTAGTCGTAGGCGTTGCGTATCACTTTGAGTTGGGTACGGAGTACCATTTCGCGGTTCTGGATGTTGAGCAGCTCGAGTTCTGCTCCCACAAGGTCGATTCTCGAGGCGATGATGTCGAGCCGTTCCACACACGTAGGCAGAATGGCTTCTGCTGCCGAGGTGTTGTTGATGAGGCAATCATAGATGGATGTATCCACTTTCTTCATATCCACGCCCAGACCGCTCGAAGCATTGGCCTGCGGGTCTGCATCGATGAGGAGCACTTTTTTGCCCAACGTGGCAAGCGAGGCTGCCAGATTGATGGCTGTGGTGGTTTTCCCCACTCCGCCTTTCTGATTGGCAATTGCAATAACAAGTCCCATTGTTCAATCAAAATGAGTTAGTAATTCTTTTAATATTGAGTAATAATCCGGAACTGCAACAAACGCCGGGCGGCTACAGTTCCTTTTCTGCGTTGCAAAGGTCGGGAATTTTTTTCAAATACCCAAAAAGAGGACCGAAATAATGCAAAAATTGTGGATAACTGCCCCTTTTGTGGATAACTTTTGGGGTCAAAACCCAAATTTCGGCACTTTTTTTTGGTTATCTCTGATTTTTTTTATATCTTCGCAGTCCTAAATGATAAAAAAAAGAGTTACCCCGCTATATGAATTTCAGTGATGACCCCCGTCCTCTCATCCTGGTAACCAACGACGACGGTTACGATGCGCCCGGCATCAGTCACTTGATCCGAGCCCTCTCGGGCATGGGCCGCATTGTCGAAGTGGCTCCCGACAGTCCGCAGTCCGGCAAGGCGTGCAGCTTCACGGCCCACGACCAGTTGCATCTCCGACGCATCTCCGACGACGGCGATGTACTCTTCTACACCTGTTCCGGAACGCCTGTCGATTGTGTCAAACTTTCCCTCCACCACATCTTTGCCCAACGCCGCCCCGACCTCATTGTTTCGGGCATCAATCACGGCGGAAACGACAGCGTCTGTGTGATGTACAGCGGCACGATGGGAGCCGTTCTCGAGGGATGTATTGTGGGTATTCCCGCCGTAGGATTCTCCCTGCAGGAGTTCAACTGGAATGCCGATTTCACGTCCGCAGAGGAGGTGGTTCGCACCATTGTGCCTCAGGTGCTCCGCAAAAGAATGCCCCGCGGAACGGTGCTCAACGTCAACATACCCTACCGCAAGGAGTTCTCCGGTTATAAAGTCTGTCGTCAGGCCGACGGTTATTGGCACAAAGAATACATCGACGTGAATACCGAAAACGAAGAGGACCTCGTCTTCTTCACCTCCGGACAGTATGCCAATCGCGAACCCGATGCCACCGATACCGAAGAGTATTATCTGAACCGGGGCTATGTCACCATTGTTCCCTGTCAGGTCGATCTCACAGCGTATCGTGCGATGGACGATTTCAAATACTTAGAGCAATGAAATATTTCCTGATTGCCGGCGAAGCTTCCGGCGACCTCCACGCATCGCGCCTCATGGAGGAGATTCAACGCCGCGACCCGCAAGCCGATTTCCGCTACTTCGGTGGCGACAAGATGCAGTCCGTAGGCGGTACGCTGCTGCGCCACTACCGTACATTGGCCTATATGGGCTTTTATCCTGTGTTGCGCCATTTGCCCGACATCCTTCGCGGACGGCGTGAGTGTAGGCGCGCCATAGCCGATTTCCGGCCCGAGGCAGTCATTCTCATCGACTATCCCGGCTTCAATCTCGACTTTATCGCCCCATGGGTCAAGAGAAAATTACCGCAAACCAAGGTGGTCTATTACATATCGCCCAAGATTTGGGCTTGGAAAAGCTATCGCCTCAGCAAAATCAAGCGTTATGTCGATCTCATGCTCTCCATTCTGCCCTTCGAGGTGGACTGGTATCACGAGCGGGGCTATGAGGTCAACTACGTGGGAAACCCCACGGTCGATGAACTGACCGCTGTCAAGTCCCGGCCTTTCGACCGCGATGCATTCTGTGAACAGTACGAACTGAATGCCAATCAGGACATCATTGCCATCCTTCCCGGTTCACGCAAGACCGAGATAGCCTACAATCTGCCCGTCATGATTGAGGGCTGTTGCGGATTCCCGGGTCATCAGCTTGTGGTGGCAGGTGCACCCTCCATGACGATAGACGACTACAAGTCCATCCTCGACAATCATCGCGTGGTCCCCCCCGTCAAGGTTGTCTTCAACGACCAATACTCCCTCCTGCGTGCCTCGTCGGTGGCTGCCGTCACATCAGGCACAGCCACGCTCGAGACCGCTTATCTCGAAGTGCCTCAGGTTGTCTGCTATGCCCTCAAGGGCGGCAAACTTTTCTATCGTTTCATGAAATGGGCTTTGCGGCACATCCGCTATGTCTCTCTCGTCAACCTCCTGCTCAACCGTGAAGCTGTACGCGAACTGTTGGGACCCGATTTCACCATCGACAATCTCCGCAGCGAGGTTTTCCGTCTGCTCGAGAATTCGCGCGATGCACGTCGCATGCGGGAAGACTACGCCGAGATGATACGTCTGCTCGGTCCCGCCGGAGCTCCCGAACGTGCAGCAGTGGCTGTCCTGAAACTGATTGCTTCCCCCTCTTGATTCCCCTCTCGGTATTACTTTCCCTCCGAAATCCCCGCTCAGATTCCCCTCGTCCCCGTTAATGTCTCCAGATTCCCCTCGTCCCCGTTAATGTCTCCAGATTCCCCTCGTCCCCGTTAATGCCTCCAGATTCCCCTCGTCCCGGTCAATGCCTCCAGATTCCCCTCGTCCCGATCAATGCCTCCAGATTCCCCTCGTCCCCGTTAATGTCTCCAGATTCCCCTCGTCCCGGTCAATGCCTCCAGATTCCCCTCGTCCCCGTTAATGCCTCCAGATTCCCCTCGTCCCCGTTAATATTTTTAATAATTATAATTATTAATATAGTGTATGATTGACAAAATTCTTTCCATTTCCGGCCGTCCCGGCCTCTATCGTCTTGTTGCCCGCGGCAACAATATGCTCATCTGTGAAAACCTTGCCGACGGCCATCGTGTGCCCGCACTCCAGCGTGACCGTGTGCTGTCCTTGGCCGACATCGCCATGTATAGTACCGACGACGAAATTCCGCTCAACACCATCTTCCGTCAGGCCAAAGAACTCACGGGCGGAAAGGTGGCTCCCGTGTCGGTCAAGGACTCTGCCGCCGACCAGAAGGCATGGTTCCTCAAGGTATTCCCCAATTACGACCAGGAGCGTGTACGTGCTTCCGACATCAAAAAATTCATCCAGTGGTACAACATCCTCATTGAGACTGGCAACGACGATTTCTCCGAGCCCGAACCCGAGGAAAAGAACGACACTCAAGCCTGATGAAACGTTTCATTCTCTCCATTGCAGCACTGGGCATGACCGCTGTTGCGAGTGCCCAGGAGGCCATCACACCCGATGTGCTTCGTTTGCTCCAAGCCGGCGAGGCATCGTCCTCCGTGGCCGACAAAGCGCTCCGCAATGCGATGGCACGCACATCGGTGGCTGTGCTTGCCTCCGATATGTCGGCCTTGCAGATGGGCGATACCCATTTCACCTACGAGGTGCCTGTGCGTTCCGTCACCGACCAGCAGAGCTCTGGCCGCTGTTGGCTCTTCACCGGGATGAATGTCCTCCGTCACAAAGCTGCCAGGATGCACAACATGCGCGACCTCGAACTCTCTCAGGTCTATCTTTTCTTCTGGGACCAGTTGGAGAAGTCCAACCTTTTTCTCCAGGGTGTCATCGATACTCGCAATCTCCCCATGGACGACCGTCTCGTCGATTGGCTCTTCCAAAATCCGCTTTCCGACGGCGGCACTTTCTGCGGTGTTTATGATTTGGCTCGCAAGTATGGTGTAGTGCCACGCGAAGCAATGCCCGAGACGTATTCCTCCAACCACACCGCCCAGATTTCGATGCTTCTCAAGTGGAAACTGCGCGAGATGGCGCTCCGTTATCGTACGATGGGAGAGGAGGGAAAGTCGCTTCGTCAGATAGAAGCTCAGAAGGTCGAAGACCTCAAGACGGTCTGGCACATCCTCACGTTGGCCTACGGCGTTCCTCCTGCTACGTTCACCTGGACGCAGCGCGATGACAAAGACAAGGTGGTCTCCTCCCGCGAATATACGCCGCAGGAGTTCTACGAGACTTTCATGGATACCTCTGCCGACTACGTGATGGTCATGAACGACCCCTTGCGCGAATATTACAAAGTCTATGAGATAGACTATGACCGTCACACCTACGATGGACGCAACTGGACCTATCTCAATCTTCCCGCCGACGAAATCAAACCGCTGGCTGTGGCTTCTCTGCGAGACACGGTGGCCATGTATTTCTCATGCGATGTGGGCAAGTATCTCAATAGGGAAAACGGAACCCTCGACCTCCGCAACTTCGACTACGAGTCCCTTCTGGGGACCACATTCGGCATGAACAAGCGGGAGCGCATACTGACCCATGCTTCTGCCTCCAGCCACGCGATGACGCTCATCGGTGTCGATATCGATACGCTCACCAACCGGATAGAGAAGTGGGAGATAGAGAATTCGTGGGGCAAGACATCCGGATGGAACGGAAAACTCATCATGACCGACCCATGGTTCGATGAATATATGTTCCGTCTCGTCATCGATACACGTTACGTGCCGGCCAAGTATCTCGACATGTATCGCCAAAAGCCCATACGCCTCCCCGCCTGGGATCCCCTCTTTGCCTCCGGCGATGAATAAGGCATAACCTCCCACCCCTTCCTTTATGAATGAGGACAGTGGGGACAGGGGGACTGGTTCCTGTCACGTTTATATTTTTGTATCGTGACAAGAACCCGTCCCCCTGTCACATTTCACTTAATTCATATTCGGGATTGCTCTTTTTGACCGTCATTCCGTACCACTCGAAATTGTCGGAAATAAGTAACTCTTCTTTTGTAACGAGGTGGGTAGTCTGCATTGGTATTGTCATATATGGCAATCCAAATTCTTCTGCCCATCCTCGCACTTCGGCTGTATCGTCGTAGGTGAGCAGGAAATGTCCGTGCATTTGGCTTGCAAGTTCAAAGATACGGCGGTGGTCGACCTCAAAATGGTTGTAGAGTCTGCGTCCGGCAACTGTGTATGGTGGGTCAATAAAGAAGAATACGTCCTTGTTGTCCAGTCTTTCATCCATCACTTTGAAAGCATCGCCATGAATGAATGTTATCCTTTCGCGGATTCTGTTTGCGTCTGCGATTCGCTTGACCAGAGTGCCAGGATACCAGCGAGAAGACAGACCTCGACCATTCTCGCCAGTCTTTATCAGACCGGAGCCTTTGGCAAGTATGCCACCATGGTTAGTGCGATTGCGGACAATGGTAGAGAAACCGAGTTCTTTTCTGCCTTCTACGGCATGTTCTATCGCACTGTTGATATTTTCTGGAGTAACATGAAACGAGGATATTTGCTTGATTAGCCACTGACAATCCTCAGAAAATATAGTTTGCCAAGCTGCAGCCATGTCGTCGTCGATTTCTACCATTGTAACATGTCCAAAATAGTGTTCTGCTGCTGCTGTAAGTGCGATGATTCCACCACCTGCAAAAGGTTCTATGAGTTCTGAACCACTGCCAGCCTGTGCGAACCATTTGCGTGCCGTAGGGACGAGCCACGTCTTTCCGCCTGGATAGCGAAAGGGACTTCGCTGCGGTACAGATGCTACATTGATAACGTGCTGTGGGGCCGCTACGGTTTCTATTGCCTCATCTTGGAATAGGCTTAATTGCAGTTCTTGTGGTCTCATAGCAGTTCGAATACTGAATGTGTTTCGGGTTCAATGCTGATACGCTCGTCAAGCTTGCCTTGTAGCAGAGTCAGGAACTCGGACATTTGGCCAGGCTTTGTATAAATGACTTGCTCAAGAGCTGCTTGAAACTCTGTGTAGATAGTATCGACGAGGACTAAATGGTTGAGTTTGTCAACCTTGCTATATTCCAAGTCGTATAGGAACCATGCAATGTCGGCTTTTTCCTTCGTTGTCTTTGGCAGTTCTGGAAGCGTATCGAAGAATGACTTCTGAATTACAACGCACTGCTTCTTGTTCCATGCCTTGAAAATACCCCCCTTGTAGAGCATCTGCGGTATCAATCGTTTACGTGAAGAAGAAAGATAGTCGGGATGCGGATAATTCTTGCCAATCCACTCAAAATCAGCCGTAGGGGATTTCATGTATTGCTGGAATGGGTTACGCAAATTACCGCTGATATAAACTCCTTGCACTTCTATCGATGCAAAGTCTGTAATCAGCCCTTCTTCGTCGTAGCTCACAATTACATAGTCAACGTTGCCTGCCGATTGACCATTACCATCGACAAGTTTTATTTCAGGGAGCGAAGTCCATTTTGTACCTTTAGGCCAGACGAGAGAAGCTGCATCGTGCAGAATTTTCCAGTCCTCGCGAAAGCGAGAAGGGCATGTAATAACCTTGTTATCTGCGTGGTAAACACTACAAACACCCAAAGGATTATCTGCCTTATCTTTAGTACAGTTCGGAAAGCGATTATGATAGGGGCACAATCTGTTTTCACGATAATACTTTGCTTGCTCCGTTTCGTTTGATATGGGGAATCCAAACACTTCTGCTATCGGATTACTTTTCGGCATAGTTTTCAATTATTGAGTTATATTTTCGGGTGCAAATATAGATAAAATTTTCGAAATAGTAAGCCAGTCGAGATAAAAATATGAACAAATTGCCCCAAAAATTTAGAAATCAAAGCTCACATACGCTCTTTTCCTATCCTTTTCCGTGCTCTGAGTCACAATTACAATTATTCCACAAACTGCCAAAACGTCACCGAATCGTAGGCAAGCTTTTGGTAATTTCGGCAGAGTTTTCTACAAGGAGTTCATCGAAATGCTTACAGAGGTTGGATTGGGGGAATTTTTCCCCTCTTCTCGCGCGAAAGTTACAAGAGACTCCGTCTCTTTTTTATTCTTATTTTTGTTTTTATCTCCATAATTATTTTCGCGCGCACGCATAAACGGGAAAAACGGGATGGCTTTGATACGATTCCGGGATTGAAACCGTAGGCTGTACAGGACAGATTTCGACTCACCGGCAAAACCCTGTGTTCGAAAACAGTTTGATTGGGGTGTCAACGACCCGTTTTGGACAGCTCCGAATCGGATGGCCTCAAAATAGTTCCAGAAGCCTCCATCGTCGGACGATGGACCCGCAAAAAGATTTCCAAGCCTCCATCGTCGGACGATGGACCCGCAAAAAGATTTCCAAGCCTCCATCGTCGGACGATGAACCCGCAAAAAGATTTCCGAGCCTCTATCGTCGGACGATGGACCTGCAAAAAGTTTTTTGAGCCGCCATCGATTATCGATGGATCCGCAAAAAGTTTTCCGAGCCTCTATCGTCGGACGATGGACTCGCAAAAAGTTTTTTAAGCCGCCATCGATTATCGATGGACCCAAACGGACGGTAACGCCCCCTAAATCAAACTGTTTTCGAACACAGGATTTTGCCGGGGAGCCCAGATTTCGTGCCCATGTGACGTGTTGGGAGAAAAAATATTTGCTCTCATTTTGCACTCAATGCGCTCACTGTTTTCCTCGGATTAGGAACTTGTGCCGACAGCCCCCTTCTTGCTGACTGGACTTTATATTCTGCACACATTGGGAAGTGTGGGAAACTTTAAGCATCAAGAAGCGGGGGCGCTTCACCTGCACGACCTTCCACCGGTCGATGGTGTGGCGGTTCTCGCTGATGTTCAGCCCTACGACCCAGACGGGTCGCTGGTCTGTTCCTCGGCACTGATGCAGGTTTCAAGTTTCAAGATTATTTGCGGAGCAGGATATAGAGGACGACGGGGAAGCCGAAAATGGGGGTGAGGGCGTTGATGGGAAGGAGGCGTCCCTCTGCAGGAAGGGTGCTGAGAAGGAGACACAGAGAGGTGAGAATGGCACCCAGGAGCGCTGTGGCAGGCAAGAGGCAGCGATGGTCATCGCTATGGAAGGCCAGACGGGCCAAATGGGGAACGCTGAGTCCTACGAACGAAATGGGGCCGCAATAGGCGGTAGTGACAGCCGCGAGAATGCCGGTGGAGAGAAGGACGAGGAGACGTGTAATCGAGGGGGAGATGCCGAGACTGAGGGCATAGTCGGTGCCCAGCAACCATCCGTTGAGCGGTTTGATGAGGAAGACGGTGAGGAGAAGGCCTGTGAGAACGGTGAGACTGTAAAAAGCCAGATGTTCAGAACCCACGCCGCCGAAATTGCCCATCCCCCAAATCATATAGCTCTGCACGCCGTCGGCGGTGGCATAATAATTGAGCAGAGTGATAATGGCCGAAACGAGATAGGAAAGCAGGACACCGATGATGAGCAACGTGAGATCCTGTCGTATCCACCGGGTGAGGGCCAAAAGCAGGAGGAGTACAGCCATAGCACCCACAAGGGCAGAACCTGTAAGGGCAGCCGGCGACATGACACCCATGAGCATGACGATGGCAACGGCGAGATTGGCTCCGGAGGTGATGCCCAGCACGGAAGGACCCGCCAGCGGATTGCGGAAATAGCTTTGGAGTGTCAGACCGCATACACTGAGAGCCGCCCCCGTAAGGGCTGCGGTGATGGCCGCAGGCACACGGACGTGGAGCACAAAGAACCGATGAGGGGCACTCACACCCTCGCCGCCCGTGAGGGCAGCCCATACTTCATCAGCTCCGAGGGTGACCGAGCCGCAGAGGATATTGGCCACTCCGAGGGCCAAAAGCACCACAGAAAGGAAGAGAAAACGTTTCATAACGGACGGAAATAGACAGGCAGGGAATCGGGAGCCAACGTGTCGGCGGGAAGGGCGATTCGACGTAGCGAGCCAAGCAGAAGGTCGGGACGGAAAGGCGTCTCGTCGAAATAGGGAGACGTTGCGGTGTTGCATCCCCACAAGTTCCCCTCGCGAACCACCCGCAACGAACCGAATGCCGACGAGAGAGCCCGGAGGTCGGAGAGTGTCCAGTCGCGCCCGGTATTGTAATACTTGAAAAGCCAAACATCAGCTTCCCATCCGTCGTCAAGCACCACTTCGGGAGAAAGCGACAACGAGCCGGCATGGGTGTCGAAAGCCCAAGGATAGCGGAAGCCTGCATCCTGATAGAGATGTCCCATGGTGGAACGTCCGCCCGGCACATACCATGTGGCAGAAGTGGGCAAATCCACCAGCAGAACGGGGCGCGACAGGGTGTCGGAGGGAGCCACAGCGAGGCGCAGATAGTTGCCCCGTACAACGGCAAAGAGAGAATCGGCTTCGGCAGCACGGCCCACAAGCCGTCCGTAGAACTTCATCCATTCGGCCCGCGCCAGCGGAGTGTTCTCCATATAGTCGGCACAGAAGATGACGGGGATGCGGAGCAACGAGAGCTGTCCGAGACCGGCATTCTCGAAGGGAGAAATCCAAATGGCATCGCTTTGGGCAGAAAGGAGCACCTCGATGTTGGGCGCAATGGCCGTGCCGGCATCGAGGAGAGAGCCGTCGGCGAGACGTTTGCGAACATCCGGGAGCTGGGTATAGTCGGCATCGCAGACAACAGCCATGCAGTCAAGGGCACCAAGTTCGCGGAGGAGGTAGCAGTGGCATGACGCACAGACGGTATTGCGTGAGAGCGGTGTACGGACGAGGGTAAACTTTCCGTAGTGATGCTCCAGACTTTCCGCCTCCGCCTCGGAGAACAACGTGTCAGCTTCGGGCAGCAGGAAATATTGAATCAGCACTCGGGTGGTGTCCCATGGATTGATGATGCGGCACAGGGTTCCGCGACAGGTATCCTGCATTTGGAGCAACGTGGCATATTCCACACGGGCAGACACCAGCCGAGTCTCCTGCTGCGGCCCGGTACAGGCCACAGCAAGCAACATCAGAAGGAACAGAGGGAGCCGTCTCATTCGGCAAAGACAATCTTGGAGAGGAAGACACCGCCGGCATCGGAAATACGCTGGACGAGATTGCCCTCAAGGTCGAAAATGAGAAGCGACGAGTTGAGCACCGAACCCGATGCCGCATAGTTGGAGATGCCCACATAGAGGTTGTCTCCGTGCTGCTGAACCATATAGACAGGAGCCGAGGAGAGGTCCGTCTTGAATGGCTCGACGGCACTCACTGTTCCGTTGCTGTAGGAAAGAAAATTGTTGGAGTAGGCGTAGGGCGTGACGTAATAGTTGACCGTCTGGTTCATCATGAGGAGACCGTTGTCGGTGGGATAGAGATTGGTGGCCAAGGTGACGGAGTCGATGGTGTTGGCCGCACCGGCATCGGACAGACGCCACACCTTGGTGACGGCATTCCAGGAGGCATCATACTCGGTGGTGGTGAAGAAGAAGTCGCCGTTCCAAGCCACCAGACGGGTGGGATTGGGAGCACACTCCACTTCGGTGACACGTCCGGAAGCCACGTTGATGATGCCCAGCGAGTGGCCCAGCCCCATGCCGGTGTAGTCGGAGTTGGAGACCACAACGTTGCCTCCGGCCACAGCGATGTCCTCGAGCCAGGCTCCCAACTCGTAGGTGGCTTTGGGTGTGAGGGTAGCGGTGTCGAAGCGCAGCACTTTGCCGTCGTAGGTCGAAAGGAAAAGGTCGCCGTCGGCCTCAACAAATGAACGGGGGCCGTTGGTGAAGTCGCTATAGCGGGCCAGTTCCACACCGTTGCGGTCGAGCTTGGCGATGTACTTGGAATTGGTGACACTCACAAACACGCGCCCGCCCTCGCTCATGAGGATGTCCTGAGCTTGGTCGCCGAGGTTCTGTCCGTTGTTTTTGAGATAGAAGTCGGGACTCACCATATACTGTCCGCCACGAAGGTAGATGGCGGAAAGGGAGGCATTGTTGGAACCCCAGTTGCCCTGATTGAGGACATAGCCATAGGGGACAACAGCATAGTTGACGGGTTCTTCGGGGTACTTGAAATCGTCCCCTTCACAGCCGGCCAGCAGAATGCAGGCCACAAGGGCCAGTGACGAAAAGCGGATTGTTTTCTTCATTTTTTTTTGTTGTTAAAGTTATTCATTATTTCGTTATTTCGTTATTTCGTTATATTGCCGTCTTTTTATTCTGTTCAGAATCTGGCTGTCAGGCCGAGTCGCCAATGACGACCTGGCATGGGATAATATTGTACTATCTCGAAATGACTGTCGAAAGCATTGAGCAGCGAGGCTTGCGGAATGAGTTCCACACCTTTTAAATAAAATACACGCGAAAGAGAGAATCCGTGCTCGGCAAAAGGGTCGAGTCGGTAACGGTCGCTCTCTATGACGTTGGAATAGCGTCGGCCCATCCAGTTGAGTGTCCATCCGACAGAGACCCAGGGCATGACGCAGGAGAGGGAGGCATTGCCCGTGACGGCAGGCGTGTAGGGGATGGCCGACGGGGTGGCGAGGAAAGAATCTTCGGAATCTGTGCGGTCGCGTGCATCCTGACAGGAGATGTGGAACACAGCGTTGACGGACACCTGTTCGGAACGCCACGCCACATTGCAGCCCAGATCCAATCCGAGGATATCGACCCGTCCGAAGTTGGTCATACGCCAGGCGAAGGTGGTGGGAAAGGCCACAATCTTGTCGGTGACGCGATTGAAGTAGAAATCGGCAGTGAGCTCCGTCTTCCACGTTTCGGACTCATGACCCCATGTGAGGCCGACGTTGGTTTCGGTGGCCTGTTCGGGACGGAGGTCGTGGTTGCCGAGACGATAGTAGTAGAGGTCGTTGAACGAAGGCAGGCGGAACGACTTGCGCCAAGAGGCACGCACGAAAAAGGACTGAGTGGCCCAGGGTTGAACCGAAGCCGCCAATGAGGGAGTCCATCGGCAAGAGGCAGACGGCGAGGCATGGAGGCCGGAGGTCTCGCGGAGACGATGGACGGTGGCCAGCAGTTCGCCTTCGATGTTGAGCCGGGAGGTGCGGTAACGAACGCGGAGGGCATTCCACGAAATCCAGCGGTCGGGCTGTTCTCCCCCGGTGAGATTGGTGCGCAGGGAGGACCACTGTCCATCGTGGACCAATGCCAGCGAGAGCGAGCGAAGCGGACGGTAGGCGAGACCTGCCGTGAGATAGTATTCGTTCTGACGATAGCGTGAAGTGCCGTCTGAGCCGTCGGTGACCAGAGCGGCATCGAAGTATTTGTTCCACCCGTAGTTATACTGGAGACCAGCCACAAGGGACCATTTTTCGGAAATCATTCCTTCGAGACGCGTGCGAGCCGAGAGGTTGAGGTCCCACAGTTGCTCGGTGCCTTCGTTGGTGTAATAGACGACCGAGCCGGGCAACTCGCGATGGGAATAATACCCCTGAAGAGAGCTGCGAAGAGAGAATGAACAGGAAGGCCCGGAGGTCCAGCGGAGGAAGGAGGGTAACGCGGCCTGGAGAGCATCGACGCGTCCGTGGTCACGATGCAGTCTTGAGGAATGCTGTCCGTTGCTTAGCGTGAAGGGATAGTCCCCGTCGGTGTGGTTATAGAGCACAGAGGCCCACGGCGAGGAGAAATCGGCACTGAGCGTGTTCCACGAACCGTATTCGACAACGGCTTCACAACCTTCGGAGCGCGATTCCATAGCCACCGACCCAGAGTAGGCACCCAGGAGCGCCGGAGCCAGGATGCGGGAAGGTCCACCGATGTGGAGGCGCAACGACTCCATGTTGTAGGTTGCAAATCGCGAGAGGTCAATCTGTCCGGCCTGTGAATTGGAGACCGGCAGACCGTCCAGAAGGACAGCGGTATGGTGGGGCGAGAGGCCGCGAACAGAAACCGTCTTCATGCCTCCCAACCCTCCGTAGTCACGCACAGAGATGCCTCCCATGAGGCGGAGCACATCGCTCACTCCCCGGAGCCCGAGACGCTTCATGGCGACAGCGGAGACGGATTCGGAGGGTGAGGTCGAAGAGAGGCTCACGCTGTGATTGGGGCGCCGCGATTCGGCAACCACTTCACGCAGAGTGTCCGACCCGACAGCGGCAAAGACCCCTGTCGCCGAGAAAAAGGCAATAAGCAAAGATGCGCAGAAACGCATGGTTCGTTCTATAAAGATGTTCGTCTGCATCCCGTCGATCGCGGGACTTGGGTGGCAGGCATCACGCAGCAAGTCTCCTGGCTTAGTCCCGGTCGGGGTATCGCATTGACAAGGGCAACACCGGACCACAGGGACATCACAGTTGCGGGACAGCGGAGGATTCACACCCCTCTTCCTGTTTTAAGCCGCACTCGGTCAGCTTTGCGGCACTGCATGACGAGCAATAAGCTCTCAATAATATGACCGCAAAGATACAATAAAACTTTGAAAACAAGGCAAGGCGGAAGAAAAAACATGCCTGAGGTGCATTTTTTTTGATAAAAATTTGGAAATTCGGAAATTTTGCTTTATATTTGCACCCGCAAAATCAGAAAATTCTGCCCTATGGTGTAATGGTAGCACATCAGATTTTGGTTCTGCTTGACTGGGTTCGAGTCCCGGTAGGGCAACAGATGTAGAGTCTCAATATCTCTGGAAACCGGGGTTTTGAGACTTTTTTTATAGATTCAGAATTGTTGTTATTTCACAGGTACCCCGAAATTCTCACTTATCAATGACAATACGCGAAGCATCAGAGAAGAGAATCCTCTTATTGGACGGAGCCATGGGTTCGATGATTCAAGCCGAAAACCTCACGGAAGACGATTTCCGCGGGTCGAGGTGGCGTGACACAAAAAATCTGTTGAAAGGCAACAATGACCTCTTGCCGCTCACACGTCCCGACATCATCAGCAAAATACATCGTCTCTATCTCGAAGCGGGAGCCGACATCATCGAAACCGACAGTTTCGGAGCACAACGTGTGACGCAGGGAGAGTACGGGACGGAAGATGCCGTGAGGGAAATGAATCTGGCGGCAGCACGTCTGGCAAGGGAAGAAGCCGACCGGATGACCCGTGAGACACCGGAGAAGCCCCGCTTTGTAGCCGGCGCGGTGGGACCGACCGGCAAGATGCTCTCGATGAGCGAAGATGCCAACGACCCGGCTTCACGAGCCATCACGTTCGACGAACTGGAGGCCGCATACCGAGAACAAATCACTGCCCTCACAGAAGGCGGTGTCGATGCCATTCTGGTGGAAACCGTGTTCGATACCCTGAATGCCAAAGCCGCCATCGCCGCTTTCGAGACCGTGAGAGACGCGACCGAAGGACCGTGTCCGGAACTGATGCTGTCGATGACGGTGTCGGATGCCTCGGGTCGCACGCTGTCGGGACAGACCATAGAGGCATTTGCGGCTTCGGTGAGCCACGCAGCCCCGTTGTCGATAGGACTGAATTGCGGACTCGGTGCCAAGGACATGCTTCCTTGGCTGAGACAGATGGCCGAAGCGATGCCCGGGTGTCGGATTTCATGCCACCCCAACGCCGGACTGCCCAACGAATGGGGTCAATATGAAGATTCGCCCGAGAAGATGCGGGACGAGGTGAAGGCGATGACAGACGAAGGTCTTGTAAACATCGTGGGCGGATGCTGCGGAACGACACCTCAGCATATAGCAGCCCTTGGAGAGCTGATACAAAACCTGTCGCCCCGCAAAACGACACAGGTGGAAACCCCCGGGCTGAAACTCTCCGGTCTGGAACTCACTGCTCCTGGAGAAGGCACATTCGTCAATGTAGGCGAGAGGTGCAATGTGGCGGGCTCGAAGAAATTCCTGCGTCTCATCGGCGAAAAGAACTACGACGAAGCAATGGCCATAGCTCGCCGGCAGGTAGAAGACGGAGCGATGGTGATAGATATCAATATGGACGACGGGATGCTGGACGGAGTGAAGGAAATGACAACGTTTCTCAACCTCCTGATGAGCGACCCCGCCATTGCCCGTGTGCCCGTGATGATAGACTCGTCGCGCTGGGAGGTGATATCCGCAGGACTCAAGTGCGTACAGGGCAAAAGCATTGTCAACAGCATCTCGCTCAAAGAAGGCGAAGCACGTTTTCTGAATCATGCCCGCGAGATACGGAAAATGGGTGCCGCTGTAGTGGTGATGTGCTTCGACGAAGAAGGACAGGCTACCAGCTATGAGCGTAAAATAGAAATCGCAGAAAGAGCCTACAAACTCCTCACAGAGAAGGCGAATTTCCCGCCCGAAGATATCATTTTCGACCCAAACGTACTGACCGTAGCAACGGGCATGAAGGAACACGACAGATACGGCCTCGACTTCATCGAAGCCACAGCGTGGATTCGCAAGAACCTGCCCGGAGCGCGGGTGAGCGGAGGACTGAGCAACCTGAGTTTCTCGTTCCGAGGCAACAACACCCTGCGTGAGGCAATGCATGCCGTCTTCCTCTATCATGCCATACAGAAAGGGATGGGAATGGCCATCATGAATCCTGCCGCCAAGGTGCAGTATGACGACATAGAACCGGAGTTGAGAGAAAGACTCGAAGACGTGATACTCTGCCGCAGGGATGATGCAGCTGAAAGGCTCATCGACTATTCTACCCGGAATAAAGAACAGATGCAGAATGTGGAGACCCAAACCGTTGCCGACCTCCGCGAGGGACTGACTGTAGGGGAGAAACTGAAGAAAGCGCTGACCGACGGAGACCCGTCCCACATGGAAGAAGACATCCCGGTCGCCATCGCCGAATACGGAACTCCATTGGCCATCATTGCAGGCCCGCTGATGGACGGAATGAACCATGTGGGCAAACTGTTCGGAGAGGGAAAGATGTTTCTGCCGCAAGTGGTGAAGACAGCACGCACGATGAAGAGGGCTGTCGAGCTGCTCAACCCCTACATGGAGGATAACAGTGGGGACCAAGTCGCCTCGCTCAAGAACGGCAAGATAGTCATTGCGACGGTGAAGGGCGATGTGCACGACATTGGCAAGAACATAGTGGCGGTGGTTTTGGTTTGCAACAATTGGGACGTGACTGATCTGGGCGTGATGGTTCCCCCCGAAAAGATTGTGGAGACTGCCATCCGGGAGAAAGCCGACTTTGTGTGCCTCAGCGGATTGATTACCCCCTCGCTCGAAGAGATGTGCCACGTGGCCGAAGCGATGGAACGCGCAGGTTTGAAAATTCCCATAATGGTGGGCGGAGCAACGACCTCTCCGCTGCATACGGCCGTGAAGATAGCACCCCTATACAGCGGACCGGTGTTCCATGTGAGGGATGCCGCCATGAACCCTGTGATTTGTCAGAAACTGACGGATAAAGAGACCCGGGATGCTTTCATTGAAGAAAACCGCCGTCAACAGGAGGCACTCCGCGCACAGAGAAAAGAAGAAATGTCCTCCTCCCATAAAGAGGAAAAACAAGTGTCGCAACCTGCGGTACAGATTCCCGACCGGCTGTCGGTTCCGCCTTTCATGGGCAGGGTGCGTCACAAACCCATCCCCGTCAGGGAACTGATTCCGCTGACCGACTGGGTTCCGTTTTTCTGGACGTGGAGAGTGAAACCCGGTTCGGAAGAAGCCCGCAAGCTCCAAGCCGATGCATTGGCTTGGCTGGAGGCACATGCCGACGACGAAACATACGCCATGCGTGCAGCGGTGGCTTATTATCCGGCCAAAAGCGACGGTCACGGCATTCGGGTGACGGCCTGGAAGACAGGACATCCATCGGATTGTCCCTGCTGTACCAAGAATGTCTATTTGCAGACTGCCCGCCAGACCGCAGGCGAGGGACTGTCGCTGTGCGACTGGGTGTCGCCTCGCGGAGATGACCACATCGGAGTCTTTGCCTGTACCGTGAGTCAGCGGTTCATCGACGAACTGGAAGCCCTGAAACAGGGGTCGGACGACTATGCTTCGCTATTGATGCAAAGCCTTGGAGACCGATTGGCCGAAGCCGCCGGCGAATATATGCACCGCGAGTCCGGGTGGCCCGGCATCCGTCCGGCGGTGGGTTATCCTTCATGGCCTGACCTAAACGAGATTTTCAAGTTGCGCGAACTCATCGGGTTCGACGATTTGGGCATAAGCATCACCGAACACGGAGCCATGTATCCCCAGGCTTCGGTCTGCGGCATTTATATCGGTAATCCCCGAGCCCGTTATTTCAATATTTGAACACTTCCCCTCCATTAAATACAAATCCACTCCCTATGGCAACAACGAAGAAAACAACTACAACAACGACGAAGAAAACAACAACTACAACGACGACAAAGAAAACGACCACCGCAAAGAAATCCTCGACGCGCAAGAAAAAAGAAGAGTCCGTGGGCGAAGAAGTGCTCAAAGACTTGAAGCGTATCGGAAAACGCGAGTTTACCAAAAAGACCGGTATTCCCACCACCCAAAGCGGTATCAAGAATAAGATAGGTCGCTGGATTGTCGATGCTGTTGTCGGTGTTTTCAGTTCCAAAAAGAAGAAAGACGACGAGGAAGATTGCTGAAAGCGATGGACTTGATGCCCTTCTGCCTGTGGCTTCCGGTCTTTGTCACCACTTGGACACTGACCGAGTCTGACTTGTGAGGTTTCTTGCGTACAAACATGCTGCAAATTTATTTGTCGGTGCGGACGGTATATGCAACTGAGGCCCTGAAAACATTTGGATAAAAAGTGCCGCCGCAAAAGCTGTATGCCGAACGGCACGTGCGGTGGTGTGAGAAATCGGCAAAAATGAAAGAAGGAGGTAAACACCTGTGAGTAGTGGTGTTTACCTCCTGCTCGATTGAAGTACGTTGGGATTACTTATTGAGCATTGTGACATCGACACGGGAGAAGGGGAACATGAATCCCTTGTCTTTGAGCTGTTGGTAAACGGTCTCGTTGAAACCGAAATAAACCGTCCAATAGTCGGCAGCCTTGACCCACTGGCGGGTCTGAACGCTCACGCCGCTTTCGTCGAGCGAGATGAGACCAATCCAGGGTGCAGCCACAGGGGTGCCCTCGATGGGCTGCTGCAAGATTTCGGGAGTAGCCTTCTGGAGCGCAGCAATGTTGTCGCGCACCTTGTCGAAGTCAGTTCCGTAGCAAAACTGGAACTTGAGATCAACACGACGGTAGGGCTCTTTGGAATAGTTCTTCATTGCTCCCGTTGAGAGACCGCCGTTGGGGATGATGATGGTCTGATTGTCAACGGTGGTGAGGATGGTGTTGAAAATCTGAATCTCACGAACGGTTCCCTGGAAGCCTTGGGCTTCGATGTAGTCACCCACACGGAAGGGTTTGAAGAGCAGAATCATCACTCCGCCCGCGAAGTTCTGGAGCGTTCCGCTGAGAGCCATGCCGATGGCCATGCCTGCAGAGGCAAAGAGTGCAATGAACGAAGAGGTCTCGATGCCGAGAATCGAAATAATCACGATGGCGAGCAAAAGCCAAAGCGACACGCGGACCACACTCTTGAGAAAACTCTCCACACCGGGATCGGTGTTGCGCTTTTCGAGCACCTTGCCGAAGAGTTTGGTGACCCATTTGATGAGATACTTGCCAATCACGAAGACGATGATGGCAACGACCACATTCTTACAGAAAGTGATAGCCCACTGCTCAAACATGGCGAGCATTTCGGGCGAGAAAAAACCAGTCAATTTTTCCATTTATAAATTAATTAATGTATGTAACAGGTAAGAATAATATCAAAAGGAGCGTTGAACGCCGATGCCGGGAGCTGAAGGCAGGACTATGTTGCCGTCGATGACCTGAAGGCCGCCCGTGAAAGGGTCGTTGGAGATGAGCAGGTTGCCATCGAGGTCGGCCCAATCGGCGATTGGAGCAAGATGGGCGATGGCAGAGACGGCACAGGCAGTTTCTGTCATACAGCCCAACATGACCTGCAGGCCGAGGGCACGTGCCGTGACAGCCATTTGGCGGGCTTCCCAGAGACCTCCGCACTTCATGAGTTTGATGTTGATGCCGGAGACACAGCCTTGGAGACGTTTGAGGTCGGAGAGATGTTGGCAACTCTCATCGGCAATGACGGGCAGGGGAGAACGTTCGGTGAGCCAGGCGAGGTCATCGAGCCGGGTCTTGGGCAGCGGCTGTTCTATCATGACAACACCCTGTTCGCGGAGCCAAAAAATGCGGTCGAGAGCTTCCTCGCGGGATGTCCATCCCTGATTGGCATCGACGGTGAGGGGAGTGTCGGTCACCGAGCGTATGGAGGCGATGAGTTCGCGGTCGCCGGGAACGCCGACTTTCACTTTAAGCCTGCGGAAGCGGCCAGCGACTTCGAGTGTCTTGGCACGTACCGTCTCGGGCGTATCGATGCCGATGGTGAAGGTCGTGGGGAGTCCCTGTTCACCCCGGGGAAGCGGAGGAAGTCCCCAAAGACGCCAAAGAGGCAGTCCAGTGAGCTTCCCCTGAAGGTCGTGGAGCGCAATATCGACAGCCGCCTTTGCAGCCCAGTCTCCGGGAGAAAGTGTGTCGAGATAGGCATGAATCTCTGCCAGCGCAAAAGGGTCTTCATATCCCGAGAGATCGATGCGCGAGAGAAATGCAACAACGCTTTCGACAGACTCCCCGAGGTAAGGAGGCATAGAAGCTTCGCCGTAACCGGTAAGTCCATCGCAGGAGACGGTGACGAGTATGTCGGGAGTTTCGGTCCGCGAAGAGCCGGCTACTGTGAATGTATGCTTCAACCGAAGCGGATGGGGTGTGAAATTGAGAGTCATTTTTGAATAGCGGGAAGGGTGCAAAAGAGGCCGAAAAGGACGTTTTCTTTTGTATTTCCGGCTGCAAAGATAAGCAATTTTGGCGAGAAAAACGAGAAATGTAGATTTTTTTTTCGATTTAGGACAAAGATTCAGAAAAAAACTTTATCTTTGTGGCATGAAAGAGTTCCTCAGAATCGTTGCAGAACATTATTTGCGACAGAGTGAAGGCATGACACCCGCCCGGCGAGCCGTTCATTTGGCCTCGCACCTTTTCGTGTTCCCCAACCGAAGAAGCGGACTCTTCATGGAACACTATTTGACGCAGTCTGTGACAGCGCCGGTTTTCGCACCGCGCACCACGACCATTGCCGACATTTTCACCCAATTCTCCGACCTGAGAGTACTGGATCGTACGGAGCTTCTGTTCCGTCTCTACACCCTCTATCGGAAACTGTCGAAGAGCGGAGAGTCATTTGACAGTTTCGTCTTCTGGGGCGACATACTGTTGGGCGATTTCAACGATGTGGACGAATACTTGACGGATGCCCGCCGCTTGTTCACCAACATCCGCGACCTCAAAGAAATCGACCTGCGCTACGGCACAATGACCGATGAAGAACGGGCTGTGGTGGAAAGGTTCTGGAAGAGCGTGGCCCAGTTGAGCGAGGAGAGAAAGAAGCAGGTGTTCGAGGAGACGTGGAGCATTCTCTACGACCTCTACAAAACCTTTCGCGAGGAATTGCGTCGAGACGGTCTGGCCTATGAGGGAATGTTGGAGCGGGAAGTGATAGAAGAATACTGCAACGGCGAACGCGGTATCTGGAACAGCGGCGACCCTCGTCAGCTGCTCCACACGGAGAAGATAGTTTTCGTGGGACTGACTGCCATCACCGAGACCGAACGTGCCCTGATGCGCTGGCTCCAAAAGGAAGGCGTGGCCGAGTTCTGTTGGGACTATGACGACCCCCGACTGCACGACGGCGAAATGAAGTCCCAGGGAGCCTTTTTCACACGGAGGAACCTGCAGGATTTCCCCGATGCCATTCCCGAAGAAGAAAGGCAGGGAAGTCTTGTGCCAGACTCGGACAGGGAGTTCAATGTCTATGTGGTTCCCTCGGGCGTGGGACAGGCACAAGTGGCCGCCCGTCAGCTCAAAGACTGGCATATCGAAACCCCGGAAGAAGCGTTCCGCACAGCGGTGGTTTTGCCGGCAGAAAATCTCATGCTGCCGATGGTCTATGCACTGCCTCCCGAAATCCCGTCCTACAACATCACGATGGGTTACAGCCTCAAAGGAACGGCGGTGTCGGCGTTTGTCGATCACCTCGCCGGCCTCCAGCAGACACAGCGGACAAGCGGGGGAGAGACCTCGTTCTTCTACAAGAGCGTACTCCCCTTGCTTACCCATCATTTCACACTCAGTATCACAGGCGACCCGGCGCTGGAGCTGACCCACGAAATCAATCGGCAGAATCGCTACATCGTGCCCCAAAAAATGTTGACCCACGACAGTTGGCTGAGTCTGATATTCCAGCCGGTGGAGACCGTTGGGGAAACTGTCGTTTATCTGCTGAAAATTTTCAAATATCTGACCCATTGTGTGATAGAAGACAAGGAAGAGGAACGCTTCACCGTCTTCGACCGCGAATTTCTGAAGGCATACATCGATGTGGTCGAAAAACTGGCAGACCTCATCAGGGGAGTGGATTGGACCTTTAACGTGCAGACATTCTTCCGCCTCGTCCAGCAACTCACACGCGGACTCTCGGTGCCCTTCTCGGGCGAACCTCTGAGCGGATTGCAGCTGATGGGTGTGTTGGAGACACGAGGTTTGGACTTCGACCGCGTGATTTTGCTTTCGATGAACGAAGGCGTATTTCCGGCCAAAACGTCGGTCAACACGTTCATCCCGATGTCGCTACGCCACGCGTTCCACTTGCCCACCCAGCAACACAAGGATGCCGTCTTTGCCTACCATTTCTACCGACTTCTTTCACGTGCCAAACAGGTGACGCTGATTTACGACTCGCGCACCGAAGGATTGTTGTCGGGCGAGGAGTCCCGTTACCTGAAGCAGCTGCGCTATCTCTATCACATCGATTTGGACAGCCATACGCATTTTGTACAATACGAGCCCGGTGTGGTGAATGTGGCCCCCATAGAGATAGAGAAATCACCCGAGGTGAGAACCCTGTTGGACAGATATCGGATGGGAGGAGACAAGCATTTCTCGGCTACGGCATTTAAAATCTATCGCAACTGCACGTTGGAATTCTACTTCAGCTACATCAAAGACCTTCGCGAAGAAGAGACCGTGAAGGAGGAAATGGCCAGCAACGTGTTCGGCAATATCTATCACGGTGTGATGGAGCAGCTGTACCGTCCCTTCATAGGGAAGGAGGTGCAGAGCGACGTGTTAAAAAAAATACTCGCCAACGAACCCTATATATATAATATGGTGTGCGACCAATTCCGAAAGGAAATCGGGGTGACGGATTTGACAGGTTATCACCAGTTGGTGGCCGACATCATCGTGACGTATGTGAAGAATACCCTGAAACACGATGCCAAACTCTCGCCTCTGAGAATCGTCGCATTGGAAAAAAGCGAACGGTTCACCTATGAGGTATCGCCCCACCTGAAAGTGAATCTCAAGGGAATCTACGACCGCATCGATGTGTGTCGCGGAGCTCTGAGAATCGTCGATTACAAAACGTCCAATCCCAAGAACAAACTGAAACTCGCAGCCTCGGACGAAGCCTTCCAGGTGATGCTCTACGGAATGATGCTGCTGAAGTTTCCTTCCCAAGCCATTTTAGGGCCTCAAATCCATTTGCAGGACTATAGGCTGGAAGGACATCTCTACCATGTGCGCCGCTTTACCGACCCCGATGTCTCGACGGCATTGACGGGAGAGGAGGGTCAGTTGAGAGAACTGCGCACCCAAATGGACGGCTTCGAGGAAGAGTTCCGCCTGATGGTCAACGAACTCTATGACCCCGCAGTGCCCTTCGTTCAGGCCGACATCAAACATTGTACTTTCTGTCCGTTTACAGAACTCTGCCAACGGAACCCTCGTGAATTTTAAACTTTTCAACAGAACCATCGTCCAAAAAACAAGTTAAGCAAAACGAACAACATGTCCAAAACACTCAATCCGTCGGAAGAGGCCCGGCTGACAGCCAGACTGATAAATCCCGACACGCGCCGAGCCGCCTTCACAGAGATGGTGGGCATTTATCAGGAACAACTTTATTGGCAGATAAGGAAACTCCTCATCTCCCACGACGATACGGCCGATGTCTTGCAGAATACCTTCCTCAAGGCCTGGACCAATCTCGACAATTTCCGGGGAGAAGCCAAAATCTCAACGTGGCTCTACTCCATTGCCCACAACGAATCCATCACCTTCCTCCAGAAGAGACAGGCCGAGCAGGAGATGACCCAAAGCGACCCCGAAGGATTCCTGATGGACCAGCTCCAGGCCGACAAATATTTCGACGGAGACGAGACCCAGCGAACACTGCTCAAGGCGATAGCTACGCTGCCCGCCAAGCAGAGACAGGTCTTCAATATGAGGTATTTCGACGACATGCCATACGAGGAAATCTCGGCCATTCTCAATACTTCGGTGGGAGCCCTCAAGGCCAGCTATCATTTCGCAGCAGAAAAAGTGGCAGCCTATTTCCACAAAAACGAAGTGTGAAAAAAATGCGATAAACTTTTAAACCTTCCTCTGCAGAAGGTGTCATAAGGACAAAAAATGAAACAAAATGAAACAGATTAAGATGAACGATTGGAACGAACCTGATTTCGGGACTTACGAAACAGGAATGACGGTGCCCGAGGGTTTCTTCGCCGACTTCCAGAAGAATCTGGAGCTTAAAATCGACGAACTCGAAGCGCAGAAGGCACAGCGCACAGCTCCTACTCTTCCATTGGAGCCGCAGGCAGCCGCCGGTAGCCACCACATTCTCTGGTGGAGCATCGCTGCCAGTGTCGCATTGATTACGGGTCTCTTCGTTTGGTTCTCTCCTCGCGAAGCTGCTTACAACGAGACCTTGGCGGGCGAGGCTGTGACAGCAGAAGCAATCTCCGAAACCTCAGACCTGAGCGAATCGATGATGTTGGCCTCTGTCTCGGATTATGATATCTACGAGGCTCTCTACAGCGAAGAATTGTGATTTTTAACAGAATTGACAATTACAAAAAAATCCCTATGAAAACTATTCTGTCATTCGCATTGGCCCTTCTGATGAGTTCTACTTTGGCCATAGCACAGGAAGACCCGCAGAATCCAAGCGGAGAACGGCCCTCATTCGAGCAATTCCTTCGCAACAAGACCGACTACATTGTGAACGAAATGAAACTCGATGAGGCAACGGCCCAGAAGTTCCGCCCTCTCTATGAGGAATTGCAGAAAGCCAAAGGAGCCCTCTTCGAAAAATACGGACAGTCTTCGCGCGAATTGCATCGTGAGATGAAGAAGAACAACGGTACCGTATCGGACGAACTTTATCTCAAGGCAGTCATGAACGACGCACAGCTCAACTACGAGGATGCCCTCTTGGATCGCGACTATCTCAACAAGTTCGAGATGGTGCTGACACCCAAACAGCTCTACGATTACGTGAAGGCCGAGAAACGTTTCAAAGCGCAGTTCTGGAACAAGGGCAAACAACCCAATGGAAAAGATAATCAGAACGTGCGCAAAGGAGAGAACAGACGTAAATGATTGCGCGATTTTGAGACTCCGAGAACCATTTCAGCAGATGTCGGATTTTGTTCAAATTTATGCGCTGTCAGACGACAAAAACAGAAAAATTCAACGATTTATCCCCCAAAACTGAAATATTTGCAAGAAAATTTTGGTGGTTTGAAAAATAATCCTTATATTTGCAGCGAGATTCCAAGCCGGGAATCTCGCTGTTGCGTTTTAAAGTTTTGGGAACGCAACACTCAAGGTAATAATTTTTCACGCATTAAACTTAAAGCTATGGTATTAGATTCGCTCGCAAATGCTGATCTCTACATCAGCCTGCATCCCGCTTTCAAAGAAGCATTTGATTACATCAAGTCAACAGATTTCTCCAAACTTGAGCCTCAGAAAATTTACCTCAAGGAGAAGGATTTGTTCGTGAACTTTACCGAAATCACAGGTAAGGACGCTCAGACCGCCAAGATGGAGAGCCACAAGGATTACATCGACATCCAGATTGCTATCGAGCAGGACGAGCAGATGGGCTACACTCCCGTCTGCGACCTCAAGGAAGTGCGTGATGCCTACAATCCCGAGAAGGACGTGATGTTCTGGAAAGACCCCGCCCAGGTGATGCTCACCGTCAAGAAGGGTCAGTTTGCCATCTTCTTCCCCGAAGACGGACACCAGCCCGGCATTGGCGAAGGCAAGTGGAAAAAAGTTATCGTCAAAGTCAAGCTCTAAAATTGTGTCGTGATGAAAAAACAAGTTCCTGCCAAGACACGTAAAATCATTTCCATTCCCAAGAATGCAGAACAGATACTCGCCACAGGTGACGACAATCTGATTGCGGAATGGATGAACGGTTTGCAACCCGATCGTTTTGGTATCATCAAGCGCGACCCCTATCTCTCGCCTTACAGCGGAGCCATCGTAGGACGCTATAAATATATGTTGTGGAAGGACCACGAACTCACGCGTGAGGCCGGTTCCCTCTCGGCTATGGCTTCCGGTTATTTGTACTTCGGTCTCCACAAGAAAGGGGCGAAGTGGATTTTCCGCGAATGGGCTCCCAATGCCACAAAGATTTATCTTGTGGGCGATTTCAACGACTGGGAGGAACGCGAAGATTATGCGATGACCAAGTTGGGTGACGGAGGCGTGTGGGAAATCATTCTGCCCGCCGAAGCGATGCACCACAAGGATCTCTACAAGCTCCATATCTACTGGGACGGAGGCTGGGGAGAACGTATTCCCGCATGGGTGAACCGTGTGGTTCAGGACGATGAGACAAAAATCTTCTCGGCCCAGGTTTGGGAACCCTCCCACGCCTATAAGTTCAAGGTTGAAAACTTTGTGCCCAAGACCGAGCCGCTGCTCATCTATGAGTGCCACATCGGTATGGCTACCAGCGAAGAAAAAGTCGGAACCTATGATGAATTCCGCAAGAATGTGCTGCCCCGCGTCAAGAAGCTGGGCTACACGGCCATCCAGATTATGGCCATTCAGGAACATCCGTACTATGGTTCGTTCGGCTATCATGTGAGCAATTTCTTTGCCCCCTCGTCGCGTTTCGGTACTCCCGACGAACTCAAGCGTCTCATCGACGAAGCCCACGAGATGGGCATTGCCGTCATCATGGATATAGTCCACAGCCACGCCGTGAAGAACGAAATCGAAGGCTTGGGCAACTTCTGCGGCATGCCCGACCAATATTTCTATTCCGGCGGTCGTCGCGAACATCCGGCATGGGACAGCCTCTGTTTCAACTATGCTTCCAACGAAGTGCTCCATTTCCTGCTCTCCAACTGTAAGTATTGGTTAGACGAATTCAAGTTCGACGGCTTCCGTTTCGACGGCGTGACCTCGATGTTATATCTCAGTCACGGTTTGGGGCAGGATTTCGGCAGCTACGATGACTACTACAACGGAACTCAGGACGGCGATGCCATCTGCTACCTCACGCTGGCCAACAAACTCATTCACGAATTCAATCCTCACGCTATCACAATTGCCGAGGAGATGAGCGGTATGCCCGGTTTGGCCGCCAAGATTGAAGACGGCGGCATGGGCTTCGACTATCGTTTGGCAATGGGCATTCCGGACTATTGGATTAAGACCCTCAAAGAGAAGCGCGACGAAGATTGGAACACCACCGACATCTATTGGACGATGACCAACCGCCGTGCCGACGAGAAGACCATCTCATACGTTGAGAGCCACGACCAGGCGCTGGTGGGCGACAAGACCATCATCTTCCGTCTCATCGATGCCAAAATGTACTGGCACATGATGGAGAACGATGACGACTTCGATGTGAACCGCGGTATTGCACTTCACAAGATGATTCGACTCATCACCCTCTCCACCATCAACGGCGGTTACCTCAACTTCATGGGCAACGAATTCGGTCATCCCGAGTGGATAGACTTCCCCCGTGAAGGCAACGGATGGAGTTACAAGTATGCTCGTCGTCAGTGGGATCTCGTGGATCGCAAGGAGTTGAAATACAAGTTCCTCAACCGCTTTGACGAGGACGAGATTCATCTGGTCCAGGAGGTCAAGAAGTTCAACGAGCAGCCTTTGGTTCCCATTTGGGACAATCGCGGCGACCATGTGATAGCCTATATGCGCGGCAATCTGCTCTTTGTCTTCAACTTCGACGGTCAGCGTTCGTTCACCGAGTACGGCTTCCTCTGTCCCAAGGGTCAGTACGACCTCGTACTCGACACCGATTCTCCCAAATACGGCGGCTTCGGTTTCGTTGACCCCAAGGCCGACTACGAGACAAACTACGACCCGCTCTATGAAGGCGACGGCAAGGGTTGGCTCAAACTCTACATCCCTGCCCGTACTGCTCTTGTGTTCCGCAAGCGGAATTGAGCATTTCTCCCATCAAATAATGGCCTCAGACTTTCCCAGCCTGAGGCTTTTGTTACTCAATATGAAAACCAAAACAGCTTTTTTCTGCAGTTCGTGCGGATGTGAAGAACCCAAGTGGTTCGGACGTTGTCCCTCATGCGGCGAGTGGGGAACCTGTGTCGAAGAAGTCGTTTCGGCCAAGGCCGATGCCAAAGGCAGTCATGCCGGTGCTCTCCAATTGCCCGGACAAAAAGAGAAACCCCGCCGGCTCTCCGAGATTGAAGGAGTCGAAGAGCCTCGCATGGACCTTCACGACGAAGAACTCAACCGCGTGTTGGGCGGCGGACTGGTGCCCGGAAGTATGGTACTCCTGGGCGGTGACCCCGGTATCGGAAAATCCACCTTGGTGCTCCAGACCGTCATGCACATCACCGACCGCAAAGTGCTCTATGTGTCGGGCGAGGAGAGTGCCTATCAGCTCAAGATGCGCGCCGAACGCCTCTCCAACGGCGCTCAGATGCCCCAGGATTGCTATATTGTTTGCGAGACATCGCTCGACTCCATCTTTACCCACATCGCCAACGTCAATCCCGATGTGGTTGTCATCGACTCTATCCAGACCATTGCGACCGACGACCTCGAATCGTCCGCCGGGTCGGTGGGACAGATTCGTGAGTGTGCGTCCCGTATCCTCAAGTTTGCCAAAGAGAGCGGTACGCCCGTCATCCTGATTGGACACATCACCAAGGAAGGAGCGCTCGCCGGTCCGAAAGTGTTGGAACATATCGTCGATACTGTCCTCCAGTTTGAAGGAGACCCGCAGTATATGTATCGCATTCTGCGTGCCGTCAAGAACCGTTTCGGCTCGACTTCCGAATTGGGTATCTATGAAATGCTGGCTTCCGGTCTCCGTCAGGTGACCAATCCCTCCGAACTTCTGCTCAGCACCCGCCACGAGGGGCTCTCAGGCATTGCCATTGCGGCCGCTGTGGAGGGCGTGCGTCCCTTCCTCATCGAAACCCAAAGTCTGGTTTCTACGGCCACTTATGCCACGCCTATGCGTTCCTCTACGGGCTTCGATTCCCGTCGTCTCAACATGCTGCTCGCTGTGCTCGAAAAGAAAGTGGGATTCAAACTCGGACAGAAAGATGTCTTTCTCAACATTGCCGGCGGACTTCGCATCAACGACCCCGCCATGGACCTCAGTGTCATCACAGCCATCCTTTCAAGCAATATGGATATGCCCGTCGATATGCAGACCTGCATGACGGGCGAAGTGGGACTCTCCGGCGAGATTCGTCCTGTGGCCCGTCTCGAACAGCGTATTCGCGAAGCCGAAAAACTCGGATTCCGTCGCATTTTCGTTCCGCAGGTAGCACTCAAGGCACTCGATCCTGCCCGTCTCAAGATTCAGGTTTGTCCGGTAGGACGGGTGGACGAGGCGTTCCGACTCCTTTTTAAATAATGGCACATCATGATTAAAAACATACGTCTGCGCGTTCGCCCGGAAGTGTGGCACGATGCCGAGCGTCTCGAAGAGCTGATTGCACGCGAGAACGCCATCGAACGCCGTGCCCTTTGCGGGCTCCGCATCCTCCACGAGTCCATCGATGCCCGACAGCGCCAAGTGATGATTCAGTTGGAGGTCGATGCCTACATCAACGAACTGCCTCCCGTCGAACGTTTCGAGACCGTAGCGTATCGTCCCGTTCCTTCCGATGCCCCGCAGGCCATCGTTGTGGGAGCCGGTCCTGCCGGTCTCTTTGCGTCTCTCCGTTTGATTCAAGGCGGCGTGAAGCCCGTCCTTCTCGAACGCGGCAAGAATGTGGTCGAACGCAGGCGCGATGTGGCTCTCATAGCGCGTACACAGGCTGTAGATTCCGATTCCAACTATTGCTTCGGAGAGGGAGGTGCCGGTGCTTTTTCCGACGGAAAGCTTTTCACACGCAGCAAGAAACGGGGCAATGTCTATGGCATCCTCCAACGTTTGTGCCAATTCGGAGCCGACACAGCCATCCTCTCGGCTTCCCATCCTCACCTCGGCACAGATCGCCTGCCCCGAATTATTAAGGCTGTGCGTGAAGAAATTTTGAGGTGCGGCGGTGAGATTCATTTCGGAACGGCCATGCAGGATTTGCTGCTCACCTGTCCTCATCCTGGAGAATTCCGGGTGGACGGTGTTGTCGCCCAAGACGGACGCGAGTGGCACGGCCCCGTGATTCTCGCTACGGGGCATTCCGCCCGCGATGTCTATCGCATGCTCTTCAGCCATTCTATTCCTCTCGAGCCGAAAGGTATTGCAATGGGCGTGCGTCTCGAACATCCTCAGGCACTCATCGACCGCATTCAATATCATTCGCAGCAGGGGAGGGGCTCATACCTTCCGGCTGCCGAGTACAGTTTCGTCACCCAGATTGACGGGCGCGGAGTCTATAGTTTCTGTATGTGTCCGGGCGGTGTTGTCGTTCCTTCGGCCACCGGACCCGAACAGGTCGTTGTCAACGGGATGTCGGCCTCGACGCGCAGCGGACGTTTCTGCAATGCCGCAATGGTGGTGGAAATCCGTCCGGAGGATATTGCTGCCATTTCGGCACAGATAGAACTCGACCCGGCTCTTCTCCACACTCCTTTGAGCGTTCTGGCTCTCCAGGAAGCGTTGGAACGTGTCACGTGGCTCAACGGCAACCGCTCACAGCAGTGTCCCGCCCAACGCATGCAGGATTTCGTTGACGGACGTCTTTCCGACACTCTCCCCGCCGTGAGCTATGCGCCCGGAGCTGTGGCCTCTCCGCTCCATTTCTGGCTTCCCCGCTTCATCGGTCAGCGGCTGCGGTCGGCTTTCTCCGTTTTCGGTCGTAATGCACGCGGGTTCCTGACCAACGATGCCGTCCTTTTGGCCTCCGAGACACGCACCTCGTCTCCGGTGCGAATTCCCCGAGACCGCGACCTCTTTACCCACCCTTCCGTGGCCGGTCTCTATCCGGCAGGAGAGGGGGCGGGTTTTGCCGGAGGCATCGTGTCGGCTGCCCTCGACGGTGAGAAATGTGCCGAGGCTTTGTTGGCTAAATTGTGAAATTTCTGTATATTTTCCGCATCAATATTCGGAAATAAACTTTTTTAGCCCTTGAATGTCATTTTTTCGGCCAAAAGTTTGGCAGATTCAAAAAAAAACATCACTTTTGCACCGTTCAATATTGAACAAAACGTAATCAAGACAAAAAAATCAGAACAAAATGTCCAATTCGAACTATAACTTTTGGTGGTGGCGCTCCTATGATGTCAATCGTGGGTCGCTTGCTTGTGTCCGATAGTTACAGTTCCGGGACTATTCAGATATGAAGGCTTGTCGTAATCCACGACAGGCCTTTTTTTTCATATCGATTCATTTTGCTGTTCATTCAATCAAAAATACAAAACAATATGACTTATCAAGTAGATCAAAACGGTTTCTACGGCAACTACGGTGGAGCCTACATCCCCGAGATTCTCTACAAGACGGTCGATGACCTTCGCCGAGCCTATTTGCCCATCATCGAAAGCGAAGAATTCCAGACCGAGTACAGGGCTCTCCTCAGAGACTATGTGGGGCGTCCTTCGCCTCTCTATTTTGCCAAGCGGCTCAGTGAGCGCTACGGTACCCGCATCTATCTCAAGCGTGAGGACCTCAACCACACGGGAGCCCACAAAATCAACAATTCCATCGGCCAGATTCTCATTGCCAAGAAGATGGGCAAACAGCGCATCATTGCCGAGACGGGAGCCGGACAGCACGGTGTGGCTACAGCCACCGTCTGTGCGCTCATGAACCTTCCCTGTACGGTCTATATGGGTGCCACCGATGTCAAACGTCAGCACACCAACGTCGAACGAATGAAGATGCTCGGTGCAGAAGTGGTGCCTGTCACCTCGGGCAACATGACGCTGAAAGATGCCACCAACGAGGCCATCCGCGACTGGTGCTGCCATCCGGCCGAGACATTCTACATCATCGGCTCCACCGTCGGTCCCCATCCTTACCCCGACATGGTGGCACGCCTCCAAAGCATCATCTCCGAGGAAATCAAGGTGCAGCTTCAGGAGAAGACAGGCCGAGACTATCCCGACTACCTCATGGCCTGCGTGGGCGGAGGCAGCAATGCCGCCGGCACCGTCTATCACTATATCGATGACTCCCGCGTGAAAATCATTCTGGCAGAGGCCGGAGGCATGGGTGTCGAATCCGACAAGACAGCCGCTTCGCTCGAAATCGGTACGACGGGCATTCTCCACGGCTCGCGCATCAAACTCATGCAGACCGACGACGGACAAATCATTGAGCCTTATTCCATCTCGGCTGGTCTCGACTATCCCGGCACAGGCCCCATCCACTGCAATCTCTATGAGACAGGGCGCGCCCAAGTGTTGCCCGCCAACGACGATGAAGCGCTGCGTGCCGCTTTCCTGCTCACTCGGTTGGAAGGCATCATCCCGGCTCTCGAGTCGGCTCATGCGCTCGCTGTGCTCGAGAAGGTCAAGTTCCGTCCCGACGATGTGGTCGTCCTCACTGTCAGCGGACGCGGCGACAAAGACCTCGATACCTATCTTTCCCATAAGGACGAAATCAAATTCGACTTCTGATGTTCAGCTATCACGTTTGCTCCAAAAAGACCCTCGGCGATCTCCAGACACCCGTGAGTGTCTATCTCCGTCTGCGCGACCTGTATGCGCTCTCCGTCCTCATGGAGAGCTCCGACTATCATGCTGCCGACAACGGTCGCAGTTTCATCGGTGTCTGTCCCCTGGCTCAGGTGGCCATCGGTCACGGTGTGGGCACTTGTATCTATCCCGACGGCTCGGTCTTCCGTCATGACATCGATGCTTCCTATCGAAGCGATGCGCTTATCAACGAGTTCCTCCGTTCTTTCTCTGTCGAGGGCGAAGGCAGTCGGCATTGCGGACTCTTCGGCTACACGTCGTTCAATGCCGTCCGTTATTTCGAAAATATCGACATCAAGGATGAGACCATGAGCCGCAACGATGCGCCAGACATGCTCTATGTGCTCTATAAGTATGTGCTCGTGTTCGACCACTTCAACAACACGCTCACCCTCCACGAACTGCTCACCGACGGAGAGAAGCCTGATTTCGATCCCGTTGAGAAGGCTATGAACCGCGTCATCAATACAAATTTCGGTTTCCGTCCGGTAGGGGAGACCTCCTCTCCGCTCACCGACGAAGAGCACAAGGCCAACATCCGGCGCGGCATTGCCCACTGTCAGCGGGGCGATGTGTTTCAGGTCGTCATATCCCGCCGTTTCGTCCAGCGTTACGAGGGCGACGACTTCCGTCTCTATCGCGCGCTCAGGTCCATCAATCCCTCGCCCTACCTTTTCTACTTCGATTTCGGAGGATTCCGCATTTTCGGTTCTTCGCCCGAGACACATTGTCGCATCGAGGGACGCAAGGCATACATCGACCCCATCGCCGGCACTACACGCCGCACGGGCAATGCCGAACAGGATGCCCGCAACGCCGACTATCTCCGCAACGACCCCAAGGAGAATGCCGAACATGTCATGCTCGTCGATTTGGCCCGCAATGACCTGTCCCGCAACTGCCATGATGTGAAAGTCGAATTCTACAAGGAGCTCCAGTACTATTCTCACGTGATTCATTTGGTTTCGCGCGTGTCGGGCACCCTCCGCGAAGATGCCGATCCCGTCAAGACCTTCATCGACACTTTTCCGGCCGGCACCCTCTCTGGAGCGCCCAAGGTGCGTGCCATGCAGATTATCTCCGAATACGAACCCCACAATCGCGGTGCTTACGGCGGTTGCATCGGTTTCATCGGTTTCGACGGCTCGCTCAACCAGGCCATTACTATCCGCACCTTCGTCTCTCGCAACAACGAACTTTGGTTCCAGGCCGGTGGAGGCATTGTGGCCAAGAGCGACCCCGAATATGAACTCCAGGAAGTAAATAACAAACTCGGCGCCCTGCGCAAAGCCATCACAGCCGCCGCACAAACAGATTGACCTATGAAACTCGTTTTAATCGACAACTACGACTCTTTTGCCTACAATCTGGTGCATGCTTTCCGTGCACTTGGAGCCGAGGTCACCGTCTTCCGCAACGACCGTTTCGAGCTTTCCGATTTGGAGCCTTACGACCGCATCGTGCTTTCGCCCGGCCCCGGCATCCCCTCCGAAGCAGGTCTCCTGCTCGATGTGATTCGCGCCTATGCCGGACGCAAACCCATCCTCGGCGTCTGTCTCGGCGAACAGTCCATCGGTGAATTTTTCGGCGCCTCGCTCGTCAACCTCGACGATGTCTTCCACGGGGTGCAGACTCCCTGCCGCATCACCGTCCCCGACGATTGTCTCTTCCGCGGACTTCCGTCCGAAATTCCCGTGGGGCGTTATCACTCCTGGGTCGTGAGCCGACGGAATCTGCCCGACTGTCTCGAAGTTCTGGCCGAGAGCCCCGAGGGCAACATCATGGCCCTGCGTCACCGCCGCTTCGACATCCACGGCGTTCAGTTCCATCCCGAATCCGTGCTCACCCCCGACGGAGAAACCATCCTTCGCAACTGGTTGGAGGGTTGAACCGCCCTGCCCCCCTCGAAACATCGCAACCTCGCAACCTCGAAATCTCGAAATATCGCAACCTCGAAATCTCGAAATCTCGAAATCTCGAAATATCGCAACCTCGAAATCTCGAAATCTCGAAATCTCGCAACAACTACTCACTCAATACAAAACACAATCATGATTAAAATGAAACAAATCCTCGACCGTATCCTCTGCGGCGAGCAACTCACTCGCGAAGAAACCCGCGAAATCCTTATAGGCATCACTCAGGAAGCCTATCCCACCGAACAGATTACAGCCCTCCTCACGGGCATCCAGATGCGCGGCATCAGTGTTGACGAACTACTCGGCCTGCGCGACGGAATTCTCGAGACAGGCGTGCCCGTGCCCCTCGATGCCGATCGCTACATCGATGTGGTAGGCACAGGAGGCGACCGCAAGAATACCTTCAACATTTCCACCACTTCCTGCTTCGTCATCGCAGGTGCGGGCTATAAGGTCGCCAAACACGGCAACTACGCTTCCACCTCCACGTCCGGCGCTTCCAACGTCATTGCGCAGCACGGCATCCGTTTCTCGTCCGACATCGACAGCCTCAACCGCAGCATCAACGAGTGCGGTATCGTCTATCTCCATGCCCAGCTCTTTGCCAGAGCCATGAAGTATGTCGGCCCCATCCGCAAGGCGTTGCCTTTCCCCACATGCTTCAATCTCCTCGGCCCCATCGTCAATCCTTCGCGTCCCGCCTGCCAACTGCTCGGTGTGGCTACGCTCGACCAGATGCGGCTCTACAACAGCGTCTATCAGAAAATAGGCATCGATTACGGCATCGTCCACAGCATCGATGGCTACGACGAGATTTCGCTCACGGGCGATTTCAAGGTTCAGACCAACAACTACGAGCGTGTGTTCTCTCCCGCCGAATTGGGGCTTCATATTGCCCGTCCGGAGGAGCTGCAGGCCGGAGCAGACGAACAGCAGGCGGCTGCCATCTTCGATTCTGTGCTCGAAAACCGATGTCTGCCCGCCCAGAAGGAGATTGTCATCGCCAATGCCGCCTTCGGAATTCAGGTGCTCGAGGGCGGACAGAAGTCCATCGAAGAGTGTCTCGCCATTGCCCGCGAGAGCATTGAGAGCGGAAGCGCCCTCCGTACGTTCAAGAAATTTGTAGCCCTCAATTCCTGATACCTGAAACCTGAAACTTGAAACTTGAAACGTGAAACCTGAAACTTGAAACCTGAAGATGGATATTCTCGAAGAAATCGTCGCCCGAAAGCGACTCGAGGTCGCAGCACGCAAGGAGGTTCTCCCACCCCGGCAACTGTATGCCCGGGTGGAGGAGAGGCTGCTTGCCTCCGACCGCCGTCCGCATCTCTCGATGCGTCGCTCTTTGGCCGAAAGTGACTCGGGCATCATCGCCGAGTTCAAACGCAAGTCGCCCTCTAAAGGCTGGATTCACGCCGATGCCCGTCTTGAGGATGTGGTGCCGTTCTATGCGGCCAACGGAGCGGCTGCGTTGTCAATCCTCACCGATGAGCCTTATTTCGGGGGCTTGCCCTCCTTCATCACTGACGTGCGTCCGCTGGTGCCAGATACGCCTGTTCTCCGCAAGGACTTCATCATCGACGAGTATCAGCTCTTCGAGGCCTGCGACATCGGTGCCGATGTCGTCCTGTTGATTGCAGCCGACCTCAAGCCCGCTCTGTTCCGCTCGCTGCTGGCTACGGCCCACGAACTCGGGCTGGAAGTCCTGCTCGAGATTCACGACCCGCATGAACTCGACTATGTGGTTCCCGAGGTCGATATGCTGGGGGTGAACAACCGTCATCTCGGTACCTTCCACACCGACGTTCAGCAGAGCTATGACATTGCCCGTCTTTTGCCCTCCGACTTCGTTCTTGTTTCCGAGAGCGGCATCTCCGCTCCGCAGACAGTGCGCGAACTGCGTGCCGCCGGATTTCGTGGATTTCTCATAGGCGAGACCTTCATGCGCGAGGCCGACCCGGGTGCTGCCCTCCGTCGTTTCATTCAGCAACTTTCATCTCCCGAGTCATGATAGTCAAAGTCTGCGGCATGCGCGAGTCTGCCAATATCCTCGCTGTTGAACAGCAGGTGGCTCCCGACTGCATGGGATTCATCTTCTATCCCAAATCGAAACGCTATGTCCGTTCGGTTCCGGCATATATGCCGGCTTCCTGCGACAGGGTGGGAGTCTTTGTCAATGCCGAGCCGAACGACATCCTCGAGCGGGTCTGCGACTATGGTCTCCATGCCATACAGCTGCATGGCGAAGAGTCTCCGGAATTTATTGCCGAACTCCGTCGTCGTCTGCCCGACCGCATGGTGGTCATCAAAGCAGTCTCGCCCGGAGTCGACACTTCGGCCTCGCTCGATGCTCGGCTGGAGCCGTATTTTCCGTGGGTCGATTTCTTCCTTTTCGACACCCCGACGGACGCTTACGGCGGTTCGGGCCAACAGTTCGACTGGTCCGTTCTTGAGACCTATCACGGCCCCGTTCCTTTCCTTCTGAGCGGTGGCATCGGTCCCGACAGTATAGAGGCACTTCGTGCCTTTCGCCATCCCCGTTGGGTCGGCATCGACCTCAATTCGCGCTTCGAGAGCGCTCCCGCCGTCAAGGATGTGCCCGCTCTCCAGTCATTTGTCCAACAATTCAGAACACTTTTCAAAGGAAATTCTATTTAAACGTTGAGAATATGGATGTCAGTCTTGATACTGCAATTCTCCAATTCTCCGCTTGGTCGGATTTGCAATCCGACCGCATCGAATAATTAATAAAAGAGCCCTCAAATGAATCGTATCAATCAGCTTTTTCTCAATCCCTCGTCCAAGATTCTTTCCATCTACTTCTGTGCGGGAGCACCCCGTCTTGACAACACGGCTCAGGTCATCCGCAGTCTGGCTGCCCACGGCATCTCCATGATAGAGATTGGTGTGCCCTTCTCCGACCCGCTCGCCGACGGTCCTGTCATCCAGAATGCAGCCACCAAAGCCCTCCGCAACGGCATGTCGGTGAAGCTGCTCTTTTCCCAACTTCAGGACATTCGCCGAGATGTCGATATCCCGCTCATCCTCATGGGCTATCTCAATCCCCTCCTGGCATATGGGTTCGAAGCCTTTTGTCGGAAATGTGTCGAGGTGGGTGTGGACGGCATGATTATTCCCGACCTTCCCTTCAAAGACTACATCGAAATTTACAAACCCATTGCCGACAGCTATGGCCTCCGCATCATCATGCTCATTACGCCCGAGACATCCGAAGACCGCATCCGATTCATCGACGACAATACCGACGGATTCATCTACATGGTGTCATCCGCTGCCACTACGGGAGCCCAAAAGAGCTTCGACGAGGCCAAACAGGCCTATTTCCACCGAATCGATGCCATGCATCTCCGCAATCCCCGTCTCATCGGCTTCGGCATCAGCAACCGTCAGACCCTCACTTCCGCTCAGGAGAATGCCGCCGGTGCCATCATCGGCTCCAAGTTCGTCACCCTCCTCGATGAACTCGGAGACCCCGACCGAGCCATCGAAGCTCTCTTCGAGGCGCTGGAACATTAGTCTTGATTTGTTCTGCCGACGGTGCTTGACTTGGTTCTTTCCGACAAAAATTGCCATCAACCGCCATTTGAATCCGTTTCGGTCAATTAGATGCATCTGCCCTGACTCACGCCTTGACGACGTGAGCCTTCTGTCTGCTTGTTCTCTTTTGATGAATGTTTGGCGGTATTCAAGTTCTAAGAAAAAGAGCAAAATTCAATAAGTACGAACAGGAACGCTAACCTGTAAGTGAATAATTTTGTTTGTTTAGATTTCCTTGTGTGTGCCGCACCCGTGCGGTCTGCATCCCGGTTAATTCTGTTGTACTGTCTGTTTCTCTGGTTCTATAGGGTTTACCATTCACGCTCAGCTACCCCACGGGCCTCCTCCAGAGTGGCATCGGCGCGTTCCATTCTGTATGCGACAATTGACCTGCGGTCCTCAGCATGTAAACTCATAGTGCGATACCGTCACGGGTTACGTTATACTTAAACATGGAGGGTGGTGCCTCCTCCCATTCCCTCTTGGTGTAGAGCGTGGCGTTTATCTCCTGTCCAATGTCGAGTCCTTTGTAATAGACCGGATAGCAGATGGCAGAATAGTCGGCCAGGCCTGTCTTTGGCTTGTCAATGATTACCAACACGTCCCAGTCGCTGTGCTCATGGGCATCACCCCTGGCGCGTGATCCATAGAGTATAATCTGCGCTGTCGGAGCCGTTTTGCGGATGGTAGAGCGAATGAGTTCCA
>FLNY01003761.1_pt1 | contig 66398 bp, 49 predicted proteins | sample 1140381 | NCBI WGS metagenome assembly FLNY01 (sample SAMEA3878172, study PRJEB12797) | bioreactor metagenome | biome: Moose rumen | place: Sweden | collected 2011-10
GGCGGTGGCGGTGGCTTCGGCGGCCAGGGTGGCGGCTTCGGCGGCCCCGGCGGTGGCTTCTGATAAAAGATATACAATACATCCGCAGAAACCTTAAATCATCTATTCACCACATTTTGATTTGTTGATTGATTATGTGCAAAGGCACATGGAAGACGTCAGAGACTGTGAAGCTTCTGGCGTCTTTTTCGTTGTCGGAATGCATTGATGATTTATTTTGAAAAAAAGTGCATTTATGTTTTGCCGTTCCAACAAATCAGCGTAACTTTGCAGCGAATAAAACTAATCAAACAAATAAATCATTTAAACACACAAGCTTATGAAAAAACTCTACTCTTTACTCTTCGCACTGCTCGCCTTCGCAGGGCTCGCAAGTGCACAAGTAACGTTCACGGCCGGGACAGATAAGACAGCCGATGCTAAAACGTTGACTCTGACAAAAGACGGCGTTACGATTACCCTTGGTGATGGCAACCTCAGCACAGCAGAATACCGTGTCTACAAGGGTCAGACCTTGACCATTTCTTCAGAGAATACAATCACGAGCATTGTATTCACCTCTACGACTAAAGCTGGTTCTGAAAAATATGGTCCAGACTGTCTTACGGCTGAGGGTTATACATTTGTAGAATCAGGTAAGACCGGCACTTGGACTGGCTCAGCTTCTGATATAGTTCTCACCGCAGAGAAGGCTCAGTGCCGTCTGGCTAAGATCGAAGTCTATTTCGATGGTGAAGAGCCCGGCGGCGGTGGCGGCGATGATCCCACTCCCACCATCGACTGGACGAGCTCCCTCGAAGCTCCCCTCACCGTAGCTCAGGCTCTCGAGAAAGCCGGTCAGCTTGCAGGTGGCGAGCAGAGCGACGTGAAGGTCTACGTCAAGGGTATCATCACTCGTATCGAGGAGATTGACACACAGAATGCTCAGGGCGTGCCCTACGGCAATGCCACATACTTCATCTCCGACGACGGCCAGGAGGCTAACGAACTCTATGTCTTCCGTGGCAAGGGCCTCAATGGCAACAACGTGACGAGCGCTGACATCAAGGTCGGCGACGAAGTCATAGTGCTCGGCTACATCAAGAACTACGTTAAGGATGAGACCTCTACACTTGAGTTCACCCAGAACAACGAGCTCGCTGCCATCAATGGCCAGGGCGCTCCTGAAGAGGAGGTGAAGGTTTACACCAAGATTGCTGATGTGAAGGCTGAGGTTACAGCTGATAAGGTCAAGGCTGACTTTCAGGCCACAGACCTCCTCGTTACCTACGTCAACGGTAAGAGCCTCTATGTCTACGACGGCACCGACGGCCTGCTCTTCTACGCTGACGATGCAAAGCTTACCGAAGGCATCAAGGCTGGCGACAAGATTACAGCTAAGTTCACTGGCGGTCAGCTCTACCTCTACAACGGTCTTACAGAGATGACATTTGCAGCTGTAGAGAACCTTACCGTCAACTCCAGCGACAATGCTGTTGAGCCGCAGAAGGTGACTGTTGCCGATGTCAACGGCAACCCGAAGGACTACGAGAACGAGCTCGTTCAGTTCGAGGAGTTGACCGCCCAGGCCGAAGCCCTTGCAAGCCGCAACATTAAATTCATGGACGATAGCGACAACGAAGTTACCGTTCGCGACAACTGGAACGTGCTGACTACCGCTACGTTCAACACCGAGGCTTCTTACACCGTTACCGGCTTCGTGGCCCTCTACAACGGCGCCGTACAGCTCTATCCCCGTAATGCCGAGGACGTCGACAGCGGCGAGGAGGTTGTTCCTTATGAGCTCGAGGGCGAAGGCACACTCGAGAAACCTTACACTGTGGCCGACGTGCAGTACCTCATCAACCAGGAGGATTGCCCCACCGAGGCTGTGTGGGTGACAGGTTACATCATGGGTGCTGCCAAGAGCACGATGGGCAAAGTCGTCAAGGAGCAGGGCGAGGACCTTCAGAACACCAACATCGTCCTTGCCGAGGATGTCAATGAGGAATCCACAGCCAAGATGATTCCCGTGCAGTTGCCCACCAACAAGGACGAGAGCAAGGACATCCGCGCTCAGCTGAATCTTGTCGATCATTTCGACTATCTCGGCAAGCAGGTATGGGTGCTCGGCACAATCGAGAAGTACTTCAGCGTAGCAGGCGTGAAGAACCTCACCGACTACAGCCTCGACGGCGAGAGCACAGGCGTAGGTGCCGTGGCTGACGACGCAAAGGCCGACGGCCGCATCTACAACATCGCCGGCCAGCGCGTCAACGCCGTTGGCAAGGGCCTCTACATCGTAGGCGACAAGAAGGTGCTGTCGGAATAATGTCCGGTACATAACATAAAAAAAAGAGTCGAGGCTGCGTGCCTCGACTCTTTTTTTTATGCTTTTATTTTCCCCGTTCAGCTTTTTGAAGTATCTTTGCGGCAAATAACAGCGAAGACTATGAAGAAACGTATTCTTTTCTCAGCGCTCGTAGCGCTGGCTTTTAGCGTGGCCGCTAATGTTCACGCCGCAGACCTTAAGAAATACTACGCCAATGCTAACAACAAGAAGAAAGCGGAGCTGAAGACTTCGCTTGGAAAAATTATTGCCTCACACAAGAAAATCTCTTATGGTGATTTGTGGGAGTATTACGAGAAAGTTGATTACGTGGATGGCAAGACGAATAGCAGCGGACAGCACAAGGTTTTTGACTATTATTCAGACAAGACATTCTATTTTAATGGTAATGGCTCAGCTGTCAGCGGTATGAACAAGGAACACGTGGCACCTCAGAGTTGGTGGGGGAGTGGCACGAGCATAGCCGTCGGCAGCGACCTCTTCCAAGTCCTGCCTTCGGAGTCAAGTGCCAATTCGGCAAAGAGTAACTTTGTGTTGGGAGTGGCAAAGACAAATGTTAAGACGGTCAACAACCGCATGAAAACTGGTAAGGATGCCAGTGGAATGAATGTTTTTGAACCGTGCGATGAATATAAGGGTGATTTCGCCCGCATCTATTTCTATGTTGCCACTTGTTACCCCGACGTGGCTTGGAAAGAGACAATAGACGGAACCTTAGTGGCATTTAGAAAAGAGAGTTATCCTACGCTTAAGTCAGCAATTACAGACATGCTGCTCGAATGGAACCGCGAAGACCCTGTGTCGGATTGGGAACGGACACGCAACGAGCGTGTATACGGCCAACAAGGCAATCGTAACCCTTTCGTAGATTATCCCACACTTCCTGAATTCATCTGGGGCGACAGCATAAACTATGAGTTTGATGTTGCTCTTGGCCATTATTCAGGCGGAACGACGCCGACGCCAGATCCTACACCTGAGCCAGGCGACAGCGTACTGATACTGGATCAGGAATTCAAGGCTTCGGGCGTAGGCGATTTTGCTGCTCTCCAAAACAACGGCTCGCAGTCGCAGATATGGAAACGCGACGAGAAATACGGCATGGTGGCTAATGCCTACAGCCTCGGCAAGACAGGCGACGACTATCTCATCTCACCTGCTATCGACCTGACAGGTATGGCTGGCGCCACCGTTGAGTTCCGTCATGCAGCTGGCTACCACAATGGCGGGAATCTGTCGTCGATGTTCCAAGTGCTTGTCAGCACCGATTATGCACAACGACCTTCATCAGCCACATGGGAAGTTGTCAACGATGTGGTATGGCCTACGGAGATGCAGAGTGCCACGAGCAAGTTCACCAAGTTCGTCAACACCGGCCGCATAAGCCTCGACGAATATGCCGGTGAAACTATCTACATAGCTTTCCGCTATACCGCCAACGCCAGCAACTGCTGGGCTTGGGAGATTGACAATATGGAGGTTTACGGCAAGGCGTTGCCCGATTATATCGGCGGCAACTTTATATCGCCCATAGATGCTCCCGATGCCGTATTCGACATCGACGGCCACTACCTCGGCACAGAAGTGCCCACTGCTCGCGGCATCTACATTGTTCGCCAGGGCGGTTACACCTTCAAGCGCTTCGTTCATTAATCCTAAACTCCCAACTAAAGCGCAGCGTCCTATCAACTAAACACTCTCAAATAAGTGCGTTACTTCATCGAACTAAGCTACGACGGCACGGCCTACCATGGCTGGCAGATTCAGCCCAATGGCACGAGCGTGCAGGAGACGCTGCAGCAGGCATTGAAGATGCTGCTGCGCACGGACGTTGCCGTGACAGGGGCTGGGCGCACCGATGCTGGCGTTCATGCAGCCATGATGGTTGCGCATTTCGATATAAAAGACCCACCCCCAACCCCTCCCGTCAGGGAGGGGGGCACAAGGCAGACGGCAGAGGATTATCTCACATACCGCTTAAACGGAGTATTGCCTCACGACATAGCTATCCACAAGATTTATCCTGTTGCCGACGACATGCACGCCCGTTTCTCTGCTCGCGCGCGTACATATTATTATTATGTGCACACGCGCAAGTCGCCTTTCCTGCGCGACCGCTCGTGGCGCCTTGTGCATACGCCAGACTTCGAAGCTATGAACCGTGCGGCAGCTACATTGCTCGAGTATGAGGATTTTACTAGTTTCTCGAAGGTCAACAATGACACTAAGACCAACATCTGCCACGTCACCTCAGCCCGCTGGGTGCAGCTCAGCGACTACGAGTGGCGCTTCGAGATTACTGCCGACCGCTTCCTGCGCAACATGGTGCGAGCCATCGTCGGCACGCTCATGCAGGTGGGGCGCGGCGCACTCTCCGTCGAGGGCTTCCGCGAGGTGATAGAAAAGGAAGACCGCTGCGAGGCTGGTGACAGCGTGCCCGCCAGGGGGTTGTTTCTGCAAGAGGTTGAATATTAAAAAAGCTGTATGTGGTTACTCTTTGCCTTCGTCTCGGCCGCCCTGCTCGGCTTCTATGATGTCTTCAAGAAACAGTCCCTGAAGAACAATCCCGTAGTGCCGGTGCTGACGCTGAACACGTTGTTCTGCTCGCTCATCTTCCTGCCGTTCATCATCCTGTCGGCATTGGGGCTTATCTCAGAGTCGTCACTCTTCTATGTCCCCGTCTGCGGGTGGGAGGTACACAAGTATGTCCTCTTGAAGGCCCTCATCGTGCTGCTCTCGTGGTTCAGTGGCTACGTCGCCATCAAGCACCTGCCGTTAACCATTGTCGGTCCTATCAACGCTACGCGCCCCGTGATGGTGCTGCTCGGTGCCATCCTGGCTTTTGGCGAACACTTGAATCTCTACCAATGGATTGGTGTGTCGCTGGCCATCATCGGTTTCTTCATGCTCAGCCGCAGCGGAAAGCGCGAAGGGATTGATTTCCGACATAACCGGTGGATTGCCTTGGCCGTGCTGGCTGCCGTCTTCGGCGCTGTGAGCGCGCTCTACGACAAATTCCTGCTTGCGCCCGTGGGCGAGGGTGGGGCTGGTCTCAACCGTATGGCAGTGCAGAGCTATTTCATGATTTATCAGTTCGTGCTGATGTTCCTGGTGTGCCTTCGCATTCGTCGCGCAGACACTCCAGAACATCCCAACAATGGTCTCAAGGGCTTCCGCTGGCATTGGGCCATCCCGCTCATTTCGATTTTCCTTGCGGCCGCAGATTTCGTCTATTTCTACGCCCTGAGTATCCCCGGCGCCCTCATCTCGGTTGTCTCGATGATTCGTCGCAGCAGCGTCATAGTCTCGTTCACCGTCGGCGCCCTCATCTTCCGCGAGAAGAACTTGCGAGCCAAAGCCTTCGACCTCATCCTCGTGCTCCTCAGTCTGGTGTTCCTCTACCTCGGAAGTAAATAACAAGTATATGAAACGTCATCTTCTCATAGCCACTTCAGCGTCGGCCTGCGAGCCTATTTCTGATTTGGATTTACTTGCTCACATTATAGAATCAAAAACAAATACGTTTATGAGAAAACAGTTACTCCTTCTCGCAGCCGCTCTCTTCGCTACGCTGACGCAGCTGCAGGCCCAGATTGAGCCTACCGCCACCCAGATGTGGTGGGGCTACTTCACCGACTCCGACGCCGCAGCTGTCGACTACAGCCGTGGACTCGGCTACAGCTCGGCCTCGACGTTCGACGTCGGCATCTTCGTGCCGAAGACCGACCGCTTCGTCAGCGGCAGCACCATCAATGCCTTGCGCATCTGGTTCGGACCGGATGTGTCGTCGATTTCAAGCGATTTGACAGTGTGGATTTCGACTCAACAGCCCGCCGCCATCGCTTCGGTGGACTATACGCAGACCGTGGCGAAATCATCGCTCTCACAGGGTGCCAATGATATAGCCCTCACGACGCCCTTCGCCGTCGAAGACCGTGACATCTATGTCGGCTTCACCTTCTCAACGCAGGCGCGCGCCTATCCTCTCATGTGCAACGGTGACGATGCACCCAACGCCTTTGTCTTCCGTCATAATGGCGGTCAGTGGATGGACTTCGATGGTCAAGGTTATGGTAAGCTGGCATTGCAACTGTTGCTTGACGGCGGCGACTACCCCCGCGACTGCGCTATCGCCAACGATTTCGGGCGCACGGTAGTGCTCCAGGGCAAGCGCGCTACGGCCAGCTTCCGCTTCAGTAACACCGGCGCTAATCCTATCACGAGTATCACCTACGCCTTGGCCACCGACGACGCTACTGTCGTAGATGAGCAGACGGTGACGTTCGAGGCTGTTGGTTTTGGCGATAGCAAGGCAATTAATATAGACTTGGGCCTTGCTGACCAGGCTCGCAAATATACTAAGCAACTCACGATAACGAAGGTGAACGGCAACGACAACAGCGAGCCCCAGCGCACCGCCCACGGCGACCTCATCGGTGTAAGCTGCGCGCCGGCAGTGCTGCCCGTAGTGGAGGAATTCACAGGCACGTGGTGCGGCTATTGTCCTTACGGCACCGTAGGTATGCAAGCCGCCCACGAGGCTTATGGCGACCGCGTAGTGCTCATCGCCGTGCACAATGGTGATGTAATGCAAATCAGTAGCTACGACGCCGTCGTCAACACTTATGCCAGCGGTTTCCCCAGCTCGCAGATTAACCGTTCGGGCACATCGTACTATCCCTACTATCTTAAGAATTATATCCCTCGATTCTTCGACAGCCTGACGCAGGGCTCTCTCGCGCTCCAGGCCTTCTGGACTGATGAGCAGCAGACGGCAGTGGAATTCCGCACGACCACTAAGTTCTGCTACGACGGCGACGAGGAGCTGTACGGTCTGGCCTTTGTCCTCGTGGAGGACGGCCTCAAGGGCAGTGGCTCGCGCTGGGCGCAGACGAACTACCTCAGCGGCCAGCAGGTGGAGTCGGATATGACATTCTGGAGCATGGCCGGTAGCACCGTGATGAACCTCGAGTACGACCACGTCGCCGTGGCCGCCTGGAACGTGCAGAACGGCATTGAGGGCTCCGTAGCGAGCTCGGTGCGCGATGGCGAGGCGCAAGCGTTCGCCTTCACAGGTGATATCAGCCAGGCGACGCTGGTTCAAGACAAGTCGAAACTCACGGCCGTAGCTCTGCTTGTCGACCGCAAGAACGGCTGTATCGTAAATGCAGCGCGTGCGGAGATTGCTGATGCGGCTACTGCCGTGCGCCAACTGGAGGGCGAGCCGTCGGCCACCGTCACCGGCTACTACAGTATCGATGGCAAGCGTCTGACGTCGGCCACGCGCGGCATAAATCTCGTTAAATTCTCCGACGGCAGGACCGAAAAGGTGGTCGTGCGCTGACGGAGATTTCCTACCCCCAGAAGCGCCACCAGGGGCGTTTGCGGAGCTTCTTGGCGTGCCCCACGGGGTCGAGCTCTTCGGAGATGATTTCCTCGAAGGTCTTGTGCTCGTGGATGATGCGGTAGATGGTGCCCCAGTCGGGCAGGCCGCCTACGTTGCGGTCGTCAATCCACATGTCCACCTTCAGCTTGCGCGTGAAGTTCTCGTTGCGCGAGATGTCCTCCTCGGGGAAGTCGCGGTTGATGGCATAGAACTCCAGCCCCCGCTCGCGGCACCAGTCGATGGCCGCATCCAGCAGCTCGCCCTCACGCACCGTCCAAAGGATCAGGCGGTGGCGCTCTTCTACGAGCATCTTCAGGGTGCTCACGGCAAAGGGTATCTCCTCGCCGATGTCGGGATAGCGATGGCGTACGATGGTGCCATCGAAGTCTACGGCTATTGTCATACGTAATATCTGTTTTTGCGATGCAAAGTTACAATATTCTTACCGTTCTTGAAGAAATATCTTCGATTTTTTTGTCAGCATGGCAGAAATACGTTAATTTTGCCGTCTGTAAGAACAAACGGTTAATGGGTAACAGAATACTTCAAATAATATTGACGGGCCTCCTCCTGACCTCGGCACCTGCTCTTCTCCGGGCGCAGGATGCTGCATCGAGGCCCCTGATGCGCGACGTCTTTGCCGCCATGCCCGACAGCCTCTTGCCGGCCATCTCCAAAAACAACCGGCTCGACTGTATCGACTTCATCGAGAATGGCCTTGAGGCTAAGGTGCGCAACGCCTTCGATGATTATGTGAAGCTCGAAGCCCTGACCCCTGACTACGCCCGTTTCCGCACCAGTGCAGCCTCAGTGATGGAGTTTAAGTTGTTGCCACAGGCCGACACAACCTCGCTGCTCTGCATAGTCACAACCGTAGAATGTGGAGAGAAGGATACCCCGTCGCGTATCGAGGATTCCGCCCTTCGCCTGCTGAATGCCGACTGGTCGCCTGCTTCAGCCGATGTCCTCGGTTCTGCGGCATCGGTCAGCAGTTGTATCGACGGTCTGGAGTTCTTCACCGATGAAGTGCCCGACAGCCTTCGTACGCATTATGAGCAAGCCAAGGCCTCTGCTGCCGATTTCCACCCCGTGCGCATGCATCTCTCGGCCGATGATGTCACGCTGACGCTTGACCTGCAGACTGGCCAGTTGGATGTCGACGAGAAGCGAGCCCTCGAAGGTCGCTTGCGCACAATCACGATGAAATGGGACGGTCGAAATTTCGTTCGCCAGTAAAAACGCCATTGCTCATGTCGAGGTTCACATTTTTCCTCACGCTCATCCTTGTGCCGCTCATGGCCATGGCGCAGGCCGACCGTCTTATGCGTAAGCTACGCATGGACAGCACCAGCCTGGGGCAGAAAGTGCTGATTGCCGACAGCTTACTTACAATGAGCTACAACAAAGGTAGCTACGACACCACCTACATTCGCAGGCCACAACACCTAATCACCGTGAAGGTGCGCTACAACGTCTCGGGCAGCGGCATTTACAGCAAAGGGCTCATCGGCGGTCACGACTATCGCTGCCGCGTGACAACATCTCACCAGAACACAGCCAGCCTTGCTTTCGCCTACCGTGGCATTGCGGTGGCTTCGCCGTGAATCCCGCCAAGCTATTCGGCAAGGACAAGAGCAAGAGCTTCAACTTCACCATGTACGCCAACCGCTACGGCATGGACCTCGCCTACCAGAACAGCCGTCAATACTCAGGATGGGCGGAGTATGACGGCGTGCGAGAGAACTTCTCCACAGACATTGTGCACACGCGTTTTACGGACTTGAATGCCTACTACGCCTTCAACTTCCGCAAGTTCTCGTACCCCGCAGCTCTCACACAGAGCTACATACAGCAGCGCAGCGCAGGCAGCTGGCTGCTGGCTCTCGCCTGCTTCAACGGCCGGATGGACATCGCACATAGCGAGCGCGATGACCGCGTGCCCGAGGTCAACACCCGCCTCATGGACATAGGCCTGGGCGGCGGCTATGGTTAAAACCTATGCCTGCCCCACCGCTGGATGATCCACGGTTCCGTCCTGCCCACAGTCATTGTGGCGCCGTTCAACAAGATGATTGTCAATGGCGAAGATCATCCCATAAAGTATTTCTTCCCGGAACTCATCGTCACCGAGCGTCTGTCTATCCTCCATTACATCAACGACCGCAATTTCCTGAACCTAACCTTCGTCAACTACAGCACTATCCACGGCTCCGCCTAGCACATCCGCAACGTTCACAACAAATGGCGCCTGCGCCTCTGCTATGGCATGAGGTTCTATAGAAAAACAAAGCAGCCCCCACCGAATGAACGATGGGGGCTGCTTATAGTGCCAGACGCAAGCGTGTGATGTCCTTACTTGCGGCTGCGAGCGTAGCGGCTCATGAACTTGTCGACGCGACCGGCGGTGTCGACCAGCTTGCTCTTACCCGTGTAGAAGGGGTGCGAGCTGCTCGAGATCTCGAGCTTCACTACGGGATAAGTCTCGCCTTCAAACTCCACGGTGTCGTTGGTCTTGGCGGTGGAGCGGCTCAGGAACATGTCGCCATTGCTCATGTCCTTGAACACTACGGGGCGATAGTTGTCGGGATGGATTCCTTGTTTCATTGTGTTGTTTGAGTAGGATAGTGCCGGGCTTGTGTACCGGCGGATTTATACTGTGCCGGGCTTGTGTACCGGCGTTATTTCCACGAAATGCGGCGCAAAAGTACTGCTTTTCCATGAAACGGCCAAACTTTCAGCCACTTTTCTTCATCCATCCGCCACATTTACCCCAAAAACTCTAAGTTCTCCGCTCGGAGTTAGCTAAGAAAGATTAACAATCTCTATGCTAAAGCGAAGCGTTCTACCAACTAACTACTGCCAACTAAACAGTGTCCTATCAACTAAACACTACGAACTACTGAAACCCCCAGGCGTTGCGCACAACGGTGGCTTCGACGGCGTTCTCTATATGGTCAGGCAGGTTGCAGAAGAAGTCGATGCCTGTCTTGGCCTCCAACTCATCAATGCTGACGATGTAGGGGGCCATGTTCTTCTCATCCTCGTAGAACGAGCGGTGCTCCATCCAGAAGCCGATGGCCTTGTAGCCGCCGTTGGTGGTGTTTTTGTTCTTGCAGAGGATGGCCATGAAGAAATACTTTGGCACGAGCAGCTGCAAAGCTGTACCCTTGCGTGCATACTCCAGTATTTGGTCCTCGTTGTCGATGGTGCCGCCTTTGCAGACGTAGAGCGTGTCGCGGAACGAAGCCTCGTTCCACGAGCGTACTTTCATCTCAAGGTTAGCCCAGATGCCGCCGTTGAAGCTGTAGAGCTGGGGCTGCATGTTGGAGTAGAGGAACGTCTGGCGGTTGGCCTCAAGCGAGTTCCAACGGTCGGCCGATGCCAGAATATGCCCGCGTGTGTAGCCCGAGCCGCTGTAGTGGCTGCTGGTGGTACGGTAGACCTCGGGGATATCGTAGTCCTCCACGAAGTTGTCCTCGCGTTTGATGTAGCCGCCGCTGTTTGAGGCGTCCCAGCGGAAGGCAGACCAGCGTTGGGATTTCTTGGCCAGGCTCCATTCTATGCAGTAGTTCACCTCGCCCGAACTCAGCCGCTTGACGAGGAACATATTTGCCACGCCCCCCCTCAGCCGCGGTATCTCCATACGCACTGCCTCAGGGTATTCGCCCGTCTTGTTGGCGTTCGTGTTGATGGTGAGCGGGTCTTTGTCGTCGTCGTCCGACGAGCAGCTCCAGAACAACGCCGGGGATGCAATGACAAAGGCGAGGGCTGCCGCCCATGTGAGTCTCTTCTGTTTCATCTTGTGTTTAGAATTATGCATCTAATTTATAAAGGCTCCTTTACAGCTATGCTGTTCACGACGGCAAAAGTACGACTAATCTCTGACATCTGCAATTTTTGTAAATAATATTTCCGCATAAGGTGGCATATTTGTCCACACAGGAGCAGCAAAACGACTAAACGCCTAAGTCACTCTTCCTGCACTTGGGGCCTCAAGTGCGTGGATTTCGGGCACTAAGTTCCTTGACTTCTGAATCTTGCTGCTAAGGTTCTCTCTCATTGCACGTAGTATGAGTAAGGACCTTAATTGGATGATGGGACACGCGTATAGATAGGCTGAGCTTAACAAAAGAAACCGCCCTGCAAGACGTGGAGGGCTTGCAGGGCGGTATTGTATGGAAACAAAGGGTATAGGACTTGGTGACTTACTTCTTGGTGATGGTGAAGTCGTCGATGAGGAGGTCGCTGCCTGTTGTCTTAGAGTTCATGACGACGAGGCAGACGGTAGTCTTCGAGGTGAGTGTGAAACTATATTTCACCTGCTGCCATTCCTGAACGATGTCATTGACATACTTGTTCTTCCCATCATCACCCTTGTCATAGTTGTATGTGATGCTGGAACCGACTGCAGCATATCCTGGGCAGAGACTTGCCGGAGAGCTGGTAGCTGCTTTTGTCCAGAAGGAACAGTCATAGGTGCCTGCTTCAAGCTCCATCTCTTCGTAGGCCAGACGTTTGTTGCCTGAGGTGGTGCCTCCGACCTTGACGGAGTAGCTGCCGCCATGGGCGTCTGTGCTCTGCTCGAGTGTGGCGTTGCTGGCTGTGGATGCGCTCTTCCAACCGGTGGGCTGGCTGCCTGACCATGTCTCAAAGTCGCCATTGGCGAAATCGGCAAGGGTCTTGGTGCCCGAGGGTGTGTCGCCGCCGCCTTCACCGCCTTCGAGAATCTGAACGTCGGCGTTCTTTATTTCGGGCGTGACGTTGCCATCCTTGACATATTTCATGAGCTGACCGGTAATCTTCACCTTCATGCCGACTTCAAATTTGCTGATGCCTGAGGGGAGGTTAGCATAAAAGGCCTCGAATACGCGGCCTCCATCCTTGGTGTCGGCCATCCAGAAGGACTGCTGGTCACGGCTTACGTTGCTTACGACCTCGGTGATGTAGCCGGTTACGGTGTAGGTGTCGGCTGATGTGCCATTGTCGGCGAGAGCGTTGGTGAGCGTTACGGCTTCGGCGCAGGTTACTGCGATGCCTTCAGCGGGTGTTTCGTCGCCGCCTTCTTCAAGGATTTCCACGTTGGCGTTCTTGATTTCGGGCGTTACCTGACCGGTGGTGCTGTTGACGTACTTCATGAGCTGACCGGTGATTTTCACCTTGCTGCCCTTCTTGAAAGCGCTGACGCCTGAGGGGAGGTTAGCATAATAGGCCTCGAATACGCGGCCTCCATCCTTGGTGTCGGCCATCCAGAAGGTCTGCTGGTTCTTGCTGACGCTTCCTACGACCTCGGTGATGTAGCCGGTTACGGTGTAGGTGTCGGCCGAAGTGCCTCCGTCGGCAAGTGCGTTGGTGAGTTCAACGGCCTCGGCGCAGGTCACTTCGATGCCCTCAGCGGGTGTTACGCCGCCTCCTTCTTCGAGGATTTCTACTGCTGCGTTCTTGATCTCGGCGGTCATCTTGCCGGTGTTGTTGTTGACGTATTTCGTGAGCTTGCCGGTGATTTTCACCTTGCTGCCAGCCTTGAATTCGCTGACGCCAGATGGGAGGTTGGCCCAGTAGGCTTCGAAGATGCGGCCGCCGTTGGGGGCATCAGCCATCCAGAAAGTCTGCTGGTTTTTGCTGACTTCACCCACGACCTCGGTGATGTAGCCTGTGATGGTGTAGGTCTCGCTGGATGTGGCGCCGTCGGCTAACGCGCTGGTGAGTTCAACGGCTTCAGCGCAGGTCACTTCGATGCCGGTTGGGATGGGGGTGTCGCCGCCTTGTTCTGTCGGGATGTTGTAGGGTTCGGGCACGTCTTCGCATGCGGTGAAGGCTCCTACGGTGAGTGCTGCGCAGAGCAGCAGTTTCCAATACTTTTTCATATCTTGTATGTATTTATTATTTTTCACTTTTCATTTTTCACTCTTCACTCTTGATGTCCTCCTCGGCTCGGATGAGTATCTGCCAGGTGTCGCGGTAGCGGGTGGCGATGCCGTAGATGGTTACTGGAGTTGAGGGTATCACCCATGCGGCAAAATCGGCGTAGGTGCTGGTGCGTAGCACGAGCTTGTTCATTGACTGGTTATTGATGGAGTGGTGGACGTAGCCGTTGGACGAGCCGTTGTAGGTGAGCGTGGTGCCTGCTTTGTACTCGGGTGCAATGGGATAGCCGGCATCGCCGATGGTGACGTTCTTGAGGCGCACGAGGTAGCCGCAGTAGCGGGTCATGTCGGTCTGTGCCACGGTGAAGAAGTCGAGGGTGTCGATCTGGCTCATGTCATGCGTGGGCAGAATCTTGACGTGCTCTTCCCATTTCTCGGTGGACATGCGCCCAATGGAGCCATTGTACTCGTCGCCGAGCTGCGTCTGCTGGCCGTAGCCTCCGATGCAGAGGTCCTTGAGTGAGATGAGTATCTGCTGGCCTACGCTGATGAAGGGGAAGAGACCTGTGCCGTTGATGCCCACGATCATGGCTCCTGTGGCGTCCTGGACTACGATTTGCTTGTAGATGTTGCCGCCAATGTCGTTGCCGATGACGGTGCAGCGGAGCTGTAGGTCGTCGGCGATGCGCTCGAAGGAGCTGTTGGCGATGGCTGAGGCGTACTTGCCCTTGAGGTCGGCGATGGTCACTTGTCTGGCTTCGTCCTCGGCGATTCTGTTGTTGCCGTATGGCGGGTTGGTCATGTCGGGCGTATCCCAGTCGCCGTCGAAGCACGAGGAGAGCGCCATGGCTGCGATGATCGTCAGAAAAATATGTTTAGTTTTCATAATCCTTAGTAACTTATATTTTTCACTTGTCATTTTTAGTTTTGCTGACTTTCGTCACGACTCGGCAATTCAAGGACGCTTGATTGCCCTCGCTGCTCCGAAAGTTCACTTTTCATTTAAAATCTGTAGTTGAGGTTAAGCATGAAATTGAAGCCCTGCACGTAGTACTTCATCGGGTTCTTCTGGAAGTTATAGGTGCGGATGGTGGTCTTCTCGCCTGTGGTCTGGTCGGTGGTGTAGTTTGAGCGGCTCTGCTCGAAACCGCCGCTGACGAGCTTGCGGTTGTTCAGTATGTTGGTGAGCATGAGGTTTACGCTGAGGGGGTGGTGGGCAACGCGGAACTGGTGGCCGATGCTGCCGTCGAGCATGAAGCCTCCGTGGCCCTTGGTCTGCTCGGGCACGATTAGCGAGCCGTCGTTGTCGACAGAGCCAGAGCGTATGAGGGTGCTCTGGTAGCGCAGCGAGGGCGAGTAGCTGAGGTAGATGCGGTCGTAGTAGTTGCCCTTGAGGTTGAGGTACCAGCCCTTGATGTTGTAGTTCAGACCGATGCTCCCGACGGTTAGCGGCGTGCTGGCCTCGCGCATACCTTTATTATATAATACGTCTGTGGTTACGGTGCCCTGGGTTGAGAGCAGGTAGCTGACGTCGGTATTCTTCATGTACTTGGCGTCGGCCATGGAGCCGATGAGGTCGAGGGTGAGGCCCGAGGTGATGTTGAAGCGTACGCCGAGTTCCACGCCGTAGAAGTTCTTCTCGATGCCTGTCATCGAGACGTAGGTGAACGAGTTGACGTCGTCGTAGTAGTAGTTCTGCCACTCGTTCATGCGTGTGCCGTGGTTGAAGTAGGCTGTGAGGTTGGCGCGCATCCAGCTCGTGGCGTAGGCATAGCCGAGTTCGGCGCTCACCATATGCTCAACCTTCAGCCCGTCGATGAAATTGTTGTTCATCTCGGCAGCCTGGAAGGCCGAGCCGCCGTAGTTGCTGTAGGCCGTGGGTGCGTAGGTCATGTAGCCCACGCCGAGGCCTATGACGTGGCCCTTGCCGAGGTTGATGTTAGAGCCCACCTTGAATCCTCCGTCGAGGAAACGTGCCGTACCGCTCTTGCCGTAGCTGTTGTCGGCGAAGAGTCCGTTGCGCATCTTGCCGTAGCGCCACATCTGTGTGCCGCCGATCTTGGCGCTGACGAAATTGTGGCTGATGCTGTAGTCGCGAGTGTACTGCGCCCACGCTGTGGCTTTCTGCACTACGATGTTGAAGTCGTAGCCGTAGCGGTCGCCTTTCGTGACGGTTCCGCCCGGGTCGTTTAGGTCGTACTGCACGCGCGGGTCGCTGCCGGCGTAGGTGCCGATGGCGTAGTTGTTGACATTGTGCAGGTAGGCTGAGCCCATCATGTCAGAGATAGTCTGATAGTGCATACCTGTGTTCGACGCCAGCTGAAGGCCAGCCTGCAGGCGTGAGTCCTTGTCGATAGTCCAGTTGATTGTCGAGCCGAGGTTTATGGTCAGATGGTCGTTGTGGCGTGCCAGCATGTAGTAGGCGGCGTCGCCTCCGACGGCGTTCATCTGCGAGTTGGCGTAGTAGAACTTGTCCCACTGGATCTGGCGGTTAGCCTTGGCGGCTGTCCAGTAGTCGTAGCTCTCCTGCCAGGCGTTGAGGTCGTTGTTGCTGCCGTCGGTGAGGCCCCAGACGTCGTAGTTGTAGGAGGGGAAGTTCTTCCAGTAGTCGGGCTTGGGGTTCTGCGAGTTGTTGTACTGCAGGCGCGTTCCGCTGTACATGGCGTACTTGCCGTAGAGCGACGTGGTGAGTTTAAGGTTGTCCTTGATCTGGTAGTCCCAGGTAAGCAGGAGCGATGGCTCGTAGTTGTGCACGACGCGCGAGTTGCGCTTTTCGCCGTTCTGGTAGCCCCAATATGGGTTGTAGAGGTAGTTGTTGGCCAGCCAGTAGGCCTCGTCTGTCGACGCTCCCTGTTGGGCGCGCTCGGTTGGGTTGCCCCACGTGGCGATGTTGAGGCTGTGCTGCGTTCCCCATTTCTTCTGCAGCGAGAGGAAGTAGGCGAGCGAGTTGTAGAAGGTGCCCTCTACGGCTGCCGTGTTGGTGTTGGCCCAGCGGTAGCCTACGGTGCCGAAGAACGCCCATCCGCGCTCGCTCAGGCCAGTGCCGAAGGTGTACATGGCGCGGGCGGTATAGTTGCGGTTGAGTGCCGAGAGCGTCACCTTGTGGCCTGCGGCATAGTTGCTGGCACGGAAATTGTATTCGTTGCTGCCTCCGAGGGCTGCCATGCCGAAGTTGTTCGACTCGAAAGGCAAGGCGTAGTCGATGTTGCGTGTGGCATCGTTCATGCCGCCGATGGTCGAGTAGCTGAAGCGCCCGTTCTCGGCCGAGTTCACCTGCACGCCATTCATGTAGATGTCGTTGTACTTCTGGTCCAGGGCACGGAACTTGAAGCGCATGGGGCTGAAGAGGTAGCCAACGTTGCTGGTGTACAGGTTGGTACTTGAGTTGATCTGAATGACGTCCGTCGTCACGTCAGCATCTTCGTCGAGCTGCGTTTCAGTGAAGATGAACGAGGCAGCCTCGTCCTTCAACGCCTTTTCCGTCTCGCTCGTGGCCGGTTCTTGCGCCCATGTCGGCAATGCCAGACACAGCAGCACGGCCGCTGTTAGAAAGTCTTTTCTCATTGGTAAAGTAACAAATTGTGGTATTTCGCTACAAAGAAAACAAAATAATCTTAAACTCAGAAACGAAATCAACTTTATTTTTAAAAGAGTAAAAAAAAATGCTCTTTGTTGTGATACTCGACAAAAAACTATTATCTTTGCAACCCAAAGAGAGAATGTTTTTTCCTTAAGCCAAAAAGAATATGCTCAAACGACTTTCATTTCTTGTGTGTTGCGCTCTTTGCTGCCTGGCTGTCATGGCTCAGACGGGGCGCGTAGGTATGTACAGCATCGGCTTCTACAACCTCGAGAATCTTTTTGATACACAGCATGACGAGGGTAAGAACGACTACGAGTATCTGCCCGACGGCACGAACAAATGGACGGACATGAAGTACCAGCACAAGCTGAAGAACATGTCGCGCGTGTTGGCAGAGATGGGCACAGACCGTATACGCACGGGCTGCGCCATCATCGGTGTCAGCGAGGTGGAGAATGCCCGTTGCCTGAGCGACCTGTGTGCTCAGGAGCCGTTGGCTAAGCGCGGCTTTAAGTTCTGCCACATCGAAGGTCCTGACAATCGTGGCGTCGACTGCGGCTTGCTCTACAACCCCAGCTTCTTCAAGCCTGCCAAGGTGTGGCTGCAACCCTATGTCCTTAAGGAAAAAGGCGCACGCCCCACGCGCGGATTCCTTACCGTTCAGGGCACTCTGGCTGGCGACAGCGTCACAGTGATCGTCTGCCACTGGCCCAGCCGCTTCAGCGGCGCACCTGCCCGCAACTGGGCCGGCGATCAGGTCAAGGCCGAGAAAGACAGCATCGTAAGAGCCAACCCGCGCATGAAAGTCCTCGTCATGGGCGATATGAACGACGACCCGTTCAGCCCCTCGATGGCACGCAACCTCGGCGCCCGTCGTAAGATGGCCGACGTCAAGGCTGTTACGGATATGTTCAACCCCTGGTGGCAGATCCTGCTCGATGGCCACGGCACGCTTAAATACGACGGAAAGTGGAACCTCTTCGACCAGATTGTCATGAGCTACAGCCTCACCAAGGGCACGCCCAGCAAGGACTATTCGTCACTCACCTTCTACAAGGCTGAAATCTTCAAGCGCGACTACCTCCTGCAGGACAGCGGCAAGTACAAAGGTAACCCCAAGCGTACGCACGCCTCAGGAGTGTGGATGGACGGCTACAGCGACCACCTGCCCGTCGTGACCTATTTCGTAAAGAAAATGTAAACTCAATACAATAGTTTAATAACCAAAACAATTAATCCTTTAATAACATTATGACAAGCTACAAAGAACTGGGTCTTGTTAACACCCGCGAAATGTTCAAGAAGGCTGTCGCCGGTGGCTACGCCATCCCCGCCTTCAATTTCAACACACTCGAGCAGATGCAGGCTATCGTGCAGGCTGCCGTAGAGACAAAGTCTCCCGTCATCATGCAGGTCAGCAAGGGCGCTCGCAACTACGCCAACGGCACCATCCTGCGCTACATGGCACAGGGTGCTGTGGAGTATGCTAAGGAGCTCGGCTGCCCCGAGCCTCAGATTGTTCTGCACCTCGACCACGGCGATAGCTTCGAACTCTGCAAGGATTGCATCGACAATGGCTTCTCAAGCGTCATGTTCGACGGCAGCGCTCTGCCCTACGAGGAGAACATCCGCATCACCAAGCAGGTGGTAGAATATGCTCACGCTCACGACGTCACCGTTGAGGCTGAGCTCGGCGTTCTCGCCGGCGTTGAGGACGAGGTAGCTTCAGAGGTTAGCCACTATACGAAGCCCGAAGAGGTTATCGACTTCTCGACCCGCAGCGGTTGCGACAGCCTCGCCATCTCCATCGGCACCAGCCACGGCGCTTATAAGTTCACTCCCGAGCAGTGCACTCGCGACCCGAAGACCGGCAAGCTCGTGCCTCCTCCCCTCGCTTTCGACATCCTGCACCAGATCGAGGAGAAACTCCCTGGCTTCCCCATCGTGCTCCACGGTTCTAGCTCCGTGCCCCAGGACGAGGTCGACACCATCAACGCTTTCGGCGGCAAGCTGCCCGATGCAGTAGGTATCCCCGAGGAGCAGCTGCGTGAAGCCAGCAAGAGCGCCGTCTGCAAGATCAACATCGACTCCGACAGCCGTCTGGCCATGACCGCAGCCATCCGCAAGTACCTCGCCGAGAACCCCGGCCACTTCGATCCTCGTCAGTATCTGAAGCCCGCTCGCGAGAACATGAAGAAGATGTACATCCACAAGATTGTGGACGTCCTCGGCTCCAACGACAAGCTCTAAGAGAGTTGACAAGTTCTTCGCAAGCGAAGCGAGCAAGCTCGGGTGGACAAGTTCTTCTCAGAGCGAAGCAAGCAGAGCTCGAGCGGACAAGTTGACAGAATATTTTAAAATAATCCCCGCTTTGCTTCGGCTGAGCGGGGATTTTTCATATCTTTGCGGCAGATTAAGTAAGCAAACCTTCAACGACGCACCTTCATAAGTGAAACGTTACATACTCCTGCCCATTGCCCTGATGTTCGGCTACTTCGCGACGGACAGTCTCCTGCTCCGTTCCGCCACTACCTTGTCCTGCATGCTCATTGCGCTTGGTTTTGTGGCGACGAGGCGGATGCCGTGCTGCGCCTGGTGGATTGTCGCCGCCTTCGCCCTCTCGTTTGCTGGCGACTACGTCCTCGGGCACTGGGGCGGCGGTTTCGAGGGCTTTGTCTGTGGGGTAGGGCTGTTTCTTGTGGCTCATCTCTGCTATGTCGCCTACAGCCTTTGCTGCGGGCGTATGCGGTGGTGGCTGCTGGCGCTGCTCGTCGGCATTTTCGGCGTTTACTACTTCGCCCTGTTGCTCCCGGCCATAAGCGACACCGTCACGAGCGTTGCAGTGCTCTCCTATATCATCATCTCCTGTCTCTCGATGGCTGCTGCTGTAGGTCTTGATGTCAAGGAATGCGGCTCCCTCTCTCGCGCGTTATATATTATAGGTATAGCGAGCCTCCTGTTTTCGGATCTGCTGATAGCGCAGAAGCGTTTCCTGCACGACGGCACGCTCTATGCGCTAATGATGCCGACCTATTTCGCCTCGCAGATTCTCGTCACAGCCTCGCTGCTCACATCCCGCAAACTTACGGTTAACCAATAATTCCTGATATGAGAAAGCATTTGTTTCTATCACTTTTGCTTGCCTTCGCGATCCTTGTGCCGGCAAGCGCCAAGACAGAGCGCCTAATCATCCAAGGCGACCACGGTAAGCTGGTGGCTTACCTTCAGACTCCCGACGCCTTGCCTAAGCGCTGTCCTGTAGTAATCATCTGCCACGGCTTCACGTCCAATTGCCAGACCGACCTCATGCGCGACATCGCCAATGGTCTCGAGTCCAGGGGAATAGCCTCAATCCGCTTCGATTTCAACGGCCATGGCGAGAGCGAAGGCGATTTCCAGCAGATGACCGTGCCCAACGAAGTCGTCGATGCTCGCTGCGTCTACGATTCTCTCAAGGCCGACGGCCGTTTCGGGCACATCGGACTCGTAGGTCACTCTCAAGGCGGTGTCGTAGCGGCTATGCTTGCAGGCGAACTTGGCCGTAAGGCATTGAAGGGTGGGGTAGTGCTGCTTGCTCCCGCCGCCGTGCTGCGCGACGATGCCATCCGCGGCACTCCGGCAGGTGCACAGGGCTTCCATGGCGACCCGCTCGACCCGCCTGAATACGTCGACGTGTGGGGACATCGTCTTGGACGCGACTACATCACCTCTGCCTTCCGTCTGCCTATCTACGAGACGGCTGCCGGCTACAAGGGAGCGGCATGCATCGTACATGGCACAGCAGACCGCGTAGTGCCCTATACCTATGGCCTCCGTTTCCACCAGCTTTGGCGCGGAAGCGAGTATCATCAACTTGAACGCTTCGACCATGGATTCGGGCCTAAACCAGCTGAAGCCGTGAAGATTACGGTGGACTTCTTCAATAAGAAGATTAAGTAATGGCTGCACATCCTGTCGTGTCGCTCGATGCATCAGGTCAAGTTTGCACTCTTGACAGGCCGTGTTTGCACTCTTGACAGGCTGTGTTTGCACTTTTGACCGGTCGTGTTAGGTGTCCCGCCCGGGTGGGACACTGACTTTTGTCGTTTTTTCATATACTTCCTTTCGTGTGACGCTTATTGTGCTGTCGCGAATATTTGTTCGTTCGTTCGCAAAGCAAAGTGGCGAATAATAGAATCTGGTCATTTGTGTCTCTCTCCGTGCCAAGTGTGCGTTTAAACCTTTTTATTAAGATTGCTTAACATTCATTTTTTGCCAGTTCCACGAAAGAGTTATAACTTTGTGCCGAATGTGAGCCGTTTTGTTACTACTCTTAAACGCTCAACCCCTCCAATTAAACGACTAAATCTTTAACTAAAATTATATCTGTCTTATGAGATTTCCTCGCTTAGTCTTGGCCATGATGGCCTTTACGTGTGCTGCCGGAGCTTATGCAGCAGCCGACGACAACAAGGATCAGCACCAGCTTTCGTTCGCTCAGAAGATTGCGGCGCCTGCCGACAACATTAAAGTGACTCGCCGTCCAGACCCCGAAGAACGTCTGTTCCGCTCGAACACTATTGAGAAGAAGATAGCCGAAGTGAAGAAGCAGCTGAAGAACGCGCCCTACCTGGCGTGGATGTTCGAGAACTGCTTCCCCAATACGCTCGACACAACCGTGCACTACAGCACTACCGACGATGGCGACGACGACACCTTCGTCTACACGGGCGACATCCACGCCATGTGGCTGCGCGACTCGGGCGCCCAAGTGTGGCCTTATGTGCAGTTTGCCAAGACCGACGAAGGCATCCGCAAGATGGTGCGCGGCACTATACTGCGTCAGCTCAAGCTTATCTGCATCGACCCTTACGCCAACGCCTTCAATGCAGGCCCCACGGGCAGCGAGTGGGCGAGCGACCTCACTGATATGAATCCTAACCTGCACGAGCGCAAGTACGAAATCGACTCGCTGTGCTACCCCCTGCGCCTGGCCTATGAGTACTGGCTCGTCACGGGCGACGACAGTATCTTCGGCGACGTATGGAAGGAGGCTGTGACGAAGATCCTGAAGACCTTCCGCGAGCAGCAGCGCAAGGATGGTCACGGACCGTACCACTTCCAGCGCAAGACGGCTGCACAGTACGACACGATGAGCCACAGCGGCTATGGCAACCCCGTGAAACCCTGCGGACTCATCTGCTCTGCCTTCCGCCCCAGCGACGACTGCACCGTGCTGCTCTATCTCATCCCCTCGAACTTCATGGCGGTGTCCAACCTGCGCAAGGCTGCCGACATCCTCACCCGCGTGAACCACAACGCGCAGCTCGCCTCCGAGTGCACGTCGCTGGCCGACGAGGTCGAGGCTGCCCTGAAGAAATACGCAGTGAAAGACCATCCCAAGTACGGCAAGATCTATGCCTTCGAGGTCGACGGTTTCGGCAACCAGCTCTGCATGGACGATGCCAACGTGCCTTCGCTGCTGGCTATGTCGTACCTCGGCGACGTGCCTGCCGACGACCCCGTCTATCAGAACACTCGCCGCTTCGTCTGGAGCGAGGATAATCCTTACTTCTACAAGGGCACGGCAGGCGAAGGCATTGGCGGTCCTCACATCGGCTTCGACATGGTATGGCCAATGTCCATCATGATGCGCGCTTTCACCTCGACCGATGATGCTGAGATTCGCGAATGCTTGCAGATGCTCGTCGACACCGATGCCGGCACGGGCTTCATCCACGAGTCGTTCAACAAGAACGATGCCAAGAACTACACACGCTCGTGGTTCGCCTGGCAGAACACGCTCTTCGGCGAGCTCATTCTCAAGTTGCTGGCCGACGGTAAGAAGGATTTGCTCAATTCCATACAGAAGAGTAACCCTTAATCGTTATTGCTTAATAAACGAATAACCAGTTAGATGGCAAACTACGCTAAAACTTTTGATTTAACTATGAAGACTCTCCGAATCCTCTTTGCCTTAGCCTTTGCCGTTATTGCTTTCACAGCCAAGGCTGCATCCAAAATAACCTCGCCCGACGGCCATCTCGCCGTTGAGGTAAACACCGCTACGGGCCACCTTGGCTACACCGTCAGCCGCGACGGACGTGCCCTCTACTCCATCAACGACATCGTCTTGTCGCTGAAGAAAATGAACTATCCGGTAGGGAAAATCAAACTGGGCAAGGCCAAGCATGTGCAGAACAGCTTCAAGCCCGTTGTGCCTCTGAAGTTCTCGACCATCAACGAGGACTACAATGAGGTCAGCATAAATGCCGGTTCTGGCGTCACGTTCCTTTTGCGCGTGATGAACAATGGTGTAGCTCACCGCTTCGTGCTCAATATGAAAGGTGACGTCGAGGTTATCGATGAGCCTTATCGCTTCGTGCCAGCCGACGGCTTCACGGCTCATCGCCAAAGCGCTCCCGACAATTTCAACACTTCGTTCGAAGAAGCTTATCGCCACGAGACGCTGACGGAATGGAACAACTCCGACCGCAAGATGACCACCGTGCCCCTGCTGCTCTCCGGTGCCGACGACACACAGCTGCTGCTCGGGCAGAGCGACCTCGACGACTATCCCCATCAGTTCCTCAACACCGACGGCAAGGCCATCGTGCCTGCCTACCCCAAGTCGCCACTCAAGTGGGAGCCGCGTGGCGACCGCAGCGAGGCCATCACCGAAGAGGCCAGCTACATTGCCAAGACTTCCGGCAAGCGCGCCTTGCCCTGGCGCTGGGTGGCCGTGACCGACAGCAAGGGCATCATCGAGCAGACGCTGCCCGTGCAGCTGGCTCGCCGTCCGGTACTCAAGGACGTCAGCTGGATTCATCCGGGGCAGTTCTCATGGGAATGGTGGAACGGCGCTGCGCCATTCGGACCTGACGTTGACTTCAAAGCCGGCTGCAACTACGAGACCTACTGCTACTTTGCCGACTTCGCCGCAAAGTTCGGCGTAGACTATATCTTGCTCGACGAGGGTTGGGCCAAGTCGACCCGCGACCCGTTCCACGGCAACGACGACCTACGCCTGCCCGACCTCATCAAGTACTGCAACGCCAAGGGCGTGAAGATTGTGCTGTGGCTGCCGTGGCTGGCCGTGGAGCAGAACCTCAGCACTCTGTTCAAGACCTACGCCGAATGGGGCATCCCTGCCGTGAAGATCGACTTCATGGACCACGCCGACCAATGGATGGTCAACTACTACAAGCGCGTCGTCGAGGAGGCTGCCAAGTACAAGATTCTCGTCGACTTCCACGGAGCCTTCACTCCTGCCGGCCTGGAATATGAATATCCCAACCTCATCAGCTACGAGGGCGTCCGCGGTCTGGAGCAGATGGGTGGTTGCCGTCCCGAGAACACCGTCTTCCTGCCCTATATCCGCAATGCCGTAGGCCCTGCTGACTTCACCCCCGGCGGCATGAACAACATGCAGCCCGACCACTACCGTGCCGACCGTCCGAACAGCGGCGCCATGGGTACTCGCTGCTTCCAGATGGCTCTCTACGTCGTCCTCGAGAGCGGCGTGCAGATGCTGGCCGACAATCCAACACGCTACTATCAGAACGAGGACTGCGCGCGCTACATCGCCAGCGTACCCACGACGTGGGACGAGACCCGCGCCCTCGAAGCCAAGGCAGGCGAATACGTCGTCGTGGCTAAGCGCAAGGGCGACAAATGGTTCATCGGCGGCATCACCAATGCCACGCCTCGCGACTTCCAGCTGAAGCTCGACTTCCTCGGTGCCGGCAACCACAAGCTGACGGCCTTCAAGGACGGCGTCAACGCGGGCTACCAGGCTATGCACTACAACAAGCTCGAGCAGAGCGTCACCAGCCAGTCGACCATCAACGTTCACATGGAGAAGAACGGCGGTTGGGCTGCCGTGATTGAATAAATCCTTGAAACTGAAGAGAGATGTACAACGCTAACCCCGACCGCTACGCCGTGATGAGCTACCGCCGCTGCGGACGCTCGGGAGTGCTGCTGCCCGCTATATCGCTGGGCTTCTGGCACAACTTCGGTAGCGTGACGCCCGAAGAGCAGAGCCGCGCCATCGTGCGTGCCGCCTTCGACGCCGGCATCACCCATTTCGATCTGGCCAACAACTACGGTCCTGAGCCCGGAGCCGCCGAGCAGCGGCTGGGCAAGTTCCTGCACGACGACTTCACGGCCTATCGCGACGAGCTGTTCATCGCTACGAAGGCAGCCTACGACATGTGGGCGGGACCTTATGGCTCATGGGCTTCGCGCAAGCATCTGATGGCCAGCCTCGACCAGACCCTCTGCCGCCTGCGGCTCGACTATGTCGACCTTTTCTATTGCCACCGCTACGACCCCTCGACGCCCCTTGAGGAAACCCTGCAGACGCTCGTCGACATCGTGCGCTGTGGCAAGGCTCTCTACATCGGACTCTCGCGATGGCCACACGAGGCAGCCGAAAGCGGCTACCGCTACCTGCGCGAGCACGACGTGCCCTGCCTCATTTATCAGGGTCGCCTGAACCTCTTCGACCAGGCACCTAAACGCGAGGGCATCTTAGCGCAGGCGGCAGAGAATGGCGTGGGCTTCATCAGCTTCTCGCCTCTTGCCCAGGGCCTTCTGACGAACCGCTACCTCAACGGCATACCTGCCGACAGCCGCATGGCCCACGACCCCCGCTTCCTGCGCTCGGAAGCCCTGACGCCCGAGGTGCTTGCCCGCATCCGTGGGCTCAACGCGCTGGCTGAAAGGCGTGGCGAGGAGCTTGCCACGATGGCCCTGGCTTGGATTCTGAGCCACCGGGAGGTTACGAGCGTGCTCATCGGCGCCAGTTCGCCCGAGCAGTTGCACCGCAACCTCAAAGCCCTCTCGAGTGCGCAATTCACGCAGGACGAACTCTCGGAAATCGAGAATATCTTAGCAAAGTAAGACTCACTACAACAGATATCAATGACTATGGATCGACGTCATTTCCTGAAACATCTCGGGGCGATGGGAGCAACGAGTCTCGCTGCAACGAGTCCGTGGCTGCGGACGTTCGCTTCGGCCGACGAGAGCGTCCACGAGCGTTGCCGCCTCGGCATGATCGGACCGGGCTCGCGCGGTCGCTTCCTGCTCGAGTTCCTGTCGAAGAATCCCAAGTGCGAGATGGTTGCCTTCGCCGACATCTACCAGCCGTCGCTCGACGCAGCGCTGGAGATGGTGCCCACGGCCAAGACCTACACCGACTACCGCCAGCTGCTCGAGGACAAGAGCATCGACGGCGTCGTCATCGCCACGCCGCTGAACACGCACTTCCGGATAGCCATGGACGCCTTCGAGGCGGGCAAGCACGTCTACTGCGAGAAGGCCATCGCCTACACCATGGAAGAGACGCTCGCCCTCTATCGCAAGCACCTGGAGACGGGTCTCGTGTTTTTCACCGGTCAGCAGCGACTCTTCGACCCGCGCTACATCAAGGTGATGGAGATGGTTCGTCAGGACGTCTTCGGCGACATCAACGCCGTGCACGCTTTCTGGAACCGCAACGGCGACTGGCGGCGCGAGGTGCCGTCGCCCGAGCTGGAGCGCCTGATCAACTGGCGCCTCTACAAGGAATCGTCTAAAGGTCTGATGACCGAGCTGGCCTGCCATCAGCTGCAGGTCGGCACGTGGGCGCTGGGCAAGCTGCCCGTACGCGTCATGGGCACAGGCGCCATCACCCACTGGAAGGACGGTCGCGAGGTCTACGACAACGTCCACTGTATCTACGAGTTCGACGATGGTCGCCAGATGACCTACGCCTCCGTCATCAGCAACAAGTTCTACGGTCTGGAGGAGCAGATCCTGGGCAACCTCGGCACCGTGGAGCCCGAACGCGGGAAGTTCTATTTCGAGGACTACGGTCCGGCACCCGCTCCCGCCTTCGTGCAGATGCTCATGGAATGGGAAGACAAGATTTGGGGCGCCAACACCTTCGCCGGCAGCAGCTGGGACCCAGAGGTGGCGCGCAACAACCCCGGCGAATACATCCTCGGCAAAGCGCCCGAGGCCGACGGCACATCGCTGCTCACCGAGGCCTTCGTCGAAGCCGTATGCACCCGACAGCAGCCCCTGCGCATAGCCGAAGAGGGCTACTACGCCACGCAGCTCTGCCTCATCGGGCACGAGGCCATCGTGCAAGGCAAACCCCTGCCGTTCCCTGAAGAGATGAAGATTAACTATGAGCCGTATGGAACTTAAGAAATGAAGAGTGAAGCGAGATTTTTCACTTTTCATTTTTCACTCTCTGTGTCCTCTGTCTCCTCTGCGCTCTCTGTGAGTCGCACCGCGACCCCATTTTTCATTTTTCACTTTTCATTTTTCACTTTTCACTCTGAATAATGCCCTACATCCACATCCCCTCCAGCCGAATCCACACCGAGTTGCTGTCGCTGCTCGTGTGCTTCATCATAGCCGTAGGCTTAAACGTCTATGCTATAATCCACTACGACGCGCCGTTCTCCGAGTTGTGGACGTCAATTCTCTATGTGCTCATGGCTACGGCTGTGCTCTACGCCGTGTGGATAGTCCTGCGTCTGCTCGGCTACGGCATAGCACGCCTGTTCGGCTATCAGCCCCGACTGCACCATCACCGTCGTCACCATCATTCTTCCCGTTCGCCCTTTTATGTGAAATAAGCCGGTGTTAAATCGCAAATAGTAAATCGTTAAATAGTATATCCCAATGTCATCCCGCAGAGATTTCCTTAAGACCATGGGCGCAGGCGCCGCAGGTCTTGCCCTTGGCCGCGTGCCCTCGTTTGCCGCTGCAGCAACCCCTAATTTCATGACTTCGCGCGAGCGCACCGATGCAAAGAAAGACAAGGTTAAAGTCGCCTTCATCGGTATCGGTAACCGTGGCGAACAGGACTTCGAAGATTTCTTGCACACTGGCATGGTAGAGGTCACGGCCCTGTGCGACGTCGACCTCGACGGCAAGCAGTGCCAGAAAGTGCTCCAGCAGTACTCCAACGTCAAGCGCTTCCGCAATTTCCGCGAGCTCTTCGAGAAAGCTGCCGGCGACTTCGAAGCCGTCGTGGCTGCCGTGCCCGACCACATCCATTTCCCCATTGCCATGATGGCCCTCGCCCACGGCAAGCACATCTACCTGGAGAAACCCATGGTGCGCACGTTCCACGAGGCCGAGTTGCTCATGCAGATGGCCCGCCGCCACCCCGAACTGGCCACGCAAGTCGGCAACCAGGGCCACTCTGAGGCCAACTACTTCCAGTTCAAGGCATGGCAGGACGCTGGCATCATCAAGGACGTCACGGCCGTGACGGCTCACATGAACAACAGCCGCCGCTGGCATCGCTTCGACCCGAATATCAAGCACCTGCCCGAGGCTCAGACGCTGCCGCAGGGCATGGATTGGGACACGTGGCTCGGCGCAGCGCAGTGGCACGACTATTCCGAGAAATACCACCAGGGCGAGTGGCGCTCGTGGTACGACTTCGGCATGGGTGCCCTCGGCGACTGGGGCGCACACATCCTCGACACCGTGCACGAATTCCTCGACCTGGGCCTGCCCTACGAGGTGACGCTGCTCAACCAGAAGGCTCACAACGACTTCTTCTTCCCCTACAGCTCCACGATCCTCTTCCGCTTCGGGCCCCGCGGCTCCATGCCGCCCGTCGACATCACGTGGTACGACGGCCTCGACAACCTGCCCCCCCTGCCCGCCGGCTACGGCGGCTCGGAGTACAACGCCAACATCCCCAGCACCAACCAGGGCGACACGCCGCGCGCACAGCTTAACCCCGGCAAGATCATCTACACGCGCGACCTCATCTTCAAGGGCGGCAGCCACGGCAGCACCCTCTCAATCATCCCCGAGGAGCGCGCCCGCGAGATGCAGAGCCGCCTGCCCGAAGTGCCCAAGAGCCCCAGCAACCATCAGGAGAACTTCCTGCTCGCATGCATGGGCCGCGAGAAGACGCGCTCGCCATTCGAGGTCAACGGCGTGCTCTCGCAGGTCTTCTGCCTCGGCGTCATCGCACAGCGCCTGAACGCCCAGCTCTTCTTCGACCCACGCACCAAGCAGTTCACCAACAACGCCTTCGCCAACGCACTCCTCGCCGGCGGCCTGCCTCCGCGCAAGGGCTGGGAAGAGTTCTATAAACTTTGAAATTTGGGATGGCATAATTCTTAATAAATAAATGAATCTGATTATGAACAGGAAAACCTTATTTTTCATTTTTTATTTTTCACTTTTCACGTCTGCGCTCTTTGCCCAGGAATGGACGCCCCTCTTCAACGGCACCAACCTCAGCGGCTGGACGCAGCGCGGCGGCAAGGCCACCTATAAGGTCGAGAACGGCACCATCGTGGGCTATTCCAGGATGAACACCGACAACTCGTTCCTCTGCACCCGGCAGGACTACGGCGACTTCATCCTCGAGTTCGAGTTCCGCGTCGACGATGCCCTCAACTCCGGCGTGCAGTTGCGCAGCCACAGCACCAAGTCTTACCAGAAAGGACGCGTCCACGGCTACCAGTTCGAGATAGACCCCAGCTCACGCGCCTGGACAGGAGGCATCTACGACGAAGCACGCCGCGGATGGCTCTATCCCATGATCAAGAACACCCCCGCCCAGAAGGCCTTCAAGAACAACGAATGGAACAGCGCACGCGTCGAGGCCATCGGCCAGCGCATGCGCACGTGGGTCAACGGCATACCGTGTGTCGACCTCATCGACGATGCCGATGCCAGCGGATTCATAGCCCTGCAGGTCCACGGCATCGGCAAGGACGCCTCTAAGGAAGGCAAGACCGTAGCCTGGCGCAACATACGCATCTGCACAAAAGACCCAGGCGCCTACGCTAAGTACGAAGCAGATAGCACCGAGCAGGCCGCAGCCCCGCAGGTCTGTGCCATCGACAACACCCTCTCGCCCCGCGAGCAGGCCGACGGATGGAAGCTCCTCTGGGACGGCAAGACCACCGACGGATGGCGCGGCGCACGCCTCGACCACTTCCCAGAGCAGGGCTGGAGCATCAAGGACGGCGAGCTCATTGTGCACAAGGCCGGCGGCGGCGAGAGCGCCAACGGAGGCGACATAGTGACGACGAGCAAGTACCGCAATTTCATGCTCAGCGTAGATTTCAAGATCACCAGCGGTGCCAACAGCGGCATCAAGTATTTCGTCGACCCCGACCTCAACAAAGGCGAAGGCTCGGCCATCGGATGCGAGTTCCAGATCCTCGACGACGAGCGCCACCCCGACGCCAAACTCGGTGTCAAAGGCAACCGCAAGCTCGGTTCGCTCTACGACCTCATCCCCGCTCCCGAGCAGAAACCATTCAACATCGGCGTCTGGAACACAGCACTCATCATCGTGCGAGGCCGCCACGTAGAGCACTGGCTCAACGGCACAAAACTGCTTGAATACGAGCGCAACGATCAGGAATGGGATGCACTCGTCGCCTACAGCAAGTACCGCGACTGGCCCAACTTCGGCAACTCAGCCGACGGCCACATCCTACTGCAGGACCATGGCGACGAAGTCCACTTCAAGAACATCAAGATCCGTGACTTCTCCAACCGCCCCGAGCGCACACAGCGCCGCCGCACACGCGGCGAAGGCGCACGCAGCCAGCAGCGCTGACCCTTAACCCTGACCCTTAACCCTGAAACTTGGACTCTGAAACTTGGACCCTGAAACTTGGAACTTGGAACTTGAAACCTGAAACCTGAAATCTCTTCCGCTTGCCCCACCTCTTCCGCCATAAGCCCCAGTGCAGCCGCTACTACGCGTGGTTTCAGGCGCTTCACACCCGCGTGGACCTTCTGCTCATCGGCCCGCTCGACGAGGCAGAGTTCGGGGCGGCAGAAGCGGCCGTGCGCGCCGAGCTCGATGCCGTAGAGCGTATGGGCAACCGCTTCGATCCAGACAGCGAACTCGCGCGCGCAGTCCGCACAGCCACGGTAGCTGCAGGCTCAAACGCTGCCCCGAATCCTTCCACAGCGCCGGGGACAGCCGCTGCCGCAGGCGCGGCTCACCTCTCTTCTGAGCTGTTCGACCTGCTTTCACGCTGCTTGCGGGCCAATCGAGAGACGGAGGGCCTCTTCGACATCACCGTCAACAGCCCCGCCTTCCGCCCTGGGCTCATCGACGCCGTTCACCTCACCCCTGACGCCAGCAACTTTGGCGGCACTCTCTCCTTCTCCAACCTTCCCCGCGTCACGGGTGAGGAGCGCGAGGAAATGAGTGCGCCCATAATCCTCGACCTCTCTGGCATCCTCAAAGGCTATGCCCTCGAGCGCCTGCGCCGCCTGCTGCCCGCCATGGGCATCAACGACGCCCTCGTCAACCTCGGCAACAGCTCCATACTCAGCCTCGGCAACAACCCCTCTGATATCGCCCCTGGCCATTGCCTCACCACTTCCGGCAACGCCACGGCCGCACGCCGCCACATCCGCAACCCCCTCACCGGCACCTTCGTCACCGGTGCGCGCACCGTCTCCGTCACGACCGCGGATGCCGTCGACGGCGAAATAGCCTCCATCGTAGAATTCCTGCGGTCTAATTCATAATTCACATTTAATATTTAAGGCAATAACATAGCAGTTGCCCCGAAAGCCCCATTGGGGTGACAGGATTCAGGCTGCGTTGTGGCGCGGATGTCTTAAGAGTTTTGCTACGCGCCCAGTCGTATTTGCCGTTTCGCCTGGTTGCAGTTGCCGATCAGACAAGTCGTTTCTGGCTTTACGGCCAGAGTATTCGTAATTATGCTCTCCGCTGATCAGGGTCAACTGATATATTATTGCCATAATTAATAAAGAACGGAGGCTGTGTCAAGAATAGAATGACACGGCCTCCGTCTGTCTGTCTGTATGTTTGGCGGTTATTGCCCTGGCATCTTGCCGTCGAGGGCGTCGATAATCATCTGGAGGAGCTCGTCGGTGGGGCGCGAAAGCATCATGTTGCCTATCTTGCGCTGTGCCTTGCGCTTTCCTGATTTAATCTCGGTGATGCGTTGTGTCAGGATTGCCTTCATCGGTTCTTTGTACTTCTGATCAGCGTTGGGGTCGGCAAAAGGTTTAGTCCAATTGGCCAGTTGCATGTCATCAGCGTTGAGCTTGGGGTTGGCAAGATATTCCCGGATGTATGAGAGGTAGGCATCGTAGTTCTTCTGTTTCTCGGCCAGTGTGATGAGGGTCGAGAGGCGGTAGTGGTCGGCGTTCTCAATGCCGAGCACAGCGAGCAAGGCCTGGAAGCGTCCGAAGGCGTCCTCGTCGAGGGTGGCAGTGCCGTCGGCCTCGTTGATGACCTGGCGCTGGAAATTGCTGAGAACGTTCTGGATTTTCATCTGCACGGGCATCGGTCCTACGATGGCTTGCAGAGTTTCGGGGTGCTGAGCGGTGTAGACGAATGACTTGGCGAAGGGGTTGCTGATGTTGCGGAAGAAGATGGCGCGCAGGGTGCTGTCGGCAGCGAAGGTCTCTTCCTTGCCTTCGAGGATGGCTTCGGCCACGTCGTTGGCTTCGTCGCCTTTGTAGGAGGCGGTGAGCGTCTGCAGGTACTGCATGAGGAACTGCGGGTCGCGGTCGCCGGCTTTCCAGCGTTGTTCGAGTGACGACGAGGTGTTGTCGGTGCTCTTCTCGGTGACTACCCTTATGAAGTCGTCGGTGGCATGGTAGCCGAGGAAGCGTGATACCTCCTGGGCATCGGCGTTGAAGATGACGAACGTCGGGTAGGCTTGAATCTGCAGCTTCTTAGCAAGCGGTGCACCGTACTCGCTCTCCATGTCAATCTTTATGCTGACGAACTTGGGGTTCATGAACTTGCCCACCTCTTCCTGGGGGAACACTTCCTTCGACATCTTCTTGCAGGGACCGCACCACTGCGTGTAGCAGTCGAGGAAGATGAGCTTGTTTTCGGCCTTGGCCTTGGCCGAGGCTTGTTCGAGAGTTGTGCCTTCGGGCTCGAAGACAACGCCCTGCGCGGTGGCAACTATGGCGACGAGCAGGGTGAGAATGGCTGTAGATAGTCGTTTCATTTGTTTTATATTGGTTATTTTTGTGACAACTTATTGGGCAGATGGTTTATTGCATCGAGAATTTCCAAGCCATGTCCCTTACGCGGCCGGGGATGGGATATTCGTAGTGGCGGTCGGTGGCAAGGATGCCACTGGCGGGATTGGTGAGATACTGGTATACGCGTCCCTGACCGGTGGTGCGGTTGTAGGTGGCTATGTGTACGAGGCGGTCGGACATGGGCACCATGCCGTAGCCGTAGATGGTGCCGTGGTAGTATTTCATGATGCGGACGCAGGTGACTTCCTCGTCGGCAGAGGGTGCCGACCAGGCCACGGTGGCGGGCTGCTGGCTGTCGTAGGCGAAGGTGTAGACCTTGTTGCCGGCTCCGTAGTAGATGAAGCTGCCGACGTGGCTGGCGGAGATGGTCGTGGCATCAGCGATGCCGGGGCAGAGGCTGCTCATGGGGTAGAGGCCTACGCCGATGTTGGTGTCCTGAGGATAGGATGACGAGAAGTTGGTGACGGCGAGGTATCGCGCGCCCGCGCGTTCCATAATAATGTAGTCGAAGGGTCGGAGGCCTACGCCCTGGCTGGTGCCCTTGCCCCAGTCGGCCATGACGAAGTCCATGTCGGTGTTGTTGATGTCGAAAGCGGCAAATGTTGGGTCTTGCGGCGCAAACTCCTCGAGCTGGGCGCTGTTGTAGGCTGCGTAGCGGAAGCGGTGGAAGGTGTTGTCGTAGACGACGATGCCGTAGTTGAGCGTGTTGGGGATTTCTGCATTCCAAGGCGCCAGCTCGCCGATGCCATTGGCAAACTTGGGCACGCCGAACTTCGTGGCGCGGCCCTCGGTAGCGCTGAACGAGTAGGTGTTGGTGTAGATCTGATTGGCGTTGAGCAGCACCTCGGAGCTCTGACCGCTCATGACGCCTGAGCCGTGCTGGCCGTACCACGTGGGCTGCATCGTGGCAGGCGGTTCGTGGAAGAACTCGTTGAACTCGAGGGCTTTCAAGATGCCGTTCTCGCTGACGCCGACGAGGGTATGGTCGGTGCAGAGTCCGACGTAGTTGTTGCCCGATGCGAGCGACACGGCGATGTCGAGGCAGCGTATGGGATGCCCCTGCAGCGCCTCGCCGTTGGTGGTCTCGTAGAGGTTGGCGTAGTAGCGGTTGTAGTTGACGTTGAGCTTCGTCCAGGGGTTGTAGATGAGTGCGAGGTCAGAGTAGCCGGGCTGGTCGGTGCGCTCGTAGAACACCATCCATCCGCCGTCGAACACTTCGCTGACGGCCACGGGCACGCGCCAGAACTGGCGAATGCCGTCATTGCGGTTCTGCACTGTCAGCTGAACCAGGTAGTTGCCTCCTGTGCGGCTGATTACGGCGTTGAGCTTGCGGTCGGTGCCTATGGTGTCGATGACGGCGCTTGCTCCCGAGCCTGACGTGGCGCTGAAGATGGTCCACACGTAGTCGAGGGGAGCCTCGTCGGCTCGCACCTCTTCGCCGCGGAACGTCACGCGTGGCTCCAGCACGAGGGTGTCGAAGCGCATGATGGCGTACTCCGATTGTATGCCGGCGTCGGTGGTGTCGATGGCCACGGCGTCGAGCTCATGGTAGTCGTAATTGCCTAGGTCGTCGTAGCAGGCGGTGATAGAGAGAATGAAAAGTGAAAGAGTGAAAAGTGAAAAATAAGTTTTACTTTTCACACCGCTCTTGCACTTTACGATATGTATGTCTTTATCATTCATTATCTTATGCATAAATTGATTATTCATTTTTCACTTTTCATTTTTCACTTTTCATTTAAAAACTCACCGGATTGCCGAACTCGTCTGTGAGCGGTACGTCGTGCGTGGCGTTGTACTCGTTGAGGGCTCGTTGCATGAGCTGCTGCAGGTGCACGGCATAGACAGCCGAGACGATGTTCGTCTCCTCGTCGTAGGCGGTCTGCGTGTTGTAGTTTATTTCGAAATCGACGAGCCCGAGGTGCTCGATCATGAACTGGTATTTCACGCGGCTGTAGGTTCCGAAGTAGCGCGAGAGGGGTATGCGCGGGAAGTTGGCGGCATCCCAGTTGTCGGGCTTGGCCAGGTAGTTCTTCAGCACGACGGTGAACTGCTGGTGGTTCTCGGTGCCGAGCTCGAAGGCTTCGTCGGGCACGACGCGGAAGCTGATGCGCCCGTCGCGGGTAGTGAAGAGGTCGGGCGAGGCGAGGCGCTGGCTGTTGAAGTAGACTTGGTATGTGCCACCGATCTGACCGGCCGGGATGACGTAGTCCTCGGTGCGGATGGTGTTGACCATGAGGGCGGAGTCGCCGCCGAAGGGCTGTAGGTGGAACGTGCGGTCGTGGTCGGCGGGCATGCCGCTGATCTGCGCGTAGAAGGTTACGGCTCCTTCTTCGTAGGCGTAGGAGTAGTTGTAGGTGGTTGTCTCGAAGACTGCTCCGGCAGCGTTGCCCACCCAGATGTTAAGGCAGGTGTGGCTGGTGTCGAAGGTCGCCACTTCCTCCTTCGAGCAGCTTGTCATATTGACAAAAGTGAAGAGTGAAAGAGTGAGAAGTGAAAAATAAAATTTACTTTTCACTTGGCTCTTGCACTTTGCGATTTGTATGCCTTGATAATTCATTATCCTATGCATTAATTGATTTTTCATTTTTCACTTTTCATTTTTCACTTTTCACTTATTCGCCTCGCGCTGAGCAGCCTCGGTCTCGGTGATGGGGAGTGGGAAGGTGTAGACCTTCTCGGCCACGGCATCGACGTCGGAGTAGAGGATGTTCTGGCGGTTCAGACGCTTGTAGAGGAAGAAGAGCTGGCCTTCGCCCAGGAACTCGCGGCGGTACTCGCGGATGAGCTCGAGCTCGAAGTCGGCAGGCAGCTCGGTCATGGCCGGCAGGTTGCGTGCCATGCGTAGCTGGTTGATGGCAGCGCGTGCGCTGTCGGTGTTGCCCTGTCGGTAGAGCACTTCGGCGCGGATGAGCGCCAGTTCGGCGATGCGGATGAGCGGCATCTTATAGTTGTAGTAAGTGTCGGAGCCAGCAGGCTCGTCGTACTTCATGAGGTAGCGGTTGTTGGCGTGGGTGGAAGAGCCGGACTTGAAGAGGAACGTGTAGCGATAGTCCTGTGTGGCGTTGTCGAAGTAGTCGAGCAGGCGGTCGCGCGTCACGGCAAAGCTGTAGGTGGAGCCGTCGTCGAAGTAGCGGTCGGCAACGTCGGCTTTCAGTGTCAGGTTGTTGAGGGCGAACAGGTGTTCTGTGGCCATCGAGCGGTCGTAGCCTGCCTGCAGGTTGGCCACGGTGGCCCAGGGGAACAGGTCGGCATTGAGCACGACGTCGGCAGCCTCGAGAGCACGGTCGTAGTCGCCTTTCCACATGTAGAGGCGTGCCTCGAGGGCCTTCACGGCATAGTAGTTGAGGTGCAGCTGGCGGTTGAGCAGGTAGCCGTTGTCGATGCTCTCGGTGATCTCGCGTCCCGTGACAATCGGGTCGGCTTTCTCGAGGAGCGCTTCAGCAGCTTGGAGGTCGGAGAGCACGGCGTTGGCCACCTCGCGCACGGTGAGCTGCGGGAATACGCGGTAGCTCAGGGCGGTAGAGTAGGGGATGGCAGGCTGGTCGGCATTGACGGCAAAGCTGACGCCGAAGCAGCGCAGGAGGTCGAAGTGGAGAAAGGCGCGCAGGGCCAGCGCCTCGCCCTTGATGACATCGTGGTTGCCGGCGGCGAAGAGGCTGGGCTTGTCATCGATGTGAGCCAGCAGGTTGTTGGCGTTGGCGATGCCGCTGTAGTTGTTGGCCCAGATGGCACGGATGTAATTGGTCGGGTAGGCGGCGTCGTAGTTGAAGGCGGCAGCGTCGTCGTACTGGCTGGCGTAGTAGAAATCCCATTCGTGGCCGAGCACGCCGATGAAGCCGTAGGTGGCCTCCTTGGCATAGGTGCCGCTGTTGACCATCGACGAGTAGACGCCGGCGAGGGCCTCCTTGAAACCGCTCTCAGTCTCGAAGAGCTCGGTGTCCTCGACCTGCGACCGTGGTTGCACGTCGAGCCAGTCGTTGCAGCTCGCCATAGCGAGAGTGAAAAGTGGAAGAATGAAAAGTGAAAAATAAGATTTACTCTTCACTCGAACTTTCCACGTTCTTATTTTATTATGTTCTTTATGATTCATTGTTCTTTGCAATAGAAATATTTCATTTTTCACTTTTCATTTTTCATTTTTCACTTCTTAGAACGTCGCCGTCACTGCCAGCGAGAAGGTGCGGGCGTAGGGGTAGTTGAGACCGCGCTCGGCACGGATGGTGGAGAGGTGGAAGACATCGTTCATGTAGGCTGTCACGCGCAGGCGCTCGAGCTTGATGCTCTGGAGCCAGCTGCAGTATTTGAAGTCGTAGTAAGCCGATAGCGTCGTCAGGTCTAGCATGTTGTTGCGCTGGATGAAGCGCGTGGAGGCATACGTCGTGGTGGGCGTGGCGGAGATGTGCTTGTAAAGCGCCACGTCGCCTGGCTGGCTCCATGTGTCAGAGAATACGCGGCGGTCTACGTTGCCCGCGATGTTGACGTTCTCGACGCGGTCCACGAGGGTCTGGTTGTAGTAGTCGCCTCCCATCTGATAGCTCAGCAGCAGGCTCAGACCGATGCCCTTGACCTCGCCGTTGAAGCCCAGCGTGCCGTGCACCTTCGGGTTGGAGTCGCCACCGATGATGTAGTCGTCGGTGGTGTAGTCGTAGGTCGTCGTGCCGTCCTTCTTGACGAACATTTCGCGACCCGTGGCAGGATCGATGCCTAATGACTTCACCGCCCAGATGACGCTCATCGACTGCCCTTCCTCATAGCGGATGATGGGCGAGGTGGTGTTCTCGGCATCCTGCTCGCGGTTGAAGGTCGAGAGGGCGTCGCTGATCTTCGTCACCTTGTTCTCGTTGTGCGCGATGCTACCGGTGAGGCTCATGTACGACTGCCCGCTCTGGTAGAAGCGCCAGTTGGCCGTGGCCTCGATGCCTCGGTTCTGCACGTCGCCGAGGTTCTCCATGTAGGATGTGAAGCCCGTGGACGTTGGGATAGACATGGCGATGAGGGCGTCGCGCGTGCGGCTGTCGTAGTAGTCGAAGCGCAGGTTGAGGCGTTTCCACAGCCCGAGGTCGAGACCTACGGTGAAATCGCCTGTCTGCTGCCACTTGAGGTTCGGGTTAGGCATACCCATGAGGTAGGCGCCCGAGATGTTGTCGTAGATGATATTGTCGTAGAACTTATACGTCGCCTTGGCCTGATAGGGCGAGAAGTTCTGATTGCCCGTGAGGCCGTAGGTGACGCGGAACTTGCAGAGGTTCAGCCATGTGGCGTCGCGCATGAAATGTTCCTTGTGGAGGTTCCAGCCAGCGCCCGCACTCCAGAACGTACCCCAGCGGTTGTCTGATCCGAACACGGACGAGCCGTTGAAGCGCAGGCTCACGTCGAAGAGGTAGCGCTCGTCGTACGAGTAGTTGGCAGCGCCTGTGATGCCGAGCGAGCGTGTGCGGCTCTCGGAGCCCGAAGGCTTGCCGCCCTCGGCATACTGCTTGGCGAAGGTGATGTAGTCGACGTGGTTGTTGAGGAACCCCCATGCTGTCATGCCCTCGGAGTTCGTCGTGGCCGACTGCAGCGAGTAGGCCGCGTTGGCCAGCAGCAGGTGCTTGTCCCACGTGTGGGAGTAGTTGCCCGTGAGGTCCACGCTGAGGATGTTCGTCTCGCCATTGGTGATGGCGTAGCTGCCGCGTTGGAAGTAGCGGTCGCCCGTCCAGTCGTTGAAGCGCGTGTGGTCGCCCGGGTAGAAGTCCTCGCGTTTGTTGTTCTGGTGGGTATAGCCAAGGCGTGCCGTGAAGCGGAGGTCGTCGGTCGGGCGGTATTCGAGGTAGAAGTTCTCGACCACCTCGGTGTATTTCGAGAAGTTCTTCGTGCCGAGCGTGGCGTTGTAGAGCGGGTTGTAGTAGGTCGTCGTGCTGCCGTTGGCGCCAGGCGAAGTGTAGGTGCCCAACACCTTCTGCACGTTGCCGAAGGCATCCGTCGAGGTGAAATAAGGATTCACGGTGACGTAGTCGGAGAAGGTTCCATAGGGGCTGTCGTCGGCATTGTTGCCAGTGACGGAGAGCGAGTTGCGGAACATCCATTGCTTGTAGCGATAGCTCAGGTTGATGTTGCCCTGCAGCGTCTTACGTCCCGACTCCTTCATCACGCCGGCCACGTTGTTGTACATCAGGTTGGCGGCGTAGCGCATCTCCTCGGTGCCGCCTTCGACGTAGGCCGTGTGTTTGTTGCCCACGCCCGAGCGCAAGGGTTGCGACAGCCAGTAGGTGTCGACGCCGCGTGCGATGTTGGCCGCGATGGCGTTGTACTGCTCGTCCAAAAGTGCCTGATAATAAGGTGAACTTGATGAGTACCGCCCCGCGTTCTGTTCTACGCGCAGTTTCTCCTCGGCATTGCAGAGGTCGTAGGTCGTCAGGTCGGGCAGTTCCACGTTAACATCACCGGTGTAGGTGATGCGCAGACGGCCGGCTTCGGGCAGGATGGTCTCCACGACGATGACGCCGTTGCTGGCCTTCGAGCCGTAGATGGCTTTGGCTGCACCGTCCTTCAGTATGGTGACGCTCTTGATGCGGTTCATGTCGAGGTCGAAGATCTGCTGCTGCGACGCCTCGAAACCGTCGAGGATGAACAGCGGGGCGTTGGGGTTGCCGCTGTACTCGCCCTGCAGTCCGCCGAACGAAGCCTTGCCGCGGATGGTAATGTCCGCCATATAGTTAGGGTTAGAGCCGTTGATATTGTTCATGTCAACGACAAACGACGGGTCGAGCGACTGGATGATTTTTAGCACGTTGGAGTTGCCTACGAGCTTCAGGTCCTCTTGCGAATAGCTGACGGCTGAGCCGGTGAAGGTCGATGATTTGTAGTCGAACAAGCCTGTGACGACCACCTCTTCCATGTCGCCGCTCTCTTGTAGCACGATGATTTCCTTCGTGTAGTTGCGCTTGCCGTCGTAGCGCTTGAAAGAGGACTTCATGCCGGCATAGCCGAAATCGAGCGTCACGGCTTGTCCGCGCGGCACGGCGATGACGAAGTTGCCGTCGTTGTCGGCTACGGCTCCGGCTTTTGTCTCACGAACGCGCACGCTGGCGCCGGGAAGCGTCTCGCCGTGGCTGTCCTTTATGGTGCCTTGCACCAGCAGCTCGTCGGTGGGCAGCATGCCTTGAGGGCGTTGTGGCGTCACGCTGCTCATGGGCACTGACTTGGTGTCTTGGGTAGTATCGGTCTGCGCCGCTGCCGGCGTAACGCCTACAATCAGTGCGGTAGCGGCTAAGGCACGGCAAAGCATACTTGTCGGCATAGTGAAACAGCTCACTTTCATGCTCCTTGCTTTAACTCTCATTCAGTAGTGTGTTTTGATATTGTGCGCAAATGTACACATTAATTATATATATGGGGCATAATCCGCTAATATTTTTAATCAATATCTGCGTTTTTTGCGAGTCGGAGACTGATGCGAAAAAATTTTCATCCATGCAGAAAAGGATTTTTCAGTAGAGCAATGGATGGTGCGGCAGGGTATATCGCTGCGGTTAGTAGGCGATGTTAAAAAATACGCCCAGTCGTGTCGAGGTAAAACAAGTTGTTTTACTGCCACACGACTGGGCGTATCTGCCTACACGACTGGGCGTATCCACTCACACGGCCGGTCGTATTTTATTTACAGCGCTGAAAGAAACGATTTATAAGCCAACTAAAATGGCAAAATCCTTTGCGGGTTAGGATTTTCATAGTATCTTTGTCGGCAGAAAACCATTAATCAACTTTTACCCTATGAAACGATTCTTCGCGACCATTGCCGCTGCTGCAACCGTCGTAGCTGCTCTTGCCGTAGACATCCCGGGCAAACAAATCTACATCCCAAGCGAGCTGCGCTCGAATGATTTCGAGAGCGACACAGCCCAATGGAGCTATTCGCGCATGCGCCTCACCCCTAACTTCGCCATCTTCTGGCAGCGCGGTTTTGGCGCCGCCCTCAGTAATCCTCCACAGCTCGAGGGGCATCCCATGCGCGTCGACCTCGACAATCTGGCCGAGCGGCTGGAGTCGTTCTACGCCTTCTATCGCGATTCGCTGAAGTTCATCCATGCGGGTTCCAATGCCGACCGCTATCGCATGATGGTCATGCTCAACTATTCGTTAGACGGCACTGCCTACGGTGGCGACTACGACGAGGTCATCGGTGCCTTCTGGGTAGCGCCTAATCGCATCCAGGACCGCCGCCTCAACTGCGTAGCCCACGAGCTTGGGCACAGTTTCCAGATGCAGGTGCATTGCGACCGCCGTGCACGTGCCGGCATCCTCCCCGATGCCGACCGCCAGGCCTCGGATGCGCAGTCACAGTTCATCGACACGCAGGACAGCCAGCAGGAGGACGTACCCCGTTGGTTCGGAGGCGGTTTCTTCGAGATGACGTCGCAATGGATGCTCTGGCACGTCAACCCCGATTGGATCAAGGACGAACTCTTCCATTGGCAGGCCTATCAGCGCCAGCCGCACAAAGCACTCTTCTCGTGGGAGAACGTCTACCATACGCCCTACGTGCTTGAGTGGTGGAGCCAGCAGCGCGGGCTCGACATCATGGCGCGTATCTACGAGACAGCTGAGAACCCCGAGGACCCTGCCGATGCTTACATGCGTCTGGCCGGTTTGAACGTCGAGCTGTTCAACGATGAACTCTTCGAGGCTCACCGCCATACCGTCTTCCTCGACTTCCGTCACGCCTACGCCAATACACGTCCTTACGCCGGCAACTGGCCGCAACTCGATGAGGCCGGTGCCCCCGAGGCAGGCGGCTTCGATGCCCGTCGTATGCCTACGCCCGTCCAGGGCGAACGCATCGACGTCGACTTCGCAGGACGTCAGACGCTCCCTACCGATGGCTGGCGCTATGGCTTCGTCGCACAGATGGCTGATGGCAGCTGCCTCTATTCGCCTGCGCAGAAGGCGGTTAAGGGCCGCGCCTCATTCACCGCTCCGCGCGACCGCGATGTGCGCGAACTCTACTTCGTCGTAATGGGAGCGCCTACGAAGCGCCATGAAGAAGGCGAATGGGTAGGGCAGCGCCGTGGCCGTCAGGGCGATCAAGCCGCAGCAAACCGCCCACGCACCATAAGCGACAGCTTCCCCTACGACATCGTCGTTAACGCTTCCGACCACTTCACTTCGCCTAACGGACGCCTCACTACCACTATTGCGTTGAACGGCCAGCAACCTGGATTCTCCTTGACCCTTGACGGCCACCAACTCCTATATGCAGGTGGTATGCTGCAGGCTGACGCCAAGTCAGGGACTCCCAAATTGCAACTCCTAAGCAGCGAGACGCGTCGCGAGCACATCGATGCCTTTGCCTATCGGCAGCGTGCCTTTGATGTGACTTACAATGTAGCAACCTACCGCCTCAACGACCTATTCAACATCGAGTTTCGCCTTTATGACGACGGCCTCGCCTATCGCTACGTACAGACGACCAAGCGGCCACTCATCATACGCGACGAGTCATTTGGCGTCAGCCCTGCTGGCGACCCGCGGACCTACCTGGCGTTCTCCACCAACACTAAGAAGCCTGAGGCAATGGCGTTCCAGAATATCTACACCGCCGACACCCTCTCGCAACTGCCGGCCGAGTGGGCATTCCTGCCCATAACCCTCGACATGAAAGAGGCAAAAGTCACCATCACCGAGGCCGACCTCGAGGCATACCCCGGGCTTTTCCTTAAGCCCGCCGGAGACAAACTCTTGGGCGCTTTCGGCCATTATCCCAAAAGCATGGCTTACTATAGCCATCGAGGAATGAGCCACGTGGCAGAGACTGAGGATTACATTGCCAAGACCAGCGGTCGCCGTAACTTCCCCTGGCGGGTCTTCAGCGTTGCCACCAGCGATCTGAAGATGCCCGTCTCGAACCTCGTCTATGCACTCGCCTCGCCCAACCGCATTGGCGACACGTCCTGGATCAACGGAGGTAAGAGCGCATGGGACTGGTGGAACGACTGGACGCTCACCGGCGTGCCTTTCCGAGCAGGCATCAATCAGGACACATATAAATATTATATCGACTACGCACAGCGGTTCGGGCTGCAATATGTCATCCTCGACGAGGGCTGGTACGACACTCAGACGGCTGACATCATGACCTCAGTGCCCGAGATAGACGTCAAGGCCCTCGTGGATTACGCCCGAGAGCGTGGCGTGAAGATAATCCTCTGGACTGTCTTCAACGTCCTTGATGAGCATCTCGAAGAGGCCTGCAAGAAATATGCCGAACTCGGTGTCGCAGGTTTCAAGGTTGATTTCCTCGACCGCGACGACCAGACGGCTGTGGAGATGGCCTACCGTATCGCCGAGACGGCCGCCCGTTACCGCCTCATGCTCGACTATCACGGATTCTACAAGCCCACAGGTCTGAACCGCACCTATCCCAACGTCATCAACTTCGAGAGCGTGTTCGGGATGGAGGAGGTCAAATGGAACTCCGACAAGAAGGATATGCCGCAGTACGACGTCACGTTCCCCTTCATCCGCGGAATGGCTGGCTCCGTAGACTTCACCCCCGGTGCCATGCGTAATGCTCAGCTCAAGGATTTCAAGGACATCTACTCGCACCCTATGTCGATGGGTACACGCTGCCACCAGCTCGCTAACTACGTCATCCACGACTCGCCACTCACCATGTTGGCCGACGCAGCAACAAGCTACGAGGCTGAGCCCGACTACACCCGTTTCCTCGTCTCCATTCCCAACAATGTCGATGAGACGCGCGTCGTGGCAGGACGACTCGGCGAGTTCATCGTAGTGGCTCGACGGGCAGGCTCCACATGGTGGGTGGGTGGACAGACCAACTGGCAGCCACGCAAGCTACCGCTTCCCGACCTCTACCAGAAGCTCGGGCTCAGCCGCTCTTCGTCGCACAGCGTCACCCTTTACGCCGACGGCCCCAATGCCGATAAGTTTGCCGAGGACTACGAAGTGCGTCGTTTCAAGCTCGACAGGAGCGGTAATGTTGAGCTGCAACTTGCCGCGGGCGGCGGTTTCGTTATGAAAATTGAATAACCCTGCTGCCAGAATGAATTAATCACCCAAAATATTTGTGGCTACAAGTAAAATATTCTATCTTTGCCACAGTTTTAAGTGGCTGTTGCAGACCAGTCAGTTCCCTAATGCCTGCAACTGCTTTTCAGACCAAGAAGACTAATTTCAACTAACAATACCTAAACAAAATGGAAAAAATCAAAGGTCTAATCGACGCTCCCTTCACCCCGATGCATCAAGATGGTAGCATCAACCTGTCCATCATCCCCGAATACGCAGCAATGCTTCAGCGTAACGGCCTCAAAGGAGTGTTTATCAATGGCTCATCTGGAGAAGGCTATATGCTCACCGAGGACGAACGCATGCAGATCGCCGAAGCCTGGATGGCCGCCACAAAGGATTTTGAGGACTTCAAAGTCATCGTTCACGTAGGCAGCACCTGCGTCCGTTCTTCCCGTGCCCTGGCCGAGCACGCACAAGCCATCGGAGCCTTCGGCATCGGTGCCATGGCACCTCCCTTCCCCAAGGTGGGCCGCATCGAGGAACTGGTGAAGTACTGCGAGGAAATCGCTTGCGGTGCATCCCAGCTGCCCTTCTACTTCTATCACATCCCCGCCTTCAACGGCGCTTTCCTCTCGATGTACGACTTCCTGCAGGCCATCGATGGCCGCATCCCCAACTTCGCCGGCATCAAGTACACCTTCGAGAGCCTCTATGAGTACAACCGCTGCCGCCGCTACAAGGACGGAAAGTTCGACATGCTACATGGTCAGGACGAGACCATCCTTCCTTGTCTGGCCATGGGCGGCGCACAGGGTGGCATCGGCGGCACCACGAACTACAACGGTCGCTGCCTCGTTGGCATCCAGAAGGCTTGGGAAGAAGGCGACCTCGAGAAAGCTCGTGTACTTCAGAACTACGCTCAGGATGTCATCGACGTCATCTGCCATTTCCGTGGCAACATCGTCGGCGGCAAGCGCATCATGAAACTCATCGGTCTTGACCTTGGCCCCAACCGCACACCCTTCCAGAACGTCACCGACGAGGAGGAAGTCCAGCTGCGCAAGGAACTCGAAGCCATCGACTTCTTCAACCATTGCAACCGTTAGGACTCTTGTTCACCGCTCAAGAATCTGTGTAACCTATGGTGTTTACTATTTCAGTAATCAACTTGTATTCGTCCTCTATGAAGAAACGTTTTTTTCTTTCGTTATTGGCAGTGCTGCCACTTTGGCTTCTCGCCAACGATTCCATTCCCGCCCACCGCTTCAACACCGCCTCCTTCACACCGCTGAAGCCTTTCGAAGCCAATGGCGGTCAGGGTGTCAGCGGTGCCTTTGTGGGTATGGTGCCCAAAGACTTTCTCAATGGCCAACGTGTGCTGGTGGCCGGTGGGTGCAATTTCCCTGAGACACCCGCTGCCGACGGCGGTCAGAAAGCCTTCTACACCGACATCTACGCCCTCAGCCTCTCTGCTACTGTGCCCGAGGCTTCTCCCTCGGGCTCTGTGTCCCCTTCTCCCTCGAGTTCTGCTTCCTCCTCCCTCCTCACCGCTTCCTCCTCGGCTTCTTGGCAGCGCGTCGGTTCCCTGCCCTGCGGCCTTGCCTACGGTGCCAGCGTCACCACTCCCGACGGTGTCGTCTGTCTGGGTGGTACCGCCGACGGCCAAAAGAGCGAGGACTTTGCCGAAGTGCTTACGATGGATGAGAGTTGGGCTGTTATCAGTCGTTCTTTGCCGCTGCTGCCCGTGGCCCTCGACAACTTTGCCGCCGCATACGGTGACGGCTACATTTACGTTGCTGGCGGTCAACACAATGGCATCCCCAATCGCAAGGCCTTCCGCCTGAAGTGGCCGTTGCCCGCCTCATGGTTCGATGCCCAGACAGGAGCCGCCTGGGAAGAACTTCCAGACATGCCCGGTCCTGCTCGTCTTCAGCCCGCCGCTACCGTGCAGAAAGGTGCCATAGGCTCCAACTTCTACCTCCTCGGCGGCTATGATCCACGTTATGGCAAGGCAGTGGCCAATGGTGCTTACTATGACCCTCGCAAGAAAGAATGGTTCGCGACAAGCCTGATAAAGACCCTCCCCCAGCTCCTCCCGTCAGGGAGGGGAGAGGCTGGCGCGAAGAAGGCAAGCGGAAACGAAAGTCTCCCCTCACGGGGAGATTTAGAGGGGCCTTTGGCTTTGGTCGGCTCTTCCGCCATTCCCTCCGGTGCTGCCCACATCCTCTGCTTCGGTGGTGTCAACAAAGAGATATTTGAATCAGCTCTCCAACGTAACGCCCTCATTGCCGACACCACGACCACTGCCGAGCGCCTTGCAGCCCTTCGCGAAGAAGCCCATGCCTATATGACTCAAGACCCGGCCTGGTATCAGTTCCGCCGCACCATCCTCGTCTATCACACCGTCACCGACTCCTGGGCAGAACTCTTCGACAGCCCTCTCATCGCCCGCGCCGGAGCGGCCATTGTACCCGTAGCTTCTCCGACGGGCTCCCTTTCTGCCCTCGTCATCGGCGGTGAGGAAAAGCCTGGCGTTCGCTCCTCTGATGTCACCCGCGTGGACATCGGCTACACCGCCCACTTCGGTTGGCTCAACTGGACCGTCCTCATCCTCTACCTCCTCGGCATGGTCTATCTCGGCTACTACTTCATGAAGCGCGCCAGCAACTCCAGCGACGACTTCTTCAAGGGCGGCGGCCGCATCCCCTGGTGGGCAGCAGGCATCAGCATCTTTGCCACGATGCTCAGCGCCATCACCTATATGTCGATTCCCGCCAAGGCATACGCCACCGACTGGACTTACTATCCCATGCAAATCTGCATCCTGCTGGTGTCATTTCCCGTAATCAAGTATTACCTACCGTTCTTCCGCCGTCTGAACGTTACCACGGCCTACGAATATCTTGAGCGCCGCTTCAATAGCGCCACGCGCCTCATGGCCAGTATCCTGTTCATCGTCTTTATGGTGGCTCGCACAGCACTCGTCCTCTTCCTGCCGTCATTGGCAATGACCGCCGTCACGGGCATCAATATATATATTTGTATAGCCCTGATGGCCCTCATCACCATTCTCTACTGCACCATGGGCGGTGTCGAAGCCGTCGTGTGGGGCGACGTCATCCAGGGCATCATCCTTGTGGGCGGTGCCATCCTCGCTGCCGTTTATCTGATTGTGAACACAGGCGAGAACGGCGCCTCAGACTTCTGGCAGATTGCCACCGACCACGACAAGTTCCGCCTATTCCTCTTCGATCCCGAACATCCGTTCGACTTCGTCAACGCTACGTGGTGGGTGGTCATCCTCGGCGGTCTTGCTAACAACCTCATCAGCTACACCAGCGACCAGACGGTCATCCAGCGCTACCTCACCACCAGTGACGAGAAGAGTGCAGCCCGTGGCATCCTCACCAACGGCCTCATGTCCGTTGTCGTCACCATCGCCTTCTTCACTATCGGCACAGGTCTCTACACCTTCTTCAAGACTCACCCCGCCGAGCTCGACATCACCATGGCCAAGGGCGATGCCATCTTCCCCTTCTTCATGATGAGCCAGCTGCCCGCCGGTCTTGCCGGCCTCCTCATTGCTGCTGTCTTTGCTGCAACGATGTCCACCATCGCCTCCAATATCAATAGTATCTCCACCGCTTTCACTGTGGATTTGTGGGGGAAATGGAAAGCCCCCTATAATCCCCCAGTGGGGGATAAACAGGCAGGCAGTGTGCCCGGCGGTTTGCCCGCTGGGGATGACAAGGAACCAGCGTCCCCCACCGGGGGATCACGGGGAGCTGTCTATGTCGCCCGCATCGCAGGCATCTGTGCCGGTCTCCTCGGCATGGCTATCGCCTGGCTGATGGCAACGGTTGATATCCAGTCGCTCCTCGACTACTTCAACACCATCCTCGGCCTCCTCAGCGGAGCCATCGGCGGCTTGTTCCTCATGGGCATCTTCTTCCCGCGCATCGAATCACGTGCCGCCATCATCGGCTTCCTCTGCGGCACGGCTACCGTCCTCTACATGAATTTCTACACCAACGCCAACTTCCTTCTCTTCGGCTTCGTCTCGATGCTCGTCAGCGTCCTCGTAGCCCTCCTCCTCAGCATCTTCACACCGCAGAAAGAGGAGCAGAAGGGGCTCACGTGGAAGACATTGGGAAGCCCCCTCCCAACCTCCCACAAGGGGGAGGAGTAACTATCCTCGAACCAATCATCTTATATTATCATAGTCATAATGGAAGACTTTTCATTTTCAGCAGTAACTTCTAATCACCTCCCCCATGGGGGAGGCTGGGAGGGGGCTTTGGCTTCCTTATACCGCACCGAACTCCTCGACCGCGTCGTCCCCTTCTGGCTCGACAAGAGCCAGGACAAGGACTTCGGCGGCTATTTCACCTGCCTCGATCGCGACGGCAGCGTCTACGACACTGACAAGTTCATTTGGCTGCAAGGCCGCGAAGTGTGGATGTTCTCTAAGCTCTACAATACCGTAGAAGCCCGTCAGGAGTGGCTCGAGGCCGCCATCCAGGGTGCTGAGTTCCTAAAGAAGTATGGCCACGACGGCAACCTCAACTGGTACTTCGCCCTCGACCGCGAGGGACATCCACTCGTAGAGCCCTACAACATCTTCTCCTACACCTTCGCCACCATCGCCTTCGGCCAGCTCTCTATCGCCCTCGCCACCGCCGCCAAGAACGGCCAAGCCACGGTGATAGCGTGCGGCGATTCCGTCGCCGCAGATTCCCTCTCTGCCGAATATGCCTCCATCGCCAAACGCACCTTCGACATCGTCCTCTCCAAGACCGACAATCCAAAAGGACGCTGGTCAAAGGCATCTCCGGGCGCTCGAGCCCTCAAGACCTTCGACCTCCCCATGATTCTCTGCAACGTGGCCCTCGAGATAGAGCCTTTGCTGAACGCCGACAGCCCCCTCCTAACCTCCCCCAAGAGGGAGGAACTCCCATCAGGTAGTAAACAAGCGGAAACGAATCCCCTCCCCCTCGGGGGAGGTCGGGTGGGGGCTTTCATCGAGGATTGCCTCCACGAAGTCATGGACGTCTTCTACCGTCCCGAGCTCGGCCTCATCGTCGAAGCCTTAGGCAAGGACGGCAACCTCGTCGACTGCTTCGACGGCCGCAAGCTCAACCCTGGCCACGCCATCGAAGCCATGTGGTTCGTCATGGACCTGGGCAAGCGACTTGGGCGTCCTGAACTCATCCAGAAAGCCGTGGATATCTGCCTCGCAGAGGTCGAGTACGGCTGGGATAAGGAGTTCGGCGGCATCTTCTACTTCATGGATCGCCTCGGCAAGCCCCGCCACGAACTCGAGTTCGACCAGAAACTCTGGTGGGTACACCTCGAGACCCTCATCTCCCTCATCAAGGGCTACCAGCTCACTGGTGACCAGCGTTGCCTCGACTGGTTCCAGCGCGTTCACGACTACACCTGGACTCATTTCCGTGATGCCGAATACCCCGAGTGGTACGGCTATCTCAACCGTCAGGGCGAAGTCCTGCTGCCCCTCAAGGGCGGCAAGTGGAAAGGCTGTTTCCACGTGCCCCGCGGCCTCATGAACGTATGGAAGATCCTCGAAGACCTTGCCGCACGTCCCTGATAGCTCTCTACGGGCGATCGCTTTCTGCCACTTGGCAGGAAGACGGTCGCCCGTTTTTCGTTGCATCTTTCAAGAACTCTCTAAACTACTAAATCCTTCAAGCTATGATTATCGGTATTCCTAAAGAAATCAAGAACAATGAGAACCGCGTAGGTATGACCCCTGCCGGCGTTGCCGAACTGGTTCGTCATGGACATCAGGTTGTCTTTCAGCATACGGCAGGCGAGGGCAGTGGCTTCGCCGATGCAGAGTATGTGCGTTCGGGTGCGCAAGTGTTGCCTTCTATCGAGGATGTCTACGCCCAGGCAGAGATGATAGTTAAGGTGAAGGAACCCATCGAACCAGAGTACGCCCTTGTTCGCCCGGGCCAACTTCTCTTTACCTATTTCCATTTTGCCTGCGACCGTCAGCTCACTGATGCCATGCTGTCGAGCCGCGCCGTTTGCCTGGCCTACGAGACTGTTCAGCTTTCCAATGGCTCGCTGCCGCTGCTACTTCCTATGAGCGAGGTGGCCGGACGCATGGCAGCCCTCAACGGAGCTTATTATCTCCAGAAGACAAAAGGCGGTTTGGGCAAGCTCATCAGCGGAGTGCCAGGCGTCAGGCCGGCACGTGTGCTGGTGCTCGGCGGTGGCGTCGTCGGTGAAGCTGCGGCGCGCATGGCAGCCGGTCTGGGTGCAGACGTCACCATAGCCGATATATCTTTGCCGCGTCTGAAACAGTTGGCTGCCGAGCTGCCCGTCAATGTCCGCACGCTCTATTCCACAGAGCACAATATTCGGCGCGAGCTACCCACGGCGGACATCGTCATCGGTGCTGTACTTATTCCCGGTGCCAAGGCGCCACACCTCATCACTCGGGACATGCTCAGCCTGATTCAGCGTGGCTCAGTGCTCGTCGACGTGGCCATCGACCAGGGCGGCTGTTTCGAGACCTCACGGCCGACCACCCATAGCGACCCGGTCTACGATGTCAACGGCGTCCTTCACTACTGTGTGGCCAATATCCCTGGTGCCGTGCCCAACACTTCCACTATCGCCCTCACCAATGCCACGCTGCGCTACGTCCTCGCTCTCGCCGACAAAGGTTGGCGGCAAGCTTGCATCGACGACGAGAGCCTCTGGCGGAGTCTCAACATCGTCGATGGCCGCATAACATATAAAGCAGTAGCCGATGCCTTCGACCTGCCTTATGAGCCTGTTCAGCTGTAGCCTTGTCTGCCTCCTGCTTGCCCGTACCTATGGCTTCGCTAAAAGGTATCCGGCCTCAAGGGTAGACTCATAGACCTTGGGCGTACAATGCCTGACGCAGTAGCCCCCTTGTGGGTGTGAAAGGTAGTATTTTGGGATTCTGTGTTTTTTCAGTCCTCGTTAAAGAATTACGTACGTTATAATCTCCACGAATGATTGTTCTTTCATTTCTGTAACTATTTGGGGTTATTTCTCTGAGAAACAGTGTAAGTATGAATCTAAGCATTATAGGCACTGGCAAGATTGTGCAAGAGGCGTTGCCAGTGATAGCAGCCACCGAAGGCATCTCCCTGCGCAGCATCTGGGGTCGTCCCCATTCGTTGGCTAAGGCACAGGCGTTAGCCGCCAGCTTTGCAATACCTGTTGCAACCGCCGACTATGCAGCCGTCCTCGCCGATCCTGAGGTGGATACCGTTTACGTTGCTCTGATAAACAGCGTCCACTACGATTTCGCTCTGCGTGCTCTGGAAGCCGGCAAGCACGTAATACTCGAGAAGCCTGCGTGCCTGAGCTATAGCGAGCTTCTGACATTGGCCGACGAAGCCCGGCGGCGCAGGCTGATGCTCTTCGAGGCCGTGACGCTGCTCCACCTGCCTGCCTTCCGCCTTCTGCGCGACGAGTTCCTGCCGCATCTGGGCACTGTCCGCCACGTCGAGTGCAACTACAGCCAGCGCTCCAGCCGCTACGACGCCTATCTGCGCGGCGAGGTGCTGCCGGCCTTTGATCCTGCAGCCGGCGGCGGTGCGCTCATGGACATCAATATCTACAACCTCCACTTCGCCATAGCCCTCTTTGGCCTACCCGAGGCGTTCCATTACTACTGCCGCAGCGGCTTCAATGGTGTGGATTTGTCGGGGACGGTGGTTATGTCCGCTTTCCCTGTCGCCAGCGAGCTTCAGGACGGGGCTCAAGCTTCTTGTGCGGGTCATGGAGACGTAATTTGCTTGTGCACAGGCGCCAAGGATACCGATGCGCCCAGCTTCGGTCTGCTACAGGGCGACAACGGCTGGCTGCGCATCGGAGGTCCCGTCAGCACGATTAACCGCTTGACGCTCTGTCTGAACGGTGGACAGCCGAAGGAGATTCCAGTTCCGCCTCTCTCACATCGCCTCGCTCCCGAGTTTGCAGCCTTTGCCGACATCCTCAGCCGGCAGGACTTCGGCACGATGAACAGCCTGCTCGACCATTCGCTCGCCGTCATGCAGACCCTCGACGGGCTCAGACCATGCCCAGAGCCTACTGCGTCTTGATATATCAGTCTCTTACAATCGCCTAAAATACAGAAAATAAAACATGGATGTTCAGAAAATCAAAGACTTCTTCCTTCGCGATGAGTTCGCCCTGACGAATGGTATCGAATTAACAGACGTAGGGGAGGGCTATGCCCGCACCAGCGTCACCATAGAGCCTCGCCACCTTAATGCCTTAGGCGTCGTGCAGGGCGGTGTGCTCTTCTCGCTGGCCGATCTGGCTTTTGCTGCGGCCACCAACAGCCACGGCACTTTCACCATGACGTCGTCAGCCAACATAACTTTCCTCAAGGGCTCCAATTCCGGAACGATTCAAGCCGAAGCCCGGGAGCTGGTCAACCACCACCGCCTGCCTTACTGCGAGGTGCGCATCACCGACGACGCAGGCTCGCTCATAGCCATGTTCACTGCCAACGGCTACCGCAAGCAAGGTGTCGCCATCATCAGCGATGAGCCGTGAGTCCCAACTCAGACAGTTAAAAAAAATATGCAACACCTCAGGTTCTATAAATCCAAACTGCCCTTTACGCCCAGGGCGAATGTGGTAATCTATTTTGATGTCACGGGCATTGGCCATAAACTGTATTACCATGTGCTCAACAGATACTACGAGCTTATCGTACTCGAATTTCATCGCGGAGGATTGGAGTTCTGCTATCTGCCTAAGATTGCCGAGGATATGGATCTCGGCAAAATCTACCGCTATTTTAATCCACAGGCCAGCGACAGTGAGGTGCGGCCCTATCTTGATTTCCACGATGACCACGACCTCCTGAACTACATCGTTGCTGATTTCGATGTCCACCATTTCGCACCGGGTATTATTCAATATATGGGTGAGGACTTCGATGGCGACGAAACATACACATTCTCTTACGTACCATTGCCCGAGCATTTCGGCGATTCACCTCTCCAACTGGTTAGGCAATATGTGCAGCTGCATGGAGTGACAGAGCCGCTCTTTGGGAGTTACATCGGTGAGGAGCGCTCTGCTGAGAGGGCTCCGTCGGGCGCTGCCTACAGGCCGTCGATGGGTATGGCAGAGACCAAACTCCCCGGTTATAGCGAAGAGAGAGATACCGACGCTGCTGTCCCGACAGTAGTGCTGTCGACCGGATATACCGAAGTTGATGATGTGGAAGTGATGATGAGCGAGGTGCAGATGCTTGTTGAGCGCCTGCGAAGGAGTGGAGTGGGGGAGATTGCGCTTCAGCGCCTGTTCACACCGACGCAGACTCTGAGTCGCCTGCACATACGCTACGGCCGTATCTTCCTGCCCGACTACAACGGCATCGAGATAAAGATGCCAACGCTCTCCAAGGCCATCTTCTTCCTGTTCCTGCGGCACCCTGAGGGCATCAATTTCTCCTATCTGCCCGACTTCCGCCCCGAACTCCAACACCTATATGAATTAATCTCCGGGCGCGACAATATGGATGACATCGTCAGGAGCATACATAACGTCACCGACCCGACGCTCAACTCCATCAACGAGAAGTGTTCGCGCATCAAGCAAGCCTTCCTCCGCGAATTCGACGACAGCATCGCTCGTAACTATTATATAACAGGAGAAAGAGGGGAGGTGAAAAAGATTCTCTTGCCAAGGGAAAAAGTCATTTGGGAGATGCTCGAATGACGCCTTCGGCAGCACCAGAGTCGTGCCCCTGCAAGCCTTGCAAGTCCCTGCAAGCCTTGCAGGGGTTTGTGTTTATGAACGACCTTGTAGTACCTTTGCACCGTCAAAACAATTATGTCTAACCAAAACAACTTCAAAACAATGGATTACTCAATGAAAGATCTGATGAACGGTGCTTCAATTATTCAAAAGAGCGTGTTCGGCAAAAAGAGCGAGTATGAGCTCAAGTTTAACCATGAGGCCGACGGCTGCTGGTATGTGGACTTCCCGGGCTGGCCCTTCGACCACCACAACCTGATGATGGTGGCCGGGGCCGACGACCTGTGCGCAGTGCTGTCTGATGATGGCGTTGTGACGTGTGTCAAGGTGATTCCTGCATCAAAGCAAGAATCGCATGAGGGCTATGCCGAACTGCGGCGCCTCGACCATTCGTTGACGGGCGGCGCACACTATGAGGTGCGGGGCATCGAAGGCTTCACCAAGACCATCTGGCTCTGCCCCGTCACCCTCTTTGTGCTCGGGCAATACCCCGCCTATATCTATCTGAAGAAGAATGCCCCTAAAAAGGCTTTAACCGAAGATGCTGCCGCTGCCGGCAACGATGTCGTTGATGTTTACCATCTGATAGTGCTCGATGAGAGCGGCTCGATGTCATGCGTGACTCACCAGACCATCACGGGCTGCAACGAGACGCTGCAAAGCATACGCTCAATGCAGGCCGCCAACCCCGACACACAGGCACACTACGTCTCCGTCTATCTGTTCGACTCAGGGCATAGTCGCTACATCATCCAGAACAGGCCTGTCGAAGAGGTTCGTGAGATAACGGCCGATGACTATCGCCCCAATGCCTGCACACCGTTGTTCGATGCCGTAGGCCTGACGCTGACCGACCTGCAGACGAGCCTCGAGAAGCGCAACTCGCTGGGCTATGTCACCATTATTACCGATGGCTTGGAGAACGCCTCCCGACGTTTCTCGCTACAACGTGTCCGCGCACTGATAAGCCAACTGAAAGAACGCAATGTCGTATTCACATTCATCGGAGCCAACATCGATGCCGAAGGTTATGCCGCCGACCTGGGTATCAGAAACTCTATGCAGTTCACTCAAGACGATGCGGGCATGAAGGAGATGTGGGCCCGCGACCGTCGCAGCAAGATGCGATCTATGGCCAAGATGAGCTATATGATGAAAACCGAAGAGGACTTCGACCTTGCAGGGTATGCAGAATGTGCCAATGTTGGCAACTACTATGCCCAGGGCGTGGACAAAAGTCGCATCGCCGACGACAAGATTATCGAGTTGCTCGACAACGAGATCTTCGTCTTCGGCAGCAACGTAGAAGGCCGCCACAACGGCGGAGCAGCAGCGCAGGCCGCAGCACGCTTCGGAGCCGTGATGGGGCAGGCCGAGGGCTTGCAAGGGCGTTCCTATGCCATACCTACCGATGGCGTGACCCTCGAACAGTTCGACGCTGCCGTAGAGCGTTTCTGCATCTTCGCTGCAGAGCATCCGGAGCTGACGTTCCTCGTCACCGCCGTGGGCTGTGGCGCTGCCAAGTGGAGTGCCTATGACGTAGCTCCTATGTTCCAGAAGGCTGCTGCGCTGAAGAATGTGAAGCTGCCGCGCTCGTTCTGCGACTTCATAGACTTCTGACATCAGCGCATAAAAAACGGGGAGGTTCATACATTGAGCCTCCCCGTTCTCCTGACTTCGTCGCTTTCGATAGATACAATATAGCTGTCTGATAATCAATACTTGAGCCCACTTGAAAAAGTCCCGTAGGGACGAAAGAAAAGGTCACTTTAGTGATTGATTTTACTTTTTTTAACGCGTTCATCCAATTTTCATCTGGATAAAAATAATAGCATCTTGCGTCCAATGAATGCCGTCGACTGGTTAATGGTTTATCCATAGCCTGTCCATGCCTGTTTCATGGCGTACGCTTCAACATAGGCCTGGGCCGATACGTCTATAGCCTAACAGTTTTCCAATTGGTTGGAAAACCGAATTCAAGCAGTCCTTTTCAGTTTTCCAATTGGTTGGAAAACCGAATTCATACTGGTGGCTGACGACACGTCAACTGGTAGCCAGCGGCTCGTCAACTTGTAGCCGCTGACAGGTCAACAGATAGAGGGCGACAGGTCAACAGATAGCCATCGGCACGGCAGAGCATCAGTATGCTCAGTATAGCATACCTGTCAGAAAGCAGTCGAATGCCCATGAAGAGGCACAAGTCTATCGCATAACTATTCGATGAGGATTTTGGGAGGCGCAATGGCGAAGTCAGGAAAAATGAGGGACAATAATCTTCCTACATAGACAAAAGCTATGATAATTGCCTAAATTGACGAGCATTTTTCATCGTGGCAATGACATGTTAGTTATCTTTGCAGTGAAAATCTTAAAGAAAAAAATGAAGTTTTCGGTCCTTTCTCTTGCCGTGTCAGCAAAAAAGTTTAACTTTGCAGCAACTAACCATTATAGGGCCTGTTACTACCTCAAAAACCACGTATGCAATTCAATGTCTCTATAATAGGATTCGGTCGCATGGGGCGCTGCTATCTGAGCGCTTTTCAGCAGAGTCCACATTATCGTGTAACACATATTTTCGACCCCAGTCCCGACTGCCGCGAGCTGGCCGCACGTATGGCACCTGAAGCCAGCATCGACGACAGCGAGGCCGTGGCCCTTGAAGCTGCCGACGTCGATGTCGTGTGTCTCTGTGCGTTGGCCGATGTGCGCTACAGCCAGATACGCCGGGCGGTGGCGGCCGGCAAGCATGTCATCACTGAGAAACCTATCACCGACACCGTGGAGCGCGAGCGCGAACTGGTGGGGCTGGCTGCTGAAGCTGCTGCAAAAGGCATCTTCCTGACTGTGAATATGTACCTGCTCAATTCGTGGTACCATCATGAGATGCGCCGGATTGTCGATAGCGGCGAGCTGGGCGAACTGGCAATCATGCGCATCTGCCATATGACGCCCGGATTGGCGCCTGGCGAGGGCCACGAGGCCGAGGGCCCGTCGTTCCACGACTGTGGCATGCACTATGTGGGCTTGGCGCGTTTCCTGGCCAAGAGCGAGTACAAGACATGGCACGCCCAGGCTTTGCGTATGTGGTCGTGGAAAGACCCGTGGTGGCTGCAGGCTCACGGCACGATGCAGAATGGTGTCGTCTTCGACATCACTCAGGGCTTCGTCTATGGCCAGATGTCGAAGGATCAGACTCACAATTCTTATGTAGAACTTATAGGAACGCAAGGCTTCTGTCACATGACGCACGACTTCAAGACGGTGGTCATAGACCTGCACGGCGTCAACGTCACCGAGCGCATTGAGCGCCCCCACGGCGGCAAGAACATCGATGTCATCGTAGAGCAGATGGCTGAGAGTATTAGCAGCGGGCGGCGGCACCCCGACATGCCACGCTTCAGCGACTCTGCCATAGCCTCGGAGATGGCATGGCGCATGCTCGACGACGCGCGCTGCCATGAGATGCCAGCCATTGGCACGCTCGACGAGCTCGAGGCTATACGCGAGCGTCGGCGCAACCTTAAGGACGGCTACGGCTTGCTGCCGCGCAATAATAAGAACGTGTAGTGGCGAAACCTGAAAAGTGAAAAGTGAAAAGTGAAAAATGAAACTTGAAACCTGACACCTGAAACTTGAAACCTATTAATCAATAAATATACCTTATTAACCCTTTAACAAACCCAAAAGAAACTATGGCAGACGTATCAAGAAGAGACTTTCTCAAGAGAGGTACCGCATCGCTTGCAGGCCTCATCGCTGCTCCCTACATCGTTCCCAGCACTGTGCTCGGCGCTAAAGTAGGCAAGAAAGCACCCAGTGACAAATTGAATATCCTCGGCGTAGGCGTCGGCGGTCGCGGTGCTGCCGACATTGCTGAGATGGCCAAGACAGAGAATATTATCGGTCTGGCCGACGTCGATTGGAAGTACTCGAAACATGTTCTCGACAAGTACCCCGACGCAAAGAAGTACAACGACTACCGCAAGATGTACGACGAGCTGCTCAAGTCGGCCGACGGCGTCATGGTGGCAACTGCCGACCACACCCACGCCATCATCGCCGCTGAAGCCATGATGGCCGGCAAGCACGTCTACGTCGAGAAGCCCATGACGCTCTACGCTTACGAGAGCCGTCTGCTCACCAAGTTAGCTGCTAAGTATAAAGTTGCCACTCAGCAGGGCAACCAGGGCGCTTCAAGCTCAGGCACACGCAAGGCTATCAACTGGCTGTGGAACGGCGAGATAGGTGAGGTCACCCGCATTGAGGCCTTCACCAACCGTCCTATCTGGCCGCAAGGCATGGCAGCTCCCAAGGAAGCACAGCCCGTGCCCTCGACAATGAACTGGGAAGCCTTCATCGGCCCGGCTAAGATGCGCCCCTACAACGAGGTCTACACACCTTGGAACTTCCGCGGATGGTGGGACTTCGGTTCCGGCGCCCTCGGCGATATGGCCAACCACATCCTTGCCGTGGCTTTCACTGGCCTCAAGCTCGGCTCCCCCACAGCCATCCTTGGCAGCTCCACGATGCTGATGCCCGATGCCTGCCCGTCGGCACAGAAGGTCACCTACCGCTTCCCCGCCCGCGACAATCTGCCTAAGCTGGGTCTGCCCGCCTGCGAACTGACGTGGTACGACGGCGGTCTGCGCCCCAACATCCCGTTCGATATGCCCGAAGGTAAGCACTTCGATGGCAACGGTGTCTGCATCTTCTACGGCACGAAGGACATTATGGTCGTGGGCACCTACGGCTACGCCCCGTTCCTCGTCAGCGGCCGCGAGCCTAAGGTTCCCGAGCTCTGCCGCGTTGTCAAGGACGACAACCACCAGCAGGATTGGATCCGTGCTTGTAAGGAGCCTGCAGCCTCACGCGTACCTGCCAGCTCAGACTTTGCTGTCAGCGGCCCCCTGAACGAGAACATTGTCATGGGCGTTGCTGCCGTGCGTCTGCAGGAACTCGACCAGTGGCTCAAGTGGGACGGCGAGAGCATGCGCTTCACCAACATCGCTCCCGATGCCAAGCTGCACGTCTCCAACGCCATCGCCTTCGAGATTCACGATGGTCACCCCTCGTTCGACTCTGCCGACAAGGTGCTCGTCGATGCCAACGAGTACGCCGCACGCCTCATCAAGCCCGTGTACCAGAACGGTTACAAGCTGCCTGAGTTGCCGTAATGAAAAGTGAAAAGTGAAAAGTGAAAAATTAGGATTACTCTAAGGACTTAAAGGTAGCTTGTATTTTTCACTTATCACTTATAATCTTCTTATTGGGTTATCACATCCATAGAATTTCGATTAATTCGTCTAATTCGTTGAGAAAAAAGAAATAATATTATTCTTTTCTACTTATGAAAAAGATATCATTCTTAATAGTTTACCTATTGTTAGCTCTTTCTCCTTTGGCTGCCCAGAAGACCGTCACCATCGTCTGCTCGCAAGGCTTCCAAGGCCCCGAACTATGGGATCGCCACCAGTTGCCTGTCGACAAGAACGGCTACATAACCATCTTTGACGGCAAGACCTTTGCCGGCTGGCGTGGCTACTGCCGCACCAATATGCCTTCGAAATGGAAAGTGGAGGACGGCTGCATTCACCTCGACAGCAAAGCTCAGGGCGAGGGCGGCGACATCATCTTCGCACACCAGTTCGGCCCCAACTTCGAGTTTGAGATGGAGTGGAAGATCAGCGAAGGTGGCAACAGCGGCATCTTCTATCTCGCCCATGAGACCACCAACGACGATGCCACAGCCTACGAGCCTATTTACATCTCGTGCCCCGAATGTCAGGTGCTCGACAACGAACGTCACCCCGACGCTAAACTCGGCCGCGACAACAACCGCCAGGCTGGTTCGCTCTACGACATGATTCCCGCTAAGCCTCAGAATGCCAAGCCTGCAGGGCAGTGGAACAAGGTGCGCATCCGTGTTGTGGATGGCACCGTGACCCACTTCCAGAATGGCGTACAGGTGCTGCAGTATAAGCTCTGGACACCCGAATGGACACAGATGCTTCAGGAGAGCAAGTTCAGCGAGAAAGCATGGCCCCATGCCTTCCGCCTGCTGAACAACTGCGGAGGTCCCGAGCGCAAGGGCTTCATCGGCATGCAGGATCATGGCGACGACGTCTGGTACCGTAACATCAAAGTTAAGGTACTGCCGTAAGGAAGAGTGAAGAGTGAAAAATGAAAAGTGAAAAATGAAGATTACTCTTAGGACTTGAAGATAACTTGAATCGTTCACTTATCACTCCTCACTTAAAATCTTCTTCACTCAACGAATTAGACGAATTAGTCGAATTTTTTTACTTGGTTGTCATGTCCATAGAAATTCGTATGATTCGCCTAATTCGTTGAGGAAAACAGAAAATCGTTAAGAAAAAACATTGTAAGGAAATGAAAAAAGGTATTTTATATTTTCTCTTAGGCGCAGTGGCCGGCTTTGGTGCTAAATGGCTCATGGACGGTTGCTGTTCCAAGTCCTGCGAGGCTCCTGAAGCCGCAGCAGGCGAGAGCCCTGTGGCCCTCGTGGCCGATGGGCCCAACATTGATATCGCAGCCCTCCCCGTTGACGAGGAAGGCTTCATCGTGCTCTTCGACGGCCAGACCCTCGACGGCTGGCGCGGCTATGGTATGGATGTGCCCCCTACCAGTTGGGAAGTCTGCGACGGCGCCATTCACCTGAAAGGCTCCGGCACTGGCGAGGCACAGGCTGAAGGCGGCGGCGACCTCATCTTCGCTCACAAGTTCCAGAACTTCGAGCTCCAACTGGAGTACAGGATCTCAGAGGGCGGCAACAGCGGTATCTTCTACCTCGCACAAGAGGTCAAGGATGCCGAGGGCAAGGAATACCTGCCTATCTGGCAGTCGTGTTCTGAGTACCAGGTGCTCGACAATGCCAAGCACCCCGATGCACAGCTCGGCACCGACGGCAACCGTCAGGCTGCCTCGCTCTACGACATGATTCCCGCCAAGCCACAGAACGCCCGCCCTGCCGGCGAGTGGAACCAGGCTAAGATTATGGTCTACAAAGGCACCGTAGTCCATGGGCAGAACGGCACCAACGTTCTCGAGTACCACCTCTGGACACCCAAATGGACAGAGATGCTGCAAGCCAGCAAGTTCGCTGAGGGCGGCGAGTTCCCATATGCCTACGGCCTGCTCAATAATATGGGCGGTGAGAACCACGAAGGCTACATCGGCCTGCAGGACCACGGCGACGATGTCTGGTATCGCAACATCCGCATCAAATTGATGGACTAAGATGAAAAACGTCATGATCATACTGGCCGCGCTACTCCTTGCGCTGCCAGTTTCTGCTAAGGCCAAGAAGGAAATGGCCCTGCAGCTCTACAGCATACGCGAGGTCATCGGTTCGCCCGAGAACTACGCTAAGAACCACGTCGAGGTTTTCAAGAAACTGGCCGCTTGGGGCTACACGGCCGTTGAAGCCGCCAGCTACGACCAAGGTCGCGGCACGTTCTACGGAGTCTCGCCTGAGCAGTTCCGTGCCGACTGCGAAGCCGCAGGCCTCGAGTGCCTCAGCAGTCACGCCACAAGAGGGCTCACCAACGAGGAACTCCGTAACCACGACCTCACAGAAGCCCTGCGCTGGTGGGACAAGGCCATTGCCGACCATAAGGCTGCGGGCATGAGCTATATCGTGACACCCGGATGGGGCGTGCCCAAGAACCTCGAGGAGGCCCAGACCCTCTGCGACTACGCCAACGCCATCGGCCGCAAGTGCAAGGAAGCAGGTCTTCGCTACGGCTATCACACCCATAGCCACGAATATCAGAAGGTCGAGGACACACGATGGATCGACTTCATGATGCAGCACACCGACCCCGAGTTCTATTTCTGGCAGATGGACACCTACTGGTGTGTCATGGGCCAGCAGTCGCCCGTTGAGTACTTCAAGAAGTACCCCGGACGCTTCCGCATGCTCCACATCAAGGACCTCTACGAACTTGGCGCCAGCGGAATACTCGGCTTTGAAGCCATCTTCAACAACGCCGACACAGCCGGCCTCGAGTACTATGTCGTTGAGATGGAAGGCACCGACGGCACCATCGACATCATGGAAGGTGTCCGCCGCTGTGCCGAATATCTTCTCAAAAACAAGTTCGTCCGCAAGAGCTATCGTCGTTAAGCCCTCCTGATGAACGAGCTAATCACCCAAGTGAACGACATCCTATGGAGCTACCTGCTCATCGCAGCATTGGTAGCCTGTGGGGTGTGGTTCACTTGTCGTACTCGGGGTGTCCAGTTCCGCATGGTGGGCGAGATGTTCCGCTTGCTCACCGATACCTCTGAGCCCTCTACCTCGTCCGCAGCATCGTCGGCCCGCAGCCATCGTCATATATCTTCCTTTCAGGCCTTCGCCGTCTCGGTGGCCACTCGAGTGGGAACGGGTAATCTCGCAGGCGTAGCCACAGCCATAGCTGTCGGCGGTCCCGGTGCGGTTTTCTGGATGTGGGTCATCGCCCTCCTCGGCTCCGCCACCGCTTTCGTCGAATCCACGCTCGGCCAGCTCTTCAAGCGCCGCCACGAGGATTCGTTCATAGGCGGTCCGGCCTACTACATCCTCCATGGCCTCCACCAACGTTGGATGGCCGTCCTCTTTGCTGTCCTCATCACCCTTACTTTCGGCCTGGCATACAACTCCATCCAGAGCAATACCATCTGTGGCGCAATGCACGCAGCCTTCGGTTGGAGTCCTGCCGTTGTGGGCTCGGTCATCGCTGTGATGGCATTGGTTATCGTCTTTGGCGGCATTCATCGTATAGCGCGTGTCAGTTCCGTGCTTGTGCCCATTATGGCCGTAGGTTATTTCCTGCTCACCCTCGTCATCATCATTCTCAACCTCGAATCTCTGCCCCGTGTGCTGAGCGTCATAGTGTCCGATGCTTTTGGCCTGCGCCAGTCGGCGGGCGGTTTGCTCGGTGCCGCAATCATGAACGGAGTCAAGCGCGGACTCTTCAGCAACGAAGCAGGGGAGGGTAGTGCACCTAATGTTGCCGCAACGGCCTCCGTCTCTCATCCCGTCAAGCAGGGTCTCATCCAAGCCCTTGGCGTCTTCACAGACACCCTCCTCGTCTGTTCATGTACCGCCTTCGTAATTCTCATCAGCGGTCTCTACGATATCCCTGAACTTAACGGCATAGCCCTCACTCAAGCAGCCCTCGAGTCCGAGATAGGTTCCCTCGGCCCCATCTTCATCGCCGCAGCCATCTTCCTCTTCGCCTTCTCCTCCATTATAGGCAACTACTACTATGGCGAGGCCAACGTCCGTTTTATGACTTCAAATCCGACGGTACTTACCGTCTATCGGGTCTTTTCTGGCGGGGTCCTCGTGATGTTTGGTGCCCTCTCAAGCCTTGAACTCGTTTGGAATCTCGGCGACCTCTTCATGGCCCTGCTTACCGCCTGCAACCTCGTTGCCATCGTCAGTCTCGGCAAGTACGCCTTCCGTCTGCTCGACGACTACCGCCGTCAGAAGCGGCAAGGCATTAAGGAGCCTCTCTTCAGTCGCACACTGTTCCCCGACCTCGATGCCGACCTCGATGCGTGGGAGTAAGCCTTTTAATTAATTAAGAGTAAAAGAGAAAAATAAAATATATATGCGTCGAAATTTGTTTATAATAATAGGCATTTTCTTAGTCATCATATTCCTGATGGTGACTGGAAACATCATCGTCATCGGCGAGAAGATTGCCGCGGTGACGCACGTGTGGTGGACGGAATATGTGTTTTATGCCCTCTTGGGCTCTTTGGCAATATACTATATTATCTGGCCATTCGTGCGCATACAGCGTGCCCCGCAGTTGCCGGTGATGAACGTCTCTGAGGGCGAGAGCACGGCGCAGCTTACCGCCTTAGGCAACCTCCTTGCCAAGAACTGTTCATACCTCTCTGATGAGAACGTGAACCCCGACAAAGAAACAGCTCAGAGCCTCCGCAAGGAGCACAGCAAGCAGCTTGTGCTGAAGCTGCAGTTGGCAGCCAATGACGAGGTGCAGCTGCGCGAGATTGTTCAGAAAGAATTGGACATACGCTTCAAGGGCAGCAAGGCGATGGGCGTCATGGGCATCGACCGTCGTATTCAGGAGTGGGCCAAGTCGGTGTTCATGATTACGGCCATCTCGCAGAACAGCCGTTTCGACGTGCTGAGCGTGATGTACCTGAACATACGAATGATTTCAGATATCATCAGCGCTTCCGGTTTCCGTCCCACCAATCAACAGCTTTTCCGCATGTACGGAACCATCCTCACCACGGCGCTCATAACCTATTCGGTCTCCGAGGTCCTCAACATCTCAGGGAGCGTTGCGCCCTTCGACTTCGGCGACCTCGGCTCCACGGCTGACGTCGACGAAGATGCCATTGTGGATGCCGCCGCCGACGGGCAGGACATTGATGCCGTGGCCGACGACGCCGACAGCTTCTCGCTATACTCCGTACTGCGCCGCATACGCATTCCAGGCATCGTCCTGAGCGCTGCCATCGACGGCACGCTCAATGCACTGATGACCCTTCGCATTGGCTACATCACGCGGTCCTACCTCCAGCAGGGCTCACAGGCGCTGAGCGGGATAAAGAACAAACGGCGCGTGAAGCGTCAGGCCATGGTGGATGCCATCGTGGGCGTGCCGGCGGTAATAGCCTCCGGCAGCGGCATCATTGGCAAGCGCACCTCGCAGTTCCTCATAAAGCTTATTCGCAAGGAAAACCCCGACACCTCTTTCTTCAAGAACCTCAAGCACCGCCTCTTCGGCTTTGCAAGCTAATAAACATACGGAACATGTCACCGCCCAGTCCTGTAGGGGGCTGGGCGGTGGTTTATGTGTTGACATGATGAGGGGCGATAGTAGGTCTGAACATCGGTTTTTTTTCATTTTTTGAAAAAATCCCTAATTCTTAATCCCTAATCTCTAATCTTTTACTACCTTTGCGGGCAACTAATTTATAAATAATAACACCTATGGCTCCCACTTTCAAAGTCTTCCTGCTATGTTTCTGCTCGTTCTTAATATCTTCGATATCCGTCGAGGCCCAATCTGATTCGCTGCAACCATCAGGCGTGCAGATGACAGAAAAGTCTAACGAGGACTCCATACTCATGCACCTAAAACTGATTAGTAAGATTCAGTCAGAGTCTAAGCATGTCAGGGATAGCGTCAGGAAGGAAATAGAAGAAAAAGCGCAGCGCGGAGAAGCTGAGCGGCTGCAGATGGCCGATGAATACGAGGCCATGGTGAAGATTGCCGACAACACAAAGCAGAACATACTCACCGATGATTGGAATGTCTATGGTTGGGTGACTATAATAGTTGCTCTTATTGCCTTGCTCGTATCGTGGTGGTCTTATGATTTTACAAAAAGGACTTATTTCGCACAGCTGAAGACAGAGCAACATACAACCAACGCACCGATAGAGGTCCAGTTGGGGACGCTTCAAGATATGCCACGACATTTCTACCGCAACCTCGTGTGCACATGTGCTATCATCCTGAAACACAAATTCGGCCCGCTTAAGGGCTCCGTTTACCCTTCAGAAAGCAACCTGAAGAAGTTGCAGACCTTGGCTGACGAAGTGGTGCTCCCCATTGATGTGGATACAGATAAAGAGGATAATGCCTATAGGCACATGCACGAGCTGAAGGTCCTGCTGAGAAACTACAATGTAGAAGTGGAGGTCGCTTCCGACCACCTCTCGCGCAAAGGCCTCATGGAAGAGGCTTTGGAACAGGACTTCAGCAATATACTCTATAAGCCATTGTTCCTGACGCGAAGCACCTTTGATTTCAAGAAGTCGTTGCAAAAGGAACTCAAGAAAGACTACGAGCCAGGTTTCGTCGCCGATGCCATAAGCCGGATGATTCAAGAGCATTTCAAGAAGTTATTAACTCCAGCCAACTTCCGCCTTCTCTTTAAGAAAGAGACAACTGACTATCTGTCAAAGATGATGCGTGAAGATGCGCCGGACTTCAGCGTTATAGATGCAAATGCCGACGTTGATCGATCTATCGACTACTTGCTCGAGTATGTTAAGAAAGATGCTCGCGCTAAGGTCGCCACAGTCCGCTCCTCTTCTTTCGTCGAGGAGATTCCCAATGGCATCCTTACCATCGCAAACCAGGACGATTTTACTGAGTTATGCCTCAGCGAGCATTTCATTACAGACGATGAAGCGGGTAGGGAGAAAGCCCAGACTCTGTATCAGCACATCTCGTCTTATTTGAACTACTTGCATGAGCCTTCTTGGGAAGTACATACAATCCTTAAATACATCCTGGCCGTCGACTCCGCCATCGAGACCAATCGAATTGGCATGGTGAACTATATATAATCCCCATTCATAAAACTATTTGTTCTGAAATATAATAGGCTTTTCCAGCATATAAGGTTTTGACAGGACTTTTT
>FLNY01003039.1_pt1 | contig 66375 bp, 53 predicted proteins | sample 1140381 | NCBI WGS metagenome assembly FLNY01 (sample SAMEA3878172, study PRJEB12797) | bioreactor metagenome | biome: Moose rumen | place: Sweden | collected 2011-10
ATATAGGACAGCCCTTCTTGCTCCAGATACATTTCCACCTTCTTGCGCATGTCTTGGCGACCTTTCAAGGTTGAGGGCTTGAAGCCCGTGCTGTCCTGCTCGTATTGGGTAAGCCATTCGACGAGCGACATATTAGAACGCTTTATTTTGTCCCACTGCTTGATACCACGGTCTTGCAGGGCGATAATGCGGTCAGACTTTATCTTCTCGGCAATGCTTCGTGTCCTCGCATTGGCAGCTTTGGCATTGGGCAGACTCTCTGGGATGAGATACAGCCCAAGCGATTCATACTTGCGAGTTCCTTTCACATAGATGTCAAGGTACAGGCTGATGTTGCCATCCGCCAATTTGCGTTCACGAATGCGGATGGGTTCTTTTACCTTCAATGATTTCTTAGGTCTTCCCATTGCGACATAATTAAAAGTTACACATAACGTTCAAAACTCGGTGCAAAGATACAACAAAAATTTGAATCACGTAACAAATATGCAACAAAAAGTGTATCACAATAGCGGAAGTTAGCATAGTTTAATAATTATCGTAAAATCTGCTAAAGTGCTTTAATACAATGGTATTTCGTTACTTTTATTATAAATCTTTCGTTTTATTTTCTTTTATCAAACCCTATACTTTGTTGGTTTCCTTCTGTCAAGCGTATTTTGTCCTATTTTCCGGACAAGGCTACTGATAGTCACATCTTCTTTTAATGTGAAATGTGCGGTAGGGTGGTATACGCTTTAGACTTGACCAGATTTCCTATTCACACTGCCATTTTTTGTTGTCCGAAACTCCTCTTTTTCTGTTGACACGGGGCAACGAAAAAATGACTTCTGAAATTTTATCGTGGCTTATTCGGCATCTGAAAATCTTAGGTTAGGACGTTGAAAAGTTAAGGTTAGGATTTTTAAATTCTCAGACCTGTATACAGACTATCTCCTAACCTGAGAATTTTAAAAAAGAGACACATGGTTTTTGAAAGCCTTGTAATAAGATTATCAGTGGATTAACGCAATTTTTGCGGAAAATAGGCATAGGAAATTTGGTTATAGTCAAAATTGTCCGATATTCCACCTGTCAGTCTTGTTCTGGTTATGGCCTTGTTGTGTCTGTGTATAGTGAAGGTGCTAACCTTCCATAGTTATGCTTGTGTTAATCTTTGGTTCTGTATAATAATGACTCTGAGCTATTTACACAATAAACCCCGAAAGTCTTTATGAACTTTCGGGGTGCACTTCATGACACGCGCCGTCAGTGTGTCGCTTAATTTCTGAATATCAGCTGTCCGTCGCTCGCGTCCACTGTGATCTTGCTGTCCCTTCTCACTTCTCCGGACAGAATCTTCTTAGAAAGCTCGTTGAGCAGCTCTCTTTGCAATGCCCTCTTGACAGGTCTTGCGCCGAACTCAGGGTCGAAGCCCGCTTTGGCGATGGCATCGATGGCATCGTCTGTACATTCCATTGATATACCGTTCTCCTGTAGAGATTTTGCCACACTGTTTACCTGTAGTCTCACGATGTGTCTTATCTCATCCTTGTTCAGCGGTTTGAACATCATGATCTCATCGATACGGTTGAGGAACTCAGGTCTGATGCTCTTCTTCAGCATGTACATCACTTCCTCGTACGCGTCCTCGCCTTTTTCCATTATGATGTGGCTGCCCAAGTTGGACGTCATGATGATGATGGTGTTCTTGAAGTTGACCGTCCTGCCCTTGTTGTCTGTCAGACGTCCGTCGTCGAGAACCTGAAGCAGGATGTTGAACACGTCAGGATGTGCTTTCTCTATTTCGTCGAACAGGATGACGGAGTATGGCTTGCGCCGCACGGCCTCGGTGAGCTGTCCACCCTCGTCGTAGCCTACGTATCCTGGAGGCGCTCCTATCAGACGGCTGACGCTATGCTTCTCCTGATACTCACTCATGTCTATTCGCGTCATCATTGTCTCGTCGTCGAACAGGTATTCTGCCAATGCCTTGGCGAGCTCGGTCTTTCCGACTCCGGTGGTACCGAGGAAGATGAAGCTTCCTATAGGTCTCTTAGGGTCCTGAAGGCCAGCCCGGCTTCTCCTGACTGCGTCAGACACAGCCTGTATCGCCTCGTTCTGTCCTACCACGCGTTTGTGCAACTCGTCCTCGAGGTTCAGCAGTTTCGTGCGCTCGCTCATTTGCATCTTGCTGACAGGGATGCCCGTCCATCTGCTGACCACGTCGGCGATGTCGTCGGCTGTCACCTCTTCCTTAATCATGGCGTTGCTGCCTTGTGTCTTGCTCAGCTCTTCCTGTATCTTGGCGATGTCAGCCTCCAGCTCCTTGAGCTTGCCGTAGCGTATCTCTGCCACCTTGCCGTAGTCGCCCTCACGCTCGGCCTTGTCAGCCTCAAACTTCAGCTGTTCGATCTGCTGCTTGTCTTGTTGTATCTTGTTGACGAGTCCTCTCTCTGCCTGCCATTTGCTGTTGTATGATGTCTCCTCGTCCTTGAGGTCCGCTATCTCTTTGTTCAATGACTCCAGTTTGTCCGTGTCACCCTCACGTTTGATAGCCTCGCGCTCTATCTCGAGCTGTTTGAGACGACGTGTTATCTCGTCGAGTTCCTCAGGCAGAGAGTCTCGCTCCATCCTCAGTTTGGCGGCTGCCTCATCCATGAGGTCAATCGCCTTGTCCGGCAGGAACCTCTCCGTGATGTATCTGTTTGACAGCTCCACGGCGGCTATGATGGCTTCGTCCTTGATACGTACTTTGTGGTGGTTCTCGTAGCGTTCCTTCAGTCCACGAAGTATTGACACGCTGGATGGCACGTCAGGCTCGTCCACCATGACGGTCTGGAATCGGCGCTCCAGCGCCTTGTCCTTCTCGAAGTATTTCTGGTACTCGTCGAGTGTCGTTGCTCCAATGCTCCTGAGCTCTCCTCTTGCCAGAGCTGGCTTGAGGATATTGGCGGCGTCCATTGCGCCCTCGCTCTTTCCTGCTCCCACTAACGTGTGTATCTCGTCTATGAAGAGGATGATGTTACCCTCACTCTTAGTCACCTCGTTGATGACGGATTTCAGTCTCTCCTCAAACTCACCCTTGTATTTGGCGCCGGCTATGAGCGCTCCCATGTCGAGTGAGTAAAGACGTTTGTCCTTGAGGTTGTCAGGGACGTCACCACGTAGTATCCTGTGTGCCAAGCCTTCCACGATGGCCGTCTTTCCTGTTCCTGGCTCACCGATGAGGATAGGGTTGTTCTTCGTCCTTCTTGACAGGATTTGAAGCACCCTTCGTATCTCCTCGTCACGACCGATGACTGGGTCTAGCTTACCTGACCTGGCCTGCTCGATGAGGTTGGTGGCGTACTTTTCCAACGCTTGGTATGTGTCCTCGCTCGACTGACTGTCCACCTTCTGACCGTTACGCAGCTCGGATATTGCTTTGCGCATGCCGTCCTCCGTAAAGCCGAAGTCCTTCATTATCTTGCTTGTGGTGCTTTCTGTCTGTAGTAACGCCAATAAGATAGGCTCAAGACTGACGAACTCGTCGCCCATCTCCTTTGAGTTGCTGATGGCTTTCTGCAATACCTCGTTGGTCTTCCTGTCAAGGTACGGCTCGCTGCCGCTGACCTTTGGCCTGGACGCTGCCTCGCTGGTTATCAGCTCCTGAAACTTCCGCGCGTTGATGCCCAATTTCTGAAAGATAAAGTTGGTTACATTCTCGCCAACTTTAAGTATACCGACCATGAGGTGTACCGGCTCAATCATCTGCTGCCCATTCTGCTGGACAACATTGACTGCCTCTTGTATCGCCTCTTGTGCTTTGATTGTAAAGTTGTTGAAGTTCATAATTCTTTTATTTAAGTTGTTGTTATCAATCGTTTCGTCTGTTTTTTTGCTTTTCATTGCTCAAATGGTGTTCCAAGTGCTTTTCCGTGACAAATTGACGTGTTTGCAGGACAATTTGGCATTTTCAGAGCTTTTTTCGTGTACTTTCTGTCTTACCCGTAGTTTTGCCCTTGTCTATTTCTGATGAGTGTCTCGACCGGCTGCTGTTGCCGTTCGAGCCACGGATAAATGACCGTGATATTAGCTGTTTGCGTATGAAGTTTATGTTTTTTTGACATTTATGTTGGATGGGTCTGTGACGACCGTGCTCTTCTGGCTCCGTTTTCAACACCTTATTCTATAATGGTAGCTCTATTATTATCTTACGGTTGCTCTCAGAAGGGAAGATTTGATTGTAATATTTACAAGATTTAATTAATGTCGCTTGCGCTACTTGTGTTTTTATTGGTTTTGTATTATGTTGACTCTTTGTCTGTTATGTGATGAGGAGTGATGCTTTTTTGTCGTAAAACTTGTATAGTTCAAACATTCCTTCACGTTGTCTGACCGCACCGTTTTGATTGTCTTGAAGTTGTTTTTCTGAGTCAATTTAAATGTCTTCGCTCAATTCGAAGGTGGTCAAGGTCTCTTGAAATGGAGATGTTTCGATGGTTAAGTTTGAGTCTCTATTTGAACTGAGTTCTAATAAAAAAAATTATCATGATATGTTTAGTGTTTCTATTTATTCTTTTATATCTTTGCATGCAGAAAGTAAAGACGAAACTTATACCATTTCATTTAACTATATAACCAATTAAGAAATTAGGTCTCATGATTCAAACTGTTAAGAAGCGTGATGGTCGCATTGTCGGCTATAACGAGGAAAAGATAAAGGCAGCGATACGTAAGGCCATGTTGGCAACGGATAAGGGTGAGGATGAAGCTCTTATTCAGCGTATCTCTGATCGTATAGGCAGTACGGGTAAGGAGCAGATGGACGTTGAAGCCATTCAGGACTCTGTCGAGATTGAGCTCATGAAGAGCTCCCGTAAGGACGTGGCTAAGAAGTACATCGCTTATCGTGACCAGCGTAGCATTGCGCGACGTGCCAAGACTCGTGACCTGTTCCAGGCTATCATCGACGCTAAGAGCAACGACGTGACTCGTGAGAACGCAAATATGAACGCGGACTCTCCAGCGGGTATGATGATGAAGTTCGCGAGTGAGACCACGAAGCCGTTCGTTGATGACTATCTTCTGTCTCCTGATGTTCGTGAGGCTGTGAAGAACAATCTCTTGCATATCCACGACAAGGATTATTATCCTACAAAGTCGTTGACATGTGTTCAGCATCCTCTGGACAAGATACTGAGGGAAGGTTTTATGGCAGGACACGGGGAGAGTAGACCTGCTAAGAGGATTGAGACTGCCAGCGTCATCGCTTGTATCTCGCTGGAGACTGCACAGAACGAGATGCACGGAGGACAGGCAATACCCGCGTTTGACTTCTACATGGCTCCTTATGTCAGAGCGTCTTATGTCGAGGAGGTGAAGTATATTGAGCAGATTACTGGTCAAGAGTATGCCGAGCTGTACGATGCCGAGATTGATGACTACATCAAGAAGCCGCTTGACGGTCTTACTGGTAAGGAACGCGCTAAGCAGCATGCCATCAACAGAACGGTGGGACGTGTGCATCAGGCTATGGAGGCGTTTATACATAACATGAACACTATCCATTCACGTGGTGGTAATCAGGTAGTCTTTAGCTCTATCAACTATGGTACTGATACCAGTGCCGAGGGACGTTGCGTCATCCGTGAGCTCCTCGAGTCAACATACGAGGGAGTCGGCAACGGCGCTACTGCTATATTCCCAATACAGATATGGAAGAAGAAGAGGGGCATCAGCTATCTGCCTACTGACCGTAACTATGACTTGTACTGCTATGCCTGCAAGGTGACGGCGAGACGTTTCTTCCCTAACTTCGTCAATCTGGACGCTCCATTCAACTATAATGAGAAATGGAGAGAGGATGACCCGGAGAGGTATAAGTGGGAGGTGGCTACCATGGGATGCCGTACAAGGGTGTTCGAAAACCGATTCGGCGAGAAGACAAGCATCGGACGTGGAAATATCTCTTTCTCTACTATTAATATCGTGGGGCTGGCTCTTGAGTGTAGGAATATCGAGAATGAGGAGAGCCGTGTCAACGCTTTCTTCGCTCATCTGGATGAGCTGCTTGAGATTACAGCTAAACAGCTGCACGAGAGGTATCTCTTCCAGAAGACGGCTCTCGTTAAACAGTTCCAGCTCGTCATGTCTAAGCTGTGGGTCGGCGGAGAGAACCTGAAGGATGACGATACTATCGCCTCTGTGATTAATCAGGGAACGCTGGGTATTGGTTTCATCGGTCTCGCTGAGTGCTTGATAGCTTTGATTGGTAAGCACCACGGTGAGAGCGAGAAGGCACAAGAGCTTGGACTGCGTATAGTGAAGTATATGCGTGACAGGGTGATGGACTTCAGTGAGAAGTACCAGCATAACTATTCTGTCTTGGCTACACCTGCCGAGGGACTCGCCGGACGTTTCACTAAGGGCGATAAGAAAAAGTTCGGTATCGTTCCTGGAGTGACGGATAAGGATTACTACACGAACTCTAATCATGTGCCTGTATACTATCACTGCAGCCCTCGTCATAAGGCGGAAATTGAGGCTCCATATCACGTGTTTACGGGTGGTGGACATATTTTCTATGTGGAGATTGACGGAGACGCCACACATAATCCTCAGGCGATAATGAATATTGTGGATCTGATGGATGAGTATAATATCGGATATGGTTCTGTTAACCATAACAGAAATCGCTGTATGACGTGTGGATATGAGGATGCCACAGAGAATCTTAAAGTGTGTCCTAAGTGCGGCGGTACTCATATAGATACTTTGCAGCGCATCACAGGTTATCTGGTGGGTACTACTGAGCGTTGGAACTCGGGTAAACTCGCTGAGCTTAATGACAGGGTGGTGCATAAGTAATATATTCTGAATGATAAAGTGATGGTCATCCGGTATGAATTATCTACACCGGATGACTTTTTTGTTTGTTCACATTATTGTCTTTTTGTATGTTGCGAGTCTTGGATATTAAAGAGGGAACTACTGTCGATGGACCAGGGTTACGTACGTCTATCTATTTCTCTGGATGTTCACATCATTGTGAAGGTTGCCATAATCCACAGTCTTGGGATTATGAGGCAGGACATGAGATGACCGTCGATGAGATTATGAAGGTCATTGACTATAATAATTTCGACGTGACATTTTCTGGCGGGGATCCTCTGTTTCAACTTGACGAGGTGACGAATCTCGCGCGTGAGATAAAGAGAGGCGGCAGGAATATCTGGTGTTATACAGGGTATAAATGGGAGGTGGTGTCTAAGGACGCACGTTATTCTTCTCTGCTTGAGAATATCGACGTTCTTGTTGACGGACCGTTTGTGTTGGCTAAACGCGACATCTCCTTGCTGTTCCGAGGAAGTGACAACCAACGTCTTATTGACGTGCGCAAGTCGTTGGATAACGACAGGGTGGTGGAGTGGACAATGTGACACTCACGATAGGTCATGGTCTGATGATTCGTCTCTCTGCTGAGACGAACAGATGATTTGTGTTTTGGGTTTACACCTTATGTATTGACAGAAAATAAAGTGAATGGCTTTTGTGCAAAGGTAATTTTTGATCAGTTGTTAATAATATTTTCGAATTAGTATATATCCCTAAAGGCGATTAAAAAATATTATTCTTGAATTATAGAAATAATAGTCAATTGGCAAGATTTATTAATAATCTTTTTTCTTTTGTTCTAAAAATAAATCAAGAGTTTTATTTTTTTATTTAGAAGTATATGTTTTTTTGCATGTGTTTCATAAATAATTCATAATTTTGTATATAATTGACAAGGTGTTTTTCGTGGTAAAATTCCCATGTAATATACCTTTTTTATGTAATGTGTAGAACTTCAAAGTGTTATTTGTCTTTGAGGGAAATTTTTTTTCCCCCTTTTGCTTGGTGAATGAGATTTGTATTTAATTCATATCTATTTTTGTTCCATCAATAAATGATAAAACATATTATTGATTTCTCTGCATTATCGTGATGTTTTTCTATGGATAATAGTAAATCGGGTACAATCGTAAAGAATACAATGATGCTATACCTTCGTATGGCATTTATAATGATTGTGTCTCTTTATACAAGTCGTATTGTATTGCAGACATTAGGTGTTGACGATTATGGCATTAATAATGTAGTAGGAGGAACTGTTACTTTCTTGACATTTCTTGTTTATTCAATGAATACGGCAACACAACGATTTTTGAATATTGCTATCGGGAAAAATGATGAAAAGGAAGTACGTGATGTTTTTAGTGCAAGCCTTGCAATTCATTTCTTTATACTTTTATTAGTTGTTGTAATTGGCGAAGTTGTTGGATTATGGCTTCTGTATAATAAGTTGGTTATTCCAGCAGATCGAATGAATGCTGCTTTTTGGCTTTTTCAGTTTACTATAGTGTCCACATGTACGATGGTCATGAGTATTCCATATAATGCAGAAGTCATAGCGCATGAAAAGATGAATGTGTATGCATATTTGTCTGTCTTTGATGCTGTGTTAAAGTTGCTTGTCGTGTATTTGTTGAAGTTATCAAATTACGATAAACTAATAACGTTTGGTTTTCTGACAATGTGTACCTATATTCTTAATAGGGTTTTATATACAGTATATTGTAAGAGGACTTTCCCCGAATGTAAATTCACTCCTCATTTCCCCAAAAAGATATTTAAGGAGATGTTAGTTTTTGCTGGATGGGATTTGTTTGGTGTGTTTGCATGGGCGTGTGCAACTCAGGGAGCCACTATCTTGTTAAATATGTTTTTTGGTACGTTGGTTAATGCTGCTAGAGGAATAGCTGGTACGGTATTGGGAGCTGTAAAAGGCTTCTCTCAAAATTTCACTACAGCTCTTAATCCTGCCATCACAAAAGCGTATGGAGCAAAGAATTATGAATATATGACTAAACTGATGTATAGTGGCTCAAAGTTGGTTTTTGTGTTGTTATATACATTAATGCTACCATTGTTTATAAAATGTCATTATGTTCTTGAGCTATGGTTAGGTATAGTGCCTGAATATAGTGTCACCTTTATTCGAATACTTCTTGTCCAAACATTAGTTGTTACAATGTGGACACCGTTGTTTATTTCAGGATTAGCAACGGGAAAGATAAAATCATTTGGTCTTATAACTTCATGTCTGAATATTTTTCAGGTCGTTGTTTGTTACATAATATTGATGATGGGAGCTTCCCCAGAAATAACAGTTATGTCGTTGGGTATATGGGAGATTCTCGCTTATAGTGTACAGCTATATACTTTGGGAAAACTGATTGATTTTAGTTTGTGGGATTATTTTAAGAAAGTTCAGGTTAAGTGTATTATAATTTTAGGAATTACTGTCTTGATTTATTATTGTCTAACTGATTTCTTATATAATAATTTTGTGAATTTCTTATTACTGTGTGTATCTACAACTGTTATATCTTTATCCTTGACCTATTACATTCTTTTAGAATCAAGTGAGCGTGTTTTCTTTGTGAGTAAGTTGAAATCTGTAATTAAAAAACATTAAAATCGAGCCTTGTTATGTGTGCAATTATGGGTTATTATAATAGAAATAAATCTGTTTCAGGTAGTTATATTGAGTTAATGGAACAGATATTGGAGCATCGTGGTCCAAATGATAATGGAACGGAGCTTATTTCTATTTCAACGGATAAGGATATAGTAAATTGTGCAATTGGTTTTGATCGTTTAAGTATACGTGATTTGTCTTTGACAGGACATCAACCAATGAAAAATAATGAAGGTGATGTAATTATTGCATTTAATGGTGAGATTTATAATGCTGATGAATATCGTGATGAATTAAAATCATTGGGTTATGTTTTTAGAGGTCATTCCGACACAGAGGTAATTTTATATCTTTACCAAGCATATGGTATTGATGAAATGCTCAGGAAACTTGATGGAATGTACGCTATCTGTCTTGTTGATAAACGTGAAGATGTTTTTTATCTAATAAGAGATAGATTAGGAGAGAAGCCATTATATACATTTACATCATCAGATGGAACTTTAATGTTTGCTTCTGAGTACAAAGCCTTTTATTGCCACCCAGAGTTCAAGGCTGAATTGAATGAGAGTGCTTTAGATGAGTATTTTTTGTTTCGATATGTAACGGGGGGAGATACTTTCCTGAAAGGTGTTTACAATCTTACTCCTGGAACTTATTTAAGGATAGATGGTAAGGAAATAAAACAGGTTAAATATTGGTCAATTCCTGATGTAGCAAAGAATAAATTATCTAAAGAAGAAAATAAAAAAAGGTTCTTGGAGTTATTGAACCTTAGCATTAAAAGAAGATTAATAGCCGACGTTAAGGTTGGAGTACAGCTTTCTGGAGGGATCGATTCTTCCTATCTTTCAATGTTGGCTCAAAAATATACGGATGAAAAACTTCAAACTTTTAGCATAACATTTGACGACAAAAAGTTTTCGGAAGAACCATATGTTGATATTGTTAATGAGAAGTTTGGCTTTTTATCTCATAAATATAAGTTTACTCCAGATAGATTCTTTGATTGCTGGAGAGAATGCACTTGGTATTTTGAGCAACCAATGAATCATGAGGGAACGGTAGCATTACTATTTCTTAATAAACGCGCAAAGGATTGTGTTACCGTAATGTTATGTGGTGAAGGAGCTGATGAGACATTGGGTGGCTATGATAGATTTGGTTGGATTGCATATTATTTAAAGCATAAGTTAAGATTTAAGGTAAAGAGACTCCTCCAAAATTATAGTTCCTTATTGCATTTTAAGCCTATATCTCCTCTTACAAATATAGATGAAAGGTTCATTACCCAAACGCAATATGTTAGTAACAACATGTTTATGGGTTTGAGAAATGGTAATGTGGATAGGATTCTTAAGGTAGTAAATAAACGTAAACGAATATTAAATGCTTCTCCAGGAAAAGGTGTCAGAAAATATATGAACTATGAGGTGTCAACTTATATGTCTGATATTTTGATGCGTGCTGATAAAGTTTCTATGGCTGCCTCTTTGGAAGTGCGTGTACCATTTATCATGCCAGAATTAGTGGAATTTAGTTCCACTATACCTGATGAGTATTTAGTTTTATCAGCTCCGAATAATAATTCTTTCCATACAAAGAGATTGCTTAAGGAATTGTCAGAGGAAGCATTTGGCCATGATTTTACTTATCGTAAAAAATGTGGTTTTAGCGTTCCTGTGATGGAGTATTTTAACAGTCCTCAAGTAGTAGAATATATAGAAACAAGTATTCTTCCAAGTATTAAGAACAGAAAAGTCGTAAATTACGACTTTATATGTAATCTGTGGAATACAAGAAATACGATAGGAGCAACATCATGGGAGTATCATGATGCTCTATGGACAACGTTTTCTTTTGAATTATGGGCTCAAATGTATCTTGATAATAGCCCTTTGGATTGGAAGCATATAGATATTTAATGGTATGTCAAATATTATCAAAGATATTTACTGGTATTGTAAAGATACTTTAATGAAGTGGGCAAAATACCATTTTCCACAATTGTATGTAAGCATATTATATCATGATAGATTACGTCGATGGATTAATTGGAAGAATCCAAAAGATCTGAATGAAAAGATTAACTGGCTTAAATTTTATTCAGACACAAGCATGTGGACAATATGTGCAGATAAGTATAAAGTACGTGATTATGTAAAGAAATGTGGATGTGAAGAAATTTTGGTTCCGTTGATTGGAGTATGGAAAAGCGTTGATGAAATTGATTTTAATGATTTGCCAACTTCTTTTGTGTTAAAACCAAATCATGGATGTGGTGACGTGTTTGTTGTGAAGGATAAGTCAGAAATAAATTTCACGGAAATATGTAATCGATTGCAAAAGGCAATAAATTCAAAATTTGGTTATGAACTTGCAGAATGGCATTATCTGAATATTTCACCATGTATTATTTGTGAAAAAAATATTAAGAGCTCGACATGTGCAGATTTGATTGACTACAAAATATGGTGTTTTGATGGCGTTCCATATTATGTGTTGACTTGTTCGGAAAGAGATGTTGAAGCTCATAAGACAACATTGAATCTTTTTGACCTAAATTGGAATAGATTAGATAATTATATGACTCCAAAGTACAGAAACGATATAATTGTCCCCAAACCGGTACACTTAGATAAAATGTTGAATTACGCTAAAATGTTGTCAAAACCATTTCCAGAGGTTCGTGTCGATTTTTATGAAGTTGACGGTATGATTTATTTTGGAGAATTAACATTTACAAGTCGTAGTGGTTTGATGGATTATTTTACAGAAGACTGTCTTCTTGAAATGGGTTCAAAAGTAACACTTCCAACAAAAAATAAATGAAGACTCAGTTTGTTTATGTGTTAGTCAGTTCTGAAGATGATTACTATCTGGAGGAACTTTGGGTTTCATTATATTCTCTTCGTTTTTACCATCCCAAGGATAAGGTTTTGGTTCTTGTCGACGGATTGACGGAGAAAAGAATAAGAGAAAAAAAGGCATTATTATCTCTTATTGATGAATTGATACTTGTTGATGTCCCTTTAAATTATTCTGCTAAGAATCGTTCGCGTGAGATAAAAACAAGTATACGTAATTTAATTGACGGTGATTTCCTTTTCATTGATACTGATACTGTAATATGTGCTCCTTTAGATGATGTCGATTTATTACATGTGCAGAATATTGCCATGGTTCCAGAATTACATGGACCATTTAAGGAACATTTGACCTATGGTTTTGTTTCTGAAGATACAAAACGAATTTTCAATGTAGATGTGTCTGATAGCCCATATTGGTTTAATTCAGGTTGTATGTTGGTAAGAGATAATGATTTTACCAGAGAATTCTTCCAAAAGTGGAACGAAAACTGGAAGTATTCTGCTTTTAAGAAAAATAATAGTACTGACCAAAGAGCATTATTAAAAACTGATCATGACTATGGGTATATTATAAAATGTCTTCCAGATATATATAATTGTCAAATGGCGATGAGTATCAAATATTTTTATGATGCTAAAATTGTTCATTTTTGGCACATGCGTAAGAATTTCACGCCTGTAATGGATTTTTCTCCCTTTATGTCACATGATATATATAGACAATTAAGAAAAGAAGGGACAATGACAACAAATATTTCGGATGTAATATTACATTGTAAGAGTGCTTTTACGAATGATTCTATGATATGTGGAAAGGACGAAATACTTTTTGTAATGTCTCCGATACATACAATCCTATGGACATCTTACAAAAAGGGTGGTTTTGTTCATTGGATTGTCGATATGATTATTTATTTTATTAACTTAAAGAATCGTATTTGTAGAAAAATTAAGGCATAGTTATGTTTGCTCCTATAGTTCTCTTTACATATTCAAGAGTTGACCATACAAAAAGGGTGGTTGAATCTCTGTTAACAAATAACGAGGCTAAAGATTCTGAGTTGTTTATCTTTTCTGATGGGGCAAAAGACGAATCAAAAGAGTGTGCGGTAAACGAAAATAGGCGTTATATTCATACAATAGCAGGTTTTAAGTCTGTAACCATTATTGAACGTGAAAAGAATTATGGATTAGCAAACAGTCTTATTGCTGGTATTACGGATGTTATTGGTAAGTATGGAAAGGTAATTGTTGTTGAGGACGATTTAGTTGTTTCTCCTTATTTCCTTAAGTTTATGAATGATGGTTTAAGAAAGTATGAGAATGAAGAGAGAGTTGGAGCTATTTCCGCTTTTATATATCCTGTAAACAAAAAATTACCGACAAATTTCTTTTTGAGATATTTCAACTGTTGGGGATGGGCTATATGGAAGCGTTCTTGGGATTTGCTTAATACAGATACTAAATATCTTTTACGAAAAATGCGTTTCCTTTCTAAGGAATTTGATGTAGGAGGTGGAGCAGGAGCGTATGGAAATTTATATTGTCAGAAAGTCGGATTAGTTGATTCTTGGTGGGTACGACTCTATGCTTCTTTATTTTTGGCAAATAAACTGACCTTATATCCTGGGCAATCTTTGACCACTAATGAAGGATTAGACGGAAGCGGCACTCATTGTGTGGAAACATCAGACATTATATCTAAAGTTGTACCTGTTCAATCACCAATAAAAATATTGGATATAGATATAGAGGAGAATAGAGACGCTTTCAAAATATATAGTTGTTATTTTAATTCTCTAAATAAAGCGGGACGAATAAGGCAAATGTTTTATTCTGCTTGGTCGTTTGTTCGTAGATTATTATATATTGATTGTAGATAGATATGTGTCTGATTAGATGGATAAAATCTTGTCTATGGATAAGAAAAATTCTTCTTTTTTTTTTCCATAAAATAAAAAATCGAAACTTGGTTAAGTTTTCTTATGGGGTGTCTATAAGTACGAGATGTCATTTTGAGGGGATGAATATGGTAGGAGACAATTCATCGTTTTATGGAAATATGGGATTAGGTTCATATATAGGACAAAATGTTCATTTGAATGCTGATATTGGTAGATTTACATCTATAGGTCCAGGTGTTTCTTGTATAAATGCAACTCATCCTTTTAAGGAGCCTTTCGTTACCACTTCTCCATTATTTTTTTCATTGGATATTTTAAAGACTCCGAAATCTGAAACTTTTGCAAAAAAACAGATGGTTGAGGAGTTTAGATATTATGATAAAGAACGTGAAATAGATGTCAATATTGGAAATGATTGCTGGATAGGAGCAGACGTAACTTTTATTGGGGGAGTTAATATAGGAGATGGAGCAGTTGTTTTGGCAAAGGCTGTTGTAACAAAAGATGTTCCTCCTTATGCTATAGTAGGTGGTGTACCTGCATGTATTGTTGGTTATCGATATGATGATGAAACTATTAAAATGCTTCAAGACATAAAGTGGTGGAATAATGACTATGAATGGTTTAAACATAATTCGGAATTACTTTGTGATATGGAGAAATTCAAAAAGTATTTTTGTAGGTCTCAAGAATGATTTATTCAATATGTTTTATAACTATAGGCGATAATTTTTGCATGACAAATGGTGACCATGTCAATCCCATTTCTGCTAATCTTCAAGGTTCTTTTTATACCGATTGTGATGATGCTGAGATATGTATAGGAGATAATGTCGGTATGAGTAGTACCAGAATGTGGATACATGACAAATTAACTATTGGCAATAATGTTAAGATTGGTGCTTGTGTTTTGTTGATTGATACTGATACTCATCCTATGGATTACGAGATAAGACGTACAAGTAATAAAGGAACAAAGTATGCACCTATAGTTATAGAAGATGACGTGTGGATAGGTGCTCATTCTATAGTGCTTAAAGGAGTTACAATTGGTGCTCGAAGTATTATTGGTGCTGGAAGTGTCGTTACTAAGGATTTTCCTTCTGATTGTCTTGCAGCAGGAAATCCTTGTAAAGTGATAAGGTATTTGCATCCATAATATGAAATTTACAAAATGAGTTTGGGAGAATGTATAGTTATTTTTGTTTTTGTTAATGGTGTTTTGTCTCTAAGTCATATTATATGGTGATTTGATATGAATAATTTTTCTTTTCTATTAAAAATTGATTGTGTGTTCTTTTCTAAGACAGGTATGATATTAGATAGGAAAGAAGTATTGAATTAGTCTAAGTTTTTGTTATGATGGAACTTCAGAATTTACCAATAGGCATACAGGATTTTGCGAAAATTCGTAAGGAAGGTTTTTTGTATATTGATAAAACGGATTTAATATATAAACTGATAATGGGAGGAAATTATTATTTTCTCTCTCGTCCTCGTCGTTTTGGAAAGTCCTTGTTGATGTCCACAATTCATGCAGTCTTTGATGGTAAACGTGAACTGTTTGATGGTTTTGCCATTGCAGATAAGCCTGATATGGATTGGGTAAAGCATCCTGTACTTCATCTTGATTTGAATACTAATAAGTATGATGACAAGACTGTACTAGAGCAGAAGCTTGACGATTCTCTTTCTGAATGGGAAAATGAATATGGTTGTGCAAATCGTGACCTTCCTTATGGTATGCGATTTGAAAAAGTCATTCAACGTGCATACGATAAGACAGGTCAGCGCGTCGTAATCCTTATAGATGAGTATGACAAACCTATGCTTCAGGCAATAGGAAATGAGGAACTTCAGAATGAGTTTCGTAATACACTTAAAGGATTTTATGGCGCCTTGAAGAGCAAAGATGGCTGTATTCAGTTTGCACTTCTTACAGGAGTAACCAAGTTTGGTAAGGTAAGTGTGTTTAGTGACTTGAATAACCTTGAGGATATATCAATGGACTTACAGTTCCATAATATATGCGGTTTAACAGACAAAGAGTTAACATCAACTCTAAAAGATTATGTTGAGTCTCTTGCTGTCGCAAATGATATGACGATTGATGACACGATTCAAAAACTACGTGTCATGTATGATGGTTATCATTTTCACCCTAAAGGATGTGGCATGTATAATCCTTTTAGTGTGCTAAATACTTTTAAGAAAAAGGAGTTTGGCAGCTATTGGTTTGAGACAGGAACTCCAACATATCTTGCAGAATTGTTACGTAGGCATAATTACAACCTCGCAAAGATGGCAAGTTGCCAGACCACATCCAAGGTGCTTGATAGTATAGACCCCAATAGCACGAGTCCGATCCCTGTCATTTATCAGAGTGGCTATTTGACGATTAAGGATTATGATCCTCAGTTCAAGTTATATACTCTTGGTTTCCCAAATGAGGAAGTCGAGGAGGGGTTTGTCGATTTCCTTATGCCGTATTATACTCCTATAAGTGGTGTTGATACAGCATTTAATATCCAGAAGTTTGTGCAGGATGTAAATGCTGGAAATACAGAATTATTCATTAAACGTCTTAAGACACTCTTTGCAAATACTCCTTACGAGCTTGTAAAGGACTTGGAGAATCATTATCAGAATGTCATTTGGATATTGTTTATCCTGTTAGGATATCATGTACAGGCTGAGTACCACACAAGTGAAGGACGTATTGACCTTGTTCTCCAGACACCAAAGTTCTGTTATGTTATGGAGTTCAAGCTTGATGGCACAGCAGAGGAAGCACTTGCTCAAATTGAGGACAAGCATTACACATTACCATTTGAGTTGAATGGTCAGACTATTATTCGTGTAGGCATGAATTTTAGCAAAGAAACGAGGAATATTGAGAATGTCTTAATTGGATAGTTGATATTTATATAATGTTATATGGAGAAATCGAATCTTAGATATAATTGGGTAGACAGAGCCAAAGGATTTGCAATACTTTTGGTAGTAATGGGGCACATATATTTCTTTTCTTTTGAACAATCATCAAGTATTGTGTCTCGTTTTATAAGTTCATTCCATATGCCGTTGTTCATGTTTTTGTCTGGATATGTTGTTTCAAGAGCGGTTGAATCTCCTTTTTGGTGTATGGACGATTTGTTGAAAAGGATACTTAGGTTACTTTTACCAATGTTTGTTTTTGGGGTACTATTTACTTTTAGTTATAGTCATGTAGAAAGTCTTTCTGATGTTTGGGAAATAATATGTGGTTTTATAAATTCCCCAGCAAAAAATGGGTATTGGTATTTGATGTCTTTATCTGTGTTTTACGTTTCTTTGCAATTGTTTCGGATAAATATGAATAGATTAGTGGTTATATATGTATTAATTGCTATTCTTGTTTTTATTTCTTTTTTCGTTGGTTGGAAATTCTTTGCTCAAACAAAAGATCCTTTTTGTTTGCTTAATTGTGGTAATTTTTATCTGTTTTTCATTTGTGGAGTTTTTTCTCGAAAGTATGGATTTTTAGATATCATAAAAAGAAACAATTGGATATATTCGGTTGCGTTAATTGGATATTTGGTTCTATTTAATGTATCCACGACGAATGTTTTTGTTGAATCTTTTTTAATCCACATGATAATTCCGTTGTGTGCGGTAGTCGTTGTTGTTTGTATATTATATGAAAGGGAAAATTGTAATAGTTTTATAGAGCGAAGATTATCATATATAGGATCCCATACATTGGATATATATGTTTTGCATTATTTTATAGTTTCAAATGTAAAATTATCCTTGTTAGATGATTGGCTCGAAAAAAATGGGAATGTATTCTTATCTGTTTTAATTACATTGTTTCTTTCAGTAATTATTACTTTTGTGTCTATATATATAGGTAAAATTCTTCATAAAAGTAAATTCATTGAAGTTGTTACTTTTGGTAGAATAGATAAATGAAACAAATTAAGGCTGTTCCTCCATATATTCATCCTGTTTTTTTGAATTTTAAGATGGGAGCTTTTGACGCGTGGAAAACTTTGGGTGGATCTATTGCTGATTCACATTATCCGATGAGGAAATTACATAGTTTTTTCTTTCGTTATGAACTACCTTATGTAAAGAAATTTACTAAAAATAAAGATGCGCGTCTGTGTTTTGTGGAACCAGTTTCTATAACATTTGATACATTTCCAAGTTATATGACACATGAAATCATTCCATTTGTTTGGGATTGTTGGCCTTGTCATTTTGAAAAGATGTGTACTTGGATAGAAAAACATAATGTTAGAACTGCAATATTTACATCTTCACAAACGGCAGAACTTATGCAAAAACGATTTCCTGACCTAAATGTTTTATTTTGTCCAGAAGGGGTTGATACAACAAAATATACTGAGGGAAAACTTCTAAAAGACCGTTCAATTGATTTGTTGGAATTTGGTCGTTCTAATGAAAAGGTTATACCTGCAGGTACTTTTAAGGATATAAATCATGTATCAACAAAGGTCGGAAAAACTTTTATATTCAATAACGAACAACTATATGAGGCTATGGGAGATTCCAAGGTAACGATATGTTTGCCTCGTTCTATCACCCAACCAGAGGTAGCAGGAGATATTGAGACTCTTACTCAACGATATTGGGAATGTATGCTTTCAAGAATAGTTATGGTTGGACATGCTCCCAAGGAACTCATAAATTTGATTGGCTATAATCCATGTGTTGAGATTTGTGGTGATTCTTCAGATGTAAAAAGACAGATTTCAGATATTATAGAACATATAGAAGATTTTCAAGTTCTTGTGGATAAGAACCGTGTTGTCGCATTACAATATGGTGATTGGAAAAACAGGATGTGTCAAGTAATGGATTTCTTAGAATCAAAAGGGTATAAATGCTCTTGATATAAAAATGACTCAGTTAGATAAAAAATCTCATGATGCGCAGATAGCTGATATGAGTAACTTTGATGCGCAGATGCCTTGTATTGGCATCTTTTGGTATGATATGGAAGATAAATCTTTTTTTGGTGTGGAAAAATCGGAATTAACTCCAAAGATGGTTGAAGAAGCTGCAGAAAAAGGTTTACCTTTTATTAATTATCCGAAGTTACATCGACAGATATGGGCTAGGGAGTTTTTCCGTGCTCAAGCAAAGCATGAGGAGACAAAATTTAAAGGAGATTATACTCAAGTTCCACGTGGTAGAGTTGCGTGGAATATAGACAAGTTTATAGTTCTTGTTGGGCATTGGGCGGAGCCTATTATTGATGAATTAACAGAGTTAATAGAAAATGAGTTTTCTTTGCCTTATTTTGAGTTTGTATATGATGAACATTGTGATTTAGGTCATGGGTGGTCTGGTGACTTCAAGTAATCTAAAAGCAATAAAATGATATGAAAGCTATAACTTTGGTATATGATTATTGTTTCAAATAAATATAGTTTTCTGTATTTCAAATTGGATGTTAAAAATTATATCAAAAATTGGAAATATAGAAAGAGAATGCGTTTGTGTAGATGCAAAAGAAAAAATGTTTTATTTTTTTATTTTGAACCTTCAATTAAACATTCAGGGCTTGCTGATAGGATAAAAGCTATAATTTCCCTTTATAATATTGCAAAATTAAATAATTATGGATTTCGTTTTTCGTGGACAACTCCTTTTGACATTGAATCTTATCTTTCTGTTAAAAAAGGTGTTTTGTTTGAAAAAGAAGAATTGGAATACTCTATTTTTGATACAGAAATAATAAGTGAAGTTAATTGGCGAGATAACACTTATTTGAAACCAAACAAGCAATATCATTGTTATATTTATTCAGGTAATTCTATGCCTTATATATTTGAAAATACAGGGCTAAAATGGAATGATTTGTACAGAGAGTTGTTTTCTCCACAAAAAATTGTTTTGGATTATATTGAATCTCTGAAAATTATACGTAGTACATTTGTTTCTGTGCATTTCCGTTTTGTTAATGCTTTGGAACATTTTGAGAATACTTTTTTTGACAATCATATTGATTCGGAATCAGAGAAGCAAGATTTAATAAAAAGATGTCATAGAGCAATTTTTGACATTATTGCAGACAATCCAAACAAACAAGTTTTTGTTTTTTCTGATAGTTCTGTTTTTCTGAATTCTTTGACGTCGCTTCCTGTAAAAGTCTTAGAACATGATAATTTGGCTCATGTATCAGAACAGAGTAATAAGGATGCCACACTAAAGTCTTTTGTTGATTTGTATGTAATGTCCATGTCTAATGCAATTTATCGTGTACGTGCAAAAGAACTTTATAATTTTTCAGAATACTCATTATTGGCAGCACGCATAGGCAATGTGCCATTTTTTAATAAAGATATATGATTCCCAAAATTATTCATTATTGTTGGTTTGGGTGTAATCCTTTACCACAATTGGCGTTAGATTGTATTTCTTCATGGAAAAAGTTTTTTCCTGATTATGAGATAAAAGAATGGAATGAGGATAATTTCGATGTTAATATAATCCCGTACACAGCTGAGGCGTATAAGCAGAAGAAATATGCTTTTGTGAGTGATTATGCTCGTTTTTGGATTATATACAATTATGGTGGTATATACTTTGACACTGATGTTGAAGTTATTCGTCCTATGTACGATATAATTGAAAAGGGGAATTTTATGGGATTTGAAGTCGATCCAGATGGCGAAAACGCTCCTGGGAAATATGCTCCAAGATATTGCTTCAATGTAAACTTAGGGCTTGGTTTTGGAATGAATGATCATCATTGTTTTATGAAGAAAATGATGGATTATTATTCTAATATGCATTTTAATGGAGCTGTTATGGATCCTTGGTTTAAGACAATAGTTGCATATATTACTGAAGCCTTGATGGAGAATGGGTTGAGAAATGTCAAAGGGATTCAATATGTTGATGATATAAATGTTTATCCTCACGATTTTTTTGCGCCGATTAATGTTATTTCCGGACGTCTTCATATTACCGAGAATACAAGGACGATTCACAGGTATATGGGATCATGGAATGTTAAGAGTGTTAGTTTTGTTGATAAAACGAAGTTGTATATTAAAAAAATGTTACCAGAGTGGTGCTATATCTTAATTAACAAGATAAAGCGCAGAAGATACAGAATTAGATAGAATAATAATCAAATGTCTGTTTGTCCATAGAATTTGTAAATGAAGCAAATATCTCAGTTTTTTACTGTATATTGGATCGTCTACTTCCCTACATGTATTGCGTTTAATGATTTGCCTGGCTTGTCGAGTGTAGACGAGATGATGACGGTCGTTCTCATGTTGTATACCTATGTGAAGAAAGGCAATTCATTTGTGAATAATAAGCCGTGGAGGGAATTTCATGCGTTTCTTTTTATACTCGCATTTTATGTGATATATTCATATTTTATGCGTGTTAATGTATTTGGAGCCGTTGAGTTGGAAATAGTTCAGCAGATAAGACCATATTCTGTTATTTATTGTACATGGATTCTTAACCCGCGTTTTAGTGATAGACAAAAGAAGTTGATGTTGGCATCAATGATTGTTACTTTGGCGTCATGGATTGTCTTGCATCCAGAGAGTAGATTGGATGAAAAAGCAGAGTTCCCTGTACTCGGTCAGTTGGCGATTTGTACTGGTATGAGTTATTATCTTTTTACAGATGAGTCTTCTCTAAACAAAAGGATTGCATTGCTTTTAGTTTTGACGGGGATGATAGCTCCAAAGTTCAAATTTATGGGTGAGGTGGTTTGTTTCATTGCTGTTTTCTTTATGTTGAGACGACATCTCAAAATTAATTCTCCTGTTACTCTGTTTTGGCTGATTTTTCTTGTAATAGGTGTCATTGCTGTGACATGGACACGTTTTGATGGTTATTATGTAACTGGATGGAATGATGATGAGTTGGCAAGACCGAAGACTTATAGAACATCATTGTTGATTCTGCGTGATTATTTCCCGCTTGGTCCGGGTATGGGTACGTTCGCAACTTTAGGAGCATGGAGATATTATTCTCCTCTTTATTATAAATACAATTTGAATACGGTGTGGGGACTTGATGAGGCCGGTGGTTTTATTTGCGATGCATTTTATCCTACATTATCACAGTATGGTGTTGTTGGTGTATGGTTGTTCTGTGTTTTCTGGAAACGCAGGTTAAAATCTATATACTCAATCTATGATATGAAATATTATAGAGTCGCTCTCATGGCTTTTTTCTGTTTAGCTATAGAACAGACTGCGGATTCTTCTTACCTCTCAGGAAAGGGAATGGGATTTTTTATGTTGTTGGGACTATGTATGAACGCTAATCTTAATTCTGGAAAGTCAATGTCTGTTCATAATAATATACCTGGTTGTAGAGAGTCAAGTAATAAAAATACAGAGATATAGTTCAAGTATGATTACTTTGTTGAGTTTTTTTATACGTATTAGTAATGTTCCTTCATATATATGGGATATGCTTTGGAGTCCAGTGTATAAACGTGCAATGCGTAGTTGTGGAAGAGGAGTATACCTGCGTCCAATGTCTTCAGACTTGAAGGGTCTTCAAAATTTATCTGTTGGAGATGGTTCTTCTATCCCTAAGGGCAGCACTATCTATTGCACAGACGCTCCGTTGACTATAGGTAAAAAAGTTGTTTTTGGTCCAAAGCCAACTATAATCACAGGTGATCATAGAATTGATATCGTAGGGAAATACATATTAGATGTTAAAACAGAAGAAAAGCTACCGGAAAATGACGCTCCAGTAGTAATAGAAGATGACGTGTGGGTTGGCGCAAATGTTACAATCCTTAAAGGTGTGACGATAGGTCGAGGGACAGTAATTGCCGCAGGCTCCGTAGTCACTAAGTCGTGTGAGCCTTATTCTATTATAGGAGGTGTGCCTGCCAAACTGATAAAGAAGAGGTTTACTGTTGAACAGATTCGTGAGCATGAGCGGATCTTATCAAATCATTGATAGTTGTTTAGTAATACAGTGTTAAGACATGTTGCAATATTTTTTTCTGACCAGATTCAATCTTGAGCTTTGGGATGTGAATAAGCATCGCATGGTGATGGATAAGGAAAAGTGGATGGAGGAGCGTTGTGAGTTGTTCGAGAAATATTGCCTTCCTTCTGTTGCTGGGCAGACTGACCAAGATTTCACTTGGATTATATTGTGTGATCACGCAACAGAAGATTGTTACCAGAAGAAGTTAATTGGGTATAGGAAGAAGTGTCCTCAGATTCAGTTGATACAAGTGAGATGTACTTTCTCATGGGATTATGCGGACATCTTTGCGGATGTTATACGACATACAGTGTGTCGTAGAGGTTTTAATCCGCTTGATGTCTGTATCACTACGATGTTGGATAATGATGACGCTATTCATCATAAATTTGTGGAATACACAAAGAGACGTGCCAAGTTCCTTGATTTCGGAACATTCTTGTCGTATGATTATGGACTGCAGTATTTTAACGAGTTGAATATGGCAACAAGGATTTGGTATCCCAACAATCATTTTCTCTCGTATGTTGAATCCGTGAAGAGAGTGCGTACGTGTTACGGTTTCGGCAGCCATTTCTTATTAGAGAAACAGGAAGGAGTTAAGGTGTGTCATATAGACAGCGAGACATTCCCGATGTGGGTTGAGACTATACATGAGAATAATGTCGACAACGATGTTAAGATGACCACACGTACCACATTTGTGCGTAGACCGAGTTATTTGAAAAAATACTTTAACATAGATCAGGAGTTGTGTTTTAATCGTAACAAATTCTTTGTTCGATTTGTTTTTCAGATGATAAGAAGAATGTACGAGAAAATTTATCCCAGAGAATGGAAATGAGAAGAAAAAAGAAAGTGTTAGTGGTCGGATCTGCTGAAAAGAGTGCAGGGGGAGTGTCTTCTGTAATTAAACTGATTAAAACCTTGCCGGTATGGAATGATTATTCTTGTTTTTGGTTAGGAACTCAGATTCAGCGTAATTATCTGTGGAAATTGTGGTATGCCATTAAAGCTAATTTCATCTCTTTCTTTATCATGTGCAGATATGACATCGTTCATTTCCATACTGTGCCAGATAAGATATGTCTTATTATTCAGTTACCGATATTCTTATTTGCTCTGTTATGGCGTAGAAAAATCATAATGCACGTACATATGGGTAATCAGTTGGCCAATCACACAAACAACCAGTTGTTTTTGTGGTGTTTGAACAAGTCAGACGTCGTTGTTTTGCTTGCAAAGAAGTGGCAACGTCTGTTTGAGGATAAATATCCGTTGGTGAAGACTCCCACAAAAGTTATATATAACGCTTGTGAAGATGTCAGAGAGGTTGGAATGGAAGAGAAACGAAAAGCCATTGTCATGGCAGCGTTTTTCAATGAGAACAAAGCGCCCGATTTATTGCTGAAAGCATGGCAGTCTATTCATGATAAATATCCGGATTGGAAGGTCTATATGCTAGGAAATGGTGAGGTTGACAAATATGAGAAGATGTCCGTCCAGATGGGGGTGGCAGATTCTGTAACCTTCACCGGCTATATTGTGGGAAAAGAAAAAGAGAAATATTTCCGGGAATCGTCTATCTATTGTATGTGCTCATACGAAGAAGGTTTCCCAATGGTTGTTCTTGAGGCTTGGGCTTACGGAATGTGTGTGGTGACGACACCTGTCGGAGGATTACCTGATGTTTTGGAGAATGGAAAAAATTCGGTCGTCTTTGATTTCGGGGATTGGAGACAGCTTGCCTCATCTCTGGAGACACTAATAGAAAATGAAAATCTCAGAAGACAAATCTCCGAGTATTCCAGAACGTTTGTTTATGAACATTTCTCTGTCAAGAAAACGAATGAGGAAATATCTGAGATGTATGACTCCTTGTATTAGAAGAAGAAAATTTTGAGAAAATAAAAAAAATCATGCAAGATTTTCTAATAAGTCAGTTATAAGAATAAATTCAGATGTCCGGCCTATGAAAAAATGGTTTCGTCAATATCTAAAAAAGGCGTTGGTCTTAGGATGTAGTTGTTTGGCCTTGGAAGCGTGCTATCATAATGATGTGCCTGATTTCGTCATAAATCCAGGTGACTCAATAGAGGGGGACGTCTATCGTGGAACTTTCGTGTTGAAGTTTACGGTGAACGAGGTGGTGATAGATACAGCTACGTTATCTGTCGACTCGACTACATTTGTGATATCTCACCTTCCCTTGTTGTCAGAGAAAGTGAAGATGAAATATTTGCACGCCGCAACATCTGCATATACGGAGTATTTCATGATTTTCCCGGACTATGACACAAATGAGCAGTCTGTTGGCTACTACGACAAGTCAAAGGGAATATGGAATGGCAGAGTGTATTCTCGTGACAACCAGAGTTATTTTTTTACGTCTGTCGAGAAAAAGTGATTCGAATAGATGGAGACTGAGAAAGAACTCCTTGACAAGATCGTAGATGGTGACAGGACGGCTATGCGTCGTTTTTATGACAGATACGCAGGCTATGCAATGGCAACCAGTCGACGATATATTCCTGATTATGATGCCGCACAGGATATTGTGCAGGACAGTTTCGTGAAGTGTTTCACGAATATCGGGAAGTTCAAATATATGGGAGAGGGGTCTCTGAAAGGATGGTTCCTCAGGATTGTATCCAACGCTGCGATAGATTATGTGAAGAAACAGAGTGGACTATGTTTTACTGATGAGTTTCCGGAAACGGATTATGATGATGTTGATGAGGCAGACGTGGAGGATGTACCTCTCGATGTAATAAATGAGTTCATAGGGCAGTTGCCTGTTGGATATAGAGCTGTTTTCAACTTATATGTGTTTGAGAAGAAATCTCATAAGGAGATTGCTCAGCAGCTTAACATTAAAGAGAATAGTTCAGCGTCTCAGTTCTCAAGAGCTAAGAAGATGTTAGCAAGAATGATTAATGATTTCGTTAAAAACAATAAGCAATGATGAGGCAGGATTGGACAGACCGACTTCGCTCACGAATGGATGATTATCAGGAGACAGTGCCTGACGATTTGTGGGATAGGATTGAGACTTCCTTGCCGGTTGAGAGGAAAAAGACATTATGGATGTCCTCTTACAATCGGTGGTTGTCTGCGGCTGCTGTTTTGACTGTGGTGGCGGGTGTCGGATATATTACTCTGTTTTCTGATAAAGAGACAGAATTGTTATCTGATAATGGAAAATTGTCAGACGATGTGTCGTATACACAAACGAAAGATGTTGATCATGATGTTGATAATCGTCTTGCGGTTCAAGACGGTAATGGTGACAAGGTGCGTGAGATGTCGACTCTCTCTGAGAGAAACGGTGAGTCTGGACACGTGAATCATTCTGAAAATGTAGTGGGGAAGACGAGAGGTGGTAGAAAGTTTGCAGAAGACAGTGATGGCGCGAAAAACGCCTTAGCGGTTGTTTCCGCAGATAACTCTTCCGTGACATCTGTACCTGAGGAAAAGAAGGAGTACACCCACCGGCAGACCTCTGGTGAGAGAACTGAAGATAAGCGTGAGTCAGATGTTATAAAGAATAACATTCCGACGAATAAAGATTTGATTACGAGAGAACGAAAGAATAATCCGTATCATGAGATGGATGATTATTCTAAAGAATATAAGCGTGGACGTATGCGTCGCGTGAGAAACGTGAATGTCGGCTTGTATGCGATGAACGGTTCTTCCGGAGAGAATGTGGGCAATGGAATATATATGACCTCGGACATGCAGAAATGGTATCAGGGTCATATGGCGAATACACGTGTGACAGCTACTGGCACTAAGATGCTGGATTTTGATGAGGCTACTCATCATAGTGCTCCTATATCTTATGGTTTGTCTGTCGCAATGTCTTTGACAGATAAATTGTCCTTGTCTACAGGATTGGTATACTCTAAACTGAAGTCTGACTATAAGAAAGTTATATTCAGTGAGAACTTCAGTTCCGAGCAACGTCTCATATATCTTGGTGTTCCTTTGTCTGTTAATTATACATTCTGGAGAAGTAATAACTTTAGTGCATACGCATCAGTTGGTGGACAAGTGGACTTTAATGTCAGTGCTGAATTAGAATCTAACGGAACGACACAAGATGTTGATAAGGACAACGCACAGTTCTCTGCAAAATTGAATGTGGGATTACAATATAACATATTGAAGAATCTTGGATTCTACATTGAACCTGGAGTGAGGTATTACTTTGACAATAAGAGTGCTGTGGATAATTATTTCAAAGAGAAACCAACAAATTTCAGTCTTCAGCTCGGATTACGATATAATATTAAGTGATGTATAGCACACGGAACCGTATCATGTTATTGTCTTGTTGACTACGAGGCAATGACATGTCGATGTGGCTGTTAGTCTTTTCCCCTTGTTAATTGATTACTCATGCTTCGGTTATTAGTTAATTCCTATACTTGTTGTCCCAATATGGGAAGTGAGCCTGGTATGGGATGGAACTGGATTATAAGTTTGTCCAAATATTGTGATGTTTATGTAATAACAGAAAGCGAGTATCGTCGTCAGATTGAGGAATGGTGTGGGTCCAATCCCGAACAGTCAGCCAATCTGCATTTCTTCTGGAATACCATAGGTGGAGATGACAATGCTCTTTGTGATAAAATCAGAAAGATGTGTTGGAATCAGGGTGATTGGCGTTTTTACCGTTATTACAAGAAATGGCAAAAGGACACCGCTGCTATTGCCAGAGATATTATAAGAGGTGTCTATCCTGATGACTCTTATAACAAGCCGTCGTCACATGTGAAAATCGATATCCTTCATCAGTTAAACATGATCGGATTTCGAGAGCCCGGATATCTTTGGGAAGTGAGTAGGGAGACGGGTGTCCCTTTTGTGTGGGGACCGGTGGATGCAAAAGAAGGTTTCCCGATGTCGTATGTGGAAGGGGCTCCGGTAAAGAATATTCTTTTCTTACATGTAAAGAATATTATAACAAAAATTCAGCTGCTGTTCGATAAAAGGGTACGTTGTGCTGCCAATCGGGCAAGTATTATTTTTAGTGCGACATCAAATTCCGCGTTATCATTCAGAAAGTATTTAAATAAAACATCCACAATGATGAATGAAACGGGGTGTTCCTTTGATCATAATAATATCGACACGTTTGAGTTTAATCATAGTTCACCAAAGGACGAAAAATCTCGTGATACCTTTAGATTACTATGGGTTGGAAAATTTGACTTCAGAAAACAGCTCCAGTTAGCTATCAGGTGTATGTCGTTGCTTTCCGACAAACAGATTGAATTACACATTGTTGGAAGTGGGAATGCGGATAAGTATAAGGAAGAGGTCAGAGAACTGAACATGTCAGAACGTATAATGTGGCGTGGACAACTCTCGCATGAGAAAGTGCAAAGAGCCATGTGTGAGTCTGATTTGTTGTTTTTCACTTCAGTTGCGGAAGGAACACCTCATGTTGTATTGGAGGCATTATCAAATGGCCTGCCTGTGTTGTGTTTTGACACATGTGGGCAGGGAGACAGTGTCGACTCCTCCGTAGGCATTAAGATTCCGTTGACCAATCCGTCACAAAGCGTGTGTGACTTCGCTGAAAAGATATCGTACCTTTATACACATCCGGAAGAACTTAAACGTATGTCCTTAAATTGTAGAAAGCGCGCGGAAGAGTTATCTTGGGACAATAAGGCAAGGCAGGTCATCGAAGCATATCAACGTATCTTACGTTAAGAATTCAAGTCTGTACGTCGAACATGATACACACAATCTCAAATCTTATGTCATGAAGCATGTTATGGGATTGTGCTAACGTTAAGTAGTGTTAGCTGTTTGGAGACTCTTTTATGGATAACAGATTGTTGTTTATGCCTGGCTGATAACATATCTGTTTCAGTCTGATTTTTTTACTGACACGCAAGTCTATTGTTTATAAGTATACTTGCTTGCGCTGGTCGCACAGTCTTTCGTTTTATCCTTCAATTATCACTAATCACATAAAACCGGACAGCAAAAGAGTAACTCGTCTGTTACCAGATTTCCAATCCGAACCCAAATTTTCACTGTCCGTAATTCCTCTTTTTTCATTGACGTGTGTTCACGAAAAAATGACTTGGCGTATTTTTTCGTGGTTTATTTGAGCTCTGAAAATCTTAGGTTAGGGCGTTGAAAAGTTCAGGTTAGGATTTTGAAGAGTTCAGACCTGTTTGTAGAATATATCCTAATCTGAGAATTTCAAAAAAGAGACCTAAAGTTTTTGGAATCTTTGTATTAAGATTATCAATGATTTAACCTGTTTTTTGACAAAAACAGTCATAGGAAATTTGGTGATACACCAAATTGTCCGTTTTTCCTCTCTATATTTTTTGTTTCACGTGTTTGTGAATTTCATTCATGTTACAGCAATCACCACTGATCAGCGTATGGTAAGTGAGAGACTTTGAAAGAGCATCTCCTTCGTCTGTTCCCGTAAATATGATATGGAATGTGTGTGAAACGGACGGTCACAATAAGTGTGATAAAATCAGAAGTGTGCGGCTTGTTAATGTCCTAATTGTGAGATTGATGTGAGAGCATAGTGGCTCACGTTAGAATTCTCGGAAAAACAACTGGCATACTACGCATGGGTGGTAAGATTCATATGCTCGTTCACCTTAATGCGAAGTCATGTTTTCAATCGGCCTCACACTCGATGGTCTTTTATAAATTCGCACTTCCCTTGGCGTAAGATATATAATGTCGGATACGCCAGTCATAATTGTTTTAATATCAGACAATCATGTTGTGTCGTGAAGGCGAGCTAAAGATAGTTTAAAGTCATATCCTGTCAGATTTCAGTCCATCGTTGCACGAATGACAATGTAGTCTGCGACTTTATTTGTGGCAGAAGAGTTTCAATCTCCTTTCTTGTTTTAGCGTAATTGTCTTTGTCTTTCAAGAGCTTATAGCTTACGTTCAATAAAGCGAGCACCTTTACCTGCGCGTTTTTTGTGTCTGTGGTCAACTCAGAGAATCGTCTTGTGAAAGTCAGTACCGGAGCTATTTCGTTTTGAGTAAGGTTTTTGTCTGACAGACCCACAATCCTCTCTAATCTCTGTATATAGCTGTCTAAATGTTTGTATAGATGTTTACCGTCCTTTCCGTATTTCAGGATTTGAAGGTACTCAGGCTCAATCTCTAGAGTGTTGACAGCTAATACGTTACTGAGGCTGATGACGACGCGCCCGCCTTCCTTACCCTTTTGTGTCATTAAAACACCTTCCAGTCCGCTGAATTTTCCGCCGATGATGCGTACGTGGTCACCCTTCTCCAACTCGATTTCTTCAGGTTTGATGAACGGAACCTCTTGTCCGTTATAGAATTTAATGGCCTTTTGAAACATCTCCATCTGTTTGTCAGATATAGTGACAGGTGTGGCGTTAGCGTTTCCGGACAAAGGCTTGTGATTATATAATACGTGAAGGCGGTAGAGTGGTCTGTCCTTGCAAAAATCCCTGGCGGTTTCGTAATCGGAATTGACGAACACAAAATTGAAAACGATAGGTCGTTCAATTCTTTTTGATTGATTGTTGACAGTTCTCAGAATAGTGTGAGTCGGTAGAAAAAAGTTTATTCCAGCTTCTTTCAATTCATTTCTCACAGAGAGTGAGAGAGTCGGGGATTTTAGAACATACCACATAAATCTTTTTTTGTTTACAAAGATAGTTATAAATAATCGGAATATGCAATTTTCCCCGATAATACTATGTGATAATTTTATAAGTTTACTATACACTTTTTAAATGAGGAAAAAACACGTGATACTATTTGTTAGTCTTGTGACACTAGTGATACTGTCTGTGATGTTCAGAGCAGTATGGGTTGCTGCAGGAGCGACTCCGAAAGGAGTTAGGCTTGAGAGATGTAGGAAGTCTGGTCATTGGCATGACGGTTCTTTTGTAAACGAAGAACCTACGCGTATGATGACCGGTGACAGTAATCTGTTCGAGACATTTATGGCATTTTTGTTCAATAAGGAGAAAGGTTTGTCTCCGTCAGATTTTTTGCTCACCAATAAGACAGTTTTAAAATATCTTGAAAGAGATAAAGACGTTGTTGTATGGCTTGGGCATTCATCTCTTTTCATTCAGATGAACGGAAAACGTTTTTTGTTTGACCCCGTGTTAACCAACCGTTTACCAGTCAGTTTGTTCATGCGTCCTTTCAAAGGCTCCGACGTGTACACTCCTGATGATATTCCTGCGGTCGACTATCTGGTTATAACTCATGACCACTGGGATCATTTGGACTACGAGACCATCAAAGAGCTCAAGGATAGGGTTGGTGCCGTTTATTGTCCGTTAGGTGTGGGCCAGCATTTCGAGTATTGGGGATATGAGAATGAGAAGATATGTGAGATGAATTGGAATGACAGTGTCTCGTTGGACAGTGGCCTGACACTCCATTGTCTGCCGAGCAGACATTTCTCAGGACGTCTGCTTGCGCGCAACAAGACATTATGGGCAAGTTTCCTTATTGACGGGAAGAAACGCATCTTCGTGTCTGGTGACGGCGGTTATGACGGTAGGTTCCGTCGGCTCGGTGAGAGATTCAAAAACATCGACTTGGCTGTTATGGAAAATGGGCAGTATGATAATAACTGGAAGCATATACACTCTTTGCCGTCAGAGTTGCCAAAGGAAATCAAAGAGTTAGGTGCTGAGAGAGTGATGACCTATCATAATTCCAAATATGCTTTGGCACATCATAGCTGGAAGGCACCACTCGACAGCATTTGGAACAATGCAATAAAATACGACATTAACTTATTAGTGCCAAGCATTGGCATGAGTGTTGACTTGGATGACTATGACAATTTCGAGAAATGGTGGTGACGTGTTGTCGTTGCCTATCATGTGGCGATCAACAATAACTTGTGGTGTATTTTGACACAAAATATACGGCAGTTTAGTCAAAGTATTTGAAAATGCTAAAAAAACGTTTTTTTGTTGCCATTAAATAAAAAAACGCTATCTTTGCAACCTAGTGAGAATATGTGTACAATGAAAATATGTCGACCCCTTAGGTCAAAGTGTGAATAGCTGATTTCAAGAGTGGTGGACGTATCTTTTAATGGATTGAATATGAAATACGTTAAACTATTATTGACAAGTGTTTTCTTTTTGTCGTCACTCGGATTGTGGAGTTATGATTTCTCTGTGAACGGGAAGTATTATAATATCACTAATCGTGAGACCAATGAGGTGGAGATTACTAACAACGGTAATAGCACTTCAATGAATTCAACATACACTGAGGATTTAGAGATTCCTAAAGCTGTGACACGTCTCAATGTCACTTACAAGGTGACGGGAATCGGCGCAAAAGCTTTCAGATACTGTACCAAGCTGACGTCGGTCACAATGCCGAATACCGTCAAGTACATTGGTGAGGCGGCGTTTGAGTATTGCACTGGCTTGTTGTCTGTGTCCTTCTCTGACTCGTTAGAGAGTGTCGGTACGAACGCCTTTGATGAGTGCCAGTCGCTTGAGTCTGTCGTCCTGCCTGAGTCTGTGACTACAATGGGCAACAGTGTGTTCTGGAGCTGCTCGTCTCTCACCTCTGTCAAACTGCCGAGTAGACTGAAGGCTATTGAGAGCAGAACGTTCTCAAGTTGCCGCGCGTTGAAGACTATTGTCATTCCGGACTCAGTGACGGAGATTAAGGAGTGGGCGTTCTCCAACTGCTCAAATCTGTCATCCGTCAAGTTCCCGGACTCGCTGCGAGTGATAGGACGTAACTCGTTCTGGACTTGCCGATCCCTGAAGTCCGTCGAGATCCCTAAAGGAGTGACGTCAATAGGTCTCAGGGCTTTCGGCAACACAAAAAAACTCAGTTCAATAAATGTGGACTCCGAAAACGAGAAATACAAGTCGCTGGATGGCGTGTTGTATAACAAGTATGTGACTGAGCTTATACAATATCCAGCTAATATGCCGGAGCTTTGGTATAAAATACCTGCGTCGGTCAAGAGACTGAGCAGTAAGGCGTTTTATGACTGCCAAAACCTGGAGACTCTGATAATTCCTGAGTCTATCCAGAGTGTCGATACATTCGCCATTGCCGAGTGTGCCAACCTGAAATACATATTCTGTCTTAATGAGGAGCCATTGTCATTCAGCGTGGAGCCTTTCAGCGGAGATTATATTTCTGATTGTACACTGTTCGTGCCGGAGAACAGTATTGAGGCATATCAGCAGGCTGAGTATTGGAAAGAATTCAAGCAGGTGTTGGCGCTTGATGACCCTCTTGCCGTTTCTGACGTTAAGGAGGACGAGAACGAGTCTCCGTATGTCTATACTTTGGATGGCAGGAGAGTGCTGTTGTCTGATATCAAAGAGAATTGTATATACATAAAAGACGGCAAGAAATATATTATGAGGTGATCTTGTTCGCAATAAGTTTTTTTTATTGACAAAAAAATAGCAATTTTGCGGTTGTATTAATGCTTTGCTGACATATAGCGAGTTCTTTCTTTGTGGGAGGAACGGTGTGTGTCGTAAGTGGACGTGTATTTATAAATAGAAGAAATGACGGAAAATATATCGGAACGTGTTGGTGGCAACAGTGGTATGCCTTTATATAAAAAAGTGATTGTTGGCTTTTGGATATTGGCTCTCTTGATTATCGTTGGTGTTTTTAGTGCTTTGTTCGCCATATCTCGAGGTTGGTTGGGTGAGTTGCCACCGATTTCTGACCTTCAGAATCCAATAAATAAATACGCTTCACGAGTGTACTCTGATGATGGCTACCTGCTTGGAACATGGAGCTATGCGTCAGAGAATCGTGTCATGGTCACTTATGACTCATTGCCTGATAACCTCATCAAGGCGCTTGTGGCTACCGAGGATGTCCGTTTCTATGACCATTCCGGTATCGACCTGAAGGCTCTCGCGCGAGCTGTGGTTAAGAGAGGACTGATGGGAAAGAAGTCAGCGGGTGGCGGATCGACCATCACTCAGCAGCTGGCTAAACAGCTGTATTCGGACGTGGCGCGTGACGCCAAGCAGCGTATGATGCAAAAGCCGATTGAGTGGTTTATCGCTGTCGAGCTAGAGCGTTACTACACTAAGGAGGAGATTCTGACTATGTATCTCAATTACTTCGATTTCCTCAATAATGCGGTAGGTATAAAAAACGCTGCGATGACATATTTCGGTAAGAGTCAGAAAGATCTTACTCTTACCGAGTGCGCCACGTTGGTGGGAATGTGTAAGAACCCGTCTTACTTCAATCCGAGACGTTTCAACGAGCGGAGCCGTGAGAGACGTAATGTGGTGCTGAGCCAGATGTGTAAGGCTGGCTATATCACTCAGGCACAGTGCGACTCCGCAAGTATGGAGGAGCTTGACATGACAAAGTTTCATGTGCTTGATCACAAGGATGGCTATGCTCCGTATTTCAGAGAGTATCTGAGACGTGTCATTATGGCCTCAAAACCAGAACGTGGCGATTATGCGTCATGGCAGGGACAGAAGTTCCATGATGACTCTCTTGCCTGGGAGACTGACCCTCTGTACGGATGGTGTAATAAGAACAGGAAGAAAGACGGCTCAACGTATAATATATATACTGACGGACTGAAGATTTACACTACGATAGACTCCAGAATGCAACGCTATGCTGAACAGGCTGAGTTTGAGCATGTGGCAAGATATCTCCAGCCTGCATTCGACAAGGAGAAGAAAGGTAGCTCCATAGCTCCTTATTCCGGTCTCACCAAAGCACAGGTCGACAAGATCCTCCGTCGCGCAATGAGACAGTCCGAGCGCTACAGAGTGATGAAAGAGTCAGGTTGCTCCGACGACGATATTGAAGAGGCTTTCAATATCAAGATACCTATGACGGTGTTCACGTACGACGGTGAAAAGGAAGTGGAGATGTCTCCGCTTGATTCCATACGCTATTATAAGTCTTTCCTTCGCACTGCGATGATGGCAATGGATGCGCATACCGGTGCTGTGAAGGCGTATGTGGGTGGTTTGAACTATAAGTATTTTCAGTATGATAATGTGCTGGGTGGCGGACGACGTCAGGTCGGCTCCACAATGAAGCCGTTCCTGTATTCTTTCGCAGTGGAGAACGGATGGAGTCCTTGTGATGAGTTGCTGAATACTCAGCCGTCTTATCCTATTGGTAATGATAGCACTAATATGTGGACACCACGTAATGACAGTAAGAGCCGTTACGGTGAGATGGTCACCTTGGCGTGGGGGCTCTCACAGTCGAACAACTGGATTGCCGCTCGTCTTATGCATGAGCTTGGCAACCCGAATGCTTTTGTGCGATTCCTACATGAACAGCTGGGTCTTGAGAACCAGGATATCTACCCGGCTGAGAGTATATGTCTCGGACCTTGTGACATCAGCGTCGGCGAGATGGTCAGCGCATATACTATGTTCGCTAACAAGGGCTCACGCTATCTCCCTCTGCTCGTCACGAGGATAGAAGACTCTGACGGTAATATCCTGGCGACTTTCAATCCTCGTGTTAAGTCTGCGATAAGCGCTGAGTCATGTTATAAGATGATATATATGTTACGTAAGGTAATTGACGGTGGTACGGGAGGACGTCTTCGTTACCAGTCTTATCCTTATAAGTTCACCGCTGACATCTGTGGCAAGACAGGTACTACAAACTCCAACGCTGACGCATGGTTCATGGGTGTTGTTCCTAAGCTCGTCGTGGGTTGCTGGGTCGGAGGGGACGACCGTGACATACACTTTGGCAGTATGACCTACGGACAGGGAGCTTCGGCGGCGCTTCCAATATATGGATTATTCATGAAGAAAGTGTTTGAGGACAAGTCTCTGGGTATCTCTCAGGATCAGACCTTTGACATCCCTTCTGACTTCCAGTTCTGTGGTGATGAACTGGAGGGATTGGTGTCTGCGCCTCTGAACGATGACTTCGAGGCTGAGGACGGTATAGACTCAAGTTTTAGATAAATAATAGTTATGAGGTTTATTGGTATTATTCCAGCGAGATATGCGTCAACACGCTTTCCTGCCAAGCCATTAGCAATGTTAGGCGGTATGACTGTGATTGAGCGTGTGTATCGTCAAGTCGATGGCGTGTTCGATGATGTAGTGGTGGCTACTGACGATGAGCGTATTGAGGAGAAGGTGAAATCCTTCGGCGGCAAGGTTGTAATGACGAGCACTGAGCACAGGTCCGGAACGGACAGATGTTATGAGGCTTTGACAAAAGTCGGTGATGACCGTTTTGATGTTGTCGTCAATATACAGGGGGACGAGCCTTTCATCCAGAAAAAACAGTTGTTGACTATGAGAGAGTGTTTCGACGATCCTTCTGTCGACATCGCCACATTGGTCAAGCCTTTTATTCCGTCAGACGGATATGACGCTTTGGAGAATGTAAACTCACCAAAGGTCGTGGTCAACAGTAATATGGAAGCAATGTATTTCAGCCGTTCCATAATACCTTATTTCAGAGGTAAAGACAAAGATGAGTGGCTGAAAGGGCATACATACTACAAACATATAGGACTGTATGCCTATCGTTCTGATGTTTTGAGGCGTATCACGTCACTTCAACCCGGCAAGTTGGAGGTTGTTGAGAGTCTGGAACAGTTGAGGTGGCTCGAGAACGGATTCAAGATTAAGGTCGGGGTGAGTGACATCGAGACAATCGGAATAGACACACCGGACGACCTCATGAGAGCTGAGCAGTTTTTACGTTCAATGAATAAATGATGACTTATGAAACTATTTAGAATATTATCATTTTCCTTCGTGGCTTTTTTCCTGACGTTATTTGTGACGTCTTGTGATGATGATACTGTAGCTACCGACGATGATTTGTCTCAAGAAGGTAATTATGTCGTTCTCGGCACAGCGTTCTCTGATGATATCCTGAGTCTCCTTAATATTACTCAGAGCATTGTGGCGGACAATGACACCTTGGTGAAGTTGAACTGTGTGGCGGACAGCAGCTATCAGTCTTATGTCTATGAGGACTCTATTCATATGTATGCTTTCCGCTCCTTTGCGTATACTAGCTCACGACCTGTCGAGGTCTGTGTCGAGGCTACTCCTAAGGCGGGAATCAGTAGTGAGGTGGTGAAGTCTGTTAAAAACTTCACATACTACGTGAAGGGAGGAACTATTGAGAACTATCCTTCAGTTAGTACATGGGCAAGTATAACTAAGCAGGCGGATATCTTAAACAAGACATTTGAGGATGTAGAGACGAGTTATGAGGGTGGTGAGGATGTGTTCTTATCATACCTTAGCGGATGTTGCCGAGAAATCACGATTAGCGAGATATTTTATTGATGTTTATTTATAAACCTTGTGGCCATCTCATGCGATGGTCTTGTAATGGTGTCTACGACCGATGGTCACAACATCTTGTGGATGTTGTGACCATCGGCTTTTTATGCTGTAATTTTTGTCTGCTTACCTGTACTCGCCTCGGTTCATCTCGTCAGTAAGCATTTCTTATCTTAGTTGACAATCATTATTGCCAGGTTTTGTACGTTTCTTCCGCATAGTCAATTATGTTTGCTCTTAAGCGATTTTCTGTCCGGCAGCCTGACAAATACTTGTTGTAGTGCTTTCTGTGCGACTCGCGTATGAACACTGGAATGAGACTCTTGTCTATGCTCGTTGTGACAGTCTGTCCTCACTTCCGGAGTTCGCCTTTTCATATTGTTGTCCAGGTGTGCTGAGAATAATGTGAACAGTAATGCAAGAATAGTTTCTAATTTTAATTAAGTACATATTACTTCCTCGATTGAATACTTGCTCGTATGCGTGATTGTCGTGCGCTGAAGTGATTTCTAAAACATATGTGCTTAATGAACAGAAGATTGGGATTGGCGGGCTGCGTGCCCGAGTCATCTTGTTAACACACTTGTCCGCAGTCGTTGAAATGTTTGAACGTCTGGTGTTGATAAATTGTTTCACGAATTTTATTATGTTCCACGGAAAATTGTTACCTTTGCCAATAAATAAAAAATAAAAGGATTGTGCGCTGTCAGGGTATAATTCTACATTCACATTGATATGAAAAGAAATTAAGTATGGGAAAAATCATTGCTTTGGCTAATCAGAAAGGTGGTGTGGGGAAAACCACTACCGCTATAAATTTGGCTGCGTCTCTTGCTACGCTTGAGAAAAAAGTACTGGTTGTTGATGCTGATCCACAGGCTAATGCATCTTCTGGTCTCGGAGTTGATATACAGCAGGTGGACACATCTATATATGATTGTATCATAAATAACACGGAGCCTCACGAGGCTATTTATACTACGGATATTGACGGGCTTGATATCATACCGAGTCACATCGACTTGGTTGGTGCGGAGATTGAGATGCTTAATGTTGACAAGCGTGAGACTGTCCTCAAGCGTATCCTTGACCCAATGCGTGCGGAGTACGATTACATCTTGATTGACTGTTCACCGTCGTTGGGACTTATTACCGTCAACTCGCTGACTGCGGCAGACTCAGTCGTCATTCCTGTTCAGTGTGAGTATTTTGCCCTTGAGGGAATCAGTAAGTTGCTGAATACTGTTAAGATTATAAAGTCGAAGCTGAATCCGAGTCTTGAGATTGAGGGCTTCCTGCTTACCATGTATGACTCTCGTCTGAGACTTGCTAATCAGATATATGAGGAAGTGAAGAGACATTTCCAGGAGTTGGTTTTCAAAACTGTCATTCAGCGTAACGTGAAGTTGAGTGAGGCACCGTCTCACGGAGTGCCTTGTATCTTGTATGATGCGACGTCAGCAGGTACGAAGAATTACACTTCATTGGCTCGTGAGATAATGGCTAGGGGATAAAATAAAAAGATATGGCAGTACGTAAAAAGTTTGCTCTCGGTCGTGGCTTGGATGCTCTTATTTCAACGGAGGATGTACACACGGAGGGTTCTTCAAAGATAAATGAGGTGGAGATTAGCTTGATACACGCTAATCCCAATCAGCCTCGTCATGATTTTGATGAGGAGGCTCTTAAGGAGTTGGCTGACTCAATATCAGAGATCGGTATCATCCAGCCCATCACGTTACGTGAGTTGGAAGACGGACAATATCAGATTATCGCTGGTGAGCGTCGTTGGCGCGCCTCGCAGTTGGCTGGCTTGAAAAGCATACCTGCGTATATACGCACGGCATCTGACGAGAATGTCATGGAGATGGCGCTCATCGAGAATATCCAGCGTCAGGATTTGAACTCTATAGAGATTGCGTTGGCGTATCAGCATTTGATAGACCAGTACGAGCTGACGCAGGAGAGGTTGTCTGAGAGAGTGGGAAAGAATAGAGCCACGATAGCCAATTTCCTCCGTCTCTTGAAATTGCCGGCTCCCGTGCAGGTCGCTCTGCAGAACCATGAGATAGACACCGGTCATGCCAGGGCGTTGCTTGCCCTGAACGACCCGAAGGCTCAGGTTAAGTTGTTTAAGGAGATTCTTCAGAAACATTACTCCGTGCGTAAGGTGGAGGAAATCATCAAGGGCATGCTTGACGGTGGAGCTGAAGGCGATAAGAAGAAAGATAAGAAAAAGACTGTCTTGACTCAGGAATACGATGAGATACGTAAGGAGATGAGTGACAAGATGGGTAAGGACGTGACATTGACATGCTCTAAGGGTGGTGGAGGCAAGGTGACCTTCTCATTCAAGGATGCCATGGAGCTTCGTCAGATTGTGTCTCTTTTCGGAAAGCATGAATGATTGACGTTGGTGTTGACTTGTTTGTGTGTATTCGTGAATAAAAAGGTGTCACATAAGATTGTGAGAGTAGCAATAGTATTTTTTGTGATGTGTGTTCACTGGCAGTTGCTGAATGCTCAGCAGTTGCCCGTGGATTCTGTTAGTGATACGACCGGCACGGCGTTGAGCTCCTTGGATGACTCTGTGAGTGGCTCAGTGAACGATTCTGTGAGCATCGTGAGTGAGTCGGTCACCAGCGTCGTGGAGTCAATGGACACTGCGCTCATCGAATCTTTGGTGCGGGAGAGTTTGGCTGTGGGTGATAGCATGGTGGCGAGATATACTGTTGCTGAGGAGTTGAACACTAAGGATCGTTGGTTGCCTGACCCTAAGAAGGCAATGTGGCTGGCCATTGCCATTCCTGGAGGTGGACAGATATACAATAGGAAGTACTGGAAGCTGCCGATATTCTATGGGGGCTTCCTTGGATGTTTCTATGCGTTGAGTTGGAATAACACCATGTATCGTGATTACTCGCAGGCGTATATCGATATCATGGACAGTGATGACAACACGAAGAGCTACATGAATTTTATTCCGCCAACCTATAATGTTGAGGCGAACATGACTCGTCTTCAGGACCTCTTCAAGAGAAAGAAAAACTTTTACCGTCGATATAGGGATATGAGTCTGTTTTGTATGATTGGCGTTTACCTTCTGTCAATCATCGACGCTTATGTCGATGCGGAGATGTCGAGCTTTGACATAAGCCGTGACCTTTCCATCAAGGTCTCACCTGCCATAATTAATAATCAATATAAGACAATGTGCGGCGGTGCCAACGCTGGTGCCTCGTACGGGTTAAACTGCAGTTTGAATTTTTAGGTTAAATGATATATATGAAAAGATTCTTTGTGTTAGCTTGTTTTGTGTTTGTGTCTGACGCTTTCTTCGCTCAGAACCTCGTTACTGTGGATGAGGGTGACGGAAAGACTGAGGATATTGCTTTGCCGGAGGGAATGGTTGTTTCTGAGGAGGAGCTCATGGATGATTATGTCAATAAAGAGAATCTGAAACCTGGTACGTCTGTCAACATCAGAGACTTGTCGTATGATGACTCTGTGATTGTCAGCCGTCTGTCAAGAATACCGACAACGATAGAGATGCCATTAAATAATGTGACGCGTAAGTTCATCGATACTTATTCGGGAAAGATGAAACGTTCCGTCGCTGTCATGTTGGGAAGCTCAAATTTCTATATGCCAATTTTCGAGGAGGCGTTGGAGCATTATGGTCTTCCTTTGGAACTGAAATACCTGCCTGTCATCGAGTCTGCGTTACGTCCGGCTGCCACGTCACGTGTGGGAGCCGCAGGTCTGTGGCAATTCATGATCAACACGGGTAAAAAATATGGGCTGGAGGTGAACACGCTGGTGGATGAGAGACGTGATCCGGTCAAGGCATCGTATGCCGCCGCTCATTATCTGAGTGACCTCTATGCCATGTTCAACGACTGGGGACTTGCCATCGCCGCGTATAATTGTGGAGAGGGTAACGTACAGAGAGCTATTCTCAGATCCGGAAAGACGGATAATGCGGATTACTGGAGCATATACGGCATGTTGCCAAAGGAGACAAGAGGATACGTGCCGGCATTCATCGCCGCAAATTACATCATGAACTATTACTGCGAGCATGGTATTGCTCCGTATGAGACTTCGCTGCCGCAGGAGTCTGACACTGTAGTGGTCAATAACGAGGTGCGTTTCTCCCAGATTGCTTCAGTATGTAATGTAACCATTGACGAGCTCAGGGCTATCAATCCTCAGTACAGACGTGACATCGTTCCTGTCGGATATGCTCTCAGACTTCCGTCGTCCGCCATTGAGTCGTATATCAATAATGAGATTGCCATTGCAAGTGTCACACCAAGTGACGGCACCATCAGACGCACGGTGACACAAGACGTGGCTGAGACAAATAAGTCGAAAAACAGAAGCCGTAGCAGCAAACGCTCGAGAAGTACGTCGTCCGCCCAAGGAGGCACACAGATCACCATTAAGAAAGGTGACACGTTGTCGGATATAGCAAAGCGATACGGCACTACGGTATCTAAGTTGAAAACTCTTAACGGCATGTCTAATAATAATATCCGAGCAGGTAAGAAGTTACGTGTGAAGTGACGAGGGAAAAGGGATGTGTAATGTTAAAAGATGAGTTTCTATGGATGAAGAGAAAATGATAGAAGAGGCTTTCAACACTCTTGTTGAAAGTTACCTTGCGACTAAACATCGGAAAAAGGTCGAGAAGATTACCAAGGCGTTCAATTTCGCCAGACATGCTCATCAGGGAGTACGACGTCTGTCGGGTGAGCCTTACATAATGCATCCTTTGTCTGTGGCTCAAATTGTATGCACTGAGATAGGACTTGGCTCTACATCTATATGCGCGGCTTTGCTGCACGATGTGGTGGAGGACACAGACTATACGGTGGAGGATATAAAAAATATGTTCGGCGATAAGATCGCTCAGATTGTCGACGGACTGACAAAAATTTCCGGTGGTATCTTTGGTGACCACGCTTCTGCGCAAGCGGAGAACTTCAAGAAGCTTCTGCTTACGATGAGTGAGGATATACGTGTCATACTTATCAAGATCGCCGACCGTCTCCATAACATGAGAACGCTGGGCTCGCAGCCGTACAACAAACAGTATAAGATTGCTGGCGAGACATTATATATCTATGCCCCTCTGGCGCATCGACTTGGACTGAACAGCATTAAGACGGAGCTTGAGGACCTCAGTTTCCGCTATGAGCACCCTGAGGAGTACGCACAGATTGAGTATAAGCTGGCTGCTACTAAGGCTGAGCGTGATACCGTGTTTGATGAGTTCATCGCTCCAATACGTCAGACTCTCGACTCGCTTGGTGTGAAGTATGTCATAAAGCAGCGAATAAAGTCTCCATATTCAATATGGAACAAGATGCAGAACAAGCATGTCACGTTCGAGGAGATATATGATATCCTTGCGGTGCGAATAATCTTCGAACCGACCGACATGTCACGAGAGTTGAACGAGTGCTTCAATATTTATGTGGGCATTTCCAAGATATATAAGTCACATCCTGACAGACTGAGAGATTGGGTTTCACACCCTAAAGCCAACGGATATCAGGCTCTGCACGTCACGTTGATGTCGAACAAAGGCGAGTGGATTGAGGTGCAGATACGCTCAACGCGCATGGATGAGATTGCCGAGAAGGGATTTGCCGCTCACTGGAAATACAAGGAGGGTGAGCAAAATGAGGATGATGCGGAGAATGAGCTTGAGAAGTGGCTGACCACCATTAAGGAAATCCTTGATGATCCTCAGCCAGACGCCATGGACTTCCTTGACACAATCAAACTGAACCTTTACGCTTCCGAGATTTTTGTCTTCACCCCTAAGGGCGATTTACGTACTATGCCGGCAGGTGCCACAGTGCTGGACTTCGCATTCTCTATCCACACTTTCGTCGGAAGCCACTGTATCGGCGCTAAGGTCAATCATAAACTCGAGCCTATAACATATAAGTTGCAGAGCGGAGATCAAATTGAGGTGCTCACGTCAAAGACTCAACATGTCACTCGTGAGTGGCTAGACATTGTCACGACGGGTAAGGCGGCCACAAAGATACTTGCCACATTACGAAAGGACGAGAGGGAGGCGAGACGTAAGGGCGAGTCGATGCTTGACGAGTTCCTGCGTGCAAAGGGACTCACCAATGACTCAGCCACTGTCGACCTGTTGTGTGAGCTGCATGAGGTACAGAAGCCGGAGGCTCTGTTTGCTGCGATAGCACAGGGGCAGATTGTGCTTGGTCAGGAGGATGTCAATAAGATACAGAACAAGAACAGCGCGTCGGCCGCAAGCTGGATGCGACTGTTCGCCTTTGGTAAGAAGAAGCCGGTGAGAAAGATTGACGACACGCCTGATGAGGAGGTGCCGGCTATTGACAAGACCAAGATTCTTCAGTTGTCTGACACCAACCGCTCAAAATACACCTTGTGTGATTGCTGTAAACCGATACCTGGCGACTCCGTCATGGGTTATGTCGGTGATAAGAATCATGTGTACATCCATAAGTTCCAGTGTAAGACGGCGCAGCGTATTAAGGCTAACAGAGGTAATCACATCATAGCTGCGAAGTGGGACATCGGCAACTCTATGCAGTTCGAGGCCACCATCGCCTTGCGAGGCATTGACAAGCCGGGTACTCTTAACCAGATCACTGAAGTCATCTCAAGCTCCTTGAATATTAACATAAGTAAACTGGAGATCAGCTGCTCAGACGGCATATTCGAGAGTACCATCAGGTTGCTTGTCCATGACACAGATGAACTGAAGGAGGTGATGAACTCCCTGAAGAAGATACCGACGGTGAAGGAGATTGCTCGTGTGTAAATGCTTATAGTGACCATCCGCTAAACATAATATCAGTTATCCCGGCTCTAAGCAAATAAAGAGTTGGGATTTTTTTGTGTATACACGCATACGGAATCGTTCTCGTCAGTATCCGAAGCGTCGCTGCGAAATGGGACATTATGGATGATGACGGACGCTCAGAATTTCCTTACCATTTCGCACATTTTTCATTGTCCGATATTCCACTTTTTTCGTTGACACGTGACAATGAAAAAATGACTTCTGAAATTTTCCCGTGTCTTATTCTCCGGATGAAAATCTTAGGTTAGGACGTTGAAAAGTTCAGGTTAGGAATTTAAAATTCTCAGACCTGTATATAGGCTACAACCTAACCTAAGAATTTCAAAAAAGACACCTAAGATTTTAAAATGCTTTGTGTTAAGATTATCAGCAGGTTAACCTGAAAATGGCAAAAAATAGGCATTGGAAATTTCGTAATGAGCCGGATTGTCCATTATTCCACATATTGCGGCATACTCTCATTATTGCTAAACCTCAACAGAACAGCATACTCATCATCATCTGTTAGACATCTTTTTCTGAGGATGTCCAGTATGAATGTATTATCTGGATGGTAAGGGATAGGCTAGTGAATAGAAGGAAATACTCGAAAACACAAGCAGGTTCTTGGACACTTATTTTATTGTTTTATATCCGTCTAACCTGTTCTTGATGTGTCGGTCATGTGACAAACTTTTGAACGCAAAAAATCTCACGGCAAATGTGCCGTGAGATTTTTTGAGCGGTAGACGGGACTCGAACCCGCGACCCTCGGCTTGGGAAGCCAATGCTCTACCAACTGAGCCACTACCGCCTTTTATACTGCAAATGTACGTTTTTATTTTTTAATATATTCTCTTTGCCATGAAAAAATTGTCTGTGGAATGCAATATAAGGTTCTGTTTTTTGCGGTAAGCCATCTGTCATCTTAAGTTCAGTTCAGAGAACTGTGTCTTACCTTTGACATAATACTGCCACACGATGGAGATGTTGTAGCGCTCATTCACATGTCCTGTCTTTCTTCTTGTGAGAAGGTCCTTGCGAATAGGACGGTAGGTCTTCTTCATCTTACGGAAAGAACGATAAGCGGAGACAACGGCCTTAGTGTTTCTCGGCTCGCCTTTCAGTAGGAATTGTGCAGCTGCCACGAAGTCGAGAAGCATACGTGTCCTCATAACTTTATGCAGCTCGTCCTGAGGCAGGTTCTTATAGAGCATCAGAAGATTATTCCTGAAATTCAGGAATGTCTTCCTTGGATTGGAGTGGCTGAGCGTGGCGCCTCCAAGATGGAAAGCTGTGCTTTGAGGTATGCACACTATGTTCCTTCCCATAGTGCGAAGTCTCCAGCATAAGTCAATCTCTTCCATGTGTGCGAAGAAGCGCGGGTCCAGACCACCACTCATGCGCCAGTCTGAGGCTCTCACGCAGAGTGCGGCTCCTGTGGCCCATAGGATATTTGTCACGTCATCGTACTGTCCCTTGTCGTTCTCAACACTGCCGAAAATCCTTCCGCGGCAGAAGGGATAACCGTACTGGTCAAGGAATCCCCCGCACGCTCCGGCGTATTCAAACGCATCGTGTTGTGGTTCGTGATGTGACTCTTGTCTCTCAAGAATCTTAAGGTCGAGTAACTTCGGTTGGCACGCCGCACACTCAGGATGCTCGTCCATGTAGTCGGTGAGAATCTTATCCCAGTGTTTTTGTGTCAGTCGCACGTCCGAGTTGAGCAGTATATAGTAGTCGAACTCGCTGAGTTGACCGAGTGACCGGTTGTAGCCCTCCGCAAACCCGTAATTCTCGCTCATGTGAATGACGCGCACGTCGGGGAACTCCTTCTGTAACATCTGCACGGAGTCGTCGGTTGAGGCATTGTCCGCCACTATGACATCACCGTAGCTGTTTGATATGACAGAAGGCAGATACTTACGCATAATGTCTGCCCCGTTCCAGTTGAGTATTACTATTGCTGTCTTACACATAGAGCGTCGTTGTTTTTGTTGAATCCGTCCAATGTGACGGTTATTATCTTATTGTCAAGCTCAGGTGTGTTCTGTATCTCCACCTTCACGTAGTTGTCTGTGAATCCGTGCATGAGCTTCTTGCCGGAGGCGTGCTCAAAAAGCACTTTTCGCTCAGTGCCGATCTGTGACGCATAGAAGTCGTGTAGCTTTTTCTCGGAGAGAGCGAGAAGCCTCTGGCTACGCTCGTGTTTGTCCTGCTGTGACACCACATATGGTATCTCGAGAGCTTTGGTGTTAGGACGTTCGGAGTAGGAGAACACGTGTAGCTGTGTTATGTCGAGAGACTCGATGAATCGGAAAGTCTCCTCAAAGTATTCAGGTGTTTCGCCTCGTGTGCCGACAATGACGTCGACACCGATGAAACAGTGAGGTATCAACCTTTTTATCAGCTCTATCTTATGACGAAACAGTTGGGTGTCATATTTCCTGCGCATGAGTCTCAGTACGCTGTCGGAACCGGACTGGAGGGGAATATGAAAATGTGGCATGAATCTTTTGGATGTGGCACAGTATTCTATTATCTCGTCTGTGAGTAGGTTGGGCTCGATGCTTGAGATTCTGTAACGCTCTATTCCCTCTACCTGATCGAGAGCTTTTACTAAGTCGAAGAACGACTCACCTGTTGTACGTCCGAAGTCGCCTATGTTGACTCCCGTGATGACAATTTCTTTTCCGCCTTCCGCCGCCACCTGCTCAGCTTGCTTGACCAGGGAGCTGATGCTTCCGTTGCGTGACAGTCCTCTAGCTATAGGTATGGTGCAGTATGTGCAGTAGTAGTTACATCCATCTTGTACCTTAAGGAAATACCTCGTTCTGTCTCCTCTCGAACATGACGGTGCGAAAGTCTTTATATCTTTGACGCTGGAGTGGAGTGTGTTATTACTCAGTCCTTCCTCGTTCCTGTCCTTGTTTGTCATTCCCTCCATTATGTGCTGCACTATCGCAGCTTTCTCCTCCGCTCCCACCACTAAGTCGCCAGCTGTGGACTTAATGATTTCTTGTGGTTTAAGCTGTGCGTAGCATCCTGTCACGACCACGAACGCTCCGGGATTCTGTCTCGCCAGTCTGTTGATGGCTTGTCGGCATTTATGGTCGGCCACCTCAGTCACGGAGCATGTGTTGACAATGCAGATGTCGGCCGGTTCGTCCTTCTCTGCTTTGGTAACTCCGTATCGAGCAAGCTCTTTTGCCACGCTCGAAGTCTCGGCGAAGTTCAACTTGCAGCCGAGTGTGAAATAAGCGGCTTTCTTACCTTGTAATATACTTGAGTCAATCATCTGTTTCTATTTTGTCGCGAAGTTAAAGACTTTTCGTAAGAAAAAGAGATGTCAAGATGTGAAATAATCTTCAGACGTTGATGTTTGGGTTGATTGAGTGGAAGGAAGTGTCAAAAATAATTACAAAAAAACAGATAATGGACGTAAGACTTGTAAAAAAGTAAAATATGGTATTTAAAGACTTTTCTTTTCTTGTTATCTTCGTCATGTGAAACACTTGGAAATGGTTTTGACATGGGAACAATTTTAGTTATAGATGACAGAAAAGATATATTAACCACGTTGGAGTACGTCTTGGAGGAGGACTTTGAAAGAATTATCACCAAGCAGTCTCCGGAGTCGGCGATGAAAGTGCTGGATGAGGAGAGCGTTGACGTGGTGCTGCTTGATATGAACTTCCATCTCGGAGTTAATAACGGGGCTGAGGGATTCTTCTGGCTCGAGCAGATCAAGAAAAAACGTAAGAATGTGCCTGTGGTCTTATTCACTGCCTATGGCGATATTGACACGGCCGTCAAGGGACTCAAGAACGGAGCGTCAGACTTTGTGACTAAGCCGTGGGATAATGATGACCTGAGAGCTAAGCTGAAGAATGTGATGGAACAGTCGAGAAAGCAGATGAGAACATTGGATGAGGTGGAGAACGAGCATATTCAAATGACCCTTGAGAAATGCAAAGGTAACCTGAGCATGGCGTCCGGCATCCTTGGCATTACGAGACAAACCCTTTACAATAAAATCAAATCCAAGAGTAAATGAATATATATGTGGTTTTGGCGTGTGTGTCCGTCCTCGTCTTATTCTTGTTCCTCAGTTGGAGAAGAGTCAGAAAGGTGAGAAAGATGTGTGAATCTCTCAAAGAGGCATTGGACAACCATGACTATAGCTTCAGACTCTCGACAAGAGATTATAGCGGAGCAAACGCAGTCCTGATTTCTGCTATCAATGAGATGATGGAACGTATCTCGGTAGAGAGACAGAATATGGAGGTGCGTTCCTGGGAAAAACTGACACGCATCCTGACTCATGAGATTATGAATTCAATAACGCCCATAACGGCGCTCAGCAGCACGTTCATGCAGAGGAAGGATGTGAGAGAGTCGGATATATATAAAGGTATAAAGGCTATACATGACACTTCGGCGGGTTTACTCGATTTTGTCGACGGATACAGGAAATTCACTGCACTCCAGAAGCCCCACCCCGACTACTTCTCCATACGTGACATGTTGATGGACGTGCAGGAGCTGGGGCTGGTGCCGGACGATGTGGTTCTATACACTAAATTTGACTGTGACAACGAGATGATATACGCGGACAGGAACCTCATACGTCAGGTTGTCATAAATATTGTCAAGAACGCTGTCGAGAGTTTCTCGAGGATATCCGATCATCCCGTGGCTAAGCGAAGAGAAAAACTTATTCAGATATTCGCATATCAGTATGTGGGGACGGCGATGAGGATATCAATATCAAATAATGGAGCCATGATACCTGAGGACGTGGCGTCTGATATCTTCGTTCCTTTCTTCACCACAAAGAATAACGGGTCGGGCATAGGACTGTCATTATGCAGACAGATTATGCTTCTGTCTGGCGGCTCCATCACATTGTTGCCGCCTGGTACTAATGGATGGCCGACAACCTTTCTGCTCGAGTTTGTAAATGAGAAAAAATAACTTATTCATATCAGCGTGATTCGCAATGATTATATGATACATTTAAGAAATATACACAAGACCTATGACAACGGCACGCCTTTACATGTGCTTAAAGGTATAGACTTGGAAATCCGTGAGGGTGAGTATGTCGCAATCATGGGAGCGTCTGGCTCGGGAAAGTCCACCTTGTTAAATATACTCGGCATACTGGATAATTACGATGAGGGTGAGTATGTCTTGGCTGATACTCTTATACGTAACCTCAGTGAGACGAAGGCGGCGGACTATCGCAACAGGATGATCGGATTCATCTTCCAGTCGTTTAACCTCATCTCCTACAAGAATGCGATGGAGAATGTGGCGCTGCCGTTGTTCTACCAGGGCGTCGGCAGAAGTAAACGCAACGCAATGGCATTGGAATATCTGGACATGGTGGGACTGAGAGAGTGGGCCGACCATTATCCTAATGAGTTGTCAGGAGGACAGAAGCAGAGGGTGGCTATTGCAAGGGCGTTGATCACTAAGCCTAAGATTATACTTGCTGATGAGCCGACGGGTGCGCTCGACAGCAAGACTACAATCGAGGTTCTCGACCTCTTGCAAGAACTCCACAGAAACGGAATGACAATCATCGTCGTCACTCACGAGCTGGACGTGGCAAGAAGAGCCGACCGCATCATAAATATCATTGACGGCCAGGTGGTTAGTGACAAGACGGAATATCAGGAACACGGTAAGACAAAGTAAATCGATATGTTGATGCTTGATACTTTTCTGGAGGTTTATAAATCACTGATGCGTAATAAGATGCGCTCGTTGGCCACAGGCTTCGCCGTCTCGAGTGGCTTGTTTCTCGTCATCGTGTTACAGGGAGCGTCTAACGGTCTTATCCATTCTTTCGAGTACAACTTGGGCAATCTTCCTTATGATGCGGTAAACATTTATGGAGGACAAACGACGATACCTTTCGAGGGAATAAAGGATGGAAGATATATAAGACTGGATGAGCGTGATGTGAATATGACACGGCGAAATTTCAGTCATATCATCAATGATGTCTTGCCTGTGGTCAGACGTGACGGCGCTAAAGTGTCCTTCAGAGGCAAGTATTGTGACTCTTCTATAAAAGGTGTATATCCGCAGTACTCGAAGGCTCAGGCGGTGAGGATGATTAAGGGACGTTTCATTAATAACGTGGATGTGAGCCAGAGCAGAAAGGTGGTGGTGATAGACGAGAAGACTGTGGAGACTTTGTTCGGTAAGTCGATAATGCCGGTTGGACAAGTAATCAATGCCGGCGGATTCAGCTACAGGGTCATTGGCGTGTATAAGGCTGATAGCAGGTACAGAGACTCTGAGATGTACGCACCTTATTCCACTGTCAGCACGATATATGACAAAGGAAAGTTTGTCGACCAAATCACAATGCGTCTGCGTGACATGAAGTCCGAGGAGGAGATGGACTCCTTCATTGTCGACTATGTCAGAGCCAGCAGTAAGATTCACTCGTTTAGCCCTGATGATGTGAATGCCTTGTGGATATGGAATCAGGCACAGGACAATATGAAGATGAAGAAGGTGACGGGAATACTTAACACGTCCTTTTGGATCCTTGGTTTGCTGACTATGATAAGTGGTGTGTTAGGCGTGAGTAATATCATGCTGATATCTGTGAAGGAGAGAACACGTGAGTTTGGCATACGTCGAGCGATTGGAGCGAGACCTTGGAGTATTATAAGAATGGTAATGCTTGAGAGTGTAGTCGTCACAGCATTCTTTGGCTACCTCGGAATGTTCTTTGGAATCGTGTTCTGTGAGTGGATGGATGTGGTGTATGGCAACAGGACAATGGATATGGGATTCGCGTCCACAAAATATTTCGTCAATCCTACTGTGGACTTGTCCACATGTGTGACAGCTACTGTTATTATCATCATTGCGGGTGCCTTGGCCGGATTCTTTCCTGCCAGAAAATCAGTGGGAATAAAACCTGTTGATGCCTTGAGAGCGTAATATAGACTACTATGTTGAATTTTTTTGATCTTGATCTGTGGGAAGAGATATATGACTCTCTGTACAGAAACAAATCGCGTACCTTGCTTACAGCCTTCGGCATATTCTGGGGCGTGTTCATGCTCGTACTTCTTATGGGAGGCGGCAAGGGACTTGAGAGAATGCTCGTGAGTGAGCTTGCCGGTTTCGCCACGAACTCCGGATTCCTGTTCGCAGGCACCACGTCGGAGCCTTACAATGGATTCAGTAAGGACAGGAACTGGAGTATCACCATGGACGATGTGGACAGACTGCGCGCCAGTGTCCCCGAACTGGAGATTGTTACGCCAAACATATATTGTTGGGGAAAGACTGCGAAATGTAATAACCGCAGTTGTGACGTCACGATCGTCGGGATATTTGAGGATTATATGAAGGTGGATGACCCGAAGATCACGAATGGCAGAGAGCTGAACATCATCGACATCGAGCAGAATCGTAAGGTGTGTGTTGTCGGTAGTCGCATTGTTGAGGAACTGTTTCCTGATGAGGCTGACCCTTGTGGAAAGTTCATAGATGTTGATAGCGTTAATTACCGCATTGTCGGGGTAAGCGGCAAGAGTGCCAATGGCATCAGTATAGGTGGCAATGCCACGAAGACCGTTTATCTGCCGTATACGACGACCCGGATCTTGTACAACAGGGGTGGAGATGTGGATGTCCTTTGTCTGACCGCACGTGGAAATACTAAGATGTCGGAAGTGCAGCGCAAGGCTGAGATTGTCCTGAAGCGCGCGCATTTCATCAGCCCTAATGACACTCAGGCTGTATTCAAACTGAACACGGAGGAGATATTCAATATGATTGACAGTCTTTTCTCCGGAGTGAGTGTTCTGGTGTGGATGATAGGGTTGGGTACTCTCTTTGCCGGAGCGGTGGGCGTCAGCAACATTATGGTGGTGACAGTGAAGGAACGCACGACGGAGATAGGAATACGGCGGGCGATAGGAGCGAGGACTTACGACATATTGGTAATGATAATGTTTGAAAGTGTCGTGCTTACGCTCATGGCGGGTATGAGTGGCATGCTTCTGGCAGTCCTCATTCTGCAGGCCGTGGAGACAGCAGTGAGTGGTCCTGGCACTGTGACGTCATTTCAGGTTAGTTTCCAATTAGCGGTCGGAGCATCGTTGCTGGTGGCATTGTTAGGCGGTGTGGCTGGACTGGCTCCGGCTATGAGAGCAATGAGCATCAAGCCTGTTGATGCTATGCGTGATGAGTAATTATTAATAAATCATAATATGGGAAAAGTATTTAAATGGATGTGCTTCGTGCTGCTGGCGGTGATTTTTATCGGAACGTTCATGTTTCTCTATCAGAAGTCTAAACCTGTTGTCGTGGAGTATGAGATTTACGAGGCCTCTTTAGCTGACATCGAGAAATCCACTATTGTCACGGGAAAGATAGAGCCTCGTGACGAGGTTAGCATTAAGCCTCAGATATCGGGCATCATTGCCGAGTTGTACAAACAAGCCGGTGACAAGGTTAAGAAAGACGAGGTGATAGCGAAAGTCAAGGTGATTCCAGACATGAGCTCGCTCAGCTCTGCCGAGAATCGTGTCACGTTGTCAGAGATTTCCTTCAAGCAGGCACAGAAAGACTATGAGCGAATGGAGAGGCTGTATAAGGAGAAGGTGGTGAGCGCTGAGGATTTTGAGAAAGCGGAGGTGACCTACAAAAACTCCAAGGCTGAGGTGAGCAACGCTAAGGATGCGTTGAATATCGTCAGGGACGGCGTCTCTTTGTCAAACGCTCGCATGAGTACCACATTGATACGTTCCACTATTGACGGGCTGATATTAGATATACCAGTTAAGGTTGGTAACTCTGTCATATACAGCAACTCCTTCAGTGAGGGAACGACGGTGGCCACAGTGGCCGACATGTCCAAGCTGATATTTAAGGGAAACATAGACGAGACCGAGGTGGGCCGCATCAAGGAGAATATGCCTGTCGAGATTTCCGTGGGAGCCATACAGGGATTGACAATGAAAGGAAAGCTGGAGTATGTCTCTCCAAAAGGAGTGGAGTCGAACGGAGCCAACCAGTTTGAGATAAAGTCGAGCATCATGCTGCCCGACAGCGTCACGTTACGCTCCGGCTATGGAGCCAACGCTATTATCGTGCTGGATAAGGTTAAGAATGTACTGTGTGTGCCCGAGGCGTCATTGGAGTTCTCTGGTGACTCTACGTATGTCTATATCCTGACGGACTCTGTGCCTCAACAGAAATTCCAGAAACGATATGTCAAGACGGGCTTGAGTGATGGAGTGAGAATACAGGTTCTCTCCAGACTGCGTAAAGGTGATAAGGTGCGTGGTATTCAGCTAAACAAAGAAGAATGATTATGAGAAAAATGTGTGTCATGTCAGTCGCTGTCTTCATGTCTTATATCTGTGATGCCGGCGCACAACGTACATGGAGTCTGAGGCAGTGTGTGGATCATGCCGTGGAGCATAACCTCACGGTCAAGCAATATGAGAACATGGTGAGGCAGAGACAAATCAGTCTGAGCACGTCGGAGAACAGCCGACTGCCCAATCTGACCGCCTCCGCCAATGAGAGTATGAGTTTCGGACGTGGTCTGACGTCCAATAACACATACGCTAACCGTAACACTCAAAGCACTAATTTTGACCTAAGCACAAATGTGCCGTTGTTCACTTCAGGCAGGATAACCAATGAGATAAAACTGGGCAGGCTTGACCTTGAGGCCTCTATGGCAGACCTCGACAAGGTCAAGGATAATATTGAGCTGCAGGTGATCAGGGCATATCTCGACGCGATATACCAGAAGGACATGGTCAAGGTGGCTGAGGAGCAGGTGCGTTTGTCCACATTACAGGTGAAGCGTGTTCAGATGCTTTATGACAATGATATGAGGTCAGGGGCGGATTTGGCTCAGATCAAGTCGGCGAAAGCTTCGGACGAGTCCTCACTCACGCAGCAACGCAACGCATATATGTTGGCGCTGCTCGAGCTTAGTCAGTTGCTTGAGCTGCCCACGCCAGACGGCATGGACCTTGTCACTCCGTCGACAGACGTCAGCGAGCTGTCCGACATACCGTTGCCGGAGGTGGTGTACTCTGAGGCCGTCGGAATGAAGCCGCAGGTCATGGCTGAGCAGATGAGGCTGAAAAGTGCTGAGAAAGGTGTCAAGGTGGCGCGTTCCTCCTACTTCCCGTCTTTATATTTCTCAGCGGGAATGGGTAGCAGCTACTACAAGACCTCAGGTTATGATACTCCATCATTCGGGTCGCAGATGAAAGACAACTTCAACAGATATATGGCGTTGTCATTTTCTGTGCCTATCTTCAACCGCTTTGCCACGCGAAATGCCGTGCGGACAGCTAAGGTGCAGGTCAATAACCAGGAGATACAGCTGGAGGAGACACGTAAGGCGTTGTATAAAGAGATACAACAGGCTTATTATAACGCCTTGGCTTCAAAAAGACAATGTGAGAGTGCGGAGATGTCACTCGCAAGTGCTAATGAGTCATTTGAGCTTACGAGAAATAGATACGAGAACGGTAAGGCTAATGCCACAGATTTCCAAGAGGCGAAGATGTCACTGATGAAAGCGGAGACAACACTGTTGCAGTCGAAATACACATTCCTCTTCAGACGTGAGATTATCAACTTCTACAGAAGGACAAGATAAGAGCGTGCGAGACTACAGTCTGAACGTTATCACAGACTGGTCTCGTGTGTTGCGGATGGCTGGTATCTCCCAGTCGACAGTCCCCAACTCATAAATGTCAACACCTGTTTCTGAATATTCTGAATCGGTCTCTATACCTATGGTGTAGAGATCGTATTCTGTTATGCGCTTACCCGGAAATAATGTCTGCAGCTTGTCTAAGGCGGCCCGATGACACAGCTCCACGTCAAAGTCTTCCTCGTCGAGGAAGAAACGCCTGAATATGAAAACATTTTCGCTCTGACTCATGTCTGAAATGTGTGAACGTTTCTTTTTTTGTTTCTCCTGTGATAATGTTACTTACACACGCGAAGTTAGTCATTAATACGAAAAGAGCAGTGTCATATGCTCTGTTTGTGTGAAAAAACATAATCGTGTTGATGATAAATGAAAGAAAAAACGCTAACTTTGTTGTGAACCTGTGAACTGATAATATTATGGAAAAGTTACACATAACTGACATCGATAAGTCTGCTAATGAAGTATTTGACGTTATGTCTCAACGTGTCACGCCGGATGAGTTGAGACAGATAAAGTCTGCTTTTGAGTTTGCCAAGGCTGCGCATGCTGAACAGAAACGCAACACGGGACATCCGTACATTATTCACCCCATCGCCGTCGCACGTATCGCTGCGGTGGAGCTGAAGCTCGACGCTCACTGTGTCATGGCGGCTTTTCTTCATGACGTGGTGGAGGATACTTCGTGTACGCTGGATGACATAAGGACGAACTTCGGCGATGATGTGGCTTTTCTTGTTGATACTGTGACGAAGAAACACAAGAGTGCGTATAAGAACTCGAAACAGGTGGACAACTACGAGCAGCTGTTGGAGTCTGTGCATTATGACATGAGAGCCTTGATGGTGAAGATCGCTGACAGACTGCATAATATGCGTACGCTGCAGAGTATGCGTCCGGATAAGCAAATGAAGATAGCGGGTGAGACCGACTATTTATACGCTCCTCTTGCTAACAGACTCGGACTGTACGATGTCAAGACTGACCTCGAGAACCTGAGCTTCAAGTTCAGGTGCCCTTATGAGTATTTCAACATACTGAAACAGCAGAAGTACGACATGGAGCACGACCGGGTCAGGCTGGATGTGTTCACATCTCGTATCAAGAATCTGTTGGAGGAGAACGGTATTTGCGGAGTCGCCGAGGTCTATTACAGACGTCCGTATAGCATATGGAGGAAAATGAGAGATAAGGAATGTGACTATAAGCACGTGCCTAATAAGTATTATGTGCGAGTGACGTTCTCAAAGTGCGACCGCGACCTGAAGGAGAAAGAGGTGTGCGTGAAGATTTACTCCATCCTCACGGATGTGTATAAGGAGAAGCCGGGATTCTTCAATAATTATATTGATCAGGCTAAGGAGAACTCATACCAGTGTCTGAATGTGATGCTCCTGTCCGAGATGGGCATTTGGGAGGATGTGCAGATATGTTCCGAGAAGATGGTGGAGAGCTCCAAGCTAGGATGCATGACAGGACTGAACGACGGAAATATCGACGAGTGGATAAAGAGGTTCCAGGGCGTGCTCAAGGATATAGCGGACAGTAAGGGAAAAATGAACCTGATGGAGAACGTGGCGACCACACTGTATTATGACGACGTTATGGTCTTTACTCCTGATGGACGCTCTCTCATTCTTCCTAAAGGGTCCACGGCGATAGACTTCGCTTTTGAGCTGGGTGATAATGTCGGTCTTCATGCTAAATATGCTAGGATAAACGGAAAGCTGTGTCCTGTCAGAACTATACTTCACAGAGGCGACTGCGTGGAGATAGGAACAGTGGAGGAAGTGGTGGCTAAGGCGGGCTGGATTGAGCAGACGTGTACCTACAATGCGAAACGGGCGCTGAGGAATATCAAGAACGATGATGAGGATAACATATACCGGTGTCCGCATTGCAATCCGCTGCCGGGAGGGGAGACCATCGGATTCCGTAATCCGGACAACACGATCACGATACATAGGAGAAGCTGTTCGGACGTCATCGTCGAGGCGTCGAAGTACGGCGACTCTATCGTGGAGTATAATTTCAGGGAGAGAGCCAACAGGACCTATCCTGTCTCAATCACGATAACGGCGGTGGACCGATACCATCTGCTCATGGATATAATAATATGTATCACTCATACTCTCAATCTGTCCATCGACTCGTTGAACACTATCATTGACGATGAGATAGTGACTTGTCAAGTGACGTTCCTCACGCACTCTGTCAACGAGGTGGTGAGATGTATGTCAGAGCTTTATGACATAGACGGAGTGGATGAGGTGAAACAGAATGGTATTCATACCTGACGGGAACATAAGGTATGTCTGACTGTGTCTTGTGACCGGCACGACACCGCTGATGGCGACCTTTGTGTCGCTTGTGCCGTCCGCCAGTGATTGTTTAGCGATTTACACCTATATATATAGTGAGTCGCTAAATGTGCCGCAATATAGGCGTGAAATCAGACAAAAATATTATGGGAAATAATGGACAATTTATGGGATGACGAAATTTCCTATGCCTGTTTTTTTGCTAAATATTGGTTAACTTGTTGATAATCTTAAAACAAGGCTTTTGAAAATCTTAGGTCTCTTTTTTGAAATTCTTAGGTTAGGTTGTGGTCTATACACAGGTCTGCAGTTTTCAAAATCCTTACCTGAGAGTTTCAACGTCCTAACCTGAGATTTTCAGAGGCAGAATAAGACATGGAAAATAACTGGAAGTCATTTTTCCTTTGTCACGTGTCAACGGAAAAACTGGAGTTTTGAACAATAAAATTTAGTGGGGCGGATAGGAAATTTGGTGAGGTGTCATGTGCCGCGCGTCGGGTCTTCTTGCTATGTACTGCGGGTGGTAACGAGTAGATTATTAAGGATGTATGAGTGATTCAGATTGAGGAGACACTCAGTGTGAAGTTGTGAGATTATGACTGAGACGTTTTTTTGTGCGATTCAGTCAGAACGCACAGTTAAATTACTTGTTATGCGGTGGAAAACAAATTGTTCAGCGTGCTTTAACGCTTCGACATGCACTACGTCATGTTAAATCCTATATTGCATGTGTGCGGTTACACTTGTTTCGTATGTACCATATATTGGTGAATTATTCTTATTCATTCAAAAAAAAAATCTAATAAATGTTAGTTTTAAAAAGAATTTATTTACTTTGCGTTTGAGATTATAATTAGGGAACAGGAAAACTGACATATATTTTTTCTTAATCAAAAGGTATTGTTTCGGGAAGTGTAATAATTAAATCAAAATATATGGAAAATAAAATTCAAGAACTTACGGAGAAACTCCTGAATGATGGAGTGGAAAAAGGCAATGCTGAGGCTGCGAGAATTGTGAGCGAGGCTGAGGCTAAGGCTGCAAGTCTGTTGTCTGACGCTGAGGCTAAGGCTAAGGAGATTCTTGCAAATGCTCAGAAGGAGGTGCAGGCACTGCAGGATAACACCAAGTCGGAGATACGTATGTACGCGTCACAGGCTGTCAGTGCACTGAAGAGCGAGATAGCAAATGTGGTGGGTGACAAGGTGGTGAAAGAGGCTGCCAAGAACGTCGTCGACGATAAGGCTTTCATGAATGAGTTTATTCTTAAGCTGGCGGAGAAGTGGAGCGACGGGGAGAACATGGTCATCTCGTCCGCCGACGCAGAGAGCCTCAAGGCACTGTTCGCGTCAAAGGCCAAGTCTTTGCTCGACAACGGCGTTCGCATAGAGAAGGTCAACGGTAATGACGCTTCGTTCATCATACAGCCGGAGAACGGCGCATATAAGGTGAAATTCGGAGAGGAAGAGTTTGAGAATTATTTTAAGAAATTCCTTCGTCCACAGTTGGTGGATATGATTTTCTGATATATGGGTAACTACTATTGTTTAATGTCGGGTCTGCCAGACCTTTCGTTAGATGATACGAAATGTCCCGTCACCGTCGATGAAGTGACTGCTCTGTTCAATGAGGAACAGGACGTGTCGTCTAAGGATAGGAGAATACTTTCAATGTTTCTGGCGGAACGTGACTGCCGTAATCTGCTATGCTTGCTGAAAGGTAAGGGCGATGATATCACTCTGTTAGGCAATCTGTCCGTTGAGGAACTGGAGAGCCTGGTGGTGTGTGCCCGTGAGGGGGTGACGGATGACGAGCTGTCGTTCCCGGAATATATGTTGGGCTTCGTGCGTGAATACGACGAGCGTTCCGAGGAAAAGGGTTTCTTCCCGGATGACTGTCTCATGATCAGGTACTGGGAGTCTCTCAAGACATCCGACAGCCGTTTCATGTCTGACTGGGCGGAGTTCAACATCAACATGTCTAACATTCTCACTGCAATGATCGCCAGGTCACAGGAATGGAATGTAGGTGACTACATCATCGGGGAGAATGACGTGAACGATATGATCAAGACCAGCAAAGCCAGGGATTATGACCTCGGCAGAGAATATGACTACGTGCCTGCCATCATGCGCGTGATGGAGTGTGACGACCCCGTAGAGAAGGAAAAGCGTATCGATGCGCTCAGATGGGGGTGGCTCGATGACGCCGTGTTCTTCAACACGTTCTCCATGGACGCTGTCATCGCTTATCTGTGTAAGGTGCAGATGATGGAGAGATGGCGACTGCTTGACCCTATAACAGGAAAGGTTCGTTTCGAGGAGATAATAAATAGTCTTAGAAGTGAGGTCCAGGTGCCGGAGGAGTTTACGCTTAAGTCTCCTTTCGCCAGAAAAGACTGATTTCTGGATGTCGTATTAATTATTGATAATAAAAACATAGCATAAATGACAAAAGGTACTGTTTCAGGAGTAATTGCCAACATGGTGACAATCCATGTGGATGGACCTGTTTCTCAGGGTGAGATCTGTTACATCATGACTGGTGGAGACCGTCTGATGTCGGAGGTCATTAAGGTCGTCGGCAGCGATGTTTATGTTCAGGTGTTTGAGTCAACACGTGGACTGAAAGTGGGCTCCCCGGCTGAGTTTACCGGACACATGCTGGAAATACAGCTCGGTCCAGGTATGTTGTCCAAGAATTATGACGGATTGCAGAATGACTTGGACAAGATGGAGGGAGTGTTCCTCAAGAGAGGACAATATACCGAGCCGCTTGATAACGACAGGGAGTGGGACTTTACTCCTATCGTCAAGGTGGGTGACACGGTGCAGGCGTCCGACTGGCTCGCTGAGGTCATTGAGAACTCTCAAAAACTGAAGGTTATGGTGCCGTTCCAGATGGAGGGTAAGGCTAAGGTGAAGTCTATTGCGGCCGTAGGCAAGTATAAATGCCGTGACATCGTGGCTGTCCTCGAGACGGAAAGCGGCGAGGAGATTAAGGTCGACATGGTGCAGCATTGGCCTGTGAAGTTCGCCATGACTAACTATAAGGAGAAACCGAGACCGTTCAAACTGTTGGAGACTGGTGTGAGAACCATCGACACGTTCAACCCGATCGTCGAGGGTGGTACGGGATTCATCCCTGGACCTTTCGGTACGGGAAAGACGGTGCTCCAGCACGCCATCTCAAAACAGGCGGAGGCTGACATCGTAATCATCGCTGCCTGCGGTGAGCGCGCTAATGAGGTGGTTGAGATTTTCACAGAGTTCCCTGAGCTCGTCGACCCTCACACTGGACGTAAGCTTATGGAACGTACGATTATCATCGCCAACACGTCTAACATGCCGGTAGCTGCTCGTGAGGCGTCTGTCTATACGGCGATGACTATGGCGGAGTACTACCGCTCAATGGGATTGAGAGTGCTGCTTATGGCGGACTCCACGTCAAGATGGGCACAGGCCTTGCGTGAGATGTCTAACCGTATGGAGGAGCTTCCTGGTCCTGACGCCTTCCCAATGGACCTTGGCGCTCTCATCAGTAACTTCTACGGACGCGCAGGATATGTGTATCTTAACAACGGAGAGGTCGGCAGTATCACTTTCATCGGTACGGTGTCTCCTGCCGGAGGTAACCTGAAGGAGCCTGTCACTGAGAACACCAAGAAGGTGGCGCGTTGCTTCTACGGCCTCGAGCAGGACAGAGCGGACAAGAAACGTTATCCTGCCGTGAACCCGATCGACTCTTACTCTAAGTATCTCGAATATCCTGAGTTCGCTGATTATATCGCGAAGAGAATCAACGACCAGTGGATACCTAAGGTGCTGAAGCTTAAGACTCGTATGCAGAGAGGTAAGGAAATCGCTGAGCAGATCAACATTCTCGGCGATGACGGTGTGCCTGTCGACTATCACGTGGTGTTCTGGAAGTCTGAGATCATCGACTTCGTGATACTGCAGCAGGACGCCTTCGACGATGTCGACGCAGTGACAAGTCTTGAGAGACAAGAGGATATTCTTAACCTGGTCACAGAGATATGTGATAAGGAGTATTCTTTCAGTGACTTCCTCGAGGTGGTCGATTTCTTCAAGAAACTGATTAACGTATGTAAGCAGATGAACTATTCTGTCTACAAGTCAGAGCAGTATAACGGCTTTGTCGGTCAGATCAGACAAATGCTTTCTTGAGGAACTTTTTAGAAGAAATGTCGTTAATTGAAAAATGTTGAGATATGGCAATTGCATTTCAGAAAATATATACAAAGATTTCACAGATCACTAAGGCTACCTGTTCTTTGAAAGCAACGGGCGTCGGATATGATGAGCTCGCCACTATCAATGGCAGACTGGCTCAGGTCGTAAAGATAGCCGGAGAGGATGTGACGCTGCAGGTGTTCGAGGGTACTGGTGGTATCCCTACCGACGCAGAGGTGACATTCCTCGGAAAGGCTCCGTCACTGAAGGTCAGCGACCAGCTGGCAGGACGTTTTTTTAACGCTTATGGCAACCCTATCGACGGAGGACCAGAGATAGAGGGTAAGGAAGTGGAGATTGGCGGACCGTCTGTCAACCCTGTCAGACGCCGACAGCCTTCTGAGCTTATCGCTACGGGTATCGCAGGTATCGACCTGAACAATACGCTCGTGTCAGGACAGAAGATCCCGTTCTTCGCTGACCCTGACCAGCCTTTCAACGAGGTGATGGCTATGGTGGCGCTCAGAGCTAAGGCTGACAAGATTATCCTTGGCGGTATGGGTATGACGAATGATGACTATTATTTCTTCAGGAACACGTTCTCTAACGCCGGCGCACTCGACCGAATCATAGCGTTCATGAATACTACTGAGGACCCGGCAGTGGAGCGTCTGCTCGTTCCGGATATGGCTTTGACAGCTGCCGAGTACTTCGCCGTGGAGAAACATGAGAAGGTGCTCGTGCTCCTTACAGACATGACATCGTACGCCGAGTCACTGTCTATCGTCAGCAACCGTATGGACCAGATTCCTTCAAAGGACTCAATGCCTGGCTCTTTGTACTCTGACCTCGCTAAGATATACGAGAAGGCTGTACAGTTCCCGGATGAGGCGGGAGGCGGATCAATAACGATTATCGCAGTCACTACGCTCAATGGCGGTGACATCACGCATGCAGTGCCGGATAACACTGGTTACATCACTGAGGGACAGCTGTTCCTGCGTAGGGACTCTGATATCGGTAAGGTCATCGTCGATCCGTTCCGCTCTCTCTCTCGTCTGAAACAGCTCGTGTCAGGTAAGAAGACGCGTAAGGATCACTCTCAGGTTATGAACGCTGCCATCCGTCTGTATTCTGACGCTGCCAACGCCAAGACGAAACTCGAGAATGGTTTCGACCTGACAGACTATGACAACAGATGTCTTGAGTTCGCTAAGGACTACGCGAATAAGCTGCTGGCTATTGACGTGAACCTCGACACTACGGAGATGCTCGATGTGACTTGGGAACTCTTCAGAAAGTATTTCAAGTTGGAGGAGGTGAACATCAAGAAGGAGTTCACCGACATATACTGGAAATGAGGACTTGGACACATGCCGTGATTCTCGCGGCGTGACACCGGCTTGCGCCGGTGGCGTCAATAATATGTAATAAAGAGTCTGTTTATGGCAATAAAATTTCAATATAATAAGACTTCGCTTCAGTTGCTGGAGAAGAACCTGAAGATGAGACAGCGTACCTTGCCGATTATTAAAAGCAAGGAGACAGCGCTGCGTCTTGAGGTTAAGAAATGCAAGGAGGATGCTGAGATGCTGGAGAGGAGACTGCAAAGCCAGATAGGAGGCTATGAGTCAATGTTCGCTCTTTGGGGTGAGTTTGACGTTAGTCTCGTGTCACTCGACGACGTGGAGCTGGACGTGAAGAAGATTGCGGGCGTACGTGTGCCCGTGCTTCAGAACATCAAGCTCTCTGTAAAGCCGTTCGGCATATTCAGTTCTCCTAAGTGGTATTTCGATGGTATCGCTCTACTGCAAGGACTGGCGAAGACTGCCGTTGAACGTGAGTTCGTTCTTGCGAAGCTGTCTCTCCTCGATCACGCCAGGAAAAAGACTACTCAGAAGGTTAATCTTTTTGAGAAGGTGCAGATCCCGGGATACCAGGAGGCGGTGAGAAAGATAAAACGGTTTATGGAGGATGAGGAGAATCTTTCTAAGTCCTCTCAGAAGATTCTGAAGTCTCTGCAGGAAAGCAGAGCGAGAAAGGAGGAGGAGAGTCTATGATCCAGAAAATGAAAAAACTGACATTCCTGGTGTACCATAAGGAATACGACGGGTTCTTACAGTCTCTCCAACGTCTTGGCGTCGTTCATATTCAAGAGAGTGAGGACAAGACTGTGGCTGAGAGATACTCAGATTCTCTTACTGAGAAGAAGGAGGAGCTTGTGCATGTGAACCAGGTTGTTCAGCACTTGCAGTCTTTTTCTAATGGTGTTACGGTACAAGGTAACGGCAATGCCGGCGTTGCGATGCAGTATATCATTCAGGCTGACGGACTGATTGACTCGCTCAAGGGTAACGAGCAGGAAAAGGCTACGTATCAGAGTGCGTATGAAATTCTCAAACCATGGGGCAGTTTCAAACGCTCTGACTTGTCCAAACTGAAGAGCGTGGGTGTCAATACGGCTTTCTACAAGGCTGACAGCTCGTTCATCAAAGAGCATCCGGAATATGAGGAGTGTGTGGTGAGCAGAGACAAGGATGGTGTGTATTTCGTGGTCTTTTCCAGAGTGGGGGAGACGCAGGATGTAAAGGCTACTCCTGTGGAACTGCCGGGCTTCTCATTAGAGCAGTGTAGCGAGAACCTGTCTAAGATAGAAAAGCAGACTGCGTCGTTGCTTTGTCAGCAAAAAGACTTGGCGGAGTCTCATCTGGCAGATATAATAGCTTATCGTACGAGCCTGATAAATGATATATCCACGTTGGAGGCTCGTGTTAACACCACGCTTGTTGCGGACTGTAAGGTTATGGTGCTCGAGGGATGGTATCCTGTGTCAAGGGAGAAGGAGATTGAGTCATATCTCTCTTCCATCAAGACATACTATGAGGTGCGTGAGCCACTGCCTACCGACAACGTGCCAACGTTACTAAAGAACGGACCGGTGTCAAGACTGTTTGAACGGCTCACGGTGATGTATGGTTTCCCTGATTACAATGAGTGGGACCCGACACCTATCGTCGCTCCGTTCTTCACCCTCTTCTTCGCTATATGTATGGGTGACGCCGGCTACGGAATCATTATCGCTCTCTATGGCTTGTTCGAGTTGTCCGGAAAGACAAAGAACGTGCCTATTTTGGGAGAGATGCTGTCTGGTTGCGGAGGAATGATATTGACTCTCGGCATCGCCACGACGGTGATAGGATTCTTCCTCGGAACATTCTTCGGAATCAATATCGTGGAGGCTGGTTGGATATCTGCTGACAACTCCGTCGGAGCTGTCCTTGCGTGGTTACAGGGTAAGGTGCCGGGCACCAGTTACTCGATACAAATGGCTGCGGCAATTGCTATAGGAGTGTTCCATATATGTCTTGCTATGCTCATCAAAGCGTTGTTGTATACCAAGAAAGAGGGTCTGAAGAAACATCTGTCAACATGGGGATGGGTGTTGCTAATCATAGGAAGTGTGGTGACTGGCGTGTTAGCACTGACGGGTGCGATGTCAGAGAGCGTCATGACGCTCACACTGATTTGTATCGGTGCTGTAAGTGCGGTCGGCATATTTATTCTTAATAATGTGGACCGTGTGGCAAAGAATCCGATAACAGGATTGCTTATCAATCCTCTGGCAGGACTTTACGATACATACAACATGGTGTCAGGACTTCTTGGAGATGTGCTGTCATACATACGTCTGTATGCACTCTGTCTGGCTGGTGGTATGCTAGGTGGAGCTTTCAACATGATTGGAGACATGGTCGGCGGTGACGGTGGAGCCATGCTGATACCAGCTATAGTCATCTATGTGATAGGACATATCTTCAATCTTCTCATGTCTGCCATCTCTGCCTTCGTGCATCCTCTTCGTCTCAACTTCGTTGAGTATTTCAAGAACGCAGGTTTTGATGGTAAGGGAACGGGCTATTGCCCTTATAGAATTCAGAAATAAATAATTAATATTAAAAAACAATAAATTATGGATTTGATTTTAGGTTACCTCGGTCTGGGACTTATGTTAGGTCTCGCCGGTATTGGTAGTTGTTATGGAACTACTATCGCAGGAACAGCAGCTGAAGGCGCTTTGAAAAAAGACCCTTCTAAGTCTTCTGGTTACATGGTTTTGTCTGCCTTGCCTGCTACACAGGGTTTGTACGGTTTCGTGGCTTTCCTTATGACAAAGGCTAAGCTCGATGATCCTTCCAACGGACCTCTTATGTTAGGTATTGGACTTGGTGTCGGTCTCGTTTGTCTCTTCTCTGCCATCCGTCAGGGTAAGGTCTGCGCTGCGGGTATTCAGGGACTGTCACAGGGTCATGATGTTCAGACAAACACAATGATTTATGCGGCTCTTCCAGAGTTCTACGCTATCTTGGCTCTCGTAGCAGCTCTCATGGTTTGATGTGTTTCTACAACAATCATAATCATATACAGGTGCATCGGAATTCCGGTGCACCTTTTTTCATAGGTATGCTCGCACAAGCATTGTCTAACGGGCGCAAGTCCCGAGTAAGTCCATTGCGAGTAACCATCCCAAATGAGAGGGTGTGTCAAAATAGGCACATCCTCTTTTCTGTATTCGCAATGGTGGCATAGAGTTCTATGCTGCCATTTTTGTGTTTTTTGCATGGAATGTCCGGCCTAATCCCCATATTAGCTTATATGATACGAAAAATCCCGCAATGGTGCGCATTTTCTCC
>FLNY01000148.1_pt1 | contig 66154 bp, 61 predicted proteins | sample 1140381 | NCBI WGS metagenome assembly FLNY01 (sample SAMEA3878172, study PRJEB12797) | bioreactor metagenome | biome: Moose rumen | place: Sweden | collected 2011-10
AATATCATCAGATAAAGTATAAGCCGCTTTTAATGTCGCATTTGTTGTTAAGGTAACTTCAATTTGAGCTGAACCTGTACCGGTGGTTAAGTTAATCGCACGAATGATGATTGATTTTGTGCCGGTTAAAGATGCAACAGTGATTTTATCTGAATCTGGAGTACCAGACAGACTGACATCCAAATCCCAGTTGATTGTGCCGTTGTTGGTAACGGTGCCCAAGGCATCGGTTTGGATAGCACCGTTATTAGCATTTATGTTGAATATAGAACCGGAATTTGCACTTGTACCAATGTTTATATAACCTGTTGAACCTGTTATTTGACCGTTTACGTTTGTTGTAACGTTATTAGCAAGGTTAATCGTGCCGTTATTGTTCAGAACTCCAATATTATGTGCAACTTGAGTACCGTTCAGGTTGAATATAGAACCTGAGTTTGCTAAAGTGCCGATGTTTAATTGAGCTTGTGAAAGCGAATCATAACCATCGTTGATAGTAACAGTTGCACCATCGGCAATATTTATAATACCTGCATTGTAAATACTATTAGGGGTTATTGTTCCATTATTATCCACATAGTTGCCTGTGAATGTGTTGCCGGCAAGTGTAATCTGAGCACCTGCGCGGTATTGCGGAGTACCTGATGATTCGTAACCGTTAAATATCGCACCACCACCGTATGCTTTACCTGATGTCGAAGTCGTTTTTGCATAGTTACCCACAAAATCGCCTACTATACTGCCGATATTCGCTATTGATGACGTATATGCGGCATGGTTAGATATCGCACCGCCATAAGCTTTGGAGGAGGAGGTGGAGGAGTTACCCACAAAATCACCTGTGATACTGCTTATTGTGCCACCGTTACTTATCGCACCGCCCTGATAGGAGGAGGAGTTACCCACAAAATCACCTGTGATACTGCTTATTATGCCACCGTTACTTATCGCACCGCCAGAAGCACTGGAGCCGGAGGCATAGTTACCCACAAAATCACCTGTGATACTGCTTATTGTTGCATTCGAACTGCCGCTATATATCGCACCGCCAGCAGCACTGGAGGAGCCGGAGGCATAGTTGCCTATAAAATCACCCGTGATACTACTTATTGTTTTGTTGTTCCATATCGCACCGCCATAAGCACTGCTGGAGGAGGAGGCATAGTTACCCACAAAATCCCCCACTATTGAACCGATGGCGGATTCGTTGTTATATATCGCACCGCCATAAGTATAGGAGGATGCGCCGGAGGCATAGTTCCCCACAAAATCCCCTGTGATACTGCTTATTGTGCCATAGCTGTTATATATCGCACCGCCATAAGCATAGAAGCCGGGGCCGGAGGCATAGTTCCCCACAAAATCCCCTGTGATACTGCTTATTGTGCCGTAGTTATATATCACACCGCCATAAACATAGGAGGAGGAGGAGTAGGAGATGACTCTGTTGCCGATAAAATCAGCTATGATTGAATACCCATTTGTTGTTGGATTAGAGATTACTCCGCCTGCAGTGGTCGAAGTAGTGTTGATATTTTTATAAACCTTACCGGAAATGTTACCTGACAAGTCACCTACACGGCTTATAGCTACAGTGCTTGGGTCGTAGTAGTAATAAACCGTTCTGTTTTCGTTGTTCGGAAGTTTTACGGTCAAACTGCCCTGAGCACCCGTACCTGAATCAGACAGATATGTATAAGCTTTTGCACGTTTGCTTTCACCCGGGAAGTTCAATTTATAATAACTTGTTGTTGTGCCGTCAGTAACAGACCAGTTGTAGTCACTTGATGTGCCTTCAGTCAATGTATAGATACTTGTCGGCAATTTTGTTGTATCTATTGTGTAATAAGTTGAACCGGCTTTGAATAAGTAATTAGAATCTGTACCGGTCTTATACGCTACAGCCATACTGCCTGCCAGATAGCTCAGCATATTCGCTTTTTCTGCAGTGGTTTCTGCAGGAGTGAAATAGTATCTTCTACCGTTGAATCCGATTTCCTGCGTGCCTGCCGGAGCCTTTGCCGTGCCTGAGAGCCCGGTCAAAGTGTATTTACCCAATGTCGGTAACACATCAGCTGCATTTAATTTCATATCATCCAGTGTCGGAGTTAATGTTGTTGCCGCGTTGGCGACTCCTGCGCTTACTGCACCCACTGCTCCTAAAGCAAATAGTCCGCAGTTAATCAAAAAGCATTTTTTCAAAACCGAGCGATATTGTCTGGTCAATAAGCCGATTGCCGAACGCGTATATGTCATAATAAAGTCTCCTTAATATAAATAATCTCAGCACAAACAAAGTTGGCGCAAGCAAAAGTTAATATAACTGATGTTATAACTGATGTTGGCACAACTAAAAATTTTACACGGATTCATTCTACCCCCCCCCACGCGAATGTCAAGTGTTTTTTTACATAAAAAATCCCGAAGTCAAAGCTTCGGGATTTTTCATAAATATCAAAAATGATTATTTGTTTCCGGCATTAACATCTTTAACCGAAACAGACAAATCATCGGCAATACGAGCCGAACGGCCACGCAATGCACGCAAAAAGTATAACTTAGCGCGGCGAACTTTACCTACGCGAGATACTTCAATTTTTGCCACATTCGGGGAATAAAGCGGAAATACACGCTCAACACCTTCACCGAATGAAATTTTTCTAACAGTGAACGAAGAGTTCAAACCGTCATTTTTACGAGCAATGCAAACACCTTCATAAACCTGAATACGCTCTCTGTCGCCTTCTTTAACTTTGGTATGAACGCGCAAGGTATCGCCGGCTTTAAATGTTGGAATATTCTTTCCTTCCATCAGCTTTGCAATCTGCTCTTTTTCAATATTTTCAATAATGTTCATTTTTTTAACCTTTTCATTAATTTTGTTGACTTCTATACAACGGAATTTATTAAAAATCAAGAACTTTTTTCTTTTAATAAATCCGGACGTCTTTCTTTAGTTATTTTCAACGCTTGTTCGCTTTGCCATTTTGATATATTTTCATGATGACCGCTAAGCAAAATCTCAGGCACTGTGCGCCCTTTCCACTCAATCGGGCGAGTATATTGCGGATATTCCAGAAGCGAATTTTCAAAACTCTCGTTCTGAATTGAATCGGAATTTCCCAAAACACCGTCTAAAAGCCGCACAACTGCATCAAGCATAATCATTGCCGCCTGCTCACCGCCGGTCAAAACATAATCGCCGATAGAAATTTCTTCCACATCATATTCTTCGATTATGCGCTCATCTATACCCTCAAAACGTCCGCAGATAATACTTAAATTTTCTTCTCTGCTGAGTTCATGCGCCATTTTTTGCGTAAACGGTCTGCCTTTCGGCGACATATAAATGATTTTACCTTTTTTATGATTATGCTCAATCGCCTCACCTAAAACATCAGGTCGCATAATCATTCCGGCACCGCCTCCGCAAGGAGTGTCATCAACCGAGCCGTGCTTATCAAAAGCATAATCGCGGATATTAACCGTTTTTAAGCTCCAAAGTCCTTTTTCCAGCGCTTTTCCCGTCAATGAATATCCCAAAAAACCGGGAAAAACTTCAGGAAAAATTGTGAAAACCGTAACATTTAAAGCCATTTTAAGCATTTTCCTCTTCGTCATCGGCGGCAAACACCATCGTGGCAGATGAAACAATAATATATCCTTCTTCAAGATTGATTGTCGGCACATATTCTATGGTAAAAGGCAACATTTCCGTTTCTTTCTGATTATGGAGCTTAATTTCCATAATCGTTCCGGCGCCGAAATCATTAAAGCACTCAACTTTGCCGATTTCGTGGTCTTTATCTTTCAAGCAAACTTTCAGCCCGATTAAATCAGAAAAATAAAATTCTTCTTCATCTAATTCAGGCAAAGCATCATGGTTAACATAAAATTCGGTTCCGACGAGTTCTTCTGCCTCGTTACGATTATTAACCCCTTGAATTTTTACCCTGTATGAACCCTTTACAGATCCGACAACTTTAATTTTAAACTTGCGCGTTGCCTCTTTGTTTTCCAACTCACCGAAACTGGCAATATCGGCACCGTTTTCAGTATAACTAAGCACCTTAACTTCACCTTTAATTCCGTGAGCGGCAACAATTTTTCCGACACATACGCGTTTATTAATCATCAAAGTTCCAATCTTTTACAAGCACTGAATAACTAAAAAATAAATCCGAAAATTATTCGGCAGAAGAATTTTCTGCTTCGGCTGCTGCGGCTGCTTCAGCGGCTGCGGCTGCTTTTGCTTCTTTTTCTTTTAATCTCTCTTGAGCCTTAGCTTTAGGAGCAGATTTTTTCGGCTGTTCATGAGCCTTCGGAGCTGCACATAAACCTAAATTTGCAAAAATTTTCTGCAATCTTTCAGTCGGTTGAGCACCTTTAGAAAGCCATGCGGAAACTTTTTCCTTGTCCACAACCAAACGAGCATCGCTGTCTTGCGGCAATAACGGGTTGTAAGAACCTAATTTTTCAATGAATCTACCATCGCGCGGAGCTCTTTGATCTGCCGCAACAATGTGGTAATACGGGCGTTTCTTAGATCCGCCTCTTGATAATCTGATACGAACTGCCATTTTATTTTTCCTTTCAAAAATCAGTTCTGACTTCCGCCTTTATTAAAACGGAAATCGGTTGCCAAATCCGCCGCCCATTTTGGAAAGCGGATTATTTTTAAACATTTTAGCCATTCCGGCAAGTCCGCCGAAAGAGCCCATTTTTTTCATCATGGTTGACATCTGCTCATATGATTTAAGCAAAACGTTAACATCATGAACCGTAACTCCGGAGCCGAGTGCTATTCTTCTCTTGCGAGAAGCTTTAATAATGTCGGGATGCTTTCTCTCTTCTTTGGTCATAGAAAGAATGATTGCTTCCTGTTTTTTCATCAGACTGTCGCCTACTCCGGAATCTTCAATCTGTGATTTAAATTTCGCCAGTCCCGGAATCATACCAACTATGTTTCCGATACTGCCGAGCTTTTTAATTTGTTGCATTTGGCTTAACATATCGTCCATATTAAACGAGCCTTTAAGCATTTTACCGGCCATTTTTTCGGCTTCGGCTTTATCAATTGTTTCCATGGTTTTTTCCACCAAAGAAACAACATCGCCCTGCCCTAAAATTCTGCCGGCGATACGGTCGGCATGAAACTCCTCGATTTCATCGATTTTTTCACCCGTACCTAAAAACTTTATCGGCGCATTTGCCACCATTTTCATAGAAAGAGCGGCACCGGCACGCGATGAGCCGTCAATGCGCGTTAATACTAAACCGGTAATTCCAAGCTTTTCATTAAATTCTTTAGCAACGTTGCAAGCCTCTTGTCCGATTAAAGCATCTGCAACCAACAGCGTTTCCAAAGGATTTGCCAGTTTTTTAATCTCCGCCGCTTCATTCATCAATTCTTCATCAATCTGCAAACGACCGGCGGTATCCAAGATCAGCACATCATACACGCCTTTTTTAGCCTCTGATAACGCACGTTTGGTAATTTCCAGCGGTTTTTCTTTTTCAATAATCGGCAAAACATCAACATTTATTTGTTTTCCGAGTTGAGCCAATTGCTCGCGCGCCGCCGGACGATATATATCCAAGGAGGCAAGTAAAATGCGCTTGTTTTTCTTGAGTTTATTGGCAATTTTAGCAGCTGTAGTGGTTTTTCCCGAACCTTGCAAACCAACCATCATAAAACAAACAGGAGCCGGTGCATTAAAATTCAGGGCATTATTTTCATCACCCAAAAGCTTAACCAACTCATCATGAACGATTTTAACCACCATCTGCCCCGGCTGAATTGACTTAACCACCTTTTCACCGAGAGCCTGTTCTTTAACTTGTGTAATAAAACTTTTAACCACCGACAAAGATACATCGGCTTCCAATAAGGCTATACGGATTTCACGCATTGCCGAATCAATATCTTGCTCGGTTAAAACACCGCGCGAGGTTATTTTTGCAAAAGCCTGACTCAATTTATCGGTTAAGCTTTCAAACATAAAAAGTTTTATCCTTTCCAACAAACAGCTCTAACAAAACCGGCGCCAGTGTGCGAATCCTCGCTGACTGACGTACTCCGCAGAGCCTTATTTTTTAATACTAAAAGTGAAAAAATCACCAACTTGCCGTTACTACTATAATATAAATAGCAATATGTCAAGCCTTATTTTGCAAAATTTTTACTTACAATCTTAATGCTTCAACAATTCACTTTTTTCAAAAAAGTATTTTTCTCCGCAAAAACCACAAGTTGCCGTAATTTTGCCGTTTTCAACCATTTCATTTATATCATCTTCACTCATGGCGCTTAAGGTATTAAGCAACTTTTCCCTGTTGCATCGGCAACCGAAAAAATATTCACTTTCTTTTATAACGCGAACTTCATGCTCATGAAAAAGCCGATATAAAATATCTTCTTGAGACAAGGAATCGGAAAAAATTTCTTCCTCTTTAAGGCTATCAAGCAAGATTTTATTTTCATTCCAAAGTTCATTGATTTTATCTTCATCTGCGGCATTATTTCCGCCTTTTGTAGGCATTTTCTGTAACAACACGGCTGCTGTTTCCCAACCGTTTGACGTTTGTTTCTTAAATAGCCTTAAATATGTATCAATTTGCTCGGAGTTTTTAAAATAGCGCATAGCACAATCAGCCAGAGTTTTACCTTGCAAATCAACAACGCCTTGATATAAATCCGTATCTTTTCCCTGATCAACGGTAAATATAAGTACACCTTTACCGAGCCATAACGGGGCTTCTTCAAGTTCACCTTCGGTTTTGCGTAAAATTTGCGCTTTATTCATGGCATCTTGGTCATATTTTGCGCAGGAACGCATTTTGCCTGAAGAAGTAACATCCGTAACCAATACGGATATTGGTCCGTCTCCCTGAATTTGAAGGGTAAATAAGCCGTCATACTTTAGAAGTGAGGCAAACAATGCGCCCAGAGCAGATGTTTCCGCCACTGCCGCACTGACATTTATCGGATATTTATTGCGCGAAAAAATATCTGCCAAAGTATGATTTAAGCGTAAGATTCGCCCGCGAAAAGCATTGTTATCCAAATTAAAATAAATACATTTATCAAGCATTTTGTTCATAATTTAAAAACCTATTTTTCTTAAACTTATGGCGATAACTTAGTTTTATTTTAAGGAATTTTCAAGTGTTTAATGAAATAAATTGCAAAACAGAGGATGAAAAAAAGCCTTATCAAAAGAAAAAACAAAAAAAAATTACTCCCGAGCGCCTAAAAAATATTGCGCTTTATTATCTGAAACGTTTTGAATCTTCTGTTGAAAATTTAAGGCAGGTCTTACAAAAAAGAATAAACGCTTATGTTAAAGAAAATCCGGATTTTGATAAAAAACAGGCTTCTGAATGGATTGAAAATATTTTATCTGAATTTATCCGACTTAATTACCTTAATGACAGACGTTTTGCCGAAATAAAAATTCGCTCATATTTAAATGCCGGAAAGCCCGAACGCTATATTATGCCGAAATTAAAACAAAAAGGTATATCCGAAAACATTATCAATGAGATTCTAAACGAACAGGAATATGATGTTTTTCAAATGGCCTTAAAACTGGCAAAAAAGAAAAAAATCGGACCTTATCGCGAGCCGGAAAAACGCCGTGATTTTTATCAAAAAGACATGGGAATATTGGTGCGTGCCGGTTTTGATTATGATACCGTTTCAGATATTATGCATTATCAGGTAGAAGATGAACAGTAGGTATGCTGTTTATTAGGTTATGTTTTCGCTTGAAAAAATCAGATTACTGAGATAATGATATAAAAGTTATTATTTTTATGAGGTTTAAGCTATGAAAGGTATATTGCTTGCAGGCGGCAGCGGAAGCCGTTTATATCCGCTGACAAAAACCATCTCGAAACAACTTCTTGCGGTATATGATAAGCCGATGATTTATTATCCGCTTTCAACCTTAATGTTGTTCGGTATCAGTGAGATTTTAATTATTTCCACTCCTCAGGATACTCCGAATATTGAAAAACTGTTCGGTGATGGTAAGATGCTCGGTCTTAATATTAAATATGCCGTACAGGCAGAGCCGAAAGGAATTGCTCAGGCATTCACAATCGGGGCTGATTTTATCGGTAATGATGATGTGTGCTTGATTTTAGGCGATAATATTTTTTATATGGGACATCAATTTGATTCCTTTAAGAAAGACGTAGCAAAAAATAAAGGCAAATGCGCTACAATTTTTGCGCATCACGTTTCTGATCCGGAGCGTTTCGGAGTGGTTGAATTTGATAAAGATAATCATGTGATTTCCATAGAAGAAAAACCACAAAAACCAAAGTCAAATTATGCTTCTGTCGGGTTATATTTTTATCCTTCCGATGTGGTTGAAAAAGCAAAAAGTTTAACTCCATCGGCTCGCGGAGAGCTGGAAATCACGGACTTAAATAATTTGTATTTACGTGAAAAGCGCCTTGATGTTGTGGTTATGCGGCGCGGAAATGCCTGGCTTGATGCCGGAACTCCTGATAGTTTGATGGATGCCGGTCAGTTCGTGCAGATTATTGAACAGCGTCAGGGCTTAAAAATTGCCTGTATTGAAGAAATTGCTTATCGACGCGGTTTTATGAGCGATGAACAAATGTTGGAGCATATTGCTAATCTTCCAAACGGAAATTATAAAAAATATTTACAAAAAGTGTATGAGGAAAAACATGAGTTTTAATTTTATCAAAACTGAAATTGAAGGCGTTTATATTATTGAGCCGAAAATTTTTGAAGATGCACGCGGTTATTTTTTTGAAAGCTACAATGAGGCAGAATTTATTAAAAACGGCATAACAAATCGTTTTATTCAAGATAATCAATCAAAGTCAAGCTATGGAGTTATACGCGGTTTGCATTGCCAGCTTGGCGAACATTCTCAGGCAAAATTAGTGCGTGTGTTACAAGGCAAAGTTTTAGATGTAGCAGTTGACATCAGAAAAGACTCCCCAACATTCGGCAAACATGTTGCGGTTGAATTATCAGTAGAAAATCAGCGCCAACTGTTTATTCCGCGTCATTTTCTACATGGCTTTTCCGTTTTAAGCGAAACAGCGGTGTTTGCTTATAAAGTTGATAATTTATATTGTAAAGAAGCGGAATTCGGCATTCGTTATGATGACGAACAAATCGGTATTGATTGGCGTGTTCCGGCAGATAAGATTTTAACTTCAGAAAAAGACAGAATCGCGAAAGGATTAAAAGATGTTCCTGATAACGGGTAGTAACGGACAACTGGGTACAGAGCTTTCAAAATTGTTGCCTGAAGCTATTTTAACCGATGTTGCTGACTTGGATATAACCGATGAAGCGGCAGTAAAGAATTTTGTAAAAGAAAATAATGTTGATACGATTATTAACTGTGCGGCTTATACGGCGGTTGATAAAGCCGAAGATGATGAAGAATTGGCAACCAAAATAAATATTAGCGGTCCGCGCAATTTAGCCTTAAGCGGGGCAAAAATTGTGCATATTTCAACCGATTATGTTTTTGACGGACAAGGACATAAACCATATCAGCCGGAAGATGAAGCACATCCGGTTTCGGTTTACGGAAAAACAAAACTTGCCGGCGAACAAGAAGTGCTTAAATATGCCAATGAGGCGGTAATTATTCGCACGGCATGGCTCTATTCGCCATATGGCAACAATTTTGTGAAAACAATGCGCCGTTTGGGTGCGGAAAAAGAAAGCCTGAATGTGGTGGCAGATCAAATCGGTACTCCGACTTATGCCGCCGATTTAGCCAAAGCCATAGTGCAGATTTTACCGCAAATATCACCGCAGAATAAAGGTGTTTATCACTTCACGAACGAAGGTGTTTGCTCGTGGTATGATTTTGCCCGTAAAATTATGGAATTATCCGGATTAAAATGCAAGGTTAATCCGATACCGTCTTCCGCTTATCCGACCAAAGCCACCAGACCTTTTTACAGCGTTTTGGATAAAAGCAAAATCAAAAATACTTTCAATATTGAAATTCCGCATTGGGAAGAAAGCTTGAAAGTTTGTTTAACTCAAAAAATGTTATAAATCACAGTTTTTACCGCAGGCGAATTTTTCAATTTGTACGTTTGTATGACTTATATCAAATTTAGCTTTTAAGAGTTCTGATATATCGGCAGCAATATTCATATCATCACTTTCGATATGACACTCTAAGGCAACGTTGTGTTCACTGATGCTCCACAAATGTATGTGATGCACGTTTCGTATTTGTTTCATCTTAAGCAATTCTGTTTTAATACTTTCAATATCAATACCATCGGGTGCCGCGTTCATCAAAATGTTTACAATTTTCGGAAAAGATACCACTGATTGAAAAATCATATAAAAGGCTATCAGCAAGGCAATAATGCCATCAATACGATATATATCAAAATAAATAATACATAAGCCTGAAACAATAACTCCGATTGAGCCGAAAGCATCTGCCAAATTATGTATAAACACCATTTTAATGTTTGTATTATGATGTGCATCATGATGTGAGATTTTTGCCGTTGCCGCATCAATAATCAAAGCTAAAACCGAAATCCAAATAATCAGTGTTCCGTCAATTTGTTCCGGCTTAATTAAACGTGTCACACCTTCTATGAATAAATAACAACCTGATATGAACAACAATATTAAGTTTACAAATCCGCCGATTATCTCTGCCCGCTTAAATCCGTATGTGTATTTTGCCGAAGCTTTTTTATTACCGATTTTGAAAGCAATCACCGCAATTAAAATTGATAAGGCATCTGAAGTGTTGTGAAGCGCATCTCCTATTAAAGCAACACTGCCGGAAACAATGCCTCCGACAAATTCGGCAACCGATAAAATCATATTGATGATAAAAGAAAACACTAATAATTTCATGGATTTTGGTGTTACTTCATGATGATGAGAATGATGATTATTTCCCGACATAAATACCCTCGCCTGTCAATTTATAAAAAAATGCACACTCTTTGCAAGAAGCTTTACTACAGATAGCCTTAAATATAAACTCCATAAGTCAAATTATTAACATTTTTTGTTGGGGAAAACGATAATTTTCTTGTATCTATTTTAATTTTGTGTATTAGATTGCTATAAAACCGAAAAAATCGGAGTGTTTTATTTAATTTTAATTAAGGATATAAAAATGGTATCATTAGCAGAAAAAATGGCGGCCAATTTAGATGTGTCCGCTTTTAGTAAGGCTGAGGACTTAAAAAAGAGGTTGTGGTTTACAATTTTAGCTTTAATTGTATTTCGTTTGGGAACATATATTCCGCTTCCGGGTATTAATCCGCAAGTTTTGGCTGATATGTTTAATCGCAATCAAAACGGAATTTTGGGTATGTTTAATATGTTTTCCGGTGGTGCGCTTGAACGTATGACCATTTTTGCTCTTAATATTATGCCCTATATTTCCGCATCCATCATTTTGCAGCTCGGACAATCGGTTATTCCGTCATTAATGGCATTAAAAAAAGAAGGTGAAGCCGGACATCGCAAAATTGTGCATTATACCAAGATATTAACCGTATTCATTACGATTATTCAGGGTTATGGAATCGCCGTCGGTTTGGAAAGTGTTTCAGGTGCAAACGGTGCATCGGCAGTTATGATAGACAGCTTTGTGTTCCGCTTTTCAACAATTGTTTCACTTGTCGGCGGCACAATGTTTATTGTTTGGCTCGGTGATCAGATTACGGAACGCGGTGTTGGTAACGGCTCATCCTTGATTATTACGGTCGGTATTGTTGCTAACATTCCTAACGCTTTGGCAAAAACTTTTGAATTAGGACGCGCCGGACAAATGTCTGTTTATACCATTGCCATGCTTTTAGCTATGGCTCTCGGCTTGATTTATTTAATTGTGTTTGTTGAACGTGCGCAAAGAAAAATCATTATTCAATATCCGAAGCGTCAAATGGGTATGCGTATGATGTCGGTTGAAAATTCGCACTTGCCGCTTAAAATCAATCCAACCGGTGTTATTCCGCCGATTTTTGCCAGCTCACTGCTGTTATTGCCGATTACAATAGCCAATATTTCAGCAGAAAAAGGACCATCTTGGGTTCAGACATTGAGCCAGCTTTTAAGCCACGGACAACCGCTTTATTTAACTCTTTATGCTTTGCTCATTTTGTTCTTCACATTTTTCTATACTTCTGTTGTGTTTAATCCGACAGAAACTGCCGATAATTTGAAGAAACACGGTGGCTTTATTGCCGGTATCAGACCGGGTAAAAACACTGCTGAGTATTTAGACTATGTTATCACTCGTTTGACGATGGTTGCTTCTGTTTATTTGGTTTGCTTATGTATTTTGCCGGAGGTTTTAATCAGTAAACTCGGTGTTCCTTTCGTTTTGGGCGGAACAACACTTCTTATCGTGGTGCAGGTAACAATGGATTTTATAAGCCAAATTCAATCTCATTTATTTGCTTATCAATATGAAGGTTTATTGAAAAAAGCAGCTTTAGTAAAGAAAAAACGCTAAGGTAAGATTATGACTGAAAAAAGAAAGGGCTTGTTTGTTGTTTTGACCGGAGCTCCGGGCTGCGGTAAGGGCACACAAGCCCGAATTTTAAAAGAAAGAACCGGAATTTGTCATCTTTCAACCGGAGAAATGTTGCGTGAATATGCCACAAAAGATACTCCTTTGGGGCATGAGTTGAAGGCAAGACTTGAGCGTGGTGAGTTTGCTACTGATGAAATGATTATAGAAATGGTGAAAAACCGCATTGATGAAGATGACTGTAAGAACGGGTTTATCCTAGACGGTTTTCCGCGCACCATGCCGCAGGCTGAAGTTTTGGAAGATATATTAGAGGAAAAAGGTATCAAACTTAATTGTGTGCTTGAAATTCAAGTTCCTGATGAAATAATTATGGAACGTATTTTAGGACGCTATTCCTGTATGAAATGTGGTGCCGGTTATCACGATAAATTTCAAAAACCGAAAGTTTACGGTGTGTGTGATGTTTGCGGCGGTGATGAATTTTCGCGCCGAAAAGACGATAATCGAACAACCGTACAAAACCGCTTAGTAAACTATCGCTTGCTTACTTATCCGACAATCGCTTTTTTTGAGAAAAAAGGCTTACTTAAAACTGTTGACGGCACCGGTACGATTGAAGCCGTCAGCAAAAAAATCGAAGAAATTCTCGGACAATAACCACTATTCTATTTAATAACGACCTGCCACAAATTTTTCTTCAAGTCAAATTTTTTTGCAGATATTTTATCATATATTCGCGATAAGTTGCTCCAAATTTTGCTCCGGTTTGTTTTTTTAAGTTTTGCTGATATTCTTCCGGCAAATCATCTAAGCGTATATCTTCCATAATTTCATACACCTTTATTATCTGAGTGCAAATATGATTAAATTCTACATCACTGCAAAATTCGTTTAATTTTTGCTCACCATAATAATCAGCATGAAAGCACTTCAAAAACATTTCCAAACGCTGACGATTATGAAAATTGCAGCTTATTTCTCTGACAAAATCATATTTTTTAGATATTTTCATACTTTCAAATTTGCAAATCCGCATGTGTTCACGGCAAAAAAGCAGTGCAAAATCACGGTATTCATTCGGAACCTTTAACCTATCACAAATTTGATTTATAAGCGGAATTCCTCGTTTATCATGATTGTAATGATGAGGCAATATTTCAGCCGGTGTAGAACCTTTTCCGTTATCATGATTAAGAACTGCCCATTTAATAATACAATCTTCATTTTGCACTTTATTTAATGCACACATAACATGCTTAAACGTATTTTCCGAATCGTGATATTTTTTTATTTCAGGCGATTTAATGAGAGTTTCAATTTCAGAAAACCAGTCATGCAAGCCTCCGATTTGTGCAAGTCCTTCAAAGAATTTAGCTGAATTTGCCTTTGCTTGCAGAGCTTTCTGAGTTTCTTTCCAAACTCTTTCAGGTGATAAATATTTAAGCATGCCCTCAGCAACCATTTTTCTTAAAATTTCTTTTGTTTTCGGCTCAATTTCAAAATCTAAAACAGCGGCAAAACGATATGCCCGTAAAATTCTTAAAGGGTCCAGCTTAAAGTTTTGTTCATCAATAATCCGAATTATTTTATTTTTAATATCTTCTTGCCCGTTAAAATAATCAATTATTTCTCCGGTTTCTTCATCTTGAGCGATGGCATTACAAGTAAAATCTCGTCTCAAACAATCTTCATATAAAGTAATATCAGCAGAAAAATCAAAAGAAAATTCATTATGCTTATTGCCGATTTTTTGTTCTTTGCGTGCAAGAGCATACTCATCATTGGTTTTTGGGTGCAAAAATACCGGAAAATCTTTTCCCACCTGTTTATAACCTAAAGACAACATTTCATCAACAGTCGAACCAACCACCACAAAATCTTTATCTTGAGGTTTTCTTTTTAATAAAATATCTCTTACATATCCGCCGATTACATATTTTTTCATCGTTATTTTTCAATAAATATCAGCCATTTTATAAAATTACTGTAACGCGGCGGCAATTAATGTCAACAAAAAAGAAAAACTCTTTACTTTTGTTAATAAAAATGTTATTTATAAAGCGTTACAGGCGTAGCTCATCAGGATAGAGCGACTTCCTCCTAAGAAGTAGGCAGGCGGTTCGAGTCCGCCCGCTTGTACCATTTTTATTTATTAAATCCCTTAAAACCTTGTGCGACAACATATGTTTCAACCGAATCTTGACGGCTGGCATCAGGCTTATAGTGCGAAACTTTAGCAAAATTCTTTTTCATATCATTCAATAGTTCGCCCTCCGTTCCGCCTTGAAAAACCTTGGCAATAAAAATTCCGCCTTCTTTAAGGATTTCTTTGGCAAATTCATAAGCAAGTTCAACTAAATGAATTGTTCGTAAATGGTCGGTTTGCTGATGTCCGGTAGTATTGGCAGCCATATCACTCATCACCACATCGGCAGGTCCGTTTAAAAGTGATTTAATTTTTTCAGGTGCGCTGTCTTGAGTAAAATCCTGTTGCAATAAAATTGCACCTTTTATTTCTTCGGTCGGCAACAAATCAAGCCCGACGATTTGCCCCTCACCTTTATTTTTTTGCGCGGCAATCTGTGTCCAGCCTCCGGGCGCGCAACCTAAATCAACAATAGTTTTCCCTTTACCTAAAAAATGATATTTTTCATCCAACTGAATTAGTTTAAACGCAGCGCGGCTTCGATATCCCAAACGTTTTGATTCCGCAACATACGGATCATTTAACTGCCTTTGAAGCCAGCGATTTGAAGATGGCTTATTGTATTTTGCGGTCTTTACTTTAACGGTTAATGTTTTGCGACCACGCACAATTTTTGCTGATTTAGTTAATTTTACCATTATCTGAACTTTCTTTCATTAAATCACTTATAATTGCATCTTGCGCGCCCTTAAGTGATGAAACAAGTTGTTTAATTTTCAATTCTTTATAAATTGTCTGAAAAATCACACCGGCGGCAATAATTATATCAGCTCTTGTTTCCCCGATATGCGGATTTTTAATCCGTTCTTGCAAATTTGAATTATAAATCTTTTCTATTTGTTTATCATATTCACTTACATGGGCAGACAAACCGTCAGCAAAATCTCTGTCATACACTTTGTTATTATGAATCATATTCATCAGACGTAATGCAGTACTTGAAGTGGCAATGGCACAACAGTCTGAGACATATTTGAAATAATCAGAATTACGCACAAAATTCTCAATATATTTTTTGACTTCAGCTTTCAAAAAAACAGCTTTTTCTTCGTTATACTCACACAAATCAAAATTTTCGGAAGCATTGCGCGCTCCCCATGGAATTGAAACCGTATATATCATTTCAGGCTCTTTAGAATTTATTGCTAATGTTATTTCGGTTGAACCGCCGCCTAAATCATACACCAATACCGTTTCCGCTTCTTTTGGAGCATTTAATGCAGCGCCGCGCAAGTTCAACATAGCTTCTTCTTGCGGAGAAACAACTTCGAGCCTGATACCGCTGTTTTTTTCAACCTGTTGCACAAATTCAGCACCGTTTTTTGCCATACGACATGAGGCTGTAGCAATTGCACGATATTTGCCAACCTTATAATTTTTCATCAATTCGGCATAGCGATTAAGACAGCTTAATCCGCGCTCAACGGCTTTTTGTGTAAAGCACATATTTTCCGTCATTTTTTCACCGAGTTTGGTTGCAACCGACTCTCGATAAATAACATTTCCATATTGATCAGTAATGCGCAAGCGACAAGAATTGGTTCCTAAATCAATCGCTGCCAGATTTATATTGCTCATTTTTTATAAACCTCTTTTTAAAGCGATGACGCTTGCCGTACGGATGAAAATAATTGTTTTTTTGATGATGCATCATATCCAATAGCATTCCTTCTCTGATGCCGCGATCTGCAATCGTGATTTCTAAAATTGGCCAGAAAGAACAAAGCGATTCCACAATTGCACACCCTGCGATAGTTAAATCAGCTTTTGTTTTGCCGATGCATGAGTGTTTGCAACGTCCTTCATGTCCCATATTTTTGATGCGTTTTATAACTTTTTCCATATCTTCACCTGAAACGGAAATTCCGTCAACAGCGGCACGATTATATCTTGTCAAACCCAAGTGAACAGCTCCTAAAACCGTTACTGTTCCTGAAGTTCCGATAACTTGAATTTCTTGATTTTTGATGGCTTCGCTGATATGATATTTATCTTCAAATTCCTGCAAAATTTTATGAGTTCGCTCAACTATGGTATCATAAGCAAGTTTAGTCATTTCGCGTGCCGGAAACGCCTCTGAAATCGTAACAACTCCATAGGGAAGAGAAACAAAACCCTCAATAAAAGTTTTTCCGCTTTCGGTTATGCGCGCAAGAGAAATCTCGGTTGAACCGCCACCGATATCAAAAACAAGCGCACGCTTAATTGAACGATTTAAAAGCGGCATACACCCGACAACCGCAAGCCTTGCTTCTTCTTTTGAAGAAATTACTTCCATATTTAATTTTGTTTCACGCTTAACAGCCTGTTCAAACTCATTGCAATTAAGGGCACGACGACAAGCTGCCGTTGCCACAAAACGCGAGCGAACCATCGGTTGATATTCTTCCATTATGGCGCGACATACTTTTAAGGCAGAAATTGTGCGCCTTATTGCCGATTTTGATAGCATATTTCCGTTTATAATCCCCTCACCCAAACGCGTAACTTTAGAAAAAGTTTCAATCAACTTGAATGATGAAGGTGTTGGTTGAGCCACAACCAATCGGCAAGAGTTTGTTCCTAAATCTATGGCTGCAAAATAACCATCCTTGGAATCGGTTTTTGGCTGTTGCTCAACCGATTTCGATTTTTGATTATTATATCTTTTTTTGCCCCACAATTTATTTATGCTCCGTATAATTCATTGCGAATTTGTTGGCGCAATTCATCAATGCAAACAAGTTTGCTGTTTTCATCCTTAAAAAACCAATATTCCCAACCATTGCAGGCAGCGGCATTTTGCGCAGCCGCTCCGACCTGATGAATTGAACCTTCAGCGTTTTCGCTTTTTATTGATCCGTCTGCTCTGATGATTGCAAAATGTTTTTCGGAAGAATCCCAAAGTTTATCACCGGGAGATAGCATACCATGTTCAATAACCGCACCAAAAGGCACACGCGGTTGCTTTTTCTTTATTGTATATTCTAAAGCATCAGCATTTGCAGTTTCAATTTCATCAATACGTTTCTGCGCACCTTTAATATATTCTTTATCGCGTTCAATTCCGATAAAATTGCGCCCCATTTTTTTAGCCACGGCGCCGGTTGTTCCGGTTCCGAAAAACGGATCCAAAACCACATCACCAGCCTTAGTCGAAGCAAGTAAAACCCGATACAACAACGCTTCCGGTTTTTGTGTCGGATGCAACTTTTCTCCGCTTTCGTTTTTCAAACGCTCTTTACCAGTACAAATCGGAATTTCCCAAATGCTGCGCATTTGTGTATCATCATTCAATGCCTTCATCGCTTCATAATTAAAGGTGTATTTTGCTTTCGGATTTTTCACTGCCCAAATCATGGTTTCATGCGCATTGGTAAAGCGCGTTCCCTTAAAATTAGGCATCGGATTGGTTTTACTCCAAACCACATCGTTTAATATCCAAAAACCTAAATTTTGCAAGATATAACCCACGCGAAAAATATTATGATACGAGCCGATTACCCAAATCGTGCCATCATCTTTTAAAACGCGTCTGGCGGCAGTCAGCCACTGTTTTGTATATTCATCATAGGCATTAAGGCTTTCAAAGCTGTCCCACTCTTCATTAACGCCGTTAACAACCGAATTATCCGGACGCAACAACATATCACCGAGTTGCATATTATAAGGAGGATCGGCAAAAATCACATCAACCGAACCTTCATCCATTTCATTCATCATCTTAACGCAATCTGCATTGATAATTGTATTTAATATTTTCTTTGTTTCCATCATCATTAAATCCGTTAAATCAGTCTATTATTATCATCACAAAGTTATAATTTTCTTAACAATTCGCCTTTTATTACTTCTGTTTAGTTAAATAATTCTCGAAGTTGATCGATTTTTTTCTCAACCAAATTCAGTTCCTCTATGGTAAAATCGCCGATATTGCCTGCTCGTTGTTGCTGAATACCAAGCATATGCTCAGAAATATCGTATTTCTTTTCTTGTTTTGTTTCATCCCACCCGTAAGGCTTTGGCTTTTTTCTTTCTTCCTCTGCATGTTTATTAACACGTTTTTCCAATTGCGACACAAGCCCTAAAGATTCTTTACGGGTTTTAATAATTCCCATTGCCTCTTGCGCACGTCTTTGAATATAAAAAAATCTATCAATATCCCAGGCCTGATAAATAAACCAACGTTTAGCCATCCAACCTGCAGAATCCGGATATTCAGCTAATTTATCAATATCAACATTTTGAAAAATTATATCATGCTTAAATTTCGGATAAAGTTTAATAAACTCATTCAGCTCGTATTCAGTCAGCTCCTTAGTATAATTTTTTCTTTTATATTCCAAAATTTTTTCCGACTGATCCCACGACAAGTCCACAATTTTAAGATTAAAGGCAAACATAACAATCAAAACGCAAATAACTCGCCACAATATTTTTTCCAAATCATGATCACGCATCCATTCTCTCAGCATTGAAGTTTCTCCATACTATAATCAATTTCAAAACCAAAATTTTGCGATATATCATCCAGCTTTTTAGCATCATCTTTGGCAATTTGATGCACACCTGAGCAGATTAGCATTGTCTGAGCCTTAAAATTTATACCCATTTTCATATCGGTTGCCATATTATCACCGATAACCAAACAGCGCTCAGGCAAAACATTCAAGTTTTCGGTTAAATACTTTGCAATCCTTACATCAGGTTTTCCGAAAGTAATAATTTTTCCGCCCATTAAAGCATATTGTTCCGCCAAACTCCCGATACTGCTGACCACACCTTTTTCATTGAGCATAACCGTATTATTACCCACACAAATCATTGGCAACTTAAGCCCCAATGCTTGTTCAAGGATATGCATGTTTTTATCAAAATCAAAAGAATTAAGTGTTGTTTCCGCCAAAACAAAATCAGCCAAAACTATGCTATCGGTTTTTTGATATTTCAGTCCTTGCATTACACCGCCGTTATTTTGCACAAGCGGATAATAAAGGTTTCCAAAATCATTATTGTTTTTTAGCGAATAATGAGCTATTTCACCGGCAGTTATCATTCCATGAAAAATATGAACCGGAAAACGTTTTTGACGCAAAAAATCAAACAACTCTCGCACTCTTAATCCGAGATTGCTTGCCAAAACGATTTTTTTATCTTCCAAATAAAGATAATTAAGAGCTTCTACAGCCTCCGGAAAAATATTTTTTCCATCGGTAATAACTCCGTTTGTTCCGCATATCACACAATCAAAATCATCTTTTATGCGTGATATATATTTAATATTCTTCACCATTATACTCACTGCTTTTAGTCTAATATAGCAGTAAGTATAATCAAAATTAGTAAAGATTTTTATAACATTAAATTAACAAAAGGTTATCAAGCGCATTGCTGATTTCCGTGGTAAAATAGTAGTTATCATTAAGAAACAGTTGCGGATTTTCTATTTTTTCATACCCCATTGGTTGTCCGTTCTGGATTGGCACCATCACCATTGTAAGCGGTTGGTCAAGCATATAATCAATCTCAAAATTATATTCACCCGGCTCGGAATAGTCTATTTCAAACAAATTCACCTTATCCGGATATTTTGTTTCTATAATCTGATAAATTTCTGCCATAGCTTGCGGACAAGTTTCGCACGGAAAATTATTATAAAACAAAAAAACAAACGGTTTGTCGGCATTTTCGGGATTTTCCGTTCTGTATTGATTGATAAAATTATTTGCCGTTGAAAAATTATTATATTGTGAAAGTCCGGAATAAATCGGAATTTCTATCATCAATGCTAAAATTATACTAAACAGCCATCTTTTAGATTTTTTTGCCATCTCATGCCTCCTTTTGTAAAGACAGAAGGAGAGCTTTGTTATTTTTTTACCTCTTCACCTCTTTTTTTTGTTGATTGAATAACGACTTTTTTAATCAGCCGTTTGCTCCCCTTCTGGCAAAATAAGTAATCATTAATCACCATTTATCAATATAACCGGCAGTTAAAATAAGGGCGAACTATCGCACAGCTCGCCCTAATACTTCTGATTTATCATTATGTTATTTCGTTTGCTTGGTAACAATCACCATTGCTTCACGCAAAATGCGATCATTTATCATATAACCCGACTGCAATTCACTGATAATAGTGCCGGAAGGCTTATTTGCATCTTCAACCTCTTGAACAACCTGTTCAAAATTAGGATCAAAAACTTCTCCCATGCAATCAATTTTTTTAATTCCAAACTTTGCAAACACTTTTGTAAGCTCGGCTTGTGTCATTTCAACCCCTTTCATCATGGCTTTACATTCTTCACCGGCATTTTCGGTTGCCACGGAAAGTGCGCGCCCCAAATTATCTGCCACAATTAACAATTCTTTAGCAAAGGCAGAAATTGCATATTTTGAATTTTTTTCTATTTCCTGAGCGCAACGCTTTTTTGTATTTTCAACCTCAGCATAAGCACGCAAAAAAGAATCTTTTAATTTTTGGTTTTCTTCTCTCAGTGCCTTTAATTCGTCATTTTCTTCAACATTTTCGTTTTCCGGATTCTCAGACGATTCGTTTTCCTTTATTTCGATATCATCTTCTTTTGCGCTTAAATCAGCCTTCTTTTCTTCATGCTTAGACATTATAACCTCTTTAAATTCCTTTTTTAAGAACATACATAATTGAAACTTAGTGTCTAATCATTAACAAGTCAAGATATATTGTCTTTTTTCTATTGAAGGTTTTAAAATAAAATGCTATTCTTTAGTATATATAAACCTATTATGATGGAATGAAAATATGCCTGTATTAAATATTAGCAACATAAAAAACAAAAGTTTTGGATTTTTGCCGCCGAATTTTAATAAAAAAAGATTTAATATATCGTATGCGATTCCACGCGACAGAATCTTGAAACAAATTTATAATGCAGGTAAAACCCAATGCTTAAATCATGATTCATGGCCATCAATCGGTATAATAAATGCGTGGATGATTAGTGCAGAAACCGCCACTTTTATGAAGTGTGGCGGGCTTGGTATGGTTGGCTCCGAATTGCCTGAAAATTTTAATGCGGTGTTTGGAAAAGATAAACACGAAATCACAATCATCACCCCGCTTTATGTCGGATTTACCGGTAAAAAGAAAGCAACATTTGATAAAGGACTATATGTCGGTGCAGAGGGAAATTCCCTTAATTTGAAAAAACTTTTCTCTTTTAATGTTCCGTTTATGGGAAAAAATAATCGCCTAATCAACAATAAGGTTACGCTTTTTGAAGGAAAACTTAATGGTGTAAGATATTTATTTTTAGAAAATGAGCGCTTTTTTGCCATTAATCCGGCACCGGAGAATCCTTCTGCCCAAGACGGGTGTTATATATTTAATGCCAATCATATTGATGAAGTAGAACGTTTTGCCTTTTTATCAAAAACCGTATATCAGCTGCTTGAATATGTTGAATTAAATAAACCGAAACAAATTCAAATGCCTAATATTTTGGTTGCCAATGATTGGCATAGCGGTGCACTCTCTGGATTAACAAAATATTTTACGGCTGCAAAAGTATATGCCGGCAGAATGAATGCCGAAGATGCTTCTGTTATCCAAAATATTCCGATAATCCATATTGCTCACCATTTAGGATATCAAGGTTGGGATTATGATAATACTTCAAGAATTTTAAACTCATTGTATGAGGACTTATCAACCCTTGTTTTGAAAAATGCCAAAGCGGTGAAAAACAGTAATCCTCGTACTTCAAATACATTAATTATATCTGATACATATAACCAGGCTGCCTGCAATATTCACTTAGCAGACAGAATCGTTGCCGTTTCAAAAAACTATATGGAAGAAGTTTCAAAAGAAAAGAGTTTCGGATACGATTTTCGCGATGTCTTAAAAATAAGAAAAAACTATCGCAACTTTTTCGGCATTGTAAACGGATATGAAAAAAAATTAATCTCTCCGAATGCAAAGAAAATTGAAACAGTTAATAACTTCTTCGGGTCAACAAAATTCAAAATTTATGATGAAAACTCTTTAGATGTTAAGCTACACAATAAAAAAGAGTGTATAAAACTGCTTTCAAAACTGGCAACTGATGAAAAATATCGTGAAGAAATAATTCCGCTTATTGAAACTTATCAGTTTGAAGATATTTCGGCTCTGGTTGATAATGCCGATAAAGTTCCTTTTATTTGCATGACCAGCAGATTGGTGGAACAAAAAGGATATGACGTGGCAATCAATGCAATTTTAAGGATGATTTTCAAATACAAAGATGCACCGCATGAGTTTCCGATTTTTGTGTTGGGCGGTGCCGGAAATAAAGATTTGTATGCGGATTTGATGGCCTTAAAAGACAATGCTAAACAAATATCTCGAGAATTTGCAAAAAGAATTTTTGTATTCAGAGGTTATAAAGATCAATTTGCCTATGCTGTGCAATTAGCTGCCGATTTTTATATGATGCCATCGTATTTCGAACCTTGCGGTTTAACTCAAATGGAGGCTATGGCTAAAGGAAGCTTGCCGATAGCCACTTCCACCGGTGGTTTGGTTGATACAATAGAAGATGGTATTGATGGTTTCAGAACCGAAGTATTTTTTGCCGGCGGAGAACGTATTTATGGCAGCAATCTGAAAGCACAAAGTTTAAAAAACAACCTTAATGCTTATAGTGTAACGTTAGAAAAAGCTTTAAGATGCTATTATACAACCCCTAGAACTATGCATATTATGCAGAAAAATGCAATGGAAGAAGACTTCAGCTGGTCAATTCCTAACGGATCTGTTTATAAATATTATAAACTGTTTAAAACCGGAACACCATAATTTGACTAACTGCTGCAAACAGACTTATTTTGAAATTTTATATTGACTTTTTTTACATATTATGTAAGCATGGCAACTGTTATTACGGAGGTATCTGATGGAAGGTTTTGAGTATATTTCTTCGCTTTCTTTAAAAGAAAAAATTCTGTTTTTACGCTTAATTATAAAAATCATCAGCGAAGATGGTGAGATTGATTCTTATGAGCGCCAATTTATAAAAGATTTAGCAAAACAATATCAAATTCCGTCAGAATACAGCGGAGAAATTAATGCTCCGATTAATCTTGATGATCTTATTTTGCAAGCTCAGGATTTGCTTGACCGCAAAAAATCATTATACCTGATAAAAGAACTGCTGGCTGTTGCCAACACGAACAATGATTTTAATGAAAATGAGGTTGATTTTGTAGTTGCTATCAGTGAAAAACTGGGAATTGAATGCGAAAAAGTCGTTGAATTAAATCAACTTGTTTTAGACCGGTTAAACTGGTTGAAGCGCTATCGTGTAGCACTGGAGCTTGACGATTAATTTTTCATTCACCGAATATTTCAAAAATAGTTAATTCCCATTGCGGATTTAACTTCTTTGAGTGTTTGTGCCGCAACTTCGCGTGCATTTTCACTGCCCTTTTTCAACATCGCAAAAATTGCCGGAACATCACCTGCCAATGCCTCGCGTTTTTCTCTAATCGGACGCAATTCTTCTTGCAAAATTTCGTTTAAAAATTTTTTAACCTTACTATCACCCAAACCGCCACGTTGATAATGAGCTTTCATTTCATCTAAATTATTATATTCCGGCAAAAAAGAGCCGAAATGTTCATCACGACAAAAAGCATCTAAATACATAAACACCGGATTATTTTCGGTATGACCCGGATCTTCCACCCGTAAATGTGTCGGATCGGTGAACATTGACTGGATTTTTTTCTTAATATCATTGGAAGAATCAGCTAAATAAATGCAATTACCAAGTGATTTACTCATTTTACTAGCTCCATCCAGTCCCGGAAGACGTGAGCAAGTAGAATTTTCCGGCAACACTGCAGTCGGCTCAACCAAAACTTCTTTATAAATCTGATTAAACGAGCGCACAATTTCTCTGGTTTGTTCAATCATCGGCAATTGATCTTCACCAACCGGCACAATATTTGCCTTAAATGCCGTAATATCAGCAGCTTGGCTAATAGGATATGTGAAAAAACCAACCGGAATACTTTGTTTAAATCCACGCATTTGAATTTCGTTTTTTACGGTCGGATTGCGTTGAAGGCGCGAAACCGTTACCAAATTCATATAATAAAACGAAAGTTCACAAAGTTCGGGAATTTGTGACTGAATATAAATCGTTGATTTTTCGGGTAATAAACCGCAAGCCAAATAATCAAGAGCAACTTCTGAGATATTAGAACGCACTTTATTGATATTATCGGCATTATCGGTTAGGGCCTGAGCATCGGCAATCATAATATAAATTTTATCATATTCGCCGCTGTTTTGCAATTGCACTCTGCGCTTTAAGGAGCCGACATAGTGCCCCAAATGCAAGCGCCCTGTCGGTCTATCGCCGGTTAAAATAACATCATTATTCATATCTTCACCTTTTTAATATTTATTCCTTATTGTTTTCTTCCCACTCAAACCATTTGGCAATTTTCAAAAACCGAAAATAAGCCAGAATCATAGCTTGAATAAAACCTTGCGAACCCAAAAGGCAGTATTTCTTTATAAAGTAATAACGCAAAAACTGACGTGGAAATTCCGTTACCAAACGCAACCTTGAAAATTTACGATTTTCATTAACAACAGCCTTTAACAGTTCCGTACTATGCAAATTATATTTTGCCACAGCCTGTTCAATACTCAAAATGCAATAATGATGTATTATGCCGTTCATCTGCCCGATAGGCTCACCTTTTTCGACCTTCACACGGTCTTTATTGTTTAAATCAGGCGGCAAAAAGGCAAATTGGCGATTGTACAACCGCACAACATTAAAACTCTGAGCAAAACGGCGCGGCGTTTCATCTTGTTCAAACATATTGCAAATTTTTATATTATATGCCTGAAACTTCGGTGTTTTTTTCTTCCAATTTATAATCTCATCAATCAGTTCCTGAGATAAAACTTCGTCTGCATCAAGCATTAAAACCCAATCAAATGAGCATTTCTTTTCTGCAAAAGATTTTTGTTTGCAATAGCTTTCCCATTTATTAAAGAAAATATTTGCCCCGTATTTATCGGCAATTTTTATTGTATTATCTGTTGAACCGCTATCCACCAAAACAATTTCATCGGCAACTTTTGAAGCTGCTTCAAGAGTGCGACCAATACGTTTTTCTTCATTTAATGTAACAATATAAACGGAAAGTTTCATACTTTTCTTTTCAATAAACTGGCGGCTTAAATAAATCTAAGCCGCCTAATTACAATTATTATTCAAACTCTTGCAAAACTTCTGCGCTTTCTTTAGCGTTATCAATATTAATCATTGCAATAGTATTATATCCGCAGTCAACATGCAATACCTCGCCCGTAACTGCCGAGCCCAAATCAGAAAGCAAGCTTAATGCCGTATTACCGACTTCTGTTTGCATAACGTTGCGTTGCAGAGGAGCATTTAACTCATTCCAACGCAAAATTGTTCTGAAATCACCGATTCCTGAAGCGGCCAATGTTTTAATCGGACCGGAGGAAATTGCATTAACTCTGACTTTTTGCTTGCCCATATCAACAGCGGCATAGCGTACTGATGCTTCCAAAGCAGCTTTTGCCACACCCATAATATTATAGTTAGGCAAAACGCGTTCCGAACCCAAATATGTGAGTGTAACAATTGAACCGCCTTCGTTCATAATCGGAGAAGCTGAGCGGCATGCCTCCAAAAACGAATAGCACGAAATATGCATGGTATTCAAAAAGTTATCCAAAGTAGTATCAATAGTGCGACCACGCAACTGATCCTTATCGGAAAAAGCGATAGCATGAACCAAAAAGTCAATTTTGCCCCACTTTTCACCCAATTGTTTAAAACAAGTTTCAACCGAAGCACTATCTGAAACATCACACTTAATTAAAAGTGAATTATTCAGTTGTTCAGCCAAAGGCTTCACTCTTTTTTCCAAAGCTTCATTTTGATATGAAATTGCAATTTGCGCACCATGGGCATTCAAAGCTTGGGCAATACCCCATGCAATTGAACGATCATTGGCAAGTCCCATGATTAAACCTTTTTTTCCAGCCATAAGTTGTTCAGCGGCCATAATTAATTCCTTTACATTTTTATCAGTTCTATGCTATAAACTTCTCAAACAATGAGTAAGTTACTTGTGGGATACTTAACTTAAATATTTAAATTTGTAAACATTTTTTTGAAAGTTGTTAAATGACTGAAAGTATAAAATCAGGTAAATTAAAAAAAATAGCCATAATGTTCGCAAAATATTTGTGCATTCGCACAGACGAGGCAATGATATTAAGGGTTGCATCTTCATTAAGTTATACCACTCTTATTGCGGTTGTACCTGTAATTGCCGTGGTTTTGGCAGTGTTTGCCGAATTTTCTGTCTTTAATGATGTGCGCTCACAGGTGCAAGACTTTGTTTTTCAATATTTTGTGCCGAATATCGGTGATAATGTGCAACAATATTTTCGTCAGTTTGTAAAAGCCACTACAAAACTTAAGACTGTTGGTTTGATAGGTATTGCCGTAACTGCCTTTTTGCTTCTTAATACGATTGAAAGCAGTTTCAACTTCATTTTTGCCGTAAGAAAAAAGCGCAAAATTATCACTCGTATTTCGCTTTATGCTTTAATTATTACGATTTGTCCGTTATTATTGGGACTCGCTTTCAGCTTAAAAGGATATTTATTAACCTTAAAATATTTTCATCCGGAAGAAATTTTAGGTTACGAATTTTTCGCAAGCATTATATTGCCTAATATATTTATTTTTCTGGTATTTATGCTGGCATATCGCTTAGTTCCCAATCGCAAAATCCGACTTTCCAGCTCGTTATATGGTGCCGGAGCTGCTTTTATATTAATTTTGCTTCTGCGACAAGGTTTTAGCTGGTTTTTGAAAATGAACGTTACTTACAGCACTTTATATGGTGCATTAGCTGCAGTTCCGTTATTGCTGATTTGGATGTATTCGTGGTGGGCAGTGGTACTGTTTGGCGCCATATTTACAGCCGCCATTGAGGAGTTTTGCAACAAGAAAAACGTTATCGGAAAAATTCAGGAAAGAAAGTTCCTTAAGCGCAAACATTCATCAAAATAGGCAGAATACTCTTCAACAAACGCTTTATCGTTACATATTTGCGAAAAATAATCTTTTAGGATTTCTATTACCCTCAACTTATGGCAAAAATCAACCGAATATTGATAATTTATATCATTAAACCACGACAAATACCCGAGCATTCTGTCAGCGATTGTGCAATCAGGTGTGCGCCGCACGGTTTTGCCTGAAAAAGCATCATCTTTGGCAAAATCTGAGATACTGTAATCATGGATGGCATCACCTGTTCCTTTCCCCAAAAACAGCAGACGCATGTCAGGCTCATAAGCCAGCATATTTAAATTTGCAATTTTATCGGCATCACGTATCACAAAACAAATCAGCTCAACTTCTTTTTTTAAATTGACATCTTTAATATTTTGATATTGCTGGTCGGTATATAAATCTTCAATCAAATGCCCGTGATGATATATCGGCAGCCAAATGCGAATATCGGAAAACAGCGGAATATTTCTTAAAAATTTTGCTCCTTCAACTCCGTGGTCAATTTTTTTATTTTCAGCTAACAGAGCAATTTCCTTAAATCGATAAACATCATGCAACAAAACGGCGGTACGCACCATTTCAACATATTCTGCCGGCTTATTTTTCAACCAACCAATATGGCGAACAAGCATATTTCCGGCGCCGAAAACCTGCATAGAATGACGCCTTTTTTCATTAAAATAATACTCTAAAAAGTCATTTCCGGTAACTGCACCTAAATTTTGCCGGTATTGTTCTTTTAAAAGTTCAAGTGCTTGATTAAGCATTATTTTTCTCAATTAAAATTGGAGCGGATGAGGGGAATCGAACCCCCGTTATAAGCTTGGGAAGCTTCTATTCTACCATTGAATTACATCCGCAACTAAAAACACCGAAATCATAACTTATAAAACTTATTTTTCAAGTGTAATTTTTATTTTTCACAGAAAAAAGCATTATCAGAAAAAATCTCCCGATAATGCTTTTTACCTTAAAAACTATTTAATTTGCAATCCGTCAGAATTTGCGGTGATTTTAACTGTATCACCGTCTTTGATTTCACCATCAAGCAATTTAAGCGCCAACGGATTTTCCAAATCCTGCACAATCAAGCGCTTTAACGGACGAGCGCCGAATTCGGCATCATAACCGTTTTCAGCCAACCAATCACGCGCAGAATTCTCAATATCAAGCTTAATTCTGCGAGAACGCAAACGTTGTTGCAAGCGCTCCGTTTGAATATCGACAATTTTGCGTAAACTCTCTTTACTCAAAGGCTTAAAGAGAATAATTTCATCCAAACGGTTCAAAAATTCGGGTTTGAAAAACGACTTCAAAATTGTCATCATATCGCCTTGATTTTCATTCTTTATCAAATTCGAGGTCATAATGATAAAGGTGTTTTTAAAATCAACCGTACGCCCTTTTCCATCGGTTAAACGACCATCATCAAGCACTTGAAGCAAAATATTGAAAACATCAGGATGAGCTTTTTCAACTTCATCAAACAAAATAACCTGATACGGACGGCGGCGCACAGCCTCGCTCAAAACTCCGCCTTCATCATAGCCCACATATCCCGGAGGAGCACCGATAAGCCTTGCAACACTGTGCTTTTCCATATATTCCGACATATCAATACGCAAATAAGCGCTCTCTTCGTCAAACAGAAACTCCGCCAACGCTTTTGCCAACTCGGTTTTACCCACACCGGTCGGACCTAAAAATAAAAACGAGCCAATCGGTTTATTCGGATCTTGCAAACCGGCACGCGAACGGCGCACGGCATTGGCAACCGCCGTGATTGCCGCTTCTTGACCAACCACACGCTTGGCCAGATTATTTTCCAATTCAAGCAATTTTTGTTTTTCTCCGCCGGCAATTTTTTCGCTCGGAATACCTGTCCATTTAGAGACCACTGCCGCCACCATATCAGGAGTAACTGTTTCAAGCGTTGTTTGATTGTTCTGCTTATTTTCAAAAGCACGCAACTTGTTTTCTAAATCCGGAATTTCCTTATATTGCAACTCGCCGGCTTTTTCATAATGCCCTTCACGCAAAGCTTTTTCTGCTTCAATCCGCGCTTTATCAAGGCGCTCACGCAGGCGGTTTGTTTCAATAATACTTCCCTTATATGCGTTCCATTTTTCGGTTTGCTCCGCCGATTCTTTTTCTAATTCTTTTATTTGTGATTCAATCTTTGCCAAACGCTCTTTAGAGGCTATATCTCTTTCTTTTCGCAAAGCTTCACGCTCGATTTTAAGTTGAATCAATTTGCGGTCAAGCTCATCTAAGGCTTCAGGTTTCGAATCGATTTCCATTTTCAAACGACTGGCTGCTTCATCAATCAAATCTATTGCTTTATCCGGCAAAAAACGGTCGGTTATATAGCGATTTGAGAGCGTTGCCGCCGCCACAAGTGCCGAATCGGAAATACGCACACCATGATGAAGTTCATATTTTTCTTTTATTCCACGCAAAATCGAAATAGTTTCTTCTACCTTCGGCTCGCCCACGTAAACCGGTTGAAAACGGCGGGCAAAAGCGGCATCTTTTTCAATATATTTTTGATATTCTTTCAAGGTTGTGGCACCGATACAGTGCAATTCACCGCGCGCCAATGCCGGCTTTAAGAGGTTTGAAGCGTCCATTGAGCCTTCGGAAGCACCTGCTCCGACAACAGTGTGCATTTCATCAATAAACAGAATTATTTGCCCGTTTGAGGCGGAAACTTCTTCCAAAACACCTTTTAAGCGCTCTTCAAATTCGCCGCGATATTTTGCGCCGGCAATCATTGCGCCCATATCAAGCGCCATTAAACGCTTATGTGCTAACGTAGTCGGCACATCACCATTAATTATTCTTAACGCCAACCCTTCAACAATTGCGGTTTTTCCGACACCAGGCTCACCGATTAAAATCGGGTTGTTTTTAGTGCGACGCGACAAAACCTGAATGGTATGGCGAATTTCTTCATCACGACCGATAACCGGATCAAGCTTACCGCTTGCAGCCAATGCCGTATAATCAATCGCAAATCTTTTCAATGCCTCCATGGCATCTTCTGCTGAAGCGGAATCTGCCGTACGTCCCTGACGCATTTGATTTATCGCCGCATTTAAGGCTTTCAAATCCACCCCGTAATTTTTTGCCAATAATAAGGCCTGCAAGAGCCTCTCAACCGAAACATAAGCATCTTTGGCTTTTTCGGCCATTTCCTCGGCTTGTGCCAGAGCTTTCACAAAACTTTGCGATGCGGAAAGCTGAACCCCCTGCCCTTCAACACTCGGAAGTTTATTAAGTTCAGTCTCGATTTTTTGCTCAAATAAATTAACATCGGTTCCGGCCTGACGCAATAAATTTGCTGCCATTCCTTCCTTATCTTCAACCATAACTTTAAGCAAATGCTCCGGTGTAATAAACTGATTATTCATTTTACCGGCAAGTTTTTCGGCATTTTGCAGAAAGCCTCTGCTCCTGTCTGTAAATTTCTCTAAATTCATCTTTTATCTCCTTATACTTTAGTTATATAGGAAGCATTTTTAAAAAATGCAAATAATTTAGCAAAAAAACAAAAAAGACATCCGATAAGGATGTCTCAAAACAAAGGAGGATAAAACTTTTTTAATCTTAAACTTTTTCCACTTGTGAAAATTCAAGCTCAACCGGAGTATAGCGTCCGAATATTGATACTGAAACCTTCAAGCGAGATTTTTCGTTATCAACATCTTCAACCACACCGATAAACGAAGCAAACGGACCTTCAGTAACACGGATTTGTTCACCTGTTTCATAAGCGACAACAACTTTAGGATCTTCCAAACCTTCATTAATTTGTTGCATAATGCGTTCAACTTCTGTTTCACTGATTGGTTGCGGCTTATTTCTGCCACCCAAAAAACCACTGACACGCGGAGTTGTCTGCACCATTAACTGAGATTCGTCCGTCATTTCCATTTTAACTAAAATATATCCCGGAAAGAACTTGCGTTCAGTGCTGACTTTTTCACCTTTTTTAAGACTTTTTTTAGTGTCAACAACTGTTTCCATCGGAACCAAAACATCTAAAATCTTATCATCAAGTTTTTTTAAAACAGCTTGTTCTTTAATTGAAGCGGCAACTTTCTTTTCCGAACCGGAATAAACATTAACAATATACCAACGAGCAGTCATGACAATAAAAACTCCTATCCTAATTGCAAAATCTTATCAATTCCCCAACCAAGCACCATATCAATCACAAAGAAAAACGCGGTTGCTATGGCAACAAAAACCACAACCATTTCGCAAGTTGGGATAACTTCTTTTCTTGTCGGCCATGTAACTTTTTTTACTTCCTGTCTGACCTGTCTCAGGAATTGTATCGGATTAACACTCATCTGAAACCCTTATTTTTTCATTAAAACTGGCAGGGGCAGAAGGATTCGAACCCTCGACACTCGGTTTTGGAGACCGATGCTCTACCAACTGAGCTATACCCCTAACGAACTGAAACGCTTATAAAATATTTCATCTCATAAATCAAGAACTTTTTTTAAAATACGCACATTTATTGCCTTTTCAGCGTTTCTGCGCTCAAAAAACCCTCTTTTTGAATGGAAAAATTTTGATTCCTACAAGTTTCTAAATTCTATCGATTAGATACCTATAAAATCTTTTCCCTTTTTTATCCCTAAAGCCTTTCGGATATACCTATTTACAATGTTTTTTATTTGGGGTTAAGTTAAACCTCGTTAGCCTCAAAAGCCTCATTAGTTTTTGGCTTTTTCGCCCCACACCCTTAGTATGGCGGTTATTTTTTATACTTACCACACTTATTTTCTTTATTTCCCGTAAGTTGGGGATAGTTATTGTTTATCTTTAGATTCTTCACTTTCTAAAACTTCTAAAGCTTGAATATGACTTATTTTTGCTCTTTCTACAAGATCTTGCAATGACAGAACTTCCCAATCTTGGCGTAATTTCATTTTATCAATTAACAATTTTTCATCGTCATTTGTTGTATTGATATCTGGCATACTACCTATAAGAAATCCTGTAACTTTAGAATCTACCTTCGGTAATTCTTGTTTAACATATGTTTTTGTTTTCATCATGTATTTTTCTAATTGATTCAAATGATTATTATTCAAAGGAATGGCGGGAGATTTGAGCTCAACAATGATGATATTATGGTATCCCGTAGAACTTATAAGAAAAACAAGATCTGGACGTTCCTCATCGAAGTGGTTTGATGAAATATCAGCCTTATTGTCTATTTTCATTTCATTATTAATTCTTTTCAACAGTGTATCGAAAGATTCGTTGCTGCTTATATATCTGGAATATTCAGCATGAATTAACCAAGGATTTTCCTTTAGTAATTGATGAAGCTCATTTTCAAATTGTTTTTTCTTCCATAATTCATCACCCTTTTGTATCAATTTATTTAATGCATCTATTCCATTTCTCCTACCTCGATATAACTTTATAACGTCATTATTCTCAATTTCTTTCAATTCATTGAATTCGTGTAAGATATTATTTATATCTTGCGGATCATTAGCTAAATCTATTAATTTCGTTAGGACTTCTCCCGCATTTACGGATTGAATCAATAATGGAGCAATTTGTTTATATGTTTCGCTTTTTAGACCATGGGCAAGAGCCATAATTTTTAACAATTTTTTTGCGGCATCTTTATTTTTCTTTCCAAGATGTTCTGTCATGGATAAAATACCTTTGGAAAAATCGTCAGATTCTAAATCTTTTTCTATTGTATTTGTTCTATGACGATTATATTCTTCAATAGCTTTTTCCATAACTTTTGATATTTTATCGATTAGTTGAGCTACTATTTCATTATCATATTTTAAACTAGTGCGATTCGTATTTATAAAATCAAAATCAATATTTCTATCTAACTCATCAACATGAACTATACACTCCATATTATTCTGGGCATGAAATGTATGTGCTCCAGGTTTTAATTTCAACAGACTCGGGCCAAGTGCCAAACGACCATTGCAGTAGATTCTTGCCCCTTTATAGTCAGCCAATAACTTATATCCATTATCTTTTTCTATACTACGAAATTTTACGACATATTTGATAGGGATAGATCCAAATAAATCCATCTCTAAATTATCCTCATAATATCCTTCTTCATTTAAATTTGTCGGATAAATAAAATCGTATACAATATTATTTTCTTCAATTTGTTGGTCGTTGAGTGTAATATGAAACTCATCTTTAACAATATGAAAATTTCTATTTAATTCATCTATAATTTCTTGTGGCTGAGATTTTAATGCATCACTCCTAAGGTGTGATAACGAAATTTTAGTGTAATGATCTTCTAATTTTGCTGGTGCATATGACGCTGGTATTTTAACATCTGTTATGCTTTCATATTTTTTTATTTCGTTGGCGTCCATAATAAACTTTGTTACATAATTTTCGCCTGCCTTTTTTGTTTCTATTGTAATTAATTCAGCTATTCCAAATCCCGCCAATTTTCCAAGACCTTTTCGCCCCATAACAAATCTTTTTCCTGTTAAAGATTTATTGCCTGAATACTTCCTTCTATTGCGATTTATTGGCATAAAATTGTCACGAATATCAAGATAATCCATGCCATGCCCATTGTCTTCTATTGTGATTGCTATATTAGGAGATACAGTGCTTTGTAGCAATTCTAAGGTGGTTTGTCCTTGTTCTTTTTTCTTATTAAAAGTTTTAATACCATCTTCCCTAGCTTTTTCAATATCTTTGAAAGGAATGTTTAACTTAACTTCAGTAGCTTCGGCGTCAAAACCATTGGCAACAAATTCTACCAAACTTTTAGCGACAGAAGTATACATATTGTGACCTAAAGATTCCAATATTCCCGTATTTGCCTTTAAGTAAAATTCTTTTGGCTTCTCATTTTCTTCAATGGCCATAATTACCTCACTAATTACTAAAAAGTTGTTGAATATTTGTCATAGTAACGCCTACACTTGATATATCAATAGAAAAATTAGTTTTCAAACAAAAAGTGTGTTATGCCTTTATCAGTTCTAAAAGTGCTTCAATTTGTTTTTGAATGGTTTTGAGCGTGCGTGTGTCTTGGTCTTTAATCAGCTTTAATATGGCTTGCACATTCTCCGGCAGTTCTTCAATTTGTGGTTGTTCGTCGTCATTAAACAAAGAATCAACAGAAACATTTAAAGCCTCTGCCAAAGATAACAAAGTTGTTACTTTCGGGTCGCTTAAACCTCGTTCAATGTTAGAAATTGTGTTAATCATCTTGCCGGAAACGTCCGCAAATTCTTCTTGATTCATTCCCTGCTTTTTGCGGAGTGCGGCAATTCGCCTGCCTAAAGTTTTTAAGATTATAGTTGATTCGGTCATATTCAGCCTTTCAGATCACCGGTTATTTTCACATTTTAATGTGTTAAATACCATAGCGGTCGGCTGTGTGTTTTATTGCCATTTTTATTGACAGTGAATCAAAAACACATTACACTGTGTTTAAGTTTTCTTTTTTTCATAGTGGAGTATATAATACATGAAGAAACATTTTTTAGTTATATTTACAGCTATATTGTTGTTAGTCGGATGCGCTAATGAAAGACTCTCTGCTATTAATGAACAGTATAGAGAGGCCCGAGCTGAAATACCAAATAATTGTTTTTTTCTTTCTGACTATTTCAAATATGATAATAATGAAGGCATACAATATGTATCATCAATTCAGCAAGGCAAAGAGTGGTATGATACCAAGAAAATATATCAGACCTTAACAGCAGATGCAGATGATAACATCTTTCATAAATTATTGGAAGCATGTGAAATCTGTGCAGAAGAGCGTCCGGAAGATGCAGTGAAATATATGAAATATAAAGAAAGCATCTTAAAGGTACAAAGGGATAAAGACAAAAAAATCAAAGCCGCTAAAATAGCTGAAGAGGAAGAATTAAAGAAGAAAAGGGAAGAAGAAGCAAAAAAATTAGCACTGTCAAAAAAATATAATGCAGAGTGGTGCGATGGCGGAATTTTAAGCAAAAAGAATAGATGTTTATTAGAAGGTGAATTTCAAATTTTTGAGCAACAGGAAGCTGGTACTTTGGTAAAGCCAAGAATAAATATGAGCCTTAAAGAAATACAAATGCTGGCGGCTTTTTCGCAACTTTCCACGCTGATGTCAATGACAACTGGTGAACCGGATGAGCTTAACAGAGATCTTAATGATATGGCTGATGAAATGCAACAATTAGTTTTTATAGAATCTAACGCAAAAGATTCCAACCAAATTGATGGTGCTATTGTAAAAGGTCTTTTCTTGCGTGACGGGGTGTATAAATACGATGCTTTGAGCGGAACAAGAACTGTGAAGAAAATTAAAAGATTACAGTAAATATTTACAAGGGAGTAAAAGATATGACAGCTATAATAATTATAATATTTTGTGCTTTAATATTGCTTTATCTAATTAAAAAGCTAAGCGATAATTTTATTTATCCCGCATGGTTTATACTGTTTACAGCTTTAGGCTTTATTACTTTTATATCTGTATCAAATTCATTTTTTGAGACTTATGGTGTTAAAACTGATGCCCTGTCGTATTGTGTTTTATTATCAGTTGTTTTTATTTATTTTCCAATAATTGGTTTATTGGGTTTTATATATAAAAAATATGAAGAAAAGTCATATAAAAAACAACTCTATTCTATAGTTAAAGAACATTTTGATATATTATCCAAAAAATATAAAGAATCGGTTTATACTGATGAATATGGTGCAAAGATATATGGCAAGTGGTATGATGAAATAGACCATTTTAACGAAAGTATTGTTAGAAAGCAAAAAACGAATTTTCAACTTTCAAATGATAATTTAAGAAAACTGATTATTGAAATTTTTGATAAACAATCAAATCTCTAAAAATAATTCTGAATAATAAACGTATATTTTACGACTTCTATTTATGGCGCATCTTAAAAGATGATGCGCCTGTTTTTTTAATTTCATGAAAGGGTAAAAACAATGGCACAAATATATGCAACAAATGACGTCTATTTCTTTCCGAAAGTCATAAAAGTATTTTTGGTTAACGATAAATACGAGGCAGATTTATGGTTTTATAAAACAAGAGATATTTACGAGGCTGATTGTAAAGATGAAATTTGGTATTTCTCAGATAGTGAATACGGCGCAACAGCGGTAATTTGTTGGGTTGATGATAAATACGATGCTGATGTGTGGGTGTATCAAGTCCGAGATAAATATGAGGCTCGGTGGAATAAAGGCAATAAATTTTTAGGTCGTATCGGTTAACAAATCAAAAAAGGGCGAATCGTTAAGACTCGCCCTTTCTTTTTCTATTTTTCTAATAATTTTCCGCTAGTTCGTAAACTTCGGGATTAACATAATAAGTTCTTCGACATTTGCCTTTTGTTGCTCCGGCTCGTGTGTCCTCATAGCGTAGCCAATTTAGCTCTACTAAACGTTTTGCTGCTTTTTCAGTAGGCTCTTTTCGGCGCAAATGTTTAATGTTGCCATTATTATAAACATCGCGCAAAGTAAAGCTTTCCAGTTTATTTTCAATTATCCAATGAGCTAAGGCGCGAGCTTCAATATTATATGCCGGACTGTAATACATATAATAAACGCGCTCACACATAGGCAATAAATAGCTATCATAAAGACTTATCGTTGCCTTGATTGCTTCCGCGCTAACCTCTGTCGGTTCAGCAGATTCCGAACTAGCCCACCACAAAAGCTCCAGAAGTAACGCAAACCTAAGAACATAACCTTGCCCCTTACCAAGAAAATATTTTACATTACTTTCTTCTTGTTGAGTTTTGGTTAAATGCTTAATATACCATGCACTGAAAACTTCTTTTGCCTCAGTACTCAGCGGTAAGCATTTTTTCTGTTCTTCTGCAAAATCTGCATACGGATTTAATAAAGTATCCAACCTTTGAAAGGTTTTCAGCGCCGTGTCCGGTAAAGCAACATTTTGCGGGATAGCAGGCGGTATAACCGCTGGATAAACCCAAAGAAAGCGTGCGAGGAAACCGTCGCCGCGGTCATCAAAAAGCGTGTCTACGAGCCTTTGAGGCTGTATAGTGCCGAAAACCGACACCAACAGATTTTTAATTTCTAAGCGGTCATCGTCATATTTGACTCGGTCGCATACAAATTTATGCCCATTATAAGCCTCGAGCCAAAAACCTCGCTCGGAACTGCCGCTATTGTAGCGGTTCATTCCGCAAATCCATGCAGACAATTCATCGCGGAAAAGGATAGCGCCTTTTATATTGCGCTCCATATCTTTGGTGATTGCCTCTTGGGTGGTATCACCATATACAAAGCGATATGTTTGCGGTTTTACCGGAATGATAGCTTCGCTAGGGAAATGAGGTGCAAAGTCAGGATTTTCCTTAACTTTATCTTCCCATTCTTTTTTCTTCTGCTTGGAAACTTCTTTATCTCGTTTCCATTCATTTAATTTGGCAAAATACGGCTTTTTACGTTCTTCCTCTATTTGGTTCAGAATGCGCCGTATTGGTGTTGTTGCCGGTGTTTTACCGGAGCTCGGCTCGCCGACCGTTCCAATCCACAAACAACACGGTTCAACCCATTCTGCCCAAGGTGAAACAAAACGGGATAAGCCGACAATACCTGCAGCACCTGCTAATAGTGCAAATGCGACATAGTCAACAGGAGCATTTGTGTTTTCGGCAGTCTGAATTATCCAAGGTTCTAAGCCCTTAAATATGCGTGTATTCAGCTTTGGAGCCGGTAACAAGTCCTTAGTTTTAAGGATATCCATATCCGGCTCTGTGTCGGCGAATTTAATGTTGTGAGCCTCTGAAAACTTTATACCATTGTTTACAGTTTTTATTGCCTCTGCTTTGGATAATCCCGATTCAAGAGCGGCATTTACAATATTTTCCTTGATTTCGGATATGTTGCGAAACTGCCTATCTGTACTATTACAAATTTTGATAGTATTACTTAACAATCTATCGTTCCGTGTTCCCTCTGGAGCGTTGGCTATTTCATCAAGCAACATATCAATATCTGTTTTTTCGGGATTGTTAATTAAATCAATCAACCATTCTGGCGCGTTTGGGAAATCTTGACTAAAGTCAAAATTAACCCAAGTATATTTATTGCCGTTTGGGTGAATAGAAGGCGGAGCAACAACATAGCCCCCATTGCCGCGTATATCAATATGCGGTGCAATTTTGCTTGTACTGCATTTAATATCTACATTTTCCGGCATTTTGAAATACAAATGTTTTCCTTTGCCGGTGTTGACAGTAGGCGCATCAAGTTTGCCATAAGCATTTTCAAGCGCTGCTAACGATTGAACTCCGATTTCCCCATCCACATCGACAACAAAGATATTATTGATTATGCCTGTGGGTATGCCTATATTGCAGTTTGGAAATTGTTTGTTCCATTCCTGCAATACGACTTTATCAGTGCTTGCATCTTTCCAACCGTGGTTAGTTAGCGGTTTTTTATCTTGCTTTCTAACCGGAATAACTTTAATATTGTGGTTAGAATAAAATGTGGCGCTATCTAAAAAGTTGGTAGCTTCGGCGATATTGCTCACATTTTTATTGCCGAGATTTGATGCGCCAACATCATTTCTCGGAGGGAGTGGAGAGGCTTGCGCCTCTCGCTCCATTTTTTCTATCAAAATGTTTTTAAGTTTCATTTCGTTTCTCCTGTTCTGTAATAGTTAATGGTTCTTTTTTCTTGCTGTTTACGTCGTTCTTGTTCCTCTTTTTGTCGCGTTTTTTCTTGTTCTGCTAACATTAATGGGTGTCTACAAAACATATCTTCTATGAAATCCACGACATTTTGAGTTGGATAACAAGCAAGTTGACGTAATCCAATATTAATTTTCCCAAGTATTCCTCTTCCTTCTTCATCCCAATTTCTCAGTGTGTTACGATTGAAAAAAGGAAAAATCTGTAAAAGTCTTGTTCGGCTAATTAAAGGACCTTCGGCAAGAATTTTTTCTTTATAAAACTCAAAAATTTCTTTTGAAAAAGGTTGCGCTGAAAATTTATTTTTTGACATTTTTTGTCTCCTTATGGTTGCAGAGAACCACCATGGCTCTCTTACCGAGACAACGTGCAAAGACCTCATTTCACCTTTTTCGGATGCAAAAATATTTTTGAGGACGGAACTTGAAAAAGTTCCGAAATAATACACAAAATAATATGTTAAACTGTCTGTACTGTCTCTAATTAAGTTTAGAAACAGCCTCGCGTAGCGTTTCATCAGCTAAATGTGAATAGCGCTGTGTCATAGCAATATCGGAATGCCCTAATAGTTCTTTGACTTCATAGAGTGAAACGCGTTTTTGTACTAATCGACTGGCGAATGTGTGCCGTAAAGAATGAAACACTACTTTCTGTCTGCGGTCAGTAATTCCGTTATTTAAACCTAATGCCCGCACTGCTCGTTCAAAAGTGCGTGAAACATGTTCTATTTTGTTTCCGTTTCTGCCTTGGAATACAAATTCGTTGCCCTCACACTGTTTTAATTTTGACAGTTCTTCAAATACGCGGTTTGTCATATAGGCATAGCGATTCCTACCATTTTTGGTGTCACGCAAAAACAGCATTTGCTTTTCTAGGCTCACATCTGCCCAAGTCAGCTTGAAAATTTCTCCGGCTCTTAATCCGCAATCGGCGGAAATAAGTGCCATTAAATAAACTGAATAGCTATGTTTCTTAATTTCAGCCAATAAATCGTTTAATTCTTCTTCGGAGAGAAAGCGCATACGGCGATTATCATCTTTTTCAGCTCATCAAATCTTGCTGCCGGATTTTCACCCGAAAATAAATCGTTTCTTATAGCAAAATTGAGAACTTGCCGTGTTAATGCAACCGCATAATGTTTTGTACGATTGGATAAATGCTTTTTATCCATAGCCTGCAACACCCTAATGAGGCTAATGCGGCTAATGAGGTTTAACTTAACACCACCCAAAAATGGTTTAAGCCACTTGTTATACAAATGGACTTCGCGGTCATAAGTTGATTTTTTATCTTTATTTTGGATATGCGGCTGATAATATTCTTCAAAAAGTTCCGAGAACGTCATATTTGCCGCCTCATTAGCAATTCTTTCTTGTTCGCATTGGTTTGCTTTGTCGCGTAAAGAAATCGCTTTAAAATCCTTTATATCGTTTTTTAATTCTTTTAATATTTCATAGGCTTTTTCTGCTGTAAAACCATCTGATTTATAGCCTATTCCCTCTTCATATTGTTTACCATTTCTGGTATAGCGGATAGAAAAGTAAATATCTTTTCTACCATTTCTTATGCGATTTGCTGTTCGCACTCCAGGAAAACTTTTTACCATTTTTGAAAACTCCGTTTCGTTTTTTGTTACCTTTATGATACCGAAACGGCTTAGAAAATCGAGAACGCCTAGGTACGACTAGGTACGCTAGGCAAAAAAATTTTTTTGCTTAACTACTTTGAAAATTCAATAAAAAATGTGGAAATTTAAATACTTGGAAAATTCTATTTTGGGTTTTGGAGACCGATGCTCTACCAACTGAGCTATACCCCTATTTAATAACGGCATTTTTTGCCTGACTCGTATGTATTACACATATTATTATAATAAATCAAGCTTTTTTTATTTTTTTTTGCATCTTTTTGGTATAATTATTTTTTTAAATGCAATATCAAGAAAAATATATATTTTTTTCAAAGTGTTAACAAGATATCTTCAAAATTTTATTTACTTAAAACAAAATATAGTAAAAACTGTTAAATACATTTTTTTTATTTGCATTTTTTTTAACTCGTGATAAAATCCGTGTCGTTATAAGGAGTATTTACAAATGAAAAAAATCGGCGTCATTATTGCTATGCAAAAAGAATTGGATCTATATACCAAACATATGGATAACTATCGCATTGTTACATTTCATCACCACCCTTTTTATGTGTGTAAATATAATAATTTTGACTTAATTATTGCCGTCTCCGGCATCGGAAAAGTTGCCGCCTCGCTGACAACATCTAATATGATATATAGTTTTTCACCGGATTTAGTGATAAATATAGGTGTTTCCGGCGGATTAGATCCGCGTTTAAAAGTTGGCGATTGGGTTTTGGGACTTGACCTGAAGTATCATGATTTTTGGTGCGAATTTGAAGCTAAAAATAAAGATGAGAATGTTAATCACCTATATCACTCCGATTTAGAAATATCCGGTCGGCAAAAGGGATGTATTAAAGGATTGTTATGCAGCGGAGATCAATTTATTACTGATATTCAAGAACTTAACGATATAAAAGCACACTTTCCGGATGCTTTGGCCGTTGATATGGAAAGTACAGCCATTGCCCAAACGTGTGCCGCATACCAAACAAAGTTTTTGTGCCTGCGCCAAATCAGTGATACTCCGGGTGCCGATAACCATAATGAACAATATAATAAATTCTGGGAAGATGCACCTCAACGTTCATTTAATGTATTTAAAAGTATTTTGGAGACCTTATGATAAAATCATCATCGAAAATATCTGAAATCTGTGCAAATCACCCTATTTTATGCACTGTGATATCAGCATTATGCTGGTTTTCTTTCTGCGCCGCTGAAATGTATCACGGTGCAAAAGAGTTTTATTTTATTGATACGGATTGCTATACCAGATATTTAAGGATTATTGATTGGCTCACAACTGATTTCTCGTGGTATGAAAAAATCTTTCCGTTTACCAACTGCCCATACGGAGAGATTTTGCATTTTACACGCATTAATGATCTTTTATGGTTAATTTTTTCCCTACCCTTTATGGCATTTTTCCCCTTAAAAGAAGCAATATTTGCCGGTGGAATGATTTTTTCTCCGATATTATTTATACTAACATTATCGCTTGTAATGTGCGGACTGAAAAAATATATCGGCGCAAAAAATTTTACTAAACCGTCATTATTTATTTTTGTTTTCAGCTTTATATTTTTATTAAAAAGCATGGTGTTCAACTTCGGACGCCCTGACCATCATTCTCTCATGATTTTGATAACAGCATTTGCCAGTCTTAATCTGTTGAATATAAGCAAAAAAAATATGTTTTGGAGCGGAATTGCCGCAGCCTTGGGTATTTGGGCATCATCTGCTTTTGAAGGCATGCTTCTTGCTTATATAATTCTTGCAATTTTGGTAATAGGCATATTGTTTTATAAACACTCTTTTGACTATGCTTTTTACTATTCTCTCGGAATGTTTGCAGGAGTGGCTGTTTCATATGCCCTAAATCCCCCGTATGAAGGATATTTATATTTTGATAATGCTCGTTTATCCCTGATTCATGTTGCCGTATGCGCCTTTACCTTCTTAGTGTTTGCTGTATGTAAATATTATAACCCTGAAAAGCTTTGGCAAAAAATCAGTGCAATTTCTGGCGGTGCAATCATTTCTTTTGCCCTATTATTAAGCATTTTCGGGGTTAATAGCGTTTTTGCACCCGTTTATGATGAAAAAATAACAAAATATTTTATTCCGTATGTTGCTGAGATGACCCCGATACTTGCACACGAGTGCATGTATTTTATATTTGGATCAATTGAGGCCTTCTTGCTTTATCGCTGTTTCAACCGCAAAAAATTTGGAGATATTGCTCTTTACACTATGTTTTTCTTGTATTTACCGGTTGCCATATTTATCCGCCGTTTTATGCCGTATGGAATTTTGTTTTTTATCTTTCTGAACGCCTGTATGTTGGCCGAATTGTTTAAAAAGATTTCCAAAAGCGAAAAATATAAGTGGGCGACACTTATTTGTATAAGTCTCAATCTTGTATCGGCCCTCTCATTTACTTATGAAGTTATACCGACAAAAGTTTCATATCCTCAATTAAACGGTTGTGCCTTAACCGATACTTTCTTTGCCCCTCAATTGATATATAAAACCGGAGTTAAAACCATCAGCTCTCCATATCATCGAAACGTTGACGGAATTACGGACACCGTTGAAATATTTACCCTACAAGATGAAACACAAATATTAAACAGATTAGCTCAAAGAAATGTTAAATACATTATCATTCCGAATGAACAGCAAGGCTATAAAAAAGAACATCTGAAAAAATACAAAAAGAATTCATTTTACAGATTGTTGCAAGACGGTCATAACTATAATTGGCTGAAGTTGCTTAATGATAAAGACGAAATCTATCTGTTTTATGAAGTTATCCGTTAAAAACGTTTCCCTGCTGAAGTTGATTTTGCAAGATTTGTTTGCGCGATTGTTCTTGTTCCAAACTCTTTTCATAAGACATTTGCGCTATGGTCTTTTCTTTGTTCATTAAAATTTCACGCATTTTATTATGACGCTCTTGTTCCTCAATTTGGTTGCTTGCAGCTGACTTAATATAAATATCTGTTATCAACTGAGAATTAGACTGACTTAACAAAACCTCCCTTAACGATTTTTGTTCAAGTTCAGCTTTATACTTATTGTTTTCATCTAACATTTTTGCTTTAGATTGAGTAAAGAGTACTTTTTTTGTTTTATCCTTCGGAGTTCCCTCCATATCAAACGGAAAAAATTTAGGATATATATTGCGAAAATTGTGATGCCATTGAAAATATACCAAGAAGACAGATGGAAATCTTGCTACCAACTCCTGCCCCATTGTTTGCGGACGAGTAGACAATTCATAAGTGCGCTGACGCATAATTTTGCGTGTTTCTTCGATAAAGCGCTCCATTTTCTTTTTGCTTTTATCCTCACGCCCCAAGTGATATTCGCAACCTTCAATTAAACGGCGAAAAACCGGATCAGAATTTTCAGATGCTAATAATCGCAATGCTTTAAGCATACTTTGCATGTTTGCGCTTTTATTCCAAAAAGAGCGCATTGACTTTGCTTCAATACTGTCAAAACCTAAGGTTCTGACACCTTCATATCCTGCCTCACTAATCGCATCAAACGTAAATTTATATAAGGCCTCCCAATTGATTCTGTCATCATCAATCATAAGTTCCTTATATTTTCCTTCATGGAAGCGTTCCAAAACATATTTAGTAACCGGAAAATCAAAATGTCTAACCGATTCTCCGTTCAAAAGCAGTGTTAATTGATAGGTTGAATTATCCATAATAAATTGTTCGGCAATATCAACATCACCAGATTGCACACCTTTTATGTAAATATAAGCATATGAGAAAACGCTCGCATGTAACGCACGCAACAAACCGATATTTTTAAAAATACGATGATATTTATCCTTAAAATCAATAAGTTTACGCAACCGTTCTTCACCCTTATATTCACGCTGAATTTGCTGATAACGACTGCCGAATTTTTTAACCTGACTTGGGTACATAAACTTTAAGTGCATTGCCATGCACCACTCGCGTGCCAAATCATAAACAGAATACAAAGGTTCTTCTGAATATCCGGACATAACGGTTGCTATAACAGCTTCTTCCCCGACAAAATAAGGTTCCATATGCGTACAAAATGAGTTTCTCTCAAACTCATTTATCAATGAAGAAGTATAACGCTCAATTTCATCTTCTTCAATTGCAAATCGTTTTAATCTTTTAGCTAAAAAATCACTCAGTGCACCGGAGGCAATTTTAGGTATTCTTTTGCCGTCTGTATCAATATATCCGTCTTGATATTCATCATAATAGATATTAAAAAAAACATATTCAAAATTGTCATAACTGTTTTTAAAATCACGCAAATCATCAGCAACAAATTCTTTAACACTATGAACATATTCCGGCTCATAAACTTGTGTTCTGAAAAAGTGCAAAGCATCTTTTTCCAAGTCTTCATCGGAATATGTTAAATCTGATAAGCGCATATTGCAACACCTATATTTTCCGCGTACATAACATATAATAATCAGGCGAAGTGTAAAGTCAAGAAAAAGATTTCATTCATGCATGTTTTACTTAATTTTACTAAAAATCGGAGCATATATTTCCGGAGCAATATCCGAAATTTTTACGGCACTTAAAATATCTTCCTTTACTGTTTCAAACTGTGCATTATCTTGACAATGAACATAGCATAGGGGTGTTTTTTCATCAACATAATCTCCGATTTGCGCAAAATCAGTATATCCGGTGGATAAATCCAACTTTTCGCCGAACACGGTGCGTCCTCCGTGCATTTTTATAACGCTAACGCCTATTTTTCTGGTATCCATTGAATAAACATATCCGTCATAAGGCGCAAAAATCGGCATAACCATTGTGGCTCTCGGCAAATATTTATCGGCATTGTCCATAAAGTCTGTAGGCGCGCCCAAAGCAGAGCACATCTTTGCAAAAATTTCCAGAGCCTTTCCCGAAGACAGTGCCTGTTCAAACATTGTATACGCCTCATCTTCATTTTTTGCCCGTCCGCAAGAAACAAGAAGCTCAGCACCGAGAGCATAGGTTATTTCTTTTAAGCGCACATCGCACGCTTTTCCCTGCAACACATAAAGAACTTCTCTTATTTCAAGCGCATTACCGACATTCTTACCTAAAACCTGATTCATATCTGTTACAATCGCGCTCGTTTTAGTTCCTGCCAGATTTGCAACATCAACAATTGAGCGAGCCAAAGCAGAGGCATCTTTAATATTATTCATAAATGCCCCGTTTCCGCACTTTAGGTCCATTACCAAATATTGCAAACCGGCAGCCAGTTTTTTAGACAGTATTGATGCCGTAATCAGCGGAATAGATTCCACGGTTGCACAAACATCACGAATTGCATAAATTTTTTTATCCGCCGGCGCCAAATCTCCGGTTTGACCGATTATTGCGCAACCGACATTTTTGACCACTTTTCGAAAAAGTTCATCATCTGCTTGTGTATTATAACCTGAGATTGCCTCTAATTTATCAATAGTGCCTCCTGTATGCCCTAATCCGCGTCCGGCAATCATCGGCACATAAACATCACAAGCCGCCAAAAGCGGAGCTAAAATCAAACTTACTTTATCCCCCACTCCGCCGCTTGAATGCTTATCAACAATCGGTTTATCAAAACCTTGCCAGCTTAAGGTTTTGCCGGAATCCCGCATTGCTAAAGTTAAGGCGGTTGTTTCTTCCTTAGTCATGGAATTAAAAAATACCGCCATTGTAAAAGCAGCCACTTGCCCATCATCAACTTTTTTATCGGCAATTCCCTTGATAAAATCAGCAATTTCCGCCGATGAAAGCTCATTTCCATCGCGTTTTTTTCTGATAATTTCTTGCGGCAACATTTGTTTTCTCCCTAGTATTTTTCTAAAAATTTCTGAATCAAAACGCCTAATTTTTCTCCGGCAATTGAAACTTTTTCCAAAACCTCATCGTGAGATTGCTCACCTTCAGCAATTCCGGTTCCCAAATTGGAAATAACGGAAACGCCGATAACATCCATACCCGCATGCACTGCGGAAATAACCTCGGAAACAGTGGACATTCCGACTGCATTTGCCCCTAAAAATTTAAACATTCTTATCTCACTCGGAGTTTCAAAATTCGGACCTAAGGTCATTAGGTATATGCCCTCATATAAATCAATATTGTTTTCAAGAGCAACTTCTTTTATCTGCCGTCTTAATGTAATGTTATAGGCGTGACTCATATCCGGAAAATAAGGATCTCGATGAGGTCCGATTAACGGATTTTTTCCACTTAAGTTTATGTGATCGGTTATCAGCATTAAGCTACCGGCAGGCATACCTCGGTAAAGCGAACCGGCTGCATTTGTAACAATTAATGTTTGCACTCCGAGTTCGCGTAAAACTTCAATAAAGTGATATATCAATTGAGGCGGATGCCCCTCATAGAGATGAACTCTTCCTTGCAAACACAAAACAGTATGCTCGCCGATTTTGCCGACATAAAGATATCCGTGATGCCCTTTTACCGTCGGCACCGGAAATTCAGGAATATCGGCATAATTAATTTTTATCGAATCTTGTAAAACATCTACCAATCCGCCTAAACCTGAACCCAAAATGACTCCGACATCAGGTTTATTATCTTTCAGAATATTTTGCAAATATTCAAGCGCTTTTCCCATAGTTTCTTGCATATCATAAATCCTCTTTTGAAAAAAATTGCGGTAACAGTTCTGCAAATTTAAAAGTTTTGATATTCCCCTTCAAATCAGCACTATGCACTAAAGTTGTATTATCGGCAAATTCGGCAATTTTCTGCAAACAATTACCGCAAGGCAAAATTTGAGCCGTATCTGCAACAACCAAAATTTCTTTTATTATCCTTTCTCCGTCTGCAACCATGGCGGAAATTGCTCCGGCTTCAGCGCAAGTTCCGCACGGATAAGAGGCATTTTCGACATTACAACCGCCGAATATCTTTCCGCCGGAACTCAAAACAGCCGCCCCAACCATAAATTTTGAATACGGAGCATAGGCATTTTTTCGGCATTTAATAGCCACATCATACAAATCTGAAATTTTACGCATTTTTATCCCCCTATAAGTGAAAAAAATGTTGATTTATTCTTTGATAATATTATACATTAAAATTAAATATAATATTAATATTTTTTTGGAGAGTGGCTGTGCTTAAAAAAATTGTTTTTGGTATATTACTTATCGGTATCTTAGTATTTGCCGGAATAACGTATTATGTTTCAAATTTAGACTGGAATACCTATAAAGACACGATTTCTCAAAAGTTTTTTGAACTTACAGGCAAACAAATAACCTTCGGCGGACAATTAAATATTTCCCTATTACCGCAACCGGTTATGAAAGCCGAAAACATCTCCATATATAATCAAGGAAAAAAAGATAAGCCGTTGGCTACAATTAAAACGTTAGAAACTTCAGTAACTCTCTCATCTTTATTAAACGAAGCTCCGGATATTACCTCTCTCACATTATCTGATGCAAAAGTGTGGATTGAAAAAGAGGAAAACGGAAAATATAATTGGGCACACTCGGACAATGAAGTTTCAAATCTTACGTCTCAAAAAACAAATTTACATAAATTAAGTTTGCAAAACGCCACCTTTTATTACGAAAATAAAGCGGCAGATATTAATCTGGTATTAGAAAAATTAAATGCCGAACTGCAAACCGCCGCTTATGACGGACCATATCGTTTAGATGGTAATTTCAGTAATAATAACGAGCATTATGCTATAGCTATCGGAGTTGGAAGTCTTTCAAGCATTGACGGAATCGAAATAAATTTCAGTCTTTCACACCCTTCTTCCGAGAGTTTTTTCCGTTTTGACGGAACATACAACACTCAAGAACATAATGTAAAAGGCGATTTTTCCGGCGGTTCGCAAAAAACCGCACAATTTATCAATATCTTACTCAAAGAAAAACTCCTTGACGAACAAAATCAAAAAGAACTACAGTTTTCAAGCGGAGTTGAATTTGATGATAAATTACTCAAACTTTCAAGCTTTGTAACCAAATACGCTGACGATATAGAAGGCTCAGGATCTTTAACCTACCCGCTTTTTGTTGAAGAAGGAACAAAACGTCAAGTTGATTTGAAATACGAATTTTTGAATATTGATTTACGCCCATTTTATCCGATTGTTTTAGCACAATACGAAAAACTTAAAGAAAAAGAAATTAACTATCTGCCGGAAACAAACTTTAATATTAATGCGGATTTGGCAGCCAAACATCTTGATTTTAGCGATAATGCTGCCGGTTTTTTGGAAAACATCACCTTAAAAGCCGATTGGACGGATGATATTTTCACCATAGAGGAGTTTTTTGCTTCGGCAATCGGAGACACATCTATCAGCATATCAGGTGATTTGCGTGAAGAAAACACAAAGCCTCGCTATTTTTTAAAAAATTCCATTATCAGTACCGATTTTTTAAGTTTTGCAAATGCGCTTGATGCTAACTTAAAATCTTATGTGCAGTCTACATATCGCAATGCTGAAATGAATTTTTCAATTGTTGGTGATAATGAAAGCATGAGTATAGAAAATGCGGAATTATCTATGGATAAAATGAACATATTTGCTGATTTTAATGCTTCATTGTCAGCCGAAAATTCCGAATATTCAATTTCTATAAAAACTGATACTCTCAACTTAGATAATTATATTCCAAACAAAACCGGGCAAAATGAATTTTGGGCCCAACTTTCTGAAGATGCAGAGCAACTGAAATTTTTAAATAAACTCAATTTAAATCTCAATTTTTCTTCGGATAACCTTATATTCCGCGGAACACCTATGGATAATGTTGTTATTAATATCTCTGATAAAAAAGGAGAAATTAAATTAAGTGAGCTATCGGTACAAAATATTGTAGGCTCGCAAATCAACTTAAATGGAAACATTAACTTAGCAAAAGAACCTATTGATTTTAATGATTTTAACTTAAGCATAGATTCTCAAAATATTGCCGGTTTGGTATCTCAAATTAATTTTATGGCTCCGGACTGGGAGTTACCTGAGGCAAAAAATGTTATAATATCTTCTGTATTAAATGGCAATCTGAATGAATTAAACACTCAATTTTCTGCTAAAACAGACAGTGTTGATGTTTCTTATGATGGAACTATTAAAAACATTTCCGATAAACCGGACTTTAACGGAAAACTTAACTTAAAAACAACAGATGCCGCCCAGCTGTTTAACGGACTTAATTTAAATTCACAAATGGTTCCCAACAGCAGCGCCCTTAATTGTGACGGATTAATCAATTTTTCCGCAAACAATTATGATTATAAAGATATCAAATGCTTGATAGGCACATCAGAATATCTGGGAGATATTAACATTACTCAAAACAATGAAAAATATGATGTTAATGCAAAAATAGAATCAAATGATTTTGACTTATCATATATTTTTGATTTGAATCAAAGTAAAGTAGCAAACTTCGGAACGGAAAACTCATTTGACAATACCTTTATCGCCAGACCGGACATAAATCGCGATAATCTTGATTTGAGCAAATTCAAAGATGTTTCTCTCAACATGGAGTTAACCGCGCCTAAAGCAACTCTGCGAAAACTTAACTTTAATGATTTACATCTGAAAATTCAAATAAAAAACAATCTATTGAAATTAGAAGAAATTGATACTCTTTACAATAATACTCACTATACCGGTGATTTATCAATAGCCTATGCAAATCCAAGCAATTCTATTGTTAAAGGTAATCTTGCATTCAACGATTTAGACATAAGTTCAATCGGTGGAAGCGTTTATATGATAAATAAAGGCAAAATTTCCGGAAACACTTCATTTGAAAGCAAGGGTATGAGTGCTTACGATATATTAACAAATATATCAGGCTATGTAAGTATGCATGTAAAAGATTTAAGTTTTAAAGGGTTTGATTTTGCCGCAATACGGGATGATATTGCAAAAAGAAAATACTCTAAAGGTTTGTTTCAAGTTATCCGCGACAATTTACAGCAAGGTGAAACAGGTTTTGATGATTTTGATGTTACCCTGGCAATGAAAAACGGTTCTTTAATAATTGCAAATCTTAATTTGATTAATTCTGATGCAAAGTCTGATCTTAGCGCTGATATAAACCTGAAAGATTGGAAGCTCGGCAGTAAGATGGTTATAAGCATTAATGATGTGAGCGATGTTCCTGCTTTTGATGTTTCATTAACCGGAAACTTGCAAAAACCTTCGCTTGAAATAAACATTGAAAACATGGTCAGAAATTATGACGAACACTGGAAACAAATAGAAGATCAGGAAAAAGCACAAAAAGAAGCCGAGCGCCGCGAACTTAATACCAAAATGGAAGCAGCACAAACAAGTGTTGAAGAATTTTCAGCCCTATTAAATTCCTATCCGCCTAAATATGAAAAATATAAAGAAAAAAGCTTAAAAGAAGAAAATATAAACTGGTATACAAACAAACTGGCAGAAATAAATGTAATAAACAGTGATTTGGATTCAATGAAAGCAAAAGCTCATACTCCTGATTTTACGGAAAATGATATAAACATCATAAAGGACAAAATCGAAAATTATAATAACATGATTTTATCTTGGGATAATGAAATTGCCGAGCACTACGCTGATGATGTTGATGATAGAATAAACCGATTAATTAATAAGAAAAGCGATTATGATATCAAAGCACAAAAACTCAAAAGCGAATACGAACTGAAATATAATGATAAAATCACAGATTTATCAAAAATAAACAAGCAAAATAATCTGACAGATAATGCCGAATTTATGCAACAAAAATCGGACTTCTATTCTGCTTGTGAAAAATCATCAGCACTCAGTGCTGAAATTGATAAGGCTTTGTTGCCGCTTAATACGGTTACAAATACCGAACAAAAAGATAACTTATTGATTGCAGCTGAAGATATGTCGGAAGATATCGAAAAGCTCTATTTATCTGCCCAAGAACAGCAAATCGCTCTAATTGATTTGGTGAATAATATTTATAATCAAGTTATGGAAGAACAGGCTAATACCAATGAAGATGAAAATATAACTGAGGAAAATAATATTAATCAAAACCCTAGCCCTCAAAGTTCAGATACAAAGCTAAATGAGGATATATCCGGGCAATCAGATGGATCGTTGCTTAAAAAAATATCATCAAACAATGATATTTCATCCTCATCAGATGAAACAGGTAAAGAAGTACAGGGATCTTTATTGAGAAGCTATGAACAAAAAACTGAGAATAATGTAAAAAAACAAACAACTCAAGGCTTGCTCAAAGAGGCTGACGGAGCCGTAAAAAAGGCAAGCGGAACTATCATTGTTAAATAAATTATAAAGGAGAAAACTATGAGTAAAAAACCCGAAGTATGTATTTTGCCGGTAGCGGGACTTTCCACCCGTAATCTGCCGACTACAAAAGTTTTGCACAAAGGCTTTTTGACGTTGGATAATTTGCCTGTTATACAGTATGCAGTTAACAGCTGTGCCGAAGCCGGAATTAAGGAAATTGTTTTCATTTATAGCGATGAATCTTGCAAACATTTATTTGAAGCATATTATACACCATATCCTTGGCTTGAAAATCATTTAAAAGAAAAAAACAAGCTTGATTTATTGCAAACCGTTAAAGACATTATTCCGGCAGATATGAAGTTTTCTTTTGCGCGCCAGAGTGAACCGAAAGGCAACGGACATGCAATTTTAATGGCAAAAGAAATTGTCGGAAAGCGTGATTTTGCCGTTATGTGGGTTGATGATGTTTATATCAATTTGCATGGTGACGGAGTATTAAAGCAACTTTGTGATGTATATGAGCAAAAGGGCGGTATTGTTGAAAACATTATGGAATGTCCGCGCAACGAAATGGTACGTTACGGCGCTCTGGTCGGAGCAAAACGCGAAGGAAATGTTGTGCGTGCCACAGGTTTAATTGAAAAACCGAAGTTGGAAGAAGTTCCGTCAAACTATGCCAGCATGGGGCCTTATATCATTCCTAATGAGGTTATGGATATTTTACCGGAAGTTACCAAAGGCTCAAACGGTGAAATCAATTTAACCGATGCGCTGAATTTGGCAGCTATGCGCGGAATGCCGATTTATGGTGTTTTGTGTAAAGGTCTTCGCTTTGATTGCGGAACCAACCTTGATTTGCAAAAATCAAACATTAAACTGAGTTTAATGAATAATGGCGAACTCAGAGCCTATACCCGCGAATTGCTCGACACTATGGATATTTGAGTTAAAGAAATACAAAAAAAGAGGCGACTGAAAAGTCGCCTCTTTTTCATATAATAAAAACGACATAAATATCATACCTGAAATTTATCTGGAAGTATTAATATATTGCAAAGCATCTAAAACACCCTGCAAAATATATGACGCGGCCGTTGCATCTAAAACATTTTTTCGTTTACTGCGCGATAAATCAGCTTCCTTTATCAAGAACTTTTCCATAGCTGAAGAAGAAAGCCTTTCGTCCCAAAAAAAATAAGGTAAATTCACTTCATTATTTAATTTCAAGGCAAATTCCCTCACCTTTTGCGCCATTTCCCCTTCATTGCCGTCCATTTGCAGCGGAAGTCCGTAGACAATAGCGCCAACTTCTTTTTCAGCAATAATATTTTTTATAATTTTCAAATCCTGAGAAAACTCACCGCGTTTTATAATCGTGTAAGGCGTTGCAATAGTCAGCATTAAATCTGAAACAGCAACGCCCAAACGTTTTTCTCCATAATCAAAACCGATTATTGCCCGATATTTTATCAGTTGTTGCTTAAACTCGGTTAAGTTTTCTGCCATATTCAACCTCAAAATGAGCAATCAATTCAAATCGATTTAGTATGAACCGTCATTAAAGTAATATCTTGCACCCATCGTAAATTCTTTGGCATTACTGAAGTTATCACCTTTGGCTATAGAATATCTGAACATAGAGCGCAAACTCCAAACATCAGACACTCTCCATTCACCACCAACGCCCAAACGTAAGGTGTTTGCCGTGTCTTTTTCTTTTTTATCACCGTGCTTTAATTTCGAATATATACGTCCGTAACCGACAGAACCTAAAATTGCACCTTCAGACAAATTATAAGCATTAACATATACATCTGCACCATAGCCGTATGTTTTGCCGTGTGAAGTTATTCCGCCAACGCTTTCTTTCTCTTTTAAGGAATGTTGCAAAAACAATTCCACCGAAGCAACATCCACAAAATTTATACCGCCGACAAAATTGGCGATATCATAATTATCCGGATATATACCTGAAACATTGTAGGTTGAGTTAACATAATCACCACCGGTATAAAATTTATATTCACCGGCATTGGCGTTGTTTACTAAAAAGGCTGCAACCAACGCACCTAAAGCAATAGTTTTTTTCATTTTAGTCTCCCATAAAATCTGATTATAAGAGGAGTATAAAACAAAAAGATAACTTAAAAGTTAATTTTAAGCACATTTTATCTGATTAAATTTTGCTTTTATGAATTCAGCTTATGCTCGCGCAGTTAAATCAGGCTTTTGCGCCACAATCACATATCCGTAAACAGCTTTCTCCGCTTCATTACGCAAAATATGTTGTTCTTGGCTCAAAATCTTCAGTCCGGAACTTTTTAAGGCACGCTCAACATAATTTAAGGAATGAACAAATCTTCCGCTCGGTGCCATAAAATAGTCAGAATCATTATAATCGTTTTCAGAAACCGTAAACACAAACAATCCACCTTGTACTAATGATTTTGAGGTACGAACAAACACTTTGGTTAAATCGCCGAAATATGTCAACACATCAGCGGCGCAAATAACTTGAAACAAATAAGAACTAGTTTCCAAATAATGACAAATATCATCGCACACTAAATGAGAATATATGTTTTTCTTTTTTGCTTCCGCTAACATTTTTTCAGACAAATCGACACCGATTAAGCCTTTATATGAAGCATATTTTTTCAAATATACACCACAAAGTCCGGTACCGCAACCAAAATCCAAAATATGGTATTTTCTGAATACAGATGGTTTTAAAAACTTGGATAAGGCTTCATCAATTAATGCCGGAGCCTGATAATCCAAACTTTGGAGAGTTGAATCAAATCCCGAAGAAAAAGTATCAAACATTGCTTTAATAAACTCCGGAGATGATGAATCAAGTTTTTTACCATCTGCAATTGCATTTCCCATATGAATGGCAATTTTATCTTCCGGAAAGCGCTTCAACCATTTTACCGCATATTTTTGCGCCAAGTCCTGATTGCTTTCCGCATAGCATTCATACAGCAAGTATCCGAAATTCAAAGAAGCATCTGTAGATTCCCCGTTCTTTCTTTTAATATATCTCCAAGCAAACAAAACACAATTTTCCCAATCATTAACGGCTCGATATGAATCACTCAATGAATTTAAAACATCGACATTATTTTCATCTAATTCCGCCGCTCTTAAATAATAATCAATCGCTTTTTGATATTTTCCCAACTCATAAAGAGAATTTCCGGCAATCGCATTTGCAAAAGCACTTGACGGATGACGTTCCAGCGACTTTTTAGCATAATCAAGCGCCAAAACATATTTTCCGATGGCGTAATAAGTATTTGCCATATTAATCATTGCAATATAGCTTCGCGGGTTATATTTATACATATTTTTATAATATTGCAGCGCTTTTTCGTAATCGCCGTTACAATAGCTGATGTTTCCCAAATTTTGCAATGCCGCAATATTTTCAGGATTAATTTTCAGAACTTTTTCGGCACCTTTTGCCGAATCAATATAATTTCCAAGCTCATAATTTATGGTGGAAATATTAAGTAAAGCAGACTCTGAATTTCGATTTATTTTAAGCGCCTTTTCATAGCACTCAAGTGCCGTATTTTTATTGCCGAGTGCATCATAGCAATTACCGCAATTAACGATATATTCTTCATTTTTCGGTTCATTTTTGCTTAAAATAGTATAAATTTCAAGAGCTTTTTCATACTCTTTTTTACCAAAAAGAACAGACGCCTGTTGCTCTAAATTTTCCACTCAACCCTCTATCTAAAACCAATCTTTTTTAATTTTAATACAACATTTCTTAAAATACAATAAAGAATATCATTTTATTTTTAATGAAACTTTTTTACCGCCCCTGAAATGCGTAAAATGCAATATTCAGCCACATTATCTGCCGGCATTGATGTGGTTTTGCAGTCGCATTCACACTCATAAAGCATTGAAAGAACAGCAAAAATTCTTTCTTTATTCCATATTTTAAGCTGGCGAACAAATTCATCTTTGCGATAAAACATCAAAGGAGGGCGCAATGTTTTTAAAGCTTCTTCCGTGCTTTTTCCCTCGCTTATCAATGCACCCACACTCATTAATTTCATGAAATGATAGCTGATTTGGCGAATAAGCGTGGAGGCATCTTCTCCTTCTTTGACCAAGCGAACAAAAGCATCACAAGCTTTTTGCGTGTTTCCGCTCGCTATAGTATAGCACAAATCTTCATAATCGGCACCGGCAATATCACTCACTGCATTTTTCACATCATCAATTTCTACTGATTTCTTATCACCTAAATAAAGCGCTAATTTATCAATCTCCGCCGTATTCATTTTTCTGTCTGATGATAATTTACTTGCTAAAAATTGCAACACATCAGGTGCAATATTCAACCCGCGCTCTTTTATCATTTGCGCCACACTTTGCGTAATATCGGCATCTCTGTCATCATAACATCCGACAACATAAATATCATCACGGTCTTTCGCCCAAGAAATAAGCGATGAGCGAGTGTTCAAACTCAAAGATGATACAATCAGTAAATTTTCCGATTTTGTTTCCGGTAACATATTTTTTAAAGATTGATAAAGATTATTATCGGCATTTGTTACCACCACCGCGCGCCGACCACCCATAAGTGATTGCGCATGATATTCCCCATAAAGCAACCCGCTGTCTTTTGCTATCTGCTCCATATCAAAAGAGCAATAGCGAAAACCATCATTAATATCTTCACACACAGCTTCTGCACATTTGTTTTGCCACTCATTAATCAACCCCTCGTTTGTTCCGAATAAAATTATGCATTTTATTTCGGGGTTCGGATTTTGGCAAAACGAAGCCAGTTGCGCCGGTTTAATATTCATCAGGATTTCCGCGTTTTGTTTTAACCGAATGGAAATATGAGGCAATTCTTAAAGAAATATCATTGGCTATAATTTTAGCTCCGTCCTTTTCTATTTTTTTCTTATCCATAGTGGTGGAATAAGGATTATCCAATAAATCATAGCTTAAAAATACCCAACTTTTGCCTGAAACGAGATGCCCGTCTTTTTCGCTCCAAAGCTCATACTTTGCCGTATATTTAACTTTTTCGCGCGTAGCGGTAATATCATCACGCAGAGCCTGTTCGGTTGTTTCTTTTCCTACCGGCTCGATTTTCAAGAAATATTTAGCATCTTTCGGTGTGCCGTGCGGATTAAACGTATCCATAAGTTCGTTTTTAATGAGCTGCCCGATACGATCGGTAACCCCCTGAATTTTAATTTGTGCCATTTCATGAACAATGTCGGTATCATATTCATTATTATAATACCACAAATCATCTCCGCCGGTTTTTTCCACATACAGCGGCTCAAACCCGCAACCCGCAAGGCATAATATCAGCACCGCAAAGGTTATTTTCTTTATTTTATGCAACAATGTTTACAATCCTATTCGGCACAACGATTATTTTCTTTATGGCTTTACCTTCAAGCTGACGTGCCACATTATCAAGCTTCAAGGCTGCTTCTTCAGCCGTTTTATTGTCGGCATCTTTTGCGATTGTTATGGTTCCGCGCATTTTGCCGTTAAGCTGAACACCTATAGTTACCACATTATCAGCAGCAAGTTTTGCATCGCCTTTCGGCCAACTTTCAGCAACAATAAACGAGCTGTATCCCATACGCGCCCACATTTCTTCTGCCAAATGCGGAGTAAACGGCGATAACAGTTTCAACAGTGTTGCATACAATTCAGATGGAACTTTATCCAATTCTGACATATAGTTAACGTAAGTCATCAATGAAGAAACCGCCGTATTAAACTTCATCTGATCAATACGCTCGGTAACCTCCAAAATACACTTATGCATTGCGCGCAAGTCGCTTTCATTCGGCTCGATTTTATACACTTTTTTGAACAAAGTATAAACCTTTGCCACAAAACGATAAACACCGTTCAAGCTTTCTTCCGACCACATTGCCACTTGATCAAACGGACCGATAAACATTTCATACAAACGGAAAGTATCAGCTCCATAATTGTTGACAATATCATCCGGATTAACCACATTCCCGCGCGACTTACTCATCTTTTCGCCGTCTGATGCCAAAATCATACCATGCGAAGTGCGCTTTTGATAAGGCTCCGGTTGTGGAACATAACCGCAGTCATATAAGAATTTGTGCCAGAAGCGTGAATACAACAAGTGAAGCGTTGTATGCTCCATTCCGCCGTTATACCAGTCAACATTCATCCAATAATCAAGCGCTTCTTTTGAGGCAAACTCTTTATCATTGTGCGGATCACAATAACGCAGGAAATACCATGAAGAACCTGCCCAGTTCGGCATAACATCGGTTTCTCGTCTTGCATGTCCGCCGCACTTCGGGCAAGTGGTGTTTACCCATTCGGTTGCATTGGCGAGCGGTGAATCTCCATTATCATTCGGGCGATAATCCGGAACATCAGGCAGTTTAAGCGGTAATTGGTCCTCCGGAAGAGGTTGCCACCCGCAGTGTTCGCAATAAACCATCGGAATCGGCTCACCCCAATAGCGTTGGCGAGAAAACACCCAGTCACGCAATTTGAAATTAACTTTTGCATGTCCGAAACCCTTATCTTCGGCATATTTGATTGCCGCTTCCATCGCCTCTTTTTTATCCATACCGTCCATAAAGCCGGAGTTAATGTGCGTTCCGTCTTCTTCCCATGCTTCTTTTGAAATATCACCGCCGGCAAGAACCTGAATAATCGGCAAATTAAATACTTTGGCAAAGTCATAATCGCGCTGATCGTGCGCCGGAACCGCCATAATCGCCCCCGTGCCGTAACCGGTCAAAACATAATCGGAAATAAACACCGGAATAAGTGCGCCGGTATAAGGATTTTTTGCTTTTATTCCTTTTAGCTCAACACCTGTTTTAGTGGTATCTGCCGTGCGTTGCAATTCTGACTTTTTCGCCGTTTCATTAACGTAATTTTGTACATCATCGGCATTTTCAAACTTATCCATCAATTCGGCAACAAACTTGTGTTCCGGTGCCATAACGCAATAAGTAACACCGAAAGTTGTGTCCGGACGGGTGGTATAAACCACCATTTTTTTACTTAAGCTATTACCGGAATTATCGGTTAATTCAAACTCAAGCTCAGCACCTTCAGAGCGCCCGATCCAATTAATTTGCGTAGATTTAACACGGTCGATAAAATCAACTGTTTCAATATCGTTGATTAAGCGGTCGGCATATTTGGTGATAGCAAACATCCATTGTTCTTTATCTTTGCGTACCACCTCGGCACCGCAACGTTCACAATGTCCGTTAACCACTTCTTCATTTGCCAAACCGACCTTGCATGACGGACACCAGTTAATTGCCATTTTATCTTTATAAGCCAGACCGTGCTTATAAAATTGAATAAACATCCATTGTGTCCACTTATAATATTCAGGATCACAAGTATTAAAGCATCTGTCCCAATCAAAAGAAAAACCGATTGATTTGAGCTGACGTGTAAAATTCTCAATATTGGCTTTGGTTGAAACAGCCGGGTGCACACCGGTTTTAATGGCATAATTTTCTGCCGGCAGACCGAAGGCATCAAACCCCATCGGATATAAAACATTATAGCCCTGCATACGCTTTTTACGACTGATAACATCTAAGGCAGTATAAGAGCGCGGATGCCCAACGTGCAAGCCTGCGCCTGACGGATACGGAAACTCTACCAAAGCATAAAATTTTTCTTTAGACTTGTCTATTTCTACCTTATAGACTTTTTCATCTTCCCAAATTTTTTGCCATTTATGTTCTATCGTCCGAAAATTATATCTATCTTCGATTTCCCATTCTTTTTGCCATTCTTCAAAGCTATCTTTGCCGTTATAGCGAGCCTTACCTGACATTTTTTATTTTCTCCCAATATTAATCATACAAAAATATGTCATAAATTAACACGCTTTTTCTTAAATTTCAAAACTTTTTTGATTTTATGCGCAGACAATAAAAATATGCGCCATTAACGAAAAAATAACGCTTATTTATTATACTTTTTATAAAGTTGATTTCCGGTGAGTTAAAGATGAAAAAAACAAGCTTTTTAATTTCATCATTTCAAAAAGCCTTAAACAAACCGAAAACCGCCACGTTTAAGGACTTTATTTTATGCTATCGCAATTCGCGATCAGGTTTTATTTTTGCCGATAAAAGCGATTGTAACTTTGCACCGTATTTTCTTAAAAACGCGGATATAAACAAACTTGCCCGCAAAATCAAAAGCGACACCAAACATAATTCCGCGCTGAACACCGAATCAGATACCTATAGCCGTTATTTCAGCGAAAATATTGTTATTGAGCAAAAGTCAAAAAAATATCTTGATACCTGTATGAACCTAGAACTAAGTTCTTTAAGCAGACAATCGGCACAAATTAAATGCCTTGTTGCCACAATTTTTCCGGTTGATTTTTTTGCCCAAATGCCGGATATAACAAAAAAATTTACTAAATTGGAAGCGCAAATTTCGCAGTGCCTTAAAAATAATCAAAATGCCTTAAAAACCAATATAATCGATGATTTTTTAACTCAATATGAGAAAATAATAAATCATCATTATCTTTTGGATATTTTTTTTCCGCAAAACAAAAAAATTTTGCGCCGCCGTGTGCGAGAAATCATTAACACTCTTCGCAACAATCAGCCGTTGCCTGCCGATTTTGCCGATGGAAATACGTTTCATAAACCGGCTTTTTCCTTTAATAAAGGAGAAAATTATCGTGCCGCTTATGTCGATTCGCTCTTGTATTTAAGCGAAAAAATCGTGTTGATGAAAAATTATGACGATTTATTGGAACTGGCATATAAAAAAGTTCAACAAAGCGCTGATTTTGCAAGAGAAATTCAATATTTTCATAACGCAAATTATTCACCTGACACGGAAGAAATTGCCCAAATCAAAACTATTGCTCAAAATTTGTATGATAAATTTGCAAAACTCTGTTATTTTAAGGCAATAGCCAAAAGCTTTGAAATTTTTTATGCTGCCGATTATCCGTTTGAGCAAAATTCTGCTTTACCGACTGTTGCTCCGGATAAAGAAATTCAAAAGATTGAAAAAATTGTTGAACGAGCCAAAACAATTTCGGCTAAAGGAAAACTGGCAAGAGAGTTTCGTTTGGCGATAACTGATTTTTCAGCCTGTGCGGAAAATTTGCAAACAGCTCTTGATAGATTTAACAACTCAAAATTCTGAAGTTATTTTAAAAAGCGAAAACCGCTCTGCTGTTTTATAAAAGCAGAACGGTTTTCTTTTCTTTACTTAGCCTCACGCAGCACCATGCTGGCGGGATTGAAGGGGGTCTCTGTGTCGAAAAACACCTCGCCGCTTATTTTGCGATTAAGCAAAACCTCCCGACCATCTTTCAGACGGAACATGGTCCCGACTAAAATCGGCCAGATTTGTGAATTGTCATTCAACTTCACTTCCTCACCAGTCTCCCAGGAGAAGAACTTTTTCCCCCTCCTCGTACAAGGAATAACTTCCTTGATTTTTTCTGACTTAAACTCGTTTACATGTGGAACACCTGCCCACTTTGATTTGCTAACGAGATTTACTACTGCTACTGCGAAATTTTCTTTATTCATAATTGTATGTATTTAATTGGTTAAGTGATTACCTTATAACACCTTTTTTTGTTTTTGTCAAGTATTTTATTAACAAATTTTGCATTTTTATAAAATAAATTTGTCTTGCAAAATATTTTTTTTATTGTATCGTGCTTGTGTGAGGTAAATCAATGGAAGAAAAAACTAAAAATTGTCCCGAATATTGTCCGTTTTTGAAAGCTAGTGGAACTTTTTGTGAGCTTTTTAAACATTCACTGCAAAAAGGCGTTGCAACCTTGAAGTGTGAAGAATGTCTTAATCCTGAGCAACGAATGGAAAGTTATAAAAATCTTGAGCTTTCTTATGACAGCCGGATTGAAATGTGGAAAAATGCCGTGTTCAAACACAATGAAATTGAACTTGGCAAAAAGCGTGAAGAAGAAGCTAAAAGGCAAAAATTTTCCGCCTTTCTCGATGAAAAATTCGGTTCAACTCCTCCATTAGAAGGTAATGTTTATTTGCATAATCTGCTCGTGAATTTGTTTATGGTTATGGATATAACCGAACGCAATATGATGATGGCAGTCTTAAACGGACGAATGGCAGAAAAACTGCTCCAAGCCATTGATCGCGCACCAAAAGATGAAAACTTGTTGCGCAATGTGCGCCGTGAACTCTATGACCACCATGCCGAACATGAAAAAACCATGCAGATAACCAAAGAAAATCCGACTATCAGCAGAGCATAGCCGGATAAATTCGAAACGTTTTTTTCGCTTTATTTTAAATACCAATCAACCGTTTTAATAATGCCGGTATCAAAGGTTTCATCGGCATGCCAACCAAGCTCTTTTCTCAACTTTTCGGCATCAATCGCATATCTGAAATCATGTCCGGCACGATCTTGCACAAAGCTAATCAGTTCGGCATATTTTTTGCCGTTTTTGCGCGGACGCTTTTCATCTAAAATTTCGCAAATTCTGGTAACAATTTCAATATTTGTGCGCTCGTTATGTCCGCCGACATTATAGGTTTCACCCGCCCTGCCCTGATGATATATCAAGTCAATAGCTTTGCAATGGTCCAAAACATAAAGCCAATCACGAATATTCAAGCCCTTACCATAAATCGGCAACGGTTCTTCATTCAAGGCTTTTTCAATAATATGCGGAATCAGCTTTTCATGATGTTGCTTCGGTCCGTAGTTGTTTGAGCAATTTGAAGTCGTAACATTCAGCCCGAATGTGTGATGATATGCACGCACCAAAAAGTCCGAACTTGCTTTGCTGGCAGAATATGGAGAATTCGGCGCATACGGCGTTGTTTCGCTAAAAAATCCCTCTGCTCCTAAAGCACCGAAAACTTCATCAGTGGAAATATGATGAAAACGACAATTTTCATAACCATCTTTTGCTTTATTCGGAGCTTCCATCCAATGAAAACGCGCCGCTTCCAACAAATTAAACGTACCGACAATATTCGTATTAATAAACGCGCGCGGTCCTTTAATTGAATTATCAACATGGCTTTCCGCCGCAAAATGAATAACTCCTTTAATATCATATTTTTCAAAGAGTTCGTCCATTTTTTGCGCATCGCAAATATCTGCCTGAACAAAGGTATAATTGCTCATATTTTCGCATTCTTTTAAGTTATCCAAATTGCCGGCATAAGTTAATTTGTCGACATTAATGATTTGATATTCAGGATATTTTGCGCAAAAATACGGAACAAAATTTGAGCCGATAAACCCTGCACCGCCGGTAACCATTATAGACTTTTTCATACTAAACTCCGCAATAACAATTTTGGGCGGAACAGCACCGCCCAAAATTTTGGTTATTTTTAAATCATTGCCATTCCGCCGTTAACGTGAATGGTTTGACCGGTAATATATTGTGCTTCATCTGAAGCCAAAAATGCCACAACATTGGCAATATCTTGCGCTTCACCGAGTTTTGCTTCCGGAATTTTAGAAAGCAAAGCGGCTTTAACATCATCAGGCAAAACATCGGTCATCGGTGTTCTGATAAAGCCCGGAGCGATTGAATTAACGGTAATTCCGCGTGAACCGACTTCCTGCGCCAAACACTTATTCATAGCAATCATACCGGCTTTTGAGGCGCTGTAGTTTGCCTGTCCGGCATTTCCCATAACACCCACAACTGAAGCAATACCGATAATGCGACCGAAACGGCGTTTCATCATTCCGCGCACTGCGGCTTTTGCCAACTTAAATCCGGCAGAGAGGTTAACGTCTAAAACAAGTTGCCAATCTTCATCACTCATTCTGATAAACAAATTGTCGCGGGTTAAACCGGCATTATTAACCAAAATATCGATCTGCCCCATTTTTTCTTCAACATCGGCAACCAAACCTTTAACCGCTTCGGCATCAGTAAGATTTGCCACAAAAATTTCAACATTTGAGCCGATTTCTTTTTTCAGTTCTGCCAATTTTTCGGCATTCATATCGGTTAAAGCTAAGGTTGCTCCCTGTTCATGAAGAGTGTGAGCAATTTTATGTCCCAATCCGCCGGCAGCACCGGTAACAAGAGCAACTTTTCCATCTAATCTGAACATTAATTTTTCCTTTCTTAAAAAATTACAAATTTTTAGCCAGTTCTTCCAATTCTGCCGGAGAACCAACAGAAATAGAGTTCATTTCTTTATTAGAGCGCTTAGCGATTCCGGAAAGAACTTTTCCGGCGCCTAGTTCAACCAAATCGGTTATGCCCTGCTCCTTAAAATAATACATTGTTTCACGCCAACGCACGGTTGATGTAACTTGTTCAATCAGGTGTTTAACAATTTCACGCTTATCTGTGATTGGCGCAGCCAGAACATTAGCCACCAGCGGAATTTGGGCATCTTGAACCTCAACTTCCATAAACGCACGCATCATAGCTTCAGCCGCCGGCTCCATCATCGGACTATGAAAAGGCGCACTAACCTCAAGCTTTACGCATTTTCTGGCACCGAATTCTCCGGCAATATCAACCGCTTTATTAATTGCGCCCATTGTGCCTGAAAGAACAACTTGTCCGTCTGAATTATCATTTGCGGCAACACATATTTCTTTATCACCGGCACAAGCTTCTGCCAAAGCTCCAACCTCATTGAATGAAAGTCCCAACACTGCAGCCATACCGCCCACACCGAACGGAACCGCCGTTTGCATTGCCTCACCTCTGATACGCAACAATTTTGCCGTATCAGAAAGCGAAAAAACTCCGGCGGCGCAAGCAGCCGAATATTCGCCCAAAGAGTGTCCGGCAACAAATGTTGCTTTATCTTTTAGTTTTATGCCGAAATCATTTTCCAACACACGCACCAATGCCATTGAAAAAGCCATCAGCGCCGGCTGAGCATTAGCAGTCATTGTCAGCTCGGTTGCAGGGCCTTCAGTCATTATTTTGAACAAATCTTGCGACAAAGCGTCATTAACTTCATCAAAAACCGCACGGGCGGAGGCAAAATTCGAAGCCAATTCCTTGCCCATACCGACAAATTGCGAGCCTTGCCCCGGAAATACGAAAGCATATTTCATAATAAAAAACTCCTAAAAAAACTTATCGGAAGTCTATAAACATCTTAAAAAAAGTCAAGAGCACAAGCACCGGTTATTAACAATTGCCCAGCACTTATTTTTTCGTTTACGTTATTGCGAGCCGTTTTATCCTGTCATTGCGAGGGAGTGAGAGCAAAGCGTGGCAATCTTCTTAAAACGAGTCCCATGGCGAAGCTAAAAAAAAGAGTCATACTTATTTTTTGTTGAAAACAAATAAAAAGAGTCATCCCTAAATTTTGTTGAAAACAAAATTTTCAAGGGATCTTCGAATTAATTAAATCGGAGCAGTGAAACAACAAAAGAGTCATCCCTAAATTTTGTTGAAAAACAAATAAAAAGAGTCATGCCTAAATTTCTGCAAAGTGCAGAAATTTTCCAGGCATCTTCGAATTAATTAAATCAAAGCAGTGAAACAAATATAAAGTTAAGGACATATTTTATCCCCTCTAATCCCCTTGCCAGCAAGGGGAAGAACAAATTCGAAGATCGCTTGACGACCAGACTTACGCTGGTCGAGCGATGAC
>FLNY01002327.1_pt1 | contig 66095 bp, 64 predicted proteins | sample 1140381 | NCBI WGS metagenome assembly FLNY01 (sample SAMEA3878172, study PRJEB12797) | bioreactor metagenome | biome: Moose rumen | place: Sweden | collected 2011-10
GCCGGAACCGCAGCCGGAGCCTGCTCCCGTTCCCGAGCCCGAACCGGAGCCGGAACCCACTCCCGCCCCCGAGCCTGCTCCCGTATCCGAACCGGAACCCGCTCCCGCAGCCGCACCCGCTCCAACCCCGGCGGAAAATCCTGCTGCGAAGGGCCCGGAACTCAAGGTGGTGGGCAAGATCGACCTCTCCCAGTTCGACAAGAAGCCCAAGAAGCGCGAGCGCATCAGCAAGGGCACCCAGAAGGTGGACGTGGCAAAGGCCGGTCAGAACATCGCCCGCAGCCCCAAGCGCGAGAATTCGCAGCAGCAGAACGCGTCCGGCAAGGGCCGCCGCAGCCGCGACCGCTTCAAACCTGCAATGAGCGAGGCCGAGATGGAAGAGATGCAGAAGGAAATCCAGAAGCAGGTAAAGGAGACGTACGCCAAGATGAACGAGGTTTCCGGCAAGAACAAGTTCGGAGCCAAATACCGCAAGGAGAAACGCGAGCAGGCCGCCCAGCGTACACAGGAGGAGCTCTCCGAGATAATGGCCGGCCAGAACACGCTCAAGGTCACCGAGTTCGTGACCGTGAACGATCTCGCTACCCTCATGAACAACACCCCGGTCAACAAGGTGATCGCCGCCTGCATGAACCTCGGCCTCATGGTGTCCATCAACCAGAGGCTCGATGCCGAAGCCCTGGTGCTGGTCGCCGAGGAGTTCGGATACAAGGTGGAATTCGTGGGAGCCGAGCTCACCAACGAAATCCAGGGCAGCCAGGAGGCCGACAGGCCCGAAGACATGGAGCCGCGTCCTCCCGTGATCACGGTCATGGGCCATGTCGACCACGGCAAGACGTCCCTGCTCGACTATATCCGCAAGACCAATGTCATCGCCGGCGAGGCGGGTGGAATCACCCAGCACATCGGCGCGTACAACGTCAAGCTCGACAACGGCCGCCGCATCACCTTCCTCGACACGCCCGGCCACGAGGCGTTCACCGCCATGCGTGCCCGAGGCGCCCAGATGACCGACCTCGCGATCATCATCATCGCGGCCGACGACGCCGTCATGCCGCAGACCGTCGAGGCAATCAACCATGCTCAGGCCGCAGGCGTCCCCATGATATTCGCCATCAACAAGATAGACAAGCCCGGTGCGCAGCCCGAAAAGATTTACCAGCAGCTCTCCCAGATGAACATCCTCACGGAGGCCTGGGGCGGCAAGTACCAGAGTCAGGAAATCTCTGCGAAGAAGGGCCTCAACGTGGACAAGCTCCTCGAGAAGGTCCTGCTCGAAGCCGACCTGCTCGAACTCAAGGCCAATCCCCACAAGGCTGCAAGCGGCGCCGTCATCGAGTCGAGTCTCGACAAGGGCCGCGGTTATCTCGCCACCATCCTGGTGCAGGACGGAACCCTCCGTCAGGGCGACATGCTCCTCAGCGGCAGTTATTACGGCCGCATCAAGAATATGTTCAACGAGCGCGGACAGGTCGTAAAGGAGGCTGGTCCCTCCACTCCCGTATCCGTGCTCGGGCTCAACGGTGCTCCCGCCGCAGGCGAGAAATTCAACGTGATGGCCGACGAAAGGGAGGCCAAGAGCATCGCCGGCAAGCGCGAGCAGCTCCTCCGCATCCAGGGCATCAAGACCCAGAAGCACCTCACCCTCGAAGAAATCGGCCGCCGTATCAGCATCGGCAGCTTCAAGGAGCTCAACATCATCGTCAAGGGCGACGTGGACGGCTCCGTGGAAGCCCTTTCCGACTCCCTCATCAAGCTCGGCACAGAGCAGGTGCGCGTGAATGTCATCCACAAGGCCGTGGGTGCCATCTCCGAGAGCGACATCCTGCTGGCCGAGGCCTCCGACGCCATCATCATCGGCTTCCAGGTGCGTCCTTCTGTCGAAGCGCGCAGGGCCGCCGAGAAGGAAGGTATAGAAATTCGCCTCTACAGCGTCATCTACGATGCCATCAACGAAGTGAAGGACGGTATCGAAGGCATGCTGGAGCCCGAAAAGAAGGAGGAAGTCATCGCCACCGCCGAAGTCAAGCAGATATTCCACATCAGCAAGGTGGGTACCATCGCCGGCTGCATCATGCGCGACGGCAAGATGGTTCCCAAGTGTCAGGTCCGCCTCATCCGCGACGGCATAGTGGTGTATACCGGCGACCTCGCCTCCCTGAAGATTGGCAAGGACGACGTCAAGGAGGTGCCCGCGGGCAAGGAGTGCGGCATGAGCATCGCCGGTTTCAACGATATCAAGGAAGGCGACTTCATCGAGGCCTTCAAGATAGTGGAAATCAGGCGCACCCTGTAAATGGACGCCGACGGGAAGTACATGCGGGAAGCGCTGAAGGAGGCGCGCAATGCGGCCCTCGAAGATGAGGTGCCCATAGGTGCGGTGGTGGTGTGCCGCGGCAGGGTGATAGCCAGGGGCCACAATATGACCGAGAGGCTCTGCGACCCGACCGCCCACGCCGAGATGATAGCCGTTACTGCCGCCTGCGAGGCGATGGGCGGAAAGTACCTGAACGACTGCACGCTGTACGTCACCACCGAGCCTTGCCCCATGTGCGCGGCAGCCCTCCGGTGGGCGCAGCTCGGCAGGCTCGTTTACGGTGCGACCGACCCGAAACGCGGCTACAGCCTGTTCTCGCCATCCCTGCTTCATCCCAAGACCGAAGTGCTGCCCGGAGTGGATTCCGGAGAGTGTTCCGCCATGCTCAGCGACTACTTCAAAGAGAAGCGCTGAATCCGGAAAAAGTGTTATCTTTGCAGGCGGTCGGCGCAAGCCGCCTGTGATGAGGTATTGTGTAATGGTAGCACAGCAGATTTTGGTTCTGTCAGTCCAGGTTCGAATCCTGGTACCTCAACTTGTCGTTTTTCCCCGCATATCCTTGGAGTTCCGGCCAAAAAGTTTCATATTTGCAATATAAAGGGTGAAACACCCTCATGAAACACCCTCAGTAAAATAATTTACATGAAACTTTTTCTGCTGGACGGGCACGCCCTCATCTTCAAGATGTATTATGCCTTTCTGGGAAGGCCCATGATAAACAGCAAGGGGACGGACACTTCCATCCTCTTCGGTTTTACGAAATACCTGCTGGAGCTGCTCGAAAGGGAAAAGCCCACCCATGTGGCGGTGTCTTTCGATCCTCCCGGCGGTACGTTCCGCAATCAGCTTTATCCCGCCTACAAGGGCACGCGCCCTCCCACCCCGCAGCTTGTGATTGATGCCCTCGAGCCGCTCACGCGCATTGTGCAGGCTCTCGGCATTCCCGTCCTGATGATTCCCGGTTTCGAGGCCGACGACGTCATAGGTTCCATGGCAAAGCGCTCTGAATCAGAAGGTTTCGACGTGTTCATGGTAACTCCTGACAAGGATTACGCCCAGTTGGTCGACGGGCATGTCTTCCAGTACAAGCCAGGCAAGGGAGGAGAGAACGAAGTACTGGGAGTGAAGGAGATATGCGAAAAATACGGCATCTCCAGACCGTCGCAGGTCATCGACCTTCTTACGATCTGCGGCGATACGGCCGACAATGTCCCGGGAGTGAAGGGAGTGGGGGAGAAGGGAGCCGCCAAGCTGCTCATGCAGTACGGCAGCGTCGAGAACATCTACGACCACCTTGGAGAGCTGACGCCCCGCCAGCAGCAGATGTTCTCCGATGCCCGCGGCCACATAGCCCTGAGCAAGACGCTGGTCACCATCAAGACGGATATTCCGCTCGAAACCACGGCCGACGACATGCGGTTCACCGCCTCGTACGGGCCCGAAATCTTCGAGCTGTTCAATCTTTACGAATTCAATTCGCTCCGGAGGCATCTGAAGGCGGGCGCCCCCGGAGTCGGTGCTGCCCCCGAAACCCGTCCCGCCGTTGATCCCGTCGTCAGCCCGGTTGCGGACTGTGCGATAGTGCTTGACGGCGATACGCTCTATCTTGCCGACAGAAAGGGAGTCGGAAAGGGCAGCCCCGAAGATTTCAGGAGCGTGTTGGAAGACGCCGGCAAATCCAAGGCGGGCTTCGGCCTGAAGGCGCAGATGAGGGAGCTCTCGAAGCGGGGAATCACCCTGAGGGGGCGCCTGCTCGACTGCGAACTGATGCACTACCTGCTTAATCCGGAGAGTTCCCACAAGAAGGAGGCGCTTATCAGCAGCTATGTAGGCGTCGACATCGAGCAGTCTCGGGAAGGTACGCTCTCGCTCTTCGACGAACTCGAGCGGCCCGACCGCAGCGAGGAGTGCAAGGCGTTGATTCCGCTTGCCGACAGGCTCTACGCCGCCCTTGACGGTTCCTCCATGAAGAAGCTCTACGACGAAATCGAAGAACCTCTCATAGCGGTGCTCTGCCGCATGGAACTCACCGGCGTGAAGATAGACCTGGAATCTCTCGGCGACTATGCCGACAGCCTCCGCAGCAGCATGCTCGAGCGCGAAAAGCAGGTCCGCGACCTTGCCGGAGACCCCTCCCTCAACGTTTCCTCTCCCAAGCAGATAGGGGAGCTGATTTTCGAGAAGATGAAACTCGACCCCTTCGCGAAAAAGCCCAGGAAGGGGAACTGGCCCACCGACGAGGAGACCTTGAGCGAGCTTTCCGACAGGAGCCCCATCATCGGCGCCATCCTCGACTACCGCGGGCTCCGCAAGCTTCTCGGCACTTACATAGAGCCTTTCGCAAGCTATGTGTCTCCTGTCGACGGCAGGGTGCATACTACATTCAACCAGGCGCTTACCAGCACGGGGAGGCTGTCTTCCAGCAATCCCAACCTGCAGAATATCCCGGTGCGCACCGAGCAGGGAAGGGAGTTCCGCAGGGCTTTCGTGCCCGACGACCCCGCCTCCTACATGATGATGAGCGCCGACTATTCGCAGATCGAGCTCCGGGTGATGGCGCATCTTTCCGGTGACGAGCATCTCTGCGCCGCGTTCCGCGAAGGCCGCGATGTGCATGCGGCCACCGCCTCCAAGATTTTCGGGGTGCCGGTGGAGCAGGTCACTCCCGACCAGAGACGCATGGCCAAAACCGCCAACTTCGGCATCATGTACGGCATTTCGTCCTTCGGGCTGGCGCAGCGCCTCAAGACCTCCCGAAGTGAGGCCAAGAGCTTGATAGACGGCTATTTCGCGAGTTTCCCGGCAGTGCGTTCCTACATCGACGACACCCTGCGGAAGGCCCGGGAGACGCAGTACACCGAGACCCTTTTCGGCCGCAGGCGCTACATTCCCGACATCGGCTCGCACAACGCCAACGTGCGTGCCTTCGCTGAGCGCAATGCCGTGAACGCCCCCATCCAGGGCACCGCCGCCGACATCATTAAGATAGCGATGATACGCGTGGCGGCATGTCTGGAGGAGGAGGCCCTGAAGGCCCGCATGGTGCTGCAGATCCACGATGAATTGCTGCTGGAAGTGCCTGTTGAAGAAATAGCCCGCGTGCGGGAAATCCTCGTCCGCGAAATGGAAAACGTAGTGGAACTGAACGTTCCCTTAACCGTAGAATGCAATTATGGTAAAACATGGCTCGACGCCCACTGACGAGCTCATAAGGCTCGCCATAATCGGAGACGGGACCGCTTTCACCCGCCTGTGGGACACCCACATAGAGTCTCTCCGGGCGTATATCCGGAGCAAGATGAAGCATCTCGACGACTTCTATGTCGACGACATCTGTTCGAAGAGTTTCGAGAAGGCGTTCCGCCAGATAGGAACGTTCGACCCCGCCAGGAGCCAGTTCAGCACCTGGCTGATGACCATCGCCCGGAACACGGCGCTCGACACCGTGGAGCACGAAAACCGCGCCCACAGGCAGGAAGTCTCGCTCGACGACGACAAGCGCGCCACCATGATCGCGAGCAGCATGGAGGACGCCGGCGGCAGCGCTCTGGACAACATCATCCAGGGCGAGGACCAGGACCGTACCGAAAAGTACATCGGCGGTCTTCCGGAACTCTACCGCGACATAGCCCGCATGCGCCTGGTGGACGGGCTGCAGTACAAAGAGATTGCGGAGGAGATGGATATGGAGCTGAATACCGTCCGCACCCGCATCCGCAGGGCCAAGGCCCTGATAGACAAAATGAAACAGGATGACAACGAAGAATAAACCATTATAACCATGTCTTTCTTAACACCTCCCCCCTTCAAAGCGGAGCAGACCGGCCCTGAGGCCGACGCGCGTTACAAACGTCTCCGCATTCAAGTATTCCTGGGAATATTCATAGGCTATGCGGGTTTCTACATAGTCCGCAAGAATTTCTCGATGGCCATTCCCATGCTGGCGCCTTTCGGCTTCGAAAAGGGCGAGCTGGGCATAGTGCTTTCGATGAACGCAATCGCCTACGGAATATCCAAATTCGTGATGGCCAGCGTGTCGGACCGCAGCAATGCAAGGCGCTTCCTCCCGCTGGGCCTTATCCTGGCCGCGATATCCATGGCCTTCATGGTCGTTCCCATCAGGTGGATAGGGGCTTCCCACAAGACCCTCGCAATAGCCGTGATGGCCCTCATCAACGGCCTTGTGGGCTGGTTCAACGGAATGGGATGGCCTCCCTGCGGAAGAGTCATGACGCGGTGGTTCTCCTACAAGGAGAGGGGCACCTGGATGAGCGTGTGGAACTGCGCTCACAACGTGGGCGGCGCCCTGGTGGGGCCCATGGCTGCATACGGCGCAGTCTGGTTCGGCAGCTGGCTCTACGGCACCCATGAAGAGCTGTACTTCCTCGCCGGCACCTTCCTCTTCCCCGCCGCGGTGGCAATCCTAATAGCCATCATCGCCTACTGCCTCATCCGTGACACGCCGCAGAGCTGCGGGCTGCCATCCATCGAGAAGTGGAGCGGCCATTATTCGGCAGGCTACGACGAAAAGCACGAAGAGACCCTCAGCTCCAAGCAGATATTCAAAACCGTGCTGAGCAACAAGCTCCTCTGGTACATCGCCATAGCGAACGCCTTCATCTACATGGTGCGCTACGGCTGCCTCGACTGGGCGCCCACCATCCTCACCGAGAACGGGGTGGACCTCAAGAGCGCCGGCTGGGCCTATTTCGCCTATGAGTTCGCCGCCATCCCCGGCACCATCTTCTGCGGATGGCTCAGCGACCACGTGTTCAAGGGGCGCAGGGCCCTGCCCATCATGATATTCATGGCCATAATTGCGGTCGTGATAGTCATCTACTGGCAGAACATGACCAACCTGAAGGTCGTTATCTGGTGCCTCATCGCCATCGGCTTCCTCATTTACGGACCGGTGATGCTGGTGGGAGTGCAGGCCCTCGACCTGGCGCCCAAGAACGCTTCGGGCACCGCCGCTGGACTTACCGGTCTCATGGGATACGTGCTCGGCACCGCCATCCTGGCCAACGTCGTCATGGGTTACGCCTCCCAGAACTGGGGCTGGAGCTCGACCTTCATCCTGCTCATTGCCGCATGCGTGATCTGCATCGCCCTCATGGGTCTGACCTACAAGGCGGAACAGAGAATTATGGCAAAGTGACCGTCATGCTGGCTGTAAACGAGGCTGACTACGCACGGGCGGTGGAGCTCTGGAAGGAGTGGAATGCGAAGATCAACGTGATCTCCCGCAAGGACACCGATGCCATCTTCACCCACCACATCCTGCATTCCCTTGCGATTGCGGAATATTTCGGCAGGTTCCGCGGCAGCGGCTCTCCGCCTGAGGGGAGCCGCATCCTCGACCTCGGAACCGGCGGAGGATTCCCCGGAATACCGCTGGCTGTGCAGTGGCCCGGGGCAGACTTCCTGCTGTGCGATTCGGTGGGAAAGAAAGTGAAAGTGGCACAGGCGGTTGCGGAGGGTCTCGCCCTTCCGAACGTGGAGTGCGTGCACTCGCGCGCCGAGGCTCTGCCGGGGGAGTGGGACTATGTGGTGAGCCGCGCCGTGGCGCCTCTGGAAACGCTTTACGCCTGGGTGGCGGGCAAGTTCCGCTGCAGTCTCATTTGCCTGAAGGGCGGCGACGTGAACGAAGAGATTTCACGGCTGCTCCGCCGATTTGCGAAAGGGCCGCACGCCCTTGTGCCTGCACAGATAAGGGTCTGGCCGATATCCGACTGGCTGTCCGAAGATTATTTTGCAGAAAAATTTGTAATTGAAGTCGGAAAAACTTACCTTTGCAGTCCCTTACGCGAAAAATAATAAAAAGCAAGCATAATGAAACGTACATTTCAACCCTCAAACCGCAAGCGCGTGAACAAGCACGGCTTCCGTGAGCGTATGGCATCCGCCAATGGCCGCCGCGTTCTCGCCGCCCGTCGCGCACGTGGCCGCAAGAAACTTACCGTGTCTTCAGAAGACAGGTGGTAAACGATTCCGATGGAATTGAGAAGGGTGGCCGGAAAGCCGCCCTTTCATTTTGTCTCGCGGAGGGCGGGAGCGAGCGCTACCAGCAGCCCGATCAGCGCCACGCTGGCCGCGGTGAGAACTACGTCTCCCCATTGCAGCACCACCGGATAGGCATCCACGATGAAGCTGCCGGGCATCTTGACCAGGCCTAGATGCTGCTGCAGAAGGGCCAGCGCCACGCCTGTCACAAGGCCTGCGAGCATTCCCAGCAGCGACACCATCCATCCCTCGAGGATGAAAATGCGCCTTATGAGGGAGTCGTCCGCCCCGAGCGCGCGCAGCGTGGCAATGTCTTCCTTCTTTTCTATCATGAGCATCGACAGCGAGCCGAAGATGTTGAGCGCCACTATGAGCACCACGAACGACAGGATCAGCCATATGGCAGCCTTTTCGTAGCGCATCATCCTGTACAGGGTGACATGCTGCTGATAGCGGTCGAGCACCTTGAATCCGGGCCCCACGGCCTCCCGGAGGGCTTTGGTGAAAGCCCTTGACGCCCGGGGGGAAAGGCCCGGGGCGAAGCGAAGTTCGAGGCCGGACACCTCGGAGCCGCAGTCCAGAAGGGAGCCCATGGCCTCGATGGGGATGATGAGGAGCCCCGCGTCGATATCGGCGTTGACGCTCAGGATGCTTCCCACGAGCATTTTCTCTTTCCTCAGCGAAGCCGCAGGGTTGGAAGGGGAGAACTGACCGTCTGTGCAAGGGTAGTAGATGGTGACGGGCGTGCGGAAATTGGGGCTGGCGTTCAGCTTTGACGACAGCTCCGTGCCTATCGCGGCAAGCGGAAGATCCCCGTCGTGGAGGCTCCACTCTCCAAGGATCAGGTGATTGTGCATGCCCGACTCGCTTTCGAAGACGGAATCGACTCCCCTGGCCTTTGCAATCGCCTGGTTGCCTTCGTGCACTATGAACACGTTCTCTTCGAGCACCCTGCCCGTGGACGAGAGCTCGGTGCGTTCTGAGAGCCAGCCGAGGAGTTCCCCGGAGGGGACGAAACGCTTTCCCGACGCGGTGCGCACGACAAGGTCGGCGTCCACGTCGCTCATGTTGTCCTTGATGATTTTGTCGAAACCGTTGTAGACGCTCAGGATGAGTATGAGCGCAGCGGTGCCTATGGCCATGCCCAGGGCGCTTATCGCCGAAATCACGTTGATGACGTTGTGCGATTTGCGCGCGAAAAGATATCTCCCGGCTATGAAAGGCGCGAGCCTCATTTCCTGAGGAGTTCTTCTATGTGCTCAGCGTAGTCGAGGGAGGTGTCGAGACAGAAGTCGAGTTCCGGCACGATGCGGAGCTGCTTGCCTATCATCCCTCCCAGCGCCCCGCGGAGGCTGCGGTTCTGCTCCGAGAGCAGGGCCATCACCTGGCTCTGCTTTTCGGAGGGGAAGATGCTGACGTAAACCCTGGCCACCGAAAGGTCGGGGCTGATGCGCACCTCGCTGACCGTGACCAAGGCCCCGTCGAAGGCGGCCATGCCCTTGCTGCGGATTATCTCGGCGAGGTCCCGCTGGATTTCCCTTGCAACCTTGAGTTGCCTTTTTGATGGGGCGCTTTCCATTTTACTTTACGATTACAAGATAATAATCCTTCCTGCCTTTCTGGCAGATGATGTATTTTCCGTCCACTACGTCTTCGGGTGTGACGCTGCCGTCGGGAGAGGTGAACTTGTCTTTGTTGAGGCTGAAGCCGTTGCCCTGGATGGCCCTGCGGGCTTCGCCCTTGGAAGAGTAGATGCCGGTGTTCACGGCGAGGAAATCGAGGATGCCGCAGGGGAGGGATTCCTTCGCTATCTCGAAGGTGGGCACTCCTTCGAAGACCTCCAGCAGGGTTTTTTCGTCGAGGGAGCGGAGGTCCGCCGAAGTGCTCTTTCCAAAGAGCATCTGCGAGGCTGCGAGAGCCTTTTCGTATTCGGCCTGCCCGTGGACCATTATGGTAACTTCCTTTGCCAGAAGCTTTTGCAGATTGCGGCGGCCGGGATCGGCGCGGTGCTCGTCGATGGCGGCCCCGATGGTTTCGCGGTCGAGCAGGGTGAAGATCCTGATGTACTTTTCGGCGTCATCGTCGCTGACGTTGAGCCAGAACTGATAGAACTGATACGGGCTGGTACGTGCCGGGTCGAGCCAGATGTTGCCCTTCTCGGTCTTGCCGAACTTGCCCCCGTCGGCCTTGGTGATGAGCGGGCATGTGAGGGCGAACGCCTGCTTGTCGAGGACCTTGCGGATCATTTCCACGCCGGTGGTGATGTTTCCCCACTGGTCGGCCCCGCCAAGCTGCATGGTGACGTTCTCGTGCTCGTAGAGATACAGGAAGTCGTAGCCCTGGAGCAGCTGGTAGCTGAATTCGGTGAACGACATGCCTTCGGACGACTCGCGGCTGAGACGCTTCTTGACGGAGTCTTTGCTCATCATGTAATTGACGGTGATGAGTTTGCCTATGTCGCGGGTGAAGTTTATGAAGCTGTAGTCCTTCATCCAGTCGTAGTTGTTCACGAGCTCGGCCTTGTTGGGGGCGTCGGAGCCGAAGTCGAGGAATTTGGAAAGCTGGACCTTGAGCGCGCTCACGTTGTGGGCGAGGGTGGCCTCGTCCAGAAGGTTCCTTTCCCGGCTCTTCATGGAAGGATCGCCTATCATGCCGGTGGCTCCCCCTATCAGGCAGTAGGGCTTGTGGCCGCAGGCCTGGAAGTGCTTGAGTATCATTATGCTTACAAGATGCCCGATGTGAAGCGAGTCTCCTGTGGGATCTATTCCCACATAAGCGGAGGCGGGGCCCTTCATGAGTTCTTCTTCGGTGCCGGGGGTGATGTCCTTGATCATCCCCCTCCATTTGAGTTCCTCTACAAAATTTTTCATCTCCTGTTGTTTTGACCTGCAAAGTTGGGCAATTATTGCTAAATTTGCAATCGCGAGAAACTTAAATCACAAAAATATGCGTAAAAAAATCGTAGCGGGGAACTGGAAGATGAACACCACAGTTCCCGAAGGAATTGAACTTGCGAAGGCAGTCGCCGAAAAATCTGTCACCCTTCCCGAAAACGTGGGCCTCATCGTGGCTCCACCCTTCACTCATCTCTTCGCCGTGGCCGAGGCCATAAAGGGCTCCAGGGTGGAACTCTCCGCCCAGAACTGCGCCGACCACGAAAAGGGCGCCTATACCGGCGAGGTGTCGGTAGGCATGCTCAGGAGCGTCGGCTGCAAATGGACCATCCTCGGGCACTCCGAGCGCAGGCAGTACTACGGCGAAACCGATGAAAAGCTGGTGGAGAAGGTGCGGCTCGCCCTTGCGGGCGGTCTCGGCGTCATCCTCTGCGTAGGGGAAAACCTCGACCAGAGGGAGGCCGGCAAGCATTTCCAGGTGGTAAAGGAGCAGATCGAGAACGTCCTCTTCAACTTCACTGCCGAAGACCTCAAGCACATAATCGTAGCCTATGAGCCCGTGTGGGCCATCGGCACCGGCAAGACCGCTACCGCGGAGCAGGCCGAGGAAATCCACGCATGCATCCGCAAGGTGCTGGAGGGCAAGTTCGGCAAAGAGGCAGCCGAAGACACCACCATCCTCTATGGCGGCAGCTGCAAGCCTTCGAACGCGGCGGAACTCTTCGCGCAGAAAGACATCGACGGCGGCCTCATCGGCGGCGCCGCCCTCAAGAGCGACGATTTCCTGGGAATTGCCCTGAGCTATTAATCCAGCATCCTGACCACGAGGCCTATATGGCCGCTGTGGCTCCAGAGCCAGATCTTGTCACCTTCGAGCCTTACGGTTTCGAAGGTGGCGTTTTTCTTGACGTAGATGTCGGTGGGAGTGGTCCAGGTGAGGGTGCCGGTGACTTTCTCTTCCGTCCGGGACGGAATCCTGTCGAGGACCAGCACGAAATAGTCGGACATATTGTCCGTGGAGGCGCGGAACTCGCATCTGTCGCGGTTGAACGACAGCTGGCAGGTGAGCGGGTCGTACCTGAAGACGGTGCTTCCTTCCTGCTCCATGGCCACGGCGTCCTTTTGAACGAACGGCTCGATTAAGCGGTCGTCCACGCAGCTGCAGAGCATCAGGCAGGAAAGGAATATGATTGCAGCCCTTTTCATTTTACCGTGACCTCCTTTATGAAAATGTCGTGGCTGCCGTCCTCCCAGTATACTTCGGCTCTCAGTGTGCCGGAACGGTCGAGGGTGAACAGACCGTCCCTTCCGGCCGTGATGTTCTGCTTGTCGAAGAACCACCTGATGCTCTGCGCCCCGGTGGAATTGAACACCTGCAGGGGTATGCGCGCCCCCCTGGGGAAGCTGCCGTCAGCATTCCGCGGCCCGTCCTTCAGGTAGATGAACGGAGATATGCCCTTGCGGCTGGAGAGGGTGACGGCGGAAGTCTCGCCCGAGAAGATGATGCTCCCGCGGCGGTAAACCTGAACTTCAAGCCTGTACTCGGTGTTGGGAGAGAGCCCGCCCAGATTGCAGCCCCAGCCCCCTTCTTCGAGCCTGCTGCCCTTGATTCCGGCGACGATCTCCTCGCCTGCGTAGCAGTTCACAAGGCAGCTGTCCACCAGCATGTCGATGCGCTCGTCGCAGGTCCAGTGCATGATGAAGGAGTTCTGGAACGGGATGCAGGAGTAGATTGACAGGGGCTTGATGAGGGTGAAAGAAACGCTCAGGTCGGCGTTTCGGGTGATGTCGGTGAAGGCCAGTGCGGCGCTTTCGCCGTTCCAGAAGCGGAAGGCCGGAGTGGTTTCGGAACTGAAGTCGGTGCTGGTAGCCGTGGGGAAGAAGGCCAGGTTGTCGTCGGGGGCCACCAGTTCCACGCACTGATGGGCGGGGTTGCAGTTCACCTCGTTGTGCTCCCACCGCTTGAGGGCGGAAATGGAAGAGGAGAAGAAGTCGCTCCAGAGGGCGTCTCCCGCGGACTTGTCCCAATGGTAGATAAGCATTCCGTAACCGCCTATGTATGAATCCCATCCGGCGTTCCAGCGGTTTTCCACGAGAAATACTTCACCTTCGTTGCCGCCCTTGAAGATATAGTAGTGGCCCTCTTCGCTGATGGGGCGGAGAGTGTAGTATCCGGGCTTGTCCATCACTTCGCCGCGGCCTTCGCCGAGGGTGTAGTAGTCGGCTGCGTTGAAACTCGGAGGGACATGGCCTCCGGCGTTGCGGTAGCCTTCGTCCATGATGGAGGTCACGCCCCACAGCGCCCTGGCGCGGCCGCCGCTGCCTTCGCCATCGGTGTCGTACATGTCGCTGAGCCCGAGTATATGGCAGTATTCGTGGGCCATGCTGCCTATTCCGGCGAATCTGCCGTCGGGCCCGAGTTCGCAGGCCAGCCCGTATTCGGTTATGCGCCTTCCGCTCACGTAGAGGCTGGAGCCCTTGTCGGTGAGCGACACGTACTGCGGCCAGAACATGTCCCGCACTCCGGATTCGCTTTCAGGCATTCCGGGAACCATGATGAGGACGTCCTTTACCGTGGAGAGGGAGCCGTTCGAGTAGAGGGAGAAGTCGATGCTGTCGGCCGCCGCCTTGCAGGCCTCTTCCACGCCCCGGTACATGAGGGCGTCGTAGGAATCGGGGCTGTTGGACCCGTAGTAGGCATAGTTGCGGCTGAGGGTTATCACGGGACCGGCGTCGAACCTGAATGACGTCTTGCCGAAGAACTGGTCGGTGAAATACAGGGAAAGACTGTCGGTGAACGACTTGAACTCGCTTCTGCCGCCCGTGAAGGAAAGATCCTGGAACTGGACGAAAATCACTACCACCCTGCGCTCGGCGGCGACGGCCACGGAGCTGAGCAGGCTTGCGAGCAGAATCAGTGTCAGATAAAGACGTTTCACGGTTTCGGTTCTGCATAGATACGAAAAAAAGCCGTGAATAACAAAAAAATCGAAGGGCCGAAAACCTCACGGCTGCCGACCCTTAGACGTGTACTAAAACCTAAACCTACAATATAGATGCAGGAAGGTTTGAAAACGTTGCGTAATTTTTGAAAAAAATATTAAAATTACTTCTTGGCTGCTTCAACGGATACCTTGCGGAATTCCTTGAGCTGCTTCATGAGCTCGAGGGCGGCCTTGCGGGCGCGTGCGCCGGCGGCCTTGTTGCCCTTAACTACCTGGGCTTCAGCGTTCACTTTGAAGAGGTCAATGTTCGCGTTGATGGATTCTACGAGTTTCTTCATTTTTTTGGAGATTTAAGGTTTTACAATATTGTTGTTTGGTACTTCAAGTCATTCGTCTACGCAAGATATTGATTTTTCGTTAAATAACCAAAAATTTGCCGAAAAAATCATTTTTTTTCGCAATTCTTCGCGTTTACGAAGTTCATAGCCCTGTCGATGCCGGCAAGAACCCAGCTTTGGGCGCCTTCCCTGATTGTGGCGGCCAGTTCGGGAATCAGGGCCAGCTGCTCGTCGTTGAGCCGTCCCAGGACGAAGTCTATCTGCCCTCCCTGTGCGAAATCGTGCCCCACGCCCATGCGCAGGCGGGCGAATTCCTGGGTGCCGAGACACTCTATTATGCTCTTGAGCCCGTTGTGCCCGCCGTCGCTCCCGCCGCGGCGCAGCCTGAGCGTGCCGAATGGAAGGTTGATGTCGTCGCATATCACCATCAGCCGCTCTTCGGTGACCGGGAGCTTCCCCAGCCAGTAGCGTACGGCGTTGCCGCTCAGATTCATGTAGGTGGACGGTTTGAGCAGGTAGATGCTGCGGCCCCTGAAGGAGACCTCGGCCAGGTCGCCGTAGCGCCGGGTATAAAAGACGGCACCGGCCGCCTGTGCCCAGGCGTCCAGTGCCATGAAACCCATGTTGTGACGGGAGAGCGCATATTCGGGGCCGATGTTTCCGAGCCCTGCGACGAGATAGCTTTCCCCTGCCATGGATGAAAATGCCGTCGGGTCCGGCTACTCGGCGGCTTCGGCGCCGGCCTCGCCTTCGGCGGAGGCTGCAGCGGAGGAGCTGTTGCGGGTTGCGCGTACGGTGCAGATGACGCTGTCCTTGTCGGTGAGCACCTTTACGTTGTCAATCTTTACGTCGCCGGCGGAAATCTTTTTGTCGAGGTCGAGCTTGCTGACGTCGAGGGTGATATCGTCGGGAAGGTCCTTCATGAGGGCGCTGATGCGTATCTTGCGGAGATTCTGGACGAACTTGCCGCCCTTCTGCACGCCTACGGGGTGGCCCGATACATAAACGGGAACCGAGATGGCGATGGGCCTGGTCTCGTTGACTGCGAGGAAGTCCACGTGGAGACAGTTGTCCGTCACAGGATGGAACTGGAGTTCGTGGAGCACCGCGGTCTGGGGCTCGCCGTTGTCGAGCACGAGGTCGAGGATGTAGGATACGGGAGTGTTGATGACGCTCTGGAGATCCTTTGCAGATACTGTGAAGAGTTTGGGTTCTACGCCGCCGCCGTAGAGATTGCAGGGAACGAGCCCTTCTTTGCGGAAAGCCTTGATGACGGCTTTGTTGCCGACCTTTCTGGTCTGGCCTTTGAGAGTGAAATGCTGCATAATCTAAAATGTGTTACTCAATTCCTGGCTTCATGGGGCCGGAATCCCATTGCACAATGCGGGCGCAAAGATACGCAAAAAAAATTATTTCACAAGACCGGTGGCCACATTCCAGTCGAGACTCTTGTAATAGTCTCTGAGCCTGTCGCTTCCGGTGGACGGGAGGAACATGCTCAGGCCGCTGTAGGTCTTGATTTTGAGGTCCAGGAAACTGTCGGTGGCTGCCTTGTAAGGGATGCACCTGCCGAGCGCGTCGTCGAGCTTTTTCATGTCGGCTTCGTCGGCGCCTGCGTGCCTGATTATGTCCGCCAGGTCGTAGAAATAACGGTATTTGATGGAAGAGGGATTGCGGAAATAGGGCTGGATGCCGCTCAGTTCGCCGAGGGCTGCGATCTGGGCGCTGTATTTCTGGAAAAGGCCCCTGCAGGTTTCGGCAAGGCCCTCAAGGGCGGAACAGTCCACCACGGTGATGGTGGCGCAGTTGTACTGATCTCCACGGATTTTGTTGAGGTAGCTCTGGTAATAGGCGTCGGAGAATTGTATCACCGAAGCTCCGTCGGCGAGCAGATAGGACGCCAGGGAGTTGTAGTCGAAACCGGTGGTAAGGATTTCGGTGGGAGCGGCGGAAATGAGGTCGGCGACGTTGCGGAGATCGTAGAACACTTCCACGCAGCCCATGAAGCAGGCGTCGAACACTATCCAGTCGAGATGCATGGGAATGGCTCCCGCAAGCTCGGACATGCTGATTTCCATCTGGTCGTCGGTCCAGCCCTTCAGGCCGTAGCCTTCGCTGCCGAAGCTCTTGCTGGGAAGAGTGTACGAAAAATCCAGGGCGCTGTCGCCGTATTTGATGTAATTCTTCGGAAGCCATCCGGAACCGTGCGAAGAGAGGAGAAGCCCGTAGTGGTCGGCCGGGGCGGCCTGGGCAGCCTTCGTGAGAACCCGCCTCATGACGGCAGGGTCGACCGAACTCTCCTGCGGAGAAACTCTGAGGAGGGTGTCAACCTTGACAGTGCCAGTCTCGTCGCGGTATGCCTCCACGAGGTAGCCTTCCACGGGCGTGGAATCGCTGTCGGTGAGGGAGCAGCGCGAATAGACCAGCAGGTGCTTCTTGCTGCCGGCCTGTGGTATGGAGCCGCTGAAGGTCGTTTCAATGTTCAGCTTGATGTCGGACGAGAGGTTGTTGAACGCCTCGGCGTAGATGATTACCGTGGTGCTCTCGACGGAATTGTCGGTAATGTGGTATCCGAGTTCGTGCTTCTCGCAGCCGGTGAGGACCGCGAGTGCAATCAAGGTTGCCGCAAACAGTTTACGCATCCCACAAATATAATCAAATTTATTGTTATCGGTAAATTTGTCCCCCCAAATTGTTATCTTTGCTCTCATGGACAACCTGTCGGCTCTCAGGGATTACGCTTATTACCTGCGCATGGAGAGGAAAAAATCTCCCAACACCGTCGCGGCGTATACCGGAGACGTGGCCGATTTCCTGGATTTCTACAGGGGCGGCGTGGCCTCGGCCGGCACGGCCGACGTCGAGTCCTATATCCTCGACCGTTCCGGGATCCTCTCCAAACGCAGCCAGGCCCGGGTGCTCTCGTCGCTTTCGTCCTTCTTCGGCTGGCTCATCCTGGAGGGGGAGCGCAAAGACAATCCCTGCGACAACGTGGACCGTCCCAAGCTCGGCCGCTATCTGCCCGAAGTGCTTTCGGTGGAGGAGGTGGGGGCCATCATCGACAGCGTCGACCTGCGCCGGTGGCAGGGCGTGCGCGACAGGGCGATTCTCGAGATTCTCTACGGCTGCGGCCTGCGCGTGTCGGAAGCCTGCGGCCTGCTCATTTCGCAGGTCTACCTCGGGGAGGGCTTCGTGCGCGTGGTGGGCAAGGGCGACAAGGAACGGCTGGTGCCGATGGGCGGAATGGCGGCGGATGCGTTCAGGGAGTATCTTGCGGTGCGGCCCTGCCCCGCATCTCCCGAGTTCGACGACACGGCTTTCCTGAACCGTTTCGGAAGGGGGCTCAGCCGGGTTTCCGTCTTCAACATGGTGAGGCGGCAGGCCCTGGCGGCCGGGGTGGACAAGGAGATATCGCCGCACACCTTCCGCCATTCGTTCGCCACCCATCTCATCGAGAACGGGGCGGACCTGCGGGTGGTGCAGGAGATGCTGGGGCACGAGAGCATCCTCACCACCGAGATATACACGCACATAGACTCCGCCACCTGGCAGGCGGAGGTGTTGCGGCATCATCCCCGCAGATAGCGATTACATCTGGTAGAATCCGACCTTTTTATACACCTTGCGGAGAGTCCTGCCGGCGACATACGACGCGGCTTCGGCGCCCTTGCGGTACACTTCGTCGAGGTAGGCTTTGTCCTTTATGAGACGCGCGGCCTCCTCGCGGACGGGACGCAGGGCCTCTATGACGGCCTCGCCCACGGTGGGCTTGAAGCTGCCGTATCCCTGCCCCGCGAACTCGGCCTCTATCTGTTCCATGCTCCTTCCGGTGAGGGTGGAGTAGATGTTCATGAGGTTTGCGACCCCCGGCTTGTTCTCCTTGTCGAACCTGACGCAGTTCTCCCTGTCGGAGTCGGTCACGGCCCTCTTGAACTTGCGGCGGATGTCGTCGGGGGAGTCCATCAGGAACACGCATCCGTCGGGCACCGACTTGCTCATCTTTGCTCCCGGGGTGGTGAGGCCGTAGATGCGCGCTCCCACCTTGTTGATGAGTGGCTCGGGGACCTTGAACACGTCGCCGTAGATGCCGTTGAAACGCTGGGCTATGTCGCGGCAGAGCTCGACGTGCTGCTTCTGGTCTTCGCCCACCGGCACGTAGTCGGCCTGGTAGAGCAGGATGTCGGCGGCCATGAGCACAGGATAGGTGAACAGGCCGGAATTGATGTTGTCGGAGTATTTTGCCGACTTGTCCTTGAACTGGGTCATCCGGGAGAGTTCGCCGAACATGGTGTAGCAGCTCAGCACCCAGGCGAGCTGGGAATGCGCCGGCACGTGCGACTGCAGGAAGAGCACGTTCTTTTCGGGGTCGAGCCCGCAGGCGATGTACTGTGCGAGCTGTTCGACGCTGCGCTTGCGGAGCTCGGAGGGGTTCTGCCTCACCGTGATGGTGTGCAGGTCGGCCATGAAATAGAAGCATTCATATTCGTCCGAACGGACCGCCCAGTTCTTGATGGCGCCGAGATAATTGCCGAGGTGCAGGTCTCCGCTGGGCTGTATGCCCGAAAGCATCCTTTTTTTTGGTGTTTCTTCCATGGCTGTCATGCGTTTTTGGCTGCCTCTTCCATCGCTTTGTTGTAACATTCGCGGCAGAGGGGCTCGTAGACGTCTTTTTCGCCGAGCACCACCAGCTTCCTGCTGTGGCTGAGGCGGTGGGAATGGTTGGCCAGGGCTCCGCATTTCACGCAGATGGCATGCACCTTCTGCACGTCCTCCGCCACCGCGAGCAGGGCGGGGATGGGGCCGAAGGGCTTGCCCAGGTAGTCGGTGTCGAGCCCGGCCGCTATCACGCGGACGCCCCTGTTGGCGAGCTCCTGGCACACGTCCACGAGGTTGGGCCCGAAGAACTGGGCTTCGTCTATGCCCACCACCTGCACGTCTTCGTCCACGTCGAGCATCTGGCCGGCGTCCCTGATGGGCTTCGACTCTATCTTGTGGGCGTCGTGCGACACCACCTCGACGTCGGAATAGCGGGTGTCTATCCCCGGCTTGAAGATGGCTATCTTCTGGTTAGCGAACTGGGCGCGGCGCAGGCGCCTGATGAGCTCCTCGGTCTTGCCCGAGAACATGGAGCCGCAGATGACTTCGATGCAGCCCTTTTTTTTGGAGTCTTCCAACATTTTGCTAAATTTGTGCTTGGCGAATGCAAAAGTAATTATTTTTGTCGACATTCGCCAGAGCTCTATGAAAGGAACGTTATATATTGTGCCCACTCCGGTAGGAAACCTGGAGGACATCACCCTCCGGGCCTTGAAGGTGTTGAAAGAGGCGGATCTGATCCTGGCGGAAGACACCCGCACCAGTTCCATTCTTCTCCAGCACTACGACATCCACGTCCCGCTCGCCTCGCACCACAAGTTCAACGAGCACGGGACGGCAGAAAAATTCAAAGAGGCCGTTCTTGAAGGCAGGAACGTGGCTCTCATCAGCGACGCCGGCACCCCCGGCATCTCCGACCCCGGCTTCTTCCTTGCCCGCAGCTGCGCGGCCGAAGGAATCGAGGTCGTCACCCTTCCCGGCGCCACCGCCTGCATTCCGGCGCTGGTGTCGTCGGGCCTTCCCTGCGACCGCTTCTGCTTCGAGGGCTTCCTTCCCCAGAAGAAGGGCCGGCAGACAGCGCTGGAGGGCCTCCGGGACGAGCAGCGCACCATGGTGTTCTACGAGTCTCCCTACAGGCTCGTGAAAACCCTGCAGCAGTTTGCCGGGACGTTCGGCCCCGAAAGGCAGTGCAGCGTGGCGAGAGAAATCTCCAAGATCCACGAGGAGCACGTGCGCGGCACCCTGGCCGAAGTGCTGGAACATTTCACCCTCTCCGAACCCAGGGGAGAGATAGTCATCGTAGTCGCCGGCGCCCCGCAGCGCCCGCGCGGGGAGCACACGAACAAATTCAGGAAGGAGGAGAGAGATGGAGGGGAAGAAAGAACGGAAGAGTAAGCCTGGCGGAGCCTTCAAGGTGGGCGCCATATCGCTCGCATTCCTCATAATCGGCTATCAGGCGGCCCTTTTCATGACAAGGGCGGCTGTCACCGCCGTCGTGGCCGGCCGCGACAACCCCGACACCGTATACATATATGCTTCCCCGCCGGCGGACTCATCCTCCGGGGGCGGCCCCGCGACGGTGGTGAGGCGCAGTTCCGGCCACTCCGAGGCGGCGAAGGAAATAGTGCGGCTGCACGCCCCTCGCAAGGTGGAGTCGTTCGCTTTCGATCCCAACACCGTGAGCGTCGAAGACCTAATGCGGCTGGGTTTCAGCGAAAAGCAGGCGCAAAGCATCGACAGTTACCGCAGGAAGGGCGGCCGGTTCAGGCGGAAGGGCGATTTCGCAAAGTCCTATGTGGTCTGCGATTCAGTCTACGAACGGCTGGAACCTTACATCTCCATACCCAAGGTCGACATCAACAAGGCCGATTCCGCAGCTTTCGACACCCTTCCCGGGATAGGGGGATGGTTCGCGTCCAAAATGGTGGAATACCGCGGCCGGCTGCACGGGTATTCGTGCCCCGAGCAGCTGACGGAGATATACAATTTCGGAGAGGAGCGCTACGAAGGCCTGAAAGACCTAATTTCCTGCTCTCCGGCGGAACCTTATCCGCTGTGGTCGGCTCCTGCGGACAGCCTCCGCCTGCATCCCCATGTACAAAAGTGGCAGACCGCCCGCGCGATAGTCCTTTACCGGGAAAACAATCCCAGGGAGAACTGGACGGTGGACGGTCTGCTGAAGGCCGGTGTCATCACGGAAGAGCAGGCTTCCCTCCTGCGCCGCTGCCGGTTGGAGTAGGGGCTTTTAGTCCTTGACGTTCTTCAGGGCGTCGCGGAGGGCGGCCTCTATCTCTTCGGCGAGTTCGGGGTTGTCCTTGAGGAGCTGCTTGGTGCTTTCCCTCCCCTGTGCGAGCTTGTTGCCGTTGTAGCTGAACCACGAACCGCTCTTCTGGATGATGCCGTAGGTGACGCCGAGGTCGATGATTTCGCCCTCATGCGAGATACCTTCGCCGTAGATGATGTCGAATTCGGCTTTCTTGAATGGCGGGGCCATCTTGTTTTTCACCACCTTTGCGCGGGTGCCGTTGCCCAGGGCTTCGTCGCCATCCTTGATTTGGGTGAGGCGCCTTACGTCGATTCGCACCGAGGCGTAGAACTTGAGGGCGTTGCCGCCGGTGGTGGTTTCGGGATTGCCGAACATGATGCCTATCTTCTCGCGCAGCTGGTTGATGAAGATGCAGCAGGTGTTCGTCTTGGCGATGTTTGCGGTGAGCTTGCGGAGAGCCTGGCTCATCAGGCGGGCCTGCAGCCCGACTTTGTTGTCTCCCATTTCACCTTCGATTTCCGCCTTGGGGGTGAGCGCCGCCACCGAGTCGATGACGACGATGTCGACCGCCCCCGAGCGGATGAGGTTGTCTGCGATTTCCAGGGCCTGCTCGCCGTTGTCGGGCTGTGAGATGAGCAGGGTCTCCAGATTTACGCCGAGGTTCTTGGCATAGCTGCGGTCGAACGCGTGCTCCGCGTCTATCATTGCCGCTATGCCGCCGAGCTTCTGTGCTTCGGCGATGGCGTGGATGGCGAGGGTGGTCTTGCCGCTGGATTCGGGACCGTAGATTTCTACGATCCTTCCGCGGGGATAGCCCCCGATGCCGAGTGCGTGGTCGAGCGCGATGCTCCCGCTGGGGATTACCTGGGCGTCGCTCCATTCTGGCTGGTCTCCCAACTTCATGATCGTTCCTTTCCCATAATCCTTCTCGATTTTGTCGATCGTGGCCTGCAATGCCTTGAGTTTGGCGGCATTGATGCTCTGGGCCTGATTTTCTTCTGCTTCTTTAGCCATAATGTAGATTTTAAACAGTTAGTAATTGCCGGCCTTGCCGGGTAGACAAATATAGACAAATTTTAGTTAAATTCGCAGTATGAAAGAAAACTTGCTGGGGAAAAATCCCGAAGAGCTGAAAGCCGCCGCCATGGAGTGCGGCCTGAAGCCTTTTGTGGGCAGGCAGCTTTCGGAATGGCTCTACAAAAAAAGAGTGTCCTCCTTCGCGCAGATGAGCAACATCTCCAACTCCGCGAAGGCCGTCCTTGCCGAAAAGTTCTCCCTCGGTACGGCCGGGGCGGCGGGCAGGGCGGTGTCGGCTGACGGCACCGTCAAATACCTCTTCCCGGTGGAATGCGGCGGGGAAAAGTCGGCCGTCGAGGCCGTCGTGATTCCCGAGGACGACCGCCGCACCCTCTGCGTCAGCAGCCAGGCCGGCTGCAGGATGGGCTGCAGGTTCTGCATGACGGGGCGGCAGGGCTGGCACGGCAACCTGAGCCCGGCCGACATCCTCAACCAGTTCCTCGGGGTGGACGACCCCCTGACCCTCACCAACGCCGTGTTCATGGGCATGGGCGAACCCCTCGACAATTACGCGGCCGTTTCCCGCGCCCTGGAGGTGCTCACTTCCGACTGGGGCTTCGGCTGGAGTCCCAAGCGCATCACCGTCTCCACCATAGGCGTCCTGCCTTCGCTCAGGCGCTACCTCGACGGGCAGCGTTGCCACCTGGCCGTCAGCCTCCACAATCCTTTTCCCGAGGAGAGGGCGCAGATGATGCCGGTGCAGAAGGCCTACGACGAAAAGGAAGTCATAAGCCTCATCAGGCAGTACGACTTCACCGGCCAGAGGAGGGTGAGCTTCGAATACACCATGTTCGCCGGCTGGAACGACTCCAAGCGCCATGCCGACGCCCTCGTCAGGATGCTGCGCGGTCTGGAATGCAGGGTGAACCTCATCCGCTTCCACAAAATCCCCGACTTCCCCTACGAGTCCTCCTCCCCCGAGGTCATGGAGGCTTTCCGCACCCGTCTCAACAATAATGGAATCACCTGTACCATAAGGGCTTCCCGCGGCGAAGACATATTGGCTGCCTGCGGTATGCTCGCAGGAAAACACGACTCTGAATGAACGACTCTCAAAAAAAAGTGCTGCACTCCCTGGAGGCCATGTGCGCCAGGCGCGAGTACTGCTCTTCCGACATAGGCCGGAAGGCCCTGGAGCGCTGCGAAGGCGACGAGGCGGCCGCCGCCGAAATAGTGGAATCGCTGAAAGCCGACAGGTTCGTGGACGACGTCCGCTACGCTTCGGCCTTTGCAAGGGAAAAGGCTTCGCTCACCGGCTGGGGGCAGGTCAAGATAAGATTCGCCCTCCGTTCCAAGAGCATCTCCGACGCCGACATCGACGCCGCTCTCTCCGAGGTGGACCTCCAGGCCGCTTCCGACAGGCTGGAAAAGCTCCTGCGCGCCAAGTGGAAGACTCTGCAGGGCGATGAGCACGCCAGGCTCAAGCTCCTGAAATTCGCCCTTTCCAGGGGCTACGAATATTCCGCCGTGGAGTCCGTGGTGGACAGAATATCCCATGATGGATAGCCTCTGCCTTTCCACAGTGTATGCCCGCAACTGCTGCGTGAAGGCGGTTCCCAGGGCGGTGGCTGAGCCTTTCCTAGAGGCCAACCACAGGATGGGTTATTGCAAGAGCCGCTACCGTTACGCCCTTTTCGTGGAGAGGAGCACCGGGGCGGAGGAGACCTCCCTCCCTCCCGGCACGCTGGTCGCCGTGGCTTCCTTCTCCAATCCGCGCAACATGACGGCAAAGGGAGGCTCGCCCCGTTCCTTCGAATGGCTCAGGTACGCATCGCTGTCGGGGGTGAGGGTGGTCGGAGGCATGGGCAAGCTCCTGAACGCTTTCGTGGACGAAAAGCACCCCGACGACGTCATGACTTACGCGGATGCGTCCCGTTCAGGCGGGGAGAGCTACCTCGCCCTCGGCTTCGAAAATGAAGGATTGTGCGGGGGCGCAGGCTACGAAAACTACAAATACCGAAAAAAGTTTATATATTTGGAAAAATAATCCGTAATCAAATGAAAAAACTGGTTCTCACTCTCCTGGCAGCCCTCAGTCTCGTGTCGTGCTCCGAGACTTTCAATGCAACTCGTCTCATGCAGGGGGGCGCGAAGGTTGTCTCCGCCCTGTCGGTCAGCAATGAAGAAATACAGAGCTACGTCACCCAGTCCGTCCAGCAGCTGGACGCCCAGGCTACCGTGCTTCCGTCTTCCAACGCCTATGTCAAGAGGCTCGCAAAGATTACCAACGGCCTCACTTCCGTCAACGGCATTCCTCTCAACTTCAAGGTCTACAAGACCGACGACATCAACGCCTTTGCGTGTGCCGACGGTTCCGTGCGCGTGTACACGGGCCTCATGGACCTCATGTCCGACAACGAAGTGCTGAGCGTCATCGGCCACGAGATAGGCCATGTGGCGCTGGAGCATTCCCTGCGCGGATACAAGAAATCGCTCATGACTTCAGCGGCCATCGATGCCATCGCCTCCACCGGCAGCATCGCGGCGTCGCTTTCCGATTCCATCCTGGGCCAGCTGGGCCAGAGCATCGTCACCGCAAAGTTCTCCCGTTCCCAGGAAACCGAGGCCGACGACTACGGCTACGAGTTCCTCAAGGCCATGAACACCAATCCGTGGTACATGGCCTCGGCTTTCGAAAAGCTTCTGGGAGCGTCCGGTTCAAGCAGCCAGAGTTCAAGCCGCGTGGCCGAGATGTTCTCCTCGCACCCCGACACCCAGGCCCGCATCCAGCGCGTGAGCGAAAAGGCCACCGCCGAGGGCTACGCGAAGCCTGCTAAATAAAGAATTTAAGTTTCGCTTTTGCGGATACCTTGTTCCGGAGGCCAGTATGGCCGACAGCTTTTCCCTCCCCGAGGGAGGGAAAACGGGAAAAGGGAGGGGTAACGTGAAAAAACATAAATAGTGCGAGGGCCTTTTATACCTGAAAAAACTGGCGCTGGAATGCGCAGGGCGGTGAAAAGTCACTTGCGAAAGTTGAATAAAGAAAACTCCCTACTCTATCTGAGGTTTTCCAGAGCGCTCCGGACGATAGTCTTCGGGGCGCTCTTCGAGTTTGTCCTCCTGCAGAGTGCGCCATTCCTCGCGGTGGCGGTAGATGTCCATGGCAAGGAAGATGGCGGCGCGCATGCTGCGGGGATCGGCCTCGTCGCGGCCCGCAAGCTCGAAGGCGGTGCCGTGGTCGGGGGAGGTGCGCACCACGGGAAGGCCTGCGGTGTAGTTGACTCCGTCCTCGAAGGCGAGCGCCTTGAAGGGTGCGAGCCCCTGGTCGTGGTACATCGCCAGGGTGGCGTCGAAGTTCTCGTAGCGGCTCATGCCGAAGTAGCCGTCGGGGGAGTAGGGCCCGAAGGCCTGGATGCCCTCGTCGCGCGCCTGCTTCAGGGCGGGAATGATGATTTCGGTTTCCTCCTTGCCCAGGAGGCCGCTGTCGCCGCCGTGCGGGTTGAGGCCGAGCACGCCGATGCGGGGATTGTCGATGCCGAAATCCTGCTCGAGCGAGGCTTTGATGAGCCGAAGCTTGCTGAGTATCTTTTCGGTGGTGACCGCTCCCGGAACGTCCTTTAGCGGAATGTGCCCCGTGACCACTCCCACCTTCAGGCGCTGGGATATCATGAACATCGTGACGTCCTTTACTCCGAATGCCTTTTCGAGATATTCAGTGTGGCCGTTGAAGCCGAAGCCTGCGTCCGAGGCCGATTTCTTGTTCATGGGGCCCGTGACCAGCACGTCTATGTCGCCGTTCCTCAGGTCCTTCACCGCCCTTTCGAGGCAGGTGATGGCGGCCTGGGCCGACTCTGCCGTGGCCCCTCCCGGCTCTGCGAAGACGTTTTCGGGAAGGCAGTTGAGGATGTTCACGCGCCTGGCGTGGGCCTCTTCCGGACTGTTTATCACGTTGGTGTCCATCTGCTCGATTTCGTGCACGGTCTTCCGGTAGAAGCCGAACACCTTCGACGACCCGTATACTACCGGGGTCATCATGTCCAGGATACGGGGGTCCGCCAAAGCCTTGATGATGACTTCGTACCCTATGCCGTTGCTGTCGCCCTGGGTTATGCCTACTGTGAGTTTTCTGTTGTCCATTGTATTTCGGATGATGTTTCTTCTTTGGTGTAACCTTCGTCTTCGGGAAGCCCCGGCTGGGAGCCGGCCTCGACCGCAAGGCGGTCGCAGCGCTCGTTTTCGGGATGGCCCGCGTGGCCCTTCAGCCAGTGGAAGCCTACCCTGTGCTTTTTGTACAGCGGCAGGAAGCGGAGCCACAGGTCCTTGTTCTTCTTTTTCTTGAAGCCGGATGCCAGCCATTTGTCGAGCCACCCTTCGGTGACGGCCTTCACCACATAGGAACTGTCGCTGTACACTTCCACGGCGGCATTGTCCCATTTTATCGCTTCAAGGCCCTTGATTACGGCCATCAGCTCCATGCGGTTGTTGGTGGTGAGGGCGAAGCCGCCGGACATCTCCCTGCGGAGGGGGCCGCACTTGAGCACGACTCCCCATCCGCCGGGGCCTGGATTGCCGCTGGCAGCTCCGTCAGTATACAAATAAATGACCGGTCTATTTTCCAAAAAAAACGATGTTTCAACAAAAATAGTTAAATTTGTGAGATTATGGAAACGAAAAGACTCAATGTTCTCGTAACCGGGGGCAACGGACAGCTCGGATGCGCCCTGCGCGAAGCGTCCGCCGCAGGCCGCAACCGTTACATCTTCTCGGACTTGAACTCTCTTCCCGGAGCGGAGACCGTCTATCTTGACGCCACCAATCCCGACGCCGTTTCCATAGTGTGCGATTCCGAGAATGTCGACGTGATCGTGAACTGCGCCGCCTACACCAATGTCGACAGGGCAGAGGATGATGCCGCCTTCGCCGCTCTCCTCAACCGCGACGTGCCGGCGAACCTGGCGGCCGCGGCCCGCAGGCGCGGGGCCGTCCTCATCCATATATCCACCGACTACGTCTTCTCCGGCGAGGGCTGCACCCCCGTCAGGGAAGATGACATCCCTGCACCCGCAAGCGTGTACGGGGCCACCAAGCTGGCCGGAGAAAAGGCCGTTAGGGACAGCGCGTGCAGGCACATCATCATCCGCACCGCCTGGATGTATTCGCGCTTCGGGGCCAATTTCGTAAAGACCATGCGGCGCCTCACATCCGAAAGGACTTCCCTGCGGGTGGTCTACGACCAGGTCGGCACGCCCACGTTCGCGGACGACCTCGCCGCCTTCATCGTGCACGTCATCGAAAGCGGGCAGCTCGGCAAGACCGGCACCTACAACTATACCAATCTGGGAGTCACCAGCTGGTACGACTTCGCCCTGGCCGTACGCGACCTTTCCGGCAACAGCTGCAGGATTGCTCCGTGTCTCAGTGACGAATATCCCCGGAAAGCCAGCCGGCCGCATTATGCCGTGCTGGACAAGTCGCTGGTACAGAAGACTTTCGGGGTTACCATACCCCACTGGTACGATTCTCTCAAAAAATGCGTGGAACAACTCGAGGCAAATGGAAATTGAGCATACAAACATCCCCGGGGTGGAAATAATCCATCCCAAAGTCTTCGGCGATTCAAGGGGTTATTTTTTCGAATCTTGGAACAGGCGCGACTTCGCCCGCCTGGTCAGGCCGGTCGATTTCTGTCAGGACAACGAGAGCCGCAGCTGCTACGGAGTGGTGCGCGGCCTGCATTTCCAGACGGGGGAGCACTCCCAGAGCAAGCTGGTCCGGGTGGTCGAAGGCACGGTGCTCGACATCGCGGTGGACATCCGCAGGGGAAGTCCCACCTTCGGGCAGCATGTCTCGGTTGTCCTGAGCGGGGAGAACCGTCTCCAGCTCTTCATCCCCCGCGGGTTCGCCCACGGTTTCAGCGTGCTCAGCGAAACCGCCCTTTTCCAGTATAAGTGCGACCGCTTCTACGATCCCCTCAGCGAGGGGGCGATAGCCTGGAACGACCCGGCCCTGGGCATCGACTGGATGGTTCCCGAAGACAGGATCCTCCTGTCCGGGAAGGACAGGCACCATCCCCTCCTGAAGGACTGCACCTGTCTTTTCGATTACACGCAGGATCTTTATCTATAAATACACAGTCATGAAAAGAGCTCTTTATTCAATCCTCGCCGTATGGAGCCTGTGTTTCCTCGCGGCTTCGTGCGGGGTGCAGTATCCTTCCGTCAAGGCCAAGTATGTCATCATGGTGTCGATGGACGGTTTCAGGAACGACTACACCACATGGTATGAAACTCCCACCCTCGACGAAATGGCAAAGACCGGCTGTTCAGCCGTAATGAGGCCCTCGTACCCGGCATCCACCTTCCCCAACCACTATGCGCTCGCAACCGGGCTCGTGCCCGACCACAGCGGCATCGTGAACAACAGCTTCTGGGATGCGGAGATAGGAAAGCGTTACTCCATGGGAGGCGACGCCAAATACGACCAGCGCTTCTACGGCGGCGAGCCGCTGTGGAACACTGCCGGAAGGCAGGGAGTGAAGTGCGGCGTAGTCTACTGGGTGGGCTCCGACCTTCATGTGAACGGAAAGGATCCCGACTACTGGTTCCCGTACAACAACGAGCTCCTGTCCTATCAGAAGAGGGTCGACACCCTCATGCATTTCCTCTCCCTGCCGGAGCCCGAGCGTCCGCACCTGCTGATGATCTACTTCGACGAACCCGACCACACCGGGCACGGTTTCGGGCCCGAAGCCCCTGAAGTGGGCTACGCCGCAAGGTCGGTGGACAGGATGATTTCGAAAATACGCGAAGGCCTCCGCAACCTAGGCATCGAAGACAGGACCGACCTCATCGTGCTGTCCGACCACGGCATGGCCGAGGTGAACGACGAACGGGTGGTAAGCCCCTCGAAGTATCTGAAACGGGAATGGTTCTCCCGCATAATCACCGGCACGCCTACATTCATATACAGCAGGGACGAGGCCTGCCGGGATTCGATAGTCACCGCCCTCGGCGGAGTGGAACATATCAGCGTCTGGAAGGCCGGGGAAGTTCCCGCGGAGCTCATGTACGGCACCAATCCCAGGGAAGGCGACGTCATAGTGGCCCCCGACCTCGGCTGGCAGTTCACCGACAAGCCCCGGCAGCACGGAGGCTCGCACGGTTACTCCCCGTTCGAGAAGGAGATGCAGGTTGTCTTCCGCGCCGAAGGGCCCGATTTCAAAAAGGGCTACAAGGCCGAAAGTTTCCAGAACGTGGACATTTATCCTCTCGTCTGCCACCTCCTCGGGATAGACCCCTCACCCAACGACGGCTCGCTTAAGAACGTGAAAAAAATGCTCCGGTAGACATGCGCTACGACTTTACCACGGAAGGGGCCCCGAAAGGCACCAATTCCATCAAATGGGACATGAATCCGGAACTGCTGCCCATGTGGGTGGCCGAGATGGATTTTCCGGTGGCGCCGTTCATCGTGGATGCGGTGCGCCGCCGCGTCGACATGGGCATCTTCGGCTACACCCTGGTGCCCCAATCCTATTATGACAGCGTAATACATTGGTTCAAAAGCCGTTACGGCTGGGAGTCCAGCGCTGGGCAGATAGCTCCCGTGTGCGGCATTGTGCCTGCAACCTCCATCGCCGTGAAGGCGCTGACGTCTCCCGGCGACAAGGTGGTGTTCTTCACCCCGGCCTACAACTGCTTCTTCAAGAACGTCACCAATCCTGGCGCGGTGCGGAGCGAGTGCGAACTGGTATGGTCTGCCGAAAGGCGGCGTTACGAGGTGGACTGGGAGGATTTCGAGGCGCGCATCGCCGATCCCGCCACCGGGGCGTTCCTGCTCTGCAACCCCCACAATCCCTGCGGCCGGCTGTGGTCGGAGGAGGAACTCCGGCGCATGGGAGAGACCTGCCTCAGGTACGGAGTCCCCGTGATAAGCGACGAAATCCATTGTGAGATAGTCGCTCCGGGCAGTTCCTACGTGCCTTTCGGAAAGCTGTTCCCCGACAACTGCATCAGTTTCGTCTCGCCCACCAAGCCCTTCAGCATCCCGGGGCTGCAGGTCGCCAACATCATCACCGCCAACCCCGCCTTCCTTGAAAAGATAAAGCATGTGATGGACGTGTGGGAGCACGGCGAAATGAACCAGCTTGGCATAGTGGCCCTCGAGGCCGCGTACAGTCAGGAAGGAGCGGAGTGGCTCAGGCAGATGAACGAGGTGGTGCACGGGAATTTCCTGCTCCTGCGCGACCGCTTCGCGGAAGAGTTCCCGGAGGTTCGGGTGGCGACTCTCGAAGCCACCTATCTCGAATGGCTCGATTTCTCCCCAATGGGCCTGAGCGGCAAGCAGATACAGGACCATCTCATGGAGCACGAGAAGATATGGATAAACGCCGGCGACATGTACGGCGGCCCCGGTTGCATGCGCATCAACCTGGCCTGTCCCCGCAGCACCATGGAAAAAGCCCTGAACCTCTTCTGCCGGGGCTTGCATGAGCTGACCGCGCAGTCTTCCTAGGCCTGCCGGACTTCGATCCTGCAGTCTCCCGGCTTCTTTATGTTGGAGTCGAGGATTATCTCCCCGTAGCCGTCCGCCACTATGCGGCCGCTGCGGGGATTCTTCACGCTCGGAATGCTGCCGCGGACGTCGGCTTGCACGTCCGAATACTCGAAGGCGAGGTCGGCGTCGGGGCCGAAGCTGCAGTTTTCGAGGACCAGGCCTTCGGCATAGCAGAGCGGCTGCGTCTCTTCGATGCGGCAGTTCACGAGCCGGAGGTTCCTGCTGTACCATGCGAGGTATTCGCCGATTATCACCGAATCGTAGACGGTCACGTTTTCGCTTTCCCAGAATGCATCCTTCGTGCGGAGGACGGAATTGCGGATTTCCACGTTCCTGCAGTACTGGAAGGAGTAGTTCCCCTGCAGATCCAGTTTTTCCACCTTTATGTCGCGGCTGTGCATGAACAGATAATCTCCTTTCTGTATCTGCACGTCTTCGAGGACGACGCCGCTGCATCTCCAGAGGGTTTCAGCGGCGTTGGGGATGCGCACCCTGCGGAGGGTGAGTGAGTCCATCTCGCGGAACATCTTCGGCGCTTCCACAAGGGTGTCTTCCATCAGAAGGCCGCTGCTGTACCAGAGCGCGGCGCGGGCGCCTTCGGTGAACAGGCAGTCCTTTACCTTGAACCCCCGGCATTCCCAGAAAGGATATTTCCCTTCGAAGCGGCAGTTTACCGCCTCGATGTCCGACGTTTCCTTGAGGGCGGACTCCCCGGCGTGGATGGTGACGTTTTCCAACTTGAGACCGTGCTCGCAGTAGAGGGGCCTCTCGCCCCCGAATTCCTGATCAGTTATAGTTTTCATAAATTTATACCAATATCCTTTTCATCCATGCGTCGCCCCGGACCCTCAGGGCGAATATGATGCCGCGCACGTTGAGCTCGATGCACATGGCGATCCAATACCCCGTGAGTCCGAGTTTCGGGGTGAGAATGAGTGCCAGCCCGATGCGGACCACCCACATGCTGGCGAAGTTCATGACTGCCGGGACCATGGTGTCGCCCGCGCCCACGCAGGCGCCGTATCCGACTATCGAAACGCCGTAGAAGAACTCGGCGAAGGCCTCAATCCTGAGGCACCTGACCCCGAGCTCTATGACTTCCCGGTCGGCGGTGAACAGCCCCATCATCTGGGGAGCGAAGATGAACATGAGCACGGCCAGCAGGCTCATCATGCCGGACGCGATGCCTATGTTTATCCAGGTGAAGCGCTTGGCCAGGTCCTTGCGCCTGGCTCCTATGCTCTGCCCCACAAGCGCCGTAACCGCGTCTTCCATGCCGTAGCCGGGCATGTAGCACAGGCTTTCGGCAATCACCGCGAAGGAATTGGCGGCGATTGCCACGGTGCCGAGCGGGGCCACGATCATCGTCCCCATCACGTAGGCTCCCCGCATGACCACGTTCTGCAGCCACAGCGGCCCGCTTATGCCGAAGGCCTTGCTGAGGGTTCTTCCGTCCGGAGTCCAGTTTCCGTGGCGGTCCTGTCTTATGTTGAGTTCCGCCGACCTGGCGAGCAGGTACCACAGCGTGATTATCATGGTCACGAACTCCGCTGCGGCGGTGCCGAGCGCGGCGCCCGTCACGCCCATGTGCAGCACGTAGATGAAGATATAGTTGAACACCACGTCCAGGGTGCACATGATGACGTAGATTATTGCGGGCACCTTCGTGTTGCCGCTCGCCGACAGGAACGTGGCGGCAGTCCATCCCACCTGCATGAACGGGATGGCCGCCGAATAGACCAGCATGTAGGACGTGGAGTCCCCGGTTATGTCGGCCTTGCCTCCCAGCCAGACGGGGAGCGGCCCGCTCAGGGCTATCCCGGCGAGCCCCAGCAGCACGGAGAAGACCAGCACGCTCACCAGGCCCTTGCGCATGACGTCGCGGGCCCTGTGGTACTCCCTGGCCCCGATGAGCTGGGCCACCTGCACCGAAAAGCCGGAGGTAGCGGCCATGCACATGCCCCCGAACAGCCAGGTGCTGGTGCTGACGAGGCCTATTGACGCGGCCTGCGCGGCGCCCAGGTGCCCTACCATGGAGGCGTCGATGTACTGCATCAGGATGTTGGAAAGCTGCGCGAGTATTGCCGGAAGGCCCAGGGCGAGCGAGAGCCGCAGCTGCTCTTCCCCGGTCATGGGAAAGCCGCTGCGGATCTTGTCGAGGAGGAAGTCCTTCGTGCCCGCCATCTAATCCTGCTTGATATGCACGTCCGTCTGCGGGAACGGTATGGTGATACCGTTGGCGTTGAGGGTGTTGTAGATTATCTCGTTCTGTTTCCCTATCAGGGCGTATTTCTCTTCTACCAGAACGAACTGCTTGACTTTCAGGTTGACGCTGCTGTCCGCCATTTGGTCGAGAACTATCTGGATCCCATATTTGGGCTCTATCAGGTCACGGCCGAACTTGTCTTTTCCCTTCGTCTGCTGGAGGGCCTGGAGCAGCACCGCGCGGGCCTTTTCAACGTCGGAGCCATAGCTGATTCCCACGGTTACGGGAGCAAACTCGTACGGGGAGTTCCGGGTGAGGTTCTTGAAGTTCTTGTTGAAGAGCGTGGTGTTGGTGAAGGCGATCAGCGAACCGTCCGTTGCGGCTATCTGGGTGGTCTGGTAGGAGATGCTGTTCACCCTGCCCCTGATGCCGTCGCATTCGATCATGTCGCCCACGCGGAGCCGGCCGCTCATGAGCTGGATGCCATAGATGAAGTTGTTCAGGATGTCCTTCATGGCGAGTCCGAGACCGGTGGCCAGGCCTGCGGCGACTATTGAAAGGGCTCCCACTGGAATCCGGAACACCAGGACGAACATCACTATGTATCCGCCCCACACTATGAATCCGATCACGTTGTTGGCCAGGGTGAGGTTGATTTCGTTGTCGCGGACGTATTCGACCTTGCGTTCCTTCTTTTCGCGCTTGATCTTGTATTTCTTGTAGAAGGCCCTTCCGGCGTATGCGAAATAGCGGAAGAAGAAGAACAGGGCCGTGACAATCACTATCCTGTCAACCGAGAGCTTGAGGATTATGTTCCCGTTGGAGTCGGGAATGGAGAAGAAGATGGTGGAGAGCAGGCCCCTGAAGAGGGAAGTGAGGTCGAACACGCCGGCCGCCCAGTAGATGCACAGCGGGATGGAGAGAACCGTGAGGGCCGGCACGAGGGCCGTCCTGATGAAATCGAACATCCAGGTCTGGCCGATGTATTCGCCCTTCCTGAGTTCTTCCTTGGTGAAATGCCTGCCTTTTTCCTGGAGTTTGCGGATGATGTACTTTTCCTCGTAGCGGTCCATGATGTCGTGGATTGCGGTGAGGGCGCAGAGCGCGGTGAGCTGGAAGAGCCACCAGATGAGCAGCTGTATGCTCATGAGCACATATCCCAGAAGCGCCATGACGAACGCCACGGCCATTACGAACAAGGTGGTTCCGGAATAGGCTATGTCGTTGGTTTTAACCAGTTTTCGCTGCGACTTCACGAGGGAGGCCTGCCATATTATGAAGCCCAGCAGGATGGGTGCGAGAATGAGGTTGACCAGCCTGTTGGGGATGAAGATGATGCGGAAGGTTATGACCACCAGGCCGAGCAGGATGATGGGCATGTAGAGCTTGATGCCGCCGTTCACCTTGTCGGCGTCCATGTGGATGAGGAGCGAAGCCAGGATGGAGATGAGCAGGCCGGAGAAGACGAGGAGCAGCTTGCTCGCCTCGATGAAGAAGTTCTGCCTTACGAACTGGCCCCCGATTATAACCGTGAGAGTGAAGAGGATGGAGCCCAGCAGCAAGATGAACGCGGGTTTGCGCTGCCTGTTCTCCTCCTTGCTGAAAAGCTTTGTCTTTTTGCTGACTATGGCCACCACGACGGCGCTCAGGGCCGAGGCGATCGCCAGGAAGATGAGTACGTAGATGATGAACCAGGTGACTATGGGGCCGCGCCAGTCGCTCTTCACTCCGGTGGAGTAGCCTCCGAAGGTGGTGTCGTATTTCATCCTGGCCTCTTCGAAAGCCCTTGAGGAATAGCTCCTGAAGTGTTTGAGCACGTTGAAATAGTTGTCCTGCCCCTCGATGAAGATGCGCTTCTGCAGCGAACGGTAGCGCGCCTGCGCATAGTCGTACGATTCCCTGAGCCTGCCTGCCGTCTCGTTGTAATGCGTGCTGTCTATCATGACGCGGACTTTGTTGCTCTTGTACATGGCAAGGAGTTGGCCGGCGTAAACCAGACAGGAATCCCTGTCGGCCTGTTCGAGGGAATCGAGCAGGAACGGCCTCCCGGCGGTGTCGGAGGGCGGGACGGGCGGACGTGCGGCGAAACTCGCGGTGTCGCCCGGAAGCAGGGGAAGATAGGCCTTCACGCTGTCGGGAAGTTCGGGCAGGCCGGGCTTGTCGGAGATTTCGGGGGGAAGCCTGCGGAGCGCCTCGATAAGCTTCTCGTAGCGCTCGATCTCTATGTCGAGACGTTCGGTTATCTCGTTGAAGGGCATCTGCTTCTTGTTGAACTCCTCGTATTCCTTGATGGCCTGCCTGAGCGAGTAGGTGACGTCGAAGGTGAAGTCCTGGTTCTGGGAGTAGAGCATGAGCGAAAGCTCGTTGCTGCGCTGCATGAGCTCCAGCATGCTGGCATGCTGGTTGCGGTTGCTGGAGTTGAGCCGGCGGCGGGAGTTCTCCATCCTCGCGTTCTGGCTGCCGAGTTCGTTCTTGAGGACCGTCAGGGTCTGGCTGAGGCTGCGCTCGTTGAGCACCGCGAATGCCGCAGTGCCCAGCAGCAGGGCGGCTATGGTGGTGAGCAGATATCTTCTTTTTTCCATGAACTGCAAAGATAAGACTTTATTCCGCAAATTGAAAGGCTTGCATTATTGGTACAAAAAAGGCTAAAAAAGTTATGAAATACAAGGAAAATTCAAAAAAAAGCAGTAATTTCGTAGCAATCGCATTAAACCACACAAGACAATCCATATGGAAGCTCCCATAACCCTTGATTCCAAGCCGGTAAAAGGCAATGTGCTGGCGGTGAACACCGGTTCCACCTCCAGTAAGTTCGGTTACTACAAAGACGGCGTGCTTGCCTGCGAGGGCAAGTACGACCATCCCAAGGAAGAAATAGAAAAAGTCCCGTATTTTGCCGACCAGCTGCCCATGCGCTACGCTTCGGCCATCGATTTCCTGCACGACAACAAGGTCCCGTGCGAGGAGGTGGACATAGTGATGGGCCGCGGAGGTCTCTTCACCCCCGTAATCACCGGCATCTACGGCGTCAACGACGATATGCGCGAGGTGCTCATGAGCGGCCGCGACGGCAAGCACGTCTGCAACCTCAGCGCGGTCATTGCGGACGCCCTCGCGGGCGAGGTCAACGAGGCCCGTGCGGCCAAGGGCGTCGAGGGCCCGTACGGCAAGTGCCGCGCCTATGTCGCCGATCCTCCCATGGCCGACGAGATGCTTCCCGAATGCCGGATGAACGGCATTCCCGAACTCCCTCGCCAGACCTTGTTCCACGCCCTCAACTCCAGGGCCATCGTGCGCAGGTATCTTGCCGAAACCAGGCGTGAAAAGAACGACATTACCGCCATCGTCTGCCACATGGGCGGAGGCGTCACCATCTCGCTGCACCGCGACGGCCGGGTGATCGACACCAGCCACGGCCTCGGCGGCGACGGCCCCATCACCCCCGAGAGGGCGGGCTGCTGTCCTCCGCTGGCCCTCGTGGACATGTGCTTCAGCGGCAAGTACACCGAGCAGGAAATCCGTCACAAGCTCGTGGGCGGCGGGGGCGCCATGGCCTATTTCGGCACCAACGACATGCGCGTCATCGAGGCCAGGGCCGTCGAAGGCATTCCCGAATACAAAGTGTTCATGGACGCCTTCACGCTCAACATAGCCAAGTACATAGCCGCGGAAACCGCCGACGTCTACGGCAAGGTGGACGCCCTCCTTTTCACCGGGGGCATAGCCTACAGCAAGTATGTCACCGACGCCATCATTGCGCGGATCGGACACCTCTTCCCGGACATCCGCATCTACCCGGGCGAAAACGAAATCCGCTCCCTTGCCGAGAACGGCTACATCGTGCTTTCAGGCAAGGCGACAATCCACACCTACAACAAGGATCGTCTCATAGAAGACTGACACACAAATAAATACACACTGAAACAACCAAAACTGCAACTCACAAAATGGAGAAAATCGATTTTTCTAACAGATCTTTCGCCTATTATCCGACCGAAGCCATCGTCATCGCCAGGTACGAAGGCGGCAAGTGGAGCAAGCCGGAGGTGACGGACAACTTCAATCTCACGGTGCACTGCTTTGCCGGAGCGTTCCATTACGCTCCCGAGTGCTTCGAAGGCCTCAAGGTATACCGCGGAGTGGACAACAAGGTGCGCATGTTCCGTCCCGACGAAAACGCCAAGCGCATGCAGAGCAGCGCCGACTACCTCGACATGGCCTGCCCCAGCGAAGAGATGTTCATCGAAATGTGCCGGATGTGCGTGTATGCCAACTGGCGTTTCATACCTCCCTATGAGTCGAGCGCCTCGCTGTACCTCCGGCCCGTGCTCTTCGGCAGCAACCCGCAGCTCGGCATCCACAGCGCCGACGACGTCACCTTCGTGGTGATGTGCTCCCCGGTGGGCACCTACTCCGGCGCGAAGGCCCTCATGCCCGGCACCGCCGTCCTCTCGCGCGACTACGACCGCGCGGCAGTCCACGGCTCGGGCCACTACAAGCTCGGAGCCAACTACGCGCAGAGCCTGCATGCCTACAATCTCGCCCACAAGCTCGGTTACCGCGAGCTTCTGTTCCTCGACACCGCCACCCATACCCACATCGAGGAATTCGGCTCCTCCAACTTCTTCGGCATCAAGGGAGACACCTACATCACCCCCGACTCCGGCAGCGTGCTTCCCTCCATCACCAACAAGAGCCTCCGCACCGTGGCGGAAGACATGGGCCTCAAGGTGGAGATGCGCAAGATCTTCGTGGAGGAACTCGCCGAGCTTGACGAAGCCAACTCCTGCGGCACCGCCGTTGTCATCACCCCCATCTGCGAGATCGACGACAAGCCGGCGCTCGAATCCGAAGAAATCACCCGCAAGTATTTCATCGGAAGTCCTGACAGCTGCGGTCCCGTGAGCCGCAAACTCTACAACACCATCGTCGGCATCCAAAAGGGTCTCATCCCCGACAAGTTCGGCTGGACCGTGTTCCTCGAGGAAAAATGACAAGGGACGAACAGGAATACAGGCTCGGCCTGGAATGCCGCCGGAAGGGGGACTGGCAGGGTGCCATGAACCACTTCCTGGAGGCGCTTTCCATAAATCCCGAAAGCCCGGCGAAGGGCGCCCTCGAGATGATTACCGAAATCCTTGATTTCTATAACAAAGACATATATAACCCGTAAAATCAAAGACTATGGCTAAAATGCATGGGGCGGTGGAAGTGAATGTGGAGAGATGCAAAGGATGCAATCTCTGCGTTCTCGCCTGCCCGCAGAAGGTCCTGGAACTCACCCCCAAGACCGTCAACACGAAGGGATATCATTATTCCCAGCCCGTCAAGGAAGAACTGTGCATCGGCTGCGCCAGCTGTGCAATAGTCTGCCCCGACGGATGTATCACCGTTTATCGTAAAAAGGAGGAGTAAAAGTTATGGCAGAGAAAGAAGTCAGCCTTATCAAAGGCAACGAGGCAATTGCCCTCGCAGCGATTCGCTGCGGCTGTGACGGATATTTCGGATATCCCATCACCCCGCAGAGCGAAGTTCTCGAAACCCTTGCCGCAAAGAAGCCCTGGGAGACCACCGGCATGGTAGTCCTCCAGGCCGAAAGCGAGCTTGCGTCCATCAACATGGTTTATGGCGGCGCCGGCACCGGAAAGCGCGTCATGACCTCTTCTTCCAGCCCGGGCATCTCCTTGATGCAGGAGGGCATGTCCTATCTCGCAGGCGCCGAACTGCCCTGCGTAGTGTTCAACTGCATGCGCGGAGGCCCCGGCCTCGGCACCATCCAGCCCAGCCAGTCCGATTACTTCCAGACCTGCAAGGGCGGAGGCCACGGCGACTACCGCCTGATTACCCTCGCACCTTCGTCGGTCCAGGAGATGGCCGACTTCGTCGACCTGGCCTTCGAACTCGCGTTCAAGTACCGCAATCCCGCCATGATTCTCGCCGACGGCGTAATCGGCCAGATGATGGAGAAGGTTGTCCTTCCCGACTTCAAACCCCGCCGCACCGAGGAGCAGATCATTGAGGAATGCCCCTGGGCGGCAACCGGCCGCATGGGCCGCAAGACCCCCAACATCATCACCAGCCTGGAACTTCAGAGCGAAGTGATGGAGCAGAACAACCTCCGCATCCAGGAGAAGTACCGCAGGTGCGAAGAGAACGAAGTCCGCTACGAGGAGTACAAGTGCGAAGACGCCGACTACATCATCGTCGCCTTCGGCTCCGCCGCACGTATCGCCAAGAAGACCATCGCCCTCGCCCGCGAAGAGGGCATCAAGGTGGGTCTTCTCCGTCCCATCACCCTCTGGCCGTTCCCCACGAAGGAAATAGCCAGGCTCGCAAAGGGCAGGAAAGGCATGCTCGTGCTCGAGTTCAATGCAGGACAGATGATCGAAGACGTCAGGCTGGCGGTGGAGTGCAAGCTCCCGGTCGAGCACTACGGCCGTCTCGGCGGCATCGTGCCCGATCCCGACGAAGTCCTCGACGCCCTGAAGAAAATGATTAAATAACGAAGGCCATGACAAGAGAAGAAATAATCAAGACCGGTGACGTAGTGTACCGCAAACCGGAACTCCTCAACGATACCCCGATGCATTACTGCCCGGGCTGCCCCCACGGCACGGTCCACAAGCTGGTGGCGGAAGTCATAGACGAAATGGGCATGCGCGACAAGACCATAGCCGTCTCTCCCGTCGGATGCTCGGTGTTCGCGTACCGCTATATCGACGTAGACTGGGAAGAGGCCGCCCACGGCCGCGCTCCGGCACTTGCCAGCGCAGTGAAGCGCCTCTGGCCCGACAGGCTCGTGTTTACCTACCAGGGTGACGGCGACCTCGCCTGCATCGGCACCGCCGAAACCATCCACGCCCTCAACCGCAGCGAGCACATCACCATCATCTTCATCAACAACGCCATTTACGGCATGACCGGCGGCCAGATGGCTCCCACCACCCTGCTCGGCCAGAAGACTGTGACCTGCCCCTACGGCCGCGAAGTCCCGCTGCACGGCTATCCGCTGAAAATCGCGGACATCGCCGCCATTCTTCCCGGAACCTGCTACGTGACCCGCCAGACCGTGGACACCGTTCCCGCCATCCGCAAGGCGAAGAACGCCATCCGCAAGGCTTTCGACTATTCCATGCAGGGAAAAGGCTCCAATCTCGTGGAAATCGTATCCACCTGCAACTCGGGCTGGAAGATGTCTCCCGAGAAGTCATTTGAATGGATGAGGGAGAACATGGTTCCCTTCTATCCTCTTGGAGATTTAAAGGACACAGGTAAAGAATAAAGCCATGACAAACGAAATAATCATCTCTGGATTCGGAGGACAGGGCGTCCTCTCCATGGGCAAGATACTCGCTTATTCCGGCCTGATGGACGGAAAGGAAGTCACCTGGATGCCGGCATACGGCCCCGAGCAGCGCGGCGGCACCGCCAACTGCACCGTAATCGTGGCCGATGAGGAAATCGCATCCCCGGTGCTCAGCAGCTACGACGTGGTGATAGTGCTCAACCAGCCTTCGCTCGAGAAGTTCGAGCCCAAGGTCAAGAAGGGCGGCGCCATCATCTACGACAGCTACGGCATCATGAATCCTCCCACCCGCAAGGATATCCACGTGTACAGGATCAATGCGATGGACACCGCTGCCCAGCTGGGCATGACCAAGGTGTTCAACATGATAGTGCTCGGCGGTCTCCTCAAAGTGCGTCCGATGGTCTCCATCGAGAGCGTCCTCAAGGGTCTCCGCAAGACTCTTCCCGAGCGCCACTGGAACCTCATTCCGCAGAATGAGGACGCCATCCGCAAGGGCATGGAAATAATCGAGGAAGTCCGGTAGAGCGCTCCTCTTCCGTTTCGAAGTTTCCCGTGCCGGATTCGGCTTTGTCCCCGGCGCGGGTTGCGTATTCCCTAAAAATTGCTACCTTTGCGGGAATTATAAACTAAAACAACTGAAAAAATGAAAAAACTCATCATTTCCGTCGCCCTTCTGCTTACAGCAGTAGCGGCCTTCGCACAGTCGAAGTTTTGGGACGAGCGCAACAACGAAATTGCAGTCAGCTATGGACTTTCAGTCGGCAACATCGTCACTCCCGTCGTAGGCGCTTTAAGCGGCTTTTTGAGCGAATCCTTCTCCACTGACGTGAATATCTCCGCATCCAGCACCGGCAATATCGGTCTCGAGTATTTTCACCATCTGAGCGACCTCTTCAGTGTCGGCGGCATCGTTGCATATTCCCAGTATTCAATCAGCATGGACGAGAGTGTCCTTTCCTCCAATAGCGTCTGCGTGCTGCCGGCGGTCAAGTTCCACTGGTACCAGACGCCCCATTTCAGCTCCTACTCCAAGGCTGCCATCGGAATCGGGCTCGACATGGCCGGGGACGGCGTTTCTGTAGGCCTCGGCGGCCACCTCACCCTGCTCGGCCTTGAGGTCGGCGGCCAGGCCGTGCGTGTTTTCGGCGAAACCGGCTTCGGCAATCAGGGCTTCCTTTGCGCCGGACTCCGTGTCCGTTTCTGACAAGTCTTCTCCGCGGCGGAGCTTCAGCTTCCCCGCCATCCGGCTCAACCCAATTTTCCCACAGGGAAAGTTGGGTTAAATTTTTGACTATAGTTTCGCATCTGCGAAACAACCCCTTTCCGGAGCCTGAAGGGCGACAAATACGCCTGAAAAACTGCCGCAGAAACCGGCAGGACGGCGAAAAGGACTTGCGAAAGTTGAAAATTTTTGATTATGATGATTTATTTGTAAATTTACAAGCTAACGTTTTTTACGTTAGGTAAATGCGAAACAACCTTTCGATGGACCGCGAGTTTGTAGACCTGTACACCCTGCAGCGGGATTTGAAGGAGGGCCTTTCGGACCTCTTTCCGGACAGGGTTTGGGTGAAGGCCGAAATCGCCTCGCTCAGCGTGAAGTCGGGCGGACACTGCTATCTCGACCTTGTGCAGAGCGAAAGGGGAACGGTGGTGGCCAGGGTCAGGGCCATAATCTGGAGCAGTTATCACTCCCTTCTCAACGCCAAGTTCCGCAGCGCCACGGGCAGCGACATCGCCGCCGGCACCGAGATCCTGGCAAGGGCGATGGTGAATTTCCACGAGGTCTACGGCCTTTCCCTCATAATCGACGACATCGACGCGACCCTCGCGGTGGGCGAACAGCAGCTGAAGCGCAGGCAGACCGTCGAAAGGCTCACCCGCGAAGGCCTTCTGGAAAGGCAGAAGGGCCTGAGGCTCGCCGAACTGCCCTACCTCCTGGCGGTGATATCCGCCGAGGGGGCCGCCGGCCTGCAGGATTTCCGCACCCATCTGCTGCAGAACACTTGGGGCTACGCCTACCGGATTGATTTCTATCCCGCCGTGATGCAGGGCGAAGACGCCCCCGGCTCCATGATATCGGCACTGCAGGATATCGAGGCCGCCGGAGTGCGCTACGACGCCGTGCTGATTCTCCGCGGCGGAGGCTCCGACATGGACCTCGTCTGCTTCGACGACTACGGGCTCGCCGCCGCAATCGCCCGCTTCCCCATGCCGGTGGTGACGGCTGTCGGCCACGACAAGGACTTCCACGTGGCGGACATGGTGGCCTTCGACCATGTGAAGACCCCTACCGCCCTTGCCGACATGTTCCTGGCGCTCACCGAAGCGGCCGATGCGCGCATATCCGCATACGAAAACCGGCTCGCCCTTGCATTCCGCAGCCGCGTCGCCGCGCTTGAAACACGCATCGATCTGGCGGTCAAGGGGATACAGGGTGCGGTGAAGCAGCGGCTCGCGGGGGCTGAATACCGCGTGGCCATGCTGGAACAGAAGATAGCCGCCACCGACCCCCGCAACGTGCTGAGGAGGGGATTCTCCCTGGCTCTGGACTCCAGGGGGGTGAAGCTCACCGGGGTGGCGGACACCCGGCCGGGCGACATGATAGCCGTGATGTTCGCGGACGGCCGCATCTCGGCCCGGGTGGAAAACGTGCTTCCAGGCGGGGAGGCCCCGCAAAAGTAAGACTGCAAAGCAACGCTCAGAATAATATGGACAAGAAATTCGATTACGCAAAGGCCATGGCGCGGCTCGAGGAGATAGCCGTCAGGGTGGAAGACCCGAAAACCAGTCTCGACGACATCGCGGGGCTGGTGAAGGAGAGCCAGGCGCTCATCAAGGGCTGCCGCGAGTATCTGCGTACCGTGAAGGAAAGCATCGACCATGAAAACTGAAATGATATACGAGCTCGACCCCTGGCTGGAACCGTTCAGGGGCGCGATTGACGCCCGCCACGCCCGCATCGACGCGGCGGCGGCGAAACTCATCTCCAACGTGGGCGGCAAGACCATTGCGGACGTGGGCAACAACCAGCTCTACTACGGCCTCCACAAGACCGCCGCGGGCGACTGGATCTTCCGCGAATGGGCCCCCAACGCAACCCGCATCTACCTGACGGGCGAGTTCAACAACTGGAAGCGCGCCGACGCCTACATGCTCAAGCCCGTAGGGGGCGGCAACTGGGAGATTTCCCTTCCCGGCATGTTCCTGCGCCACGGGGAGCTTTACAAGCTCTGGGTGGAATGGCCCGGAGGGGCGGGGGAGCGCCTTCCCGCCTATGTCACCAGGGTTGTTCAGGACCCGGCCACCAAAGTGTTCAGCGCCCAGGTCTGGGACCCTGAAGAGCCCTACAAGTGGAAGCACGGAAGCCCCGGCAGGCGCGAGCATCCCTTCATCTACGAGTGCCACATAGGCATGAGCGGCGAAGAGGAGAAGGTGGCGCTCTTCGACGATTTCCGCAGGACGGTGCTCCCCCGGGTGAAGATGCTCGGCTACGACACCCTGCAGATAATGGCGCTCCAGGAGCATCCATACTACGGCTCCTTCGGCTATCAGGTGAGCAATTTCTACGCCCTCAGCTCCCGCTTCGGCACCCCGGAGGAGTTCAAGGCCCTGGTGGACGAAGCTCACGGCATGGGCATCGCGGTGATCATGGACATAGTGCATTCCCACTCGGTGTCGAACGAACTTGAGGGCCTGGGCCGCTTCGACGGCAGGGAAGACCTCTACTTCTACCCCGGAGACGCAGGCCGTCATCCCGCGTGGGGCAGCCGCTGCTTCGACTACGGCAAGGACGAGGTGTCGTACTTCCTGCTGGGCAACTGCAAGTTCTGGATGCAGGAATATCATCTTGACGGATTCCGCTTCGACGGGGTCACCAGCATGCTTTACTGGGACCACGGCCTGGGCACCGACTTCGGCAACTATGAAATCTACTTCGGCGGAGGCGTCGACGAAAATGCCGTCACCTACCTCGCGCTTGCCAACAGGCTCATCCACGAGATCAATCCCGATGCGATCACGATAGCCGAGGACGTGAGCGGCATGCCCGGCCTCGCCGCTCCGTTCGGGCAGGGCGGCGTGGGTTTCAACTTCCGCATGGCCATGGGCATAGCCGACCACTGGATCAAGTGGATCAAGGAAAAGAGCGACGAGCAGTGGAGCCCCGGCGAAATCTGGTACGAGCTCACCAATAAGCGCGCCGATGAAAAGACGGTCTCCTATGCGGAATGCCACGACCAGGCGCTGGTGGGCGACAAGACCATCATCTTCCGCCTGATCGACAAGGAGATGTACTGGAGCATGAACAAAGAGTCGCAGAACCTGTTGGTGGACAGGGGAATAGCCCTCCACAAGATGATACGTCTCGTAACCGCCGCCACGGCCGGCGACGGGTATCTGAACTTCATGGGCAACGAGTTCGGGCATCCCGAGTGGATAGACTTCCCCCGCGAGGGCAACGGCTGGAGCTACAAGTATGCGCGCCGCCAGTGGAGCCTCGCCGACAAGGATTTCCTCCGCTACCGCGGGCTGCAGAATTTCGACGCCGCCATGGTGCATTTCCTGGAGGAAAATGAAGTGCTTTCGGAAAGCCCCGTACTGCTTACTGCGGACGAAGAGAAGAAAATACTGGTTTTCCTTCGGAAAAATTGTATCTTTGCGCTGAATTTCAATCCGACGCAGTCTTTCCTCGACTATGGCTTCGCTGCGCCGGATGGGGAATGGATTATGGTCCTGAACACCGACGAAGCTCTCTACGGAGGTTTCGAAAGGCTTTCCCCGGGCGGCACCCATACGGCCCTGGCGGAAAAGTCGCCCAACGGCAACCAAAACATGGACCACACGCTGTATCTCTATCTGCCAAGCAGGTGTGCAGTGGTACTTAAGAAACTTAGATAAGTCATTGATATGGCCTTTTTAAAATTCAACAAAGCGGAGCTGGTGAACCTTTCGTATTCTCTCAAGAGGGAAATCATCAGTGCAAACAAGACCGGAGCATATTGCAACACGAGCATAGTCACCTGCAATACGCGCCGCTACCACGGTCTTCTGTCCGTCACCCTGGACCGTTTCGGCGGGGACAAGTTCCTGCTGCTTTCGGCCCTCGACGAGACCTTCATCGTGAACCGCCAGCAGTTCAACCTCGGAATCCATTGCTATGGAGACGTCTACGAGCCGCGCGGCCACAAATACGTGATAGACTTCGACGCCGACCCGGTGCCGACCATCACCTACAAGGTTGGCGAGATAGAGCTTCGCAAGAGCCTTCTCCTCATGCCCGACAAAGACCGCATCCTCATCAAGTACGAGCTCGTCTCGTCGCCGGCAAAGGCTACGCTGCAGCTCCGTCCCTTCCTGGCTTTCCGCAACATCCACGCGCTCACCCAGGAGAATTCCTCCGCCGATACCGGTTTCACCCCGGTGGAGGGCGGCGCGTCTTTCCGTCTCTACCCGAACTTCCCCGACCTGGTGCTGCAGTGCAGCCGCACGGGCTTCAAGTTCGTGCCCTCTCCCAACTGGTACAAGGGCATAACCTATTCCGACGAGTACCGCCGCGGTTTCGACTGCAAGGAAGACCTCCTGGTCCCCGGGTGGTTCGAAGGCAGCATGAAGGAGGGGGACAGCCTCATCGTGTCCGCGTCGCTCACCGAAGAGTCGCCCGCGGGCTTCAAGCGCCTGTTCGACTCCACGGTGGCCAAAATGCCCGACATACAGGGCAACCGCGACCAGCTGGCGCACTGGGCCGACCTGTTTATCTGCAACCACAACGGCCGCAAGAAAATCACCGCCGGCTTCTCGTGGATGTACACCGGCCTTCTCCGCGAAACCCTGATCGCCCTTCCGGGCCTCACCCTGTACGCTGACGGCGACACCAAAACCTTCGAGGAAATCCTCGACAACCTCATCGCCGACGAGCAGGACCGCCTGCTGCGCCGCACCACCCAGGTCGAGGCGCCCCTCTATCTGGCCAGCGTGCTGCAGGAATACATCAGGTTCGGCGCCGATCCGGCCAGGGTCTGGAAAAAATACGGTGCCACGGTGAAGGGCATCCTGGAGAGCTATCTCCCCGGCTGCCGCAAGGAGGTGGCGATGCATCCGAACGGGCTTGTCTGGGCCCAGATGGACCGCGTCGCCCTCAGCTGGATGAACGCCTATATCGACGGGGTCCCCGTAACCGAGCGCGCCGGCTATCAGGTCGAGACCAACACGCTGTGGTACAACAGCATCTGCTTCGCACTCGAAATGGAAGGCAAGCACGGTTCCGACACGAATTTCATCTCCAGGTGGAGCCCCATAAAAGACAGCGTGAAGCTCAATTTCCAGTCAACTTTCTGGAATGAGGATCGCGGCTGCCTCGCCGACTATGTCGACAATTTCGGCCAGAATCTGGACATCCGCCCCAACCAGCTCATCGCGCTGTGGGTGGATTATTCCCCGCTCGACGAAATGCTCCAGCCCTCCGTCTTCAGGGTGGTCTCGGGCGAACTCGAAACCCGCAGGGGCATACGAACCCTCTCCCCGAGGGACGAGAAGTACAAGGGCATCTACGAGGGTTCGCAGATCGAGCGCGACCTTGCCTACCACCAGGGCAGCACCCGCACCTTCCTGCTCGAGTACTATGTGAAGGCCGGCTTCAAGTTCAACGGTCCCTCCTTCGCCGGAAAGGCCGAATGGCTTATCAAGTCGTTCTACGAAGATCTCGGCAAGCACGGAGTGGGGGCGTTCAGCGAACTCTACGACGGCGACCCGCCTCAGGAACCGCACGGCGCCATCGCCTCGGCTCTCAGCACCGCCGCCCTTCTGTCGGTTGAATACATGATAAACAAAAACAGGGAGGACAGGCCATGACAGTACTTATGTTCGGCTGGGAGTTTCCTCCTCATATCGCCGGAGGCCTGGGCACTGCCTGCGAGGGCATTGTCAAGGGTTTGGCCTACAACGGCGTGAAGAGCATCTTCGTGATGCCCTCCGCCAGCGGCGACGAGGACCAGACCAGCACCACCATCATCAACGCCAGCGACGTGGCGGTGGAGGCATTCAACAACACCGTGGACGAATTTCTCGACAAGGTGAAATTCGTGCACATAGGCTCCAACCTCATCCCCTACGCCGATCCCGAGGAATTCTCCAACATCGTGGACGAAGAAAGGGAGAGGCAGGTGAAGGATTTCCGCATCTCCTACGGCCAGAAATACAAGTTCAGCGGCAAGTACGGCTCCAACCTTCTCGAGGAGGTAGCCCGCTACGCCATGGTGGGCGGAACCATCGCCATGCAGCACAAGGACGAATTCGACGTCATCCACGCCCATGACTGGCTCACCTATCTGGCCGGAATCGCCGCCAAGGAACTCACGGGCAAGCCGCTCGTGGTGCATGTGCACGCCACTTCCTTCGACCGCGGCACCGACGACATGGTGGACACCCGCGTGTTCGCCATAGAAAAACGGGGCATGGAGGAGGCCGACCGGGTGGTTACCGTGAGCGACCTCACCCGCAACATCGTCATAAACCGCTACGGAATAGATCCTTCGAAGGTCGTCACGGTGCACAATGCGGTCGACTTCAGCGGCAGGGAAAACCTGAGCGTCGAGAGGGGAGTGCGCGACAAGGTCGTGACCTTCCTCGGCCGCATCACCTTCCAGAAAGGCCCCGAGTATTTCATCGAGGCGGCCGCCAAGGTGCTCAAGCGCACCGAAGGCGTGCGCTTCGTGATGGCCGGAAGCGGCGACATGATGAACCGCTGCATCAAGATGGTGGCCAGGTTGGGAATAAGCGACAGGTTCCATTTCACAGGCTTCCTGCGCGGGGCCGACGTCCAGAAGATGTTCGCCCTGTCCGACGTCTACATCATGCCTTCCGTGTCCGAGCCTTTCGGCATCTCTCCCCTGGAGGCCATGCGCACCGGGGTACCCTCTATCATATCGCATCAGAGCGGCGCCTCCGAGGTGCTCAAATATGCGCTCAAGGTGGACTTCTGGGATGTCGACGCCATGGCGGACGACATCTACGCCCTCCTGTCGTATCCCGCCCTCTCGAGATTCGCCGAGAAGGAAGGATTCGACGAGGTGAACGCCCTGAAGTGGAACAACGCCACCGCAAAGCTCAAGAAAGTTTATGAATCAGCAATAAATCAATAAGCCATGAAAAAGAATATCTGTCTGTATTTCCAGGTGCATCAGCCGACCAGGCTCCGTCTCTACAGATTCTTCGATATAGGCAAGGATTCCCATTATTACGACGACTTCGCCAACCGCACCATCCTGCGCAGGGTGGCCACCAAGTGCTACCTGCCCATGAACGAGCTGCTCTACAAGGCCATACAGGAGAACAAGGGCAAGTTCAAGGTGGCGTTCTCCATCACCGGCACCGTGCTCGAGCAGTTCGACCGCTACGCCCCCGCCGTGATCGACAGCTTCCGCAAGCTCGCCGACACCGGCTGCGTGGAGTTCCTCTGCGAGACCTACAGCCATTCGCTGGTGTCGCTCAAGAGCTACAACGAGTTCCAGCACCAGATCGGCCGGCAGAAGATGGCCGTCGAGCACTACTTCGGCCAGACTCCGAAGGTCTTCCGCAACACCGAGCTCATCTACTCCGATGAAATCGGCGCCCAGCTCTACGACCTGGGCTTCAAGACGGTGCTCACCGAGGGCGCCAGGCACATCATGGGCTGGCGCAACCCCAATTATCTGTACAGCAACAGCAGGCAGCCCGCCCAGAAGCTCCTGCTCCGCAACTACAAGCTCAGCGACGACATCGCCTTCCGCTTCTCCAACAGGGGCTGGGACGAGTGGCCCCTCACGGCCGACAAGTTCGTGAGCTGGCTCACCGCCGAAGAGGGCGAAATCGTGAACCTTTTCATGGACTACGAGACCTTCGGGGAGCACCAGAGCATCGAAAGCGGCATCTTCGACTTCATGAAGGCGCTGCCGGGAGCCGCACTCGGAAGCAAGGAACTCACGTTCGTGACTCCGTCCGAGGCGGCCAGGAAGCTCCAGAGCGTTTCTCCCCTCGAAGTGCCCGCCCCCATCTCCTGGGCCGACGAAGAGAGGGACGTCACCGCATGGCTCGGCAACGAGCTCCAGCAGGACGCCTTCAACAAGCTCTACGAGCTGGTGGAGAAACTCTCCATCATAGACGACCCCGTGCTCTGGGGAGACTTCGCCCACCTGCAGGAAAGCGACCACTTCTATTATATGTGCACGAAGTATTTCTCGGACGGGGACGTGCACAAGTATTTCAACCCCTACGACACCCCGTACGAGGCGTTCATCAATTACATGAATGTCCTCAGCGACTTTATCATAAGAGTAAACGAAGCATATGCTGCAAAGAATTGACATCGATTCACCGTCCTGGGACAGCGTGCGCGTGACGCGCCGTCTTCCCGGGGAACTCAGGGCACTTGAAACCCTTTCCAAGAACCTCTGGTGGTGCTGGAACGACAACGCCAAGGCCCTGTTCAAATATATAGATTACGAACTCTGGCACAATTCGGGGCACAACCCCATGGAAATCCTGGACAACGTGTCGCTCAAGCGCTACCGCCAGCTCGCCCAGGACTCCGCGTTCATCGGCAACCTGCATTCCGTGATGGACGAGTTCAATGCCTACATGGCCGAGAAGCAGAAGAGAGGCTTCCCGTCGATAGCCTATTTCTGCATGGAATACGGCCTGGACGCCTCCCTCAAGATTTACTCCGGAGGCCTTGGCATCCTTGCGGGCGACTACCTCAAGGAGAGCAGTGACATGAACGTGAACCTGGTGGCCGTGGGCCTGCTGTACCGCTATGGCTACTTTACCCAGAGGATTACTCCCCAGGGCAACCAGGTGGCCGAATACGACGCCCAGGACTTCCTCAAGATCCCCGCGGAGCCCGTCACCGGCAAGGACGGCCGCTGGGTCACCATATCCATGCAGATGCCCGGCCGCGAGATGCACGCCCGCATCTGGAAGGTGGCCGTCGGCCGTACCGACCTCTACCTGCTCGATACCGACTTCGAAGACAACATCCCCGAAGACCGCGAGGTGACGCACCAGCTCTACGGTGGCAGCTGGGAGAACCGTCTCAAGCAGGAGATCCTCCTCGGCATCGGCGGAATCAGGGCCCTGCGTGCGCTCGGCCTCAATCCGCAGATCTACCATTGCAACGAGGGGCATGCCGCCTTCATCGGCCTGGAGCGTCTCCGCGAGTTCATGCAGGGGCAGAACCTCAGCTACCCGGAGGCCATGGAACTCGTCCGCGCCAGCGGCCTGTTCACCACCCACACCCCGGTCCCCGCAGGGCACGACGCCTTCGAAGAAGGCCTGCTCGCCAAGTACCTCGGCCATTATCCGGCCCGTTTCGGCATCGAGTGGAGCACCTTCCTCAGCATGGGCAAGGTTCATGTCGACGACCCGGGCGAACGCTTCAGCATGAGCGTGCTGGCCGCCAACTGCTCGCAGAACGTGAACGGCGTCTCCATGCTCCACGGCAAGGTGTCCCAGAAGATATTCGCCAACATGTATCCCGGGTACCTCCCGGAGGAGCTGCACGTGAGCTATGTCACCAACGGCGTCCACTACAACACATGGGCGTCCAAGGAGTGGAAGCAGATTCACTACCGCGTGTTCGGTCCCGAGTTCTTCACCCACCATTACGACAAGCGCTGCTTCGGCGGCATCTACAACGTGGGCGACGAGGAAATCTGGAATACCCGCAAGATTCTCAAGCACGAGCTCATCCGCATCATAAACGACCGCCTGGGCAATCCTGAAACCAGCGCCCACTACACTCCCGGCGAGGTGGTGGCCATCAAGGACAGGCTCAGCGAGGACGTCCTCACCATAGGCTTCGCCCGCCGATTCGCCACCTACAAGCGCGCAACCCTGCTCTTCACCGACCTCGACCGCCTCGACAGCATTGTCAACGATCCCGAGCATCCGGTGCAGTTCATCTTCGCGGGCAAGGCCCATCCCGCCGACGGCATGGGCCAGGATCTCATCAAGCGCATCATCGACATCTCCAAGCAGCCGCGTTTCCTGGGCAGGATAGTGTTCGTGCCCGGATACGACATCTCCCTCGCGAAGCGCCTCGTCCAGGGCGTCGACGTGTGGATGAACAACCCCACCCGTCCGCAGGAGGCTTCCGGCACGTCCGGCGAGAAGGCTTCGATGAACGGCGTGATGCATTTCAGCGTGCTCGACGGCTGGTGGGTCGAAGGCTACAGGGAAGGCTGCGGCTGGGCCCTGCCCCAGAAACGCACCTACGACGACCAGGAGTATCAGAACGAACTGGACGCCGCCACCATCTACAACATCATCGAGAACGAGATCGCGCCCCTGTATTACGACGTTGACCCCTCTACCGGGCGTTCCTCCGAATGGGTGGCATACATCAAGAACACCATCGCGCAGGTTGCCTGCAACTTCACCACCAACCGCATGATGGAAGACTACTGCATCCAGTATTACCAGCCCCAGTACGACCGCTTCAACATGCTTGCAGCCGACGGCAACCGCAGGGCGAAGGAGCTCGCGGCGTGGAAGAACGGCGTGGCAAAGGCCTGGCCCGATCTCAAGGTCATTTCCCACACCACGCCCAGTCCCTCCTACGTGCTTTCTCCCTCCAAGATGCTGGAAAGCGTGATAGTGCTCGACCTGGCGGGGCTTTCTCCCGAAGACGTGGGAGTGGAGATCATCTTCGCGACCTCCGACAAGAAGGGCGAGCTCCACATCCAGGAGAAGTTCGACTATTCGCTCGCCAAGGTCGAAGACGGAGTGGCCACGTACAAGGTGTATGTCCTTCCCGAGCGCACCGGAATGTACCAGGTGGGAACCCGCATCTATGCCAAGAATGCGCTCCTGCCGCACCGCCAGGATTTCCCGCTGGTAAAATGGCTGTAGTAGCTACCGGATTCTTCGACGGTGTGCACATAGGCCACCGCATGGTTATCGAGACTCTCGTCCGTTCCGCGCGTGAGCGCGGGGAGGAGAGTCTCATAGCTACCTTGTGGCCCCATCCCAGGATAGTCCTTCACAGCGACGCCCTCAACCTGAGGCTCCTGAATACCCTCGACGAGAAGATAAACCTCATCAGGGGGCTTGGCGTGGACAGGGTGGAGGTGCTTCCCTTCACCGGGGAGTTCGCCCGCACCTCCACGGAGGATTACCTGAAGGGGATTGTGATGGAGAGGTTGGGCGGCACCGCGGTGCTGCTGGGCTACGACAACAGGATAGGCCACGATGCGGTCAGCCCCGAGCAGACCGCCGGCATAGCCCGGGGGATGGGGCTCGACGTCATAATGACGGAAAAGGTTTCGGCGGTGGGCCTGGCCGTGAGTTCCACCAAGATACGCAAGGCCCTGCTCGCCGGAGACGTCTCCACGGCCTCCTCGTACCTGTGCTACGACTACTCCCTCGAAGGGGAGGTGGTGCACGGGCGCAAGCTGGGCCGCACGATAGGGTTCCCCACCGCCAACATGGAGCTGTACGAGCAGATGAAGCTCGTGCCGGCGGAAGGGGTGTATCTCAGCCGTGTGCATGTGGGTGGCCGGACCTTCCACGGCATGACGAACATCGGAAACGGCATCGAAACCCATATCTTCGATTTCGACGAGGAAATCTACGGATACGGCATCAAGGTGGAGTTCCTGCGCAGGATAAGGGGCGAGATGAGTTTCGCCGGTCTGGAGGAATTGCGGGTGCAGCTTTCCGCGGATGAAGAATCTTGCAGGAATCTGTTGGGAAATCTTAAATAATATTCGTATATTTGCAAAGCACAGGGTTCTGCCTACACGGCGGAACTCCTTTTTAATTGACTTTTTTATTTAAGTTTCGCAAGTGCGAAACAACCTCTTTCCGGAGCCTGAAGGGCGACCAAGTCCTTCCCGTTGGGGAAGGATTTAGGAAGGGGAATATGAAACTATGATAATGTGCGCGGGCCTTTACGCCTGGAAAACTGCCGCTGGAATCGGCAGAATGGCGAAAAGGTCTTGCGAAAGTTGAATTTTTTTTATATGCCACAAGTACACTACATGAGCCAGGAAGGGCTCGATGCCATCAAAAAGGAACTGGAAGAGGCTCTTGCCCAGCGCCCGGTGATCGCCGCGGCCATAGGCGAGGCCCGCGAGAAGGGAGACCTCTCGGAAAACGCTGAATACGAATCGGCCCGCGAGGCCCAGGGGCTGCTGGAACTCAAGATAGCGCAGCTGCAGGACACGGTCGCCAACGCGAAGGTGGTCGACGCCTCGCAGATCAACACCGACAAGGTGCAGATGCTCAACAAGGTGAAGGTCAAGAACCTGAACGCCGGTGCGGACATGGAGTTCACCATAGTCGGCGAAAAGGAAGCCGACTTCGCGCACGGCAAGATCGCCGCCACCACCCCCATCGCCAGGGCCCTCCTCGGCCATGGCAAGGGCGATGTCGTTGAGGCGAAAGTCCCCGCAGGCATCATCAGGTTCGAAATCCTGGACATTTCATTCTAAACGCCGGCAACCATGGCAACTCTGTTCACACGCATCGCCGCAGGCGAAATCCCATCTTACAAGGTGGCCGAAAACGAAGACTTCTACGCCTTCCTCGACATCAACCCGCTCGCTCCGGGCCACACCCTCGTAATCCCCAGGAAGGTGGAAGACGACTACATCTTCAATCTCGACGAAAAAACCTACGAAGGGCTCTGGGCGTTCGCCCGCAAGGTGGCCCGGGCCATCAAGGCCGCAGTGCCCTGCAAGAGGGTGGGCGTCGCCGTGCTGGGCATGGAAGTGCCCCATGTGCACATTCACCTCGTACCCCTCCAGACCGAAGGGGACCTCGATTTCAGGAAAGCGCGTCCCGAGGTCACCGACACTCAGAAGGCCGCCATTGCCGAAGCCATACTTGCAGAATATGAAAAACTTGCTTAGGTTCATCCTCCCGCTGGCGGCCCTGCTGCCCCTTGCCTGCACTCCCAAGGCCTCCATTCATGGCACCCTCCGGGACGCCCCGGGCCACAAGGTGGAAATCCGCGAGCTCGACATGAACTCGTGGACGGTGCTCGATACCGTAAAAACCGATGCGTCAGGCGCTTTCAGGTACAATCTGGCCGTCGAAAAGGGCCAGCCCGAATTCGTATACCTCTTCCACGAAGGCACGAAGATAGCATCCCTCCTGCTGAAAAGCGGCGACTCCGTCTCGGTCGATACCGACACCCTTGGCAACTGCACCGTGGAGGGGTCGGAGGATTCTGGCTATCTTGCCGAAAACGAAAGGCGTTTCACCGCATTCGCCTCCGCCATGAAGGCTCTCGAAGGGCAGGAAGGCATGAATTCCGAGATGGCCAGGCTCTTCGTCAGCCACTACCGCGAGAATGTGAGTTTCCTGCTTGCGCATCCCAAGAGTCTCGCGTGCGTGCCCGTGCTTTACGAAAGTCTTAACGAATACACTCCGGTGTTCAACCAGATCACCGACGCCATCATCTTCAGGCAGGTCTGCGATTCGCTCAGCGCAGTCTACCCCGAATCGCGCTATGTCAAGGCCCTCCAGAAGGAGACCGCCCGCCGCGAGAATCTGCTTTCGGTTCAGACGAGGGTCGACAACGCCGAAGAGGCGGACTATCCCGAACTCTCCCTTCCCGGCATCGACGGTACCGAGGTTTCGCTCTCCTCTCTCGGGGCGAAAGCCGTAATAGTGCATTTCTGGGATCCTTCCGACGCGGAACAGAAGATGTTCAACCTCGATGTCCTGCTTCCGCTTTACGGGCGCTGGCACTCCCGCGGGCTGGAAATCTACTCCGTCGGCATATCCTCGTCCAAGCCCGAATGGGCGGTGGTGGTCAACGGCCAGAAACTGCCCTGGGTGAACGTCTGCGACGGTCTCGGAGCGGCCTCCCCGGCAATACTCAGGTACAACGTGGGAGAGCTCCCCACCTCGGTGCTCATCCTTGAAAAAGAAGGCATCGTGGAGGTGACGGGCGGCCTTCCCGAGCTTGAAAAGATTCTGGCAAAGTCGCTAAAATAGCTTTTTGCTGCTGACGGTGGCTATGAATTCCTTCAGATAGAAGGGCTCGAAATAAGCCACGTCGCGGAAATTCTCATGCTCCATCTCGCGCATTGCGGGGCGGAGCATTGCTTTTGCCTCAGGGCAGGTCTGGACGAACTCCGTCGAGGCCCCGGGCAGCACCTCTCTTGCCTTTTCTGCTGCGTCGCCTATCACAAGGACAGGCCCGAGTGCGAACTGCCCGGCGAAAGAGCCGGGGGTGAGAACCACCGGTGCAATATCTGTAAGTCTCTCTCCTTCAGGGGAGTACACGCAGGTGTAGACTTCCATTCTGCGGGCGTCGACCATCGGCAGGACGGCCTTGCAGCCCTCCGGCTGCGCGGAAAGGCCCTGCCAGAAAAGGGTCTCGAGGGTGCTGACCGCCAGCAGCGGCAGCCCGGCGCCGAAACAAAGGCCCTTGGCCGTGGATACTCCCACGCGAAGACCGGTGTAGGAGCCGGGCCCCATGCCGACGCATACCGCGTCGCAGTCTTTCGCGCTCCAGCCGCATTCGTCGAGCATTTCCTTTACGAAAGGAGCCGTCATGGATGCGTGCACCCTGGGTTCGGAGGATTTGCGCTCGGACACTATCCTGCCGCCCTCCGCGAGCGCAGCGGAGCAGAGCGAGGTGGATGTTTCGAGAAGTATTATTCTGTATGCCATTTCAGAGTATGGCGCCAATGGCCGCCGTTGAATCGGCTGCGGCGGCTGCGGCGTCCACCGCAGGGGCCGTGCCTCCGGTCAGGAATTCTTTAAGATAGGGAAAAACGTTTTCAGCCGCGGTCAGAAGGGCGTTGTAGACAACGGAGCCGCTGAGGGTTTCGGGATTTATAAGGTTCCACTTTTCGTTGAGGGTGTGGAAGAGGAAAATGAACAGGCCTATCAGGAGGGCGGCCTTGAGAAGCGCGAACACCACTCCCAGCAGACGGTTGATCCAGCCCAGCGAAACGGCCTTGAGCGTGCCGGTCACGAGCTTTCCCAGAAGGGTGAGGAGGAGGACCGCCACAAAGACGATGACTATGAAGGAAACCACCTGGAGCACCTTGGGCTCGAGCCCGACGTAGGCGGAAGCCCACTCGCTCAGCGGGGAGGAAAACCTGAAAGCCAGCCAGGCCCCCAGAAGTATGGCCGCAATGGCCACCAGCTGCTCTACGAAACCCTTCTGGATGCCCCTCACGACGGCGGGGATGAAGCATATCAGAAGTATGATGTCCAGTGTTCCCATTTTATTGCTAAAAACCGCAGAATTCCTTATCTTTGCAAACTTAAGTGATGCAAATTTAGAGAAAAAAAATGAGTTTCAAAGAATATAAACGTCTCGACCTTGTGGCCACGGCCGGAGAGGTCCTGGAGCGCTGGAAAAAGGAACACGCATTTGAGACTTCCCTGAAGCTCAGGGAGGGCGCCCCCGAGTTCATATTCTTTGAAGGTCCCCCGAGCGCCAACGGCATGCCCGGCATCCACCACGTGATGGCCCGCAGCATCAAGGACGCCATCTGCCGCTATAAAACGCAGACAGGCTACCTCGTGCGCCGCCGTGCAGGCTGGGACACCCACGGTCTCCCGGTGGAAATCGGCGTGGAAAAGAAGCTCGGCATACACAAGGAAGACATAGGCACCCGCATCTCCGTCGAGGAGTACAACCGCACCTGCCGTTCCGAGGTCATGAAATACACCAGGGAGTGGGAAAACCTCACCGAAAGGGTTGGCTACTGGGTCGACATGAACGACCCGTACATCACCTACGACAACAGGTACATCGAAACCCTCTGGTATCTTCTCAAGGAAATCTACAATAAAGGCCTTCTCTACAAGGGCTTCAGCATACAGCCGTTCAGCCCGTCCGACGGCACCGGTCTCAGCTCCCACGAGCTCAACCAGCCCGGCTGCTACAAGGACGTCACCGACACCACCTGCACCGTGCAGTTCGAAATGTTGCCCGACGAGGCCCACAAGGCTCTCTTTGCTGACGGCCCCCTCTATTTCATCGCCTGGACCACCACCCCGTGGACGCTCCCGTCCAACATGGCTCTCTGCGTAGGGCCCAAAATCGACTACGTCCGCGTGAAGGCGGCCAATCCCTACAGCGGCGTGCCGGCCGTGTACATGGTCGCCGAAGCCCTGGTGGACACCTGGTTCGGCAAGCTGGAGCACGAGGTGCTGCCCGGCACCGTCAAGGGGGCGGACCTTGTAGGCATGAGCTACAGGCAGCTCATCCCCTGGTTCAGAAGCGCCCAGGAAGGCAAGTCCTTCATCGTCATCCCAGGCGACTACGTCACCACCGAGGAAGGCACCGGCATAGTGCATATCGCCGGCACCTTCGGCGCCGACGACAAGCGCGTGAGCGAGGCGAACGGCGTGGCGGCCCTCATGGTGCTCGACAAGGACGGCGTCCGCCAGGCCCAGGTAGACCGCCTCGGCCGCTTCTGCCGCCTCGAAGACCTCGACCCCGCATATGTGGCCTCTTCCGTGGATCCCTCGTACAGGGAGTTCTCCGGCCGCTTCGTCAAGAACGCGTTCGACGATTCCCTTCCCGCAGACGCCCCCACCCTCGACGTAGACCTCTGCGTGATGCTCAAGAACGCAGGCAAGGCCTTCAGGATCCAGAAGCACGTCCACTCCTATCCGCACTCGTGGCGCACCGACAAACCGGTGCTCTACTACCCCCTCGACGCCTGGTTCATCAAGACCACCGCAGTCAAGGAGCAGATGGTGGAACTCAACGGCCAGATAAGCTGGAAGCCCGAATCCACCGGCACCGGGCGCTTCGGCCAGTGGCTCGAGAACATCCAGGACTGGAACCTCAGCCGCAGCCGCTTCTGGGGCACGCCCCTGCCGATCTGGCGCAGCGACGACGGCCGGGAAGAAAAGTGCATCGGCACGGTCCGCGAGCTCTACGACGAGTGCGAAAAGTCGGTGGCGGCCGGCATCATGCCGTCCAATCCTCTGAAAGACAAAGGTTTCGACCCGTCCGACATGAGCCTCGAAAACTACGACAGGATAGACCTGCACAGGCCTTATGTCGACAATATCTTCCTGGTGTCCGAATCCGGGCGCAGGATGACGCGCGAGTCCGACCTCATCGACGTCTGGTTCGATTCGGGCTCCATGCCCTATGCGCAGACCGGTCTCCGCGGCCTCGGCACCCCCGACTTCGGCCCCACCGCCGACTTCATTGCCGAAGGGGTGGACCAGACACGCGGGTGGTTCTACACCCTGCACGCCGTCCACACCATGGTCAGCGGCACTCCCGCGTTCAAGCGCGTCATCTCCAACGGCCTCGTCCTCGACAAGGACGGCAATAAGATGAGCAAGCGCCTCGGCAACGCCGTGGATCCCTTCTACGAGCTCGACAAATACGGTGCGGACGCCCTCCGCTGGTACATGCTCACCAACTCCCAGCCCTGGGACAACCTCCGCTTCGACGAGCTTGGGGTGGACGAAGTGCGCCGCAAGTTCTTCGGCACCCTCTACAACACCTACTCCTTCTTCGCGCTCTATGCGAATGTCGACGGCTTCGACCCGTCCGCGGAGCAGGTCCCCGTGGAGGAACGCCCCGAAATCGACCGCTGGATCCTCTCGCTCGCGAACAGCCTCGTGAGGGACGTGCGGGCCGCCTATGAAAACTACGACATAACCCTTGCCGGGCGTCTGATTCAGGACTTCGTCTGCGACCATCTGTCCAACTGGTACGTTCGCCTGAACCGCAAGCGCTTCTGGGGCGGCGGCCTCACCCGCGACAAGCTGGCGGCCTACCAGACCCTCTACGGAGTGCTCAGGAACATCGCCCTGCTTGCAGCGCCCATCGCGCCTTTCTTCTGCGACCAGATGTGGCTCGACCTCGTTCCCGGCGCGAAGTGCGTCCATTACGAGCTTATGCCCGACTCCGATGCGGCCCTTATCGACACCGACCTCGAAGAGCGCATGGCCCTGGCCCAGAAGGCCACTTCGCTCGTGCTTGCCCTCCGCCGCAAGGTGAACATCAAAGTGCGCCAGCCCCTCGGCAAAATGGTCATCCCGGTGCTTTCCGAAAAGCTCCGCATGCAGCTCGAGCAGGTAAAGGACCTGGTCCTCACCGAGGTGAACGTCAAGGAAGCCGAGTTCATTTCCGACACCGCGGGCATCATCACCAAGAAGATCAAGCCCAACTTCCGCAGCCTCGGCAAGAAATACGGCCCCCGCATGAAGGAGATCGCCGCCGCATTCGCTCTCATGGACCAGTCGGTCATTTCCGCAATCGAAAGTGCCGGCACCTATACCCTCACCCTTGCCGGAGGCCCGGTGGAGCTTGTCCCCGAAGACTATGAAATCTCTTCCGAAGACATGCCCGGATGGCTCGTCGCCAGCGAAGGCCAGCTCACGATAGCCCTCGACATCGAGGTCACCGGGTCGCTCCGCCGCGAAGGCACCGCCCGCGAGCTCATCAACCGCATCCAGAACATCCGCAAGGACAGCGGCTTCGACGTCACCGACAAGGTTGACGTGCTCATCTGCGCTACCGGCGACGCCCTTCAGGAAATCGTTTCGTCACTCGAAGAATACAAAGACTACATTGCCTCCCAGACCCTCGCGCTTTCCGTCGGCCTTTCCGAAAACGGGGAAGGAACGGAGGTCGAGTGGAACGAAGGCTTCATCAAAATAAAAGTAACCAGAAAACAATAAGAACTATGGCAGAAGAAACCACGAAGACACGCTATTCCGATGAGGAGCTTGAGGAATTCAGGGTCATCATCGAGAATATGCTCGCCAAGGCCCGGGCCGAATACAACACGCTGAGCCAGGTGGTGATGCACGGGGGCAACAACGACATCGAAGACACCTCCCCTTCCTTCAAGACGGTGGAGGACGACGGTGCGAATCAGCTTACCAAAGAAGAGGCCAGCCAGCTTGCCCAGCGCCAGTACAAGTTCATCAAGAACCTTGAAGCTGCGCTCCTGCGAATCGAAAACAAGACCTATGGCATATGCCGCGTGACCGGCAAGCTCATACCCAAAGAGAGGCTCCGTCTCGTTCCGCACGCAACCCTTACCGTCGAGGCCAAGGAAATGCTTGCGAAGCAGGGCAAGAACTAGCTCCCATGAAACTTTCCAAAGGCAAGCGGCTCATCATACTCGGAGTGCTCCTAGTAGTCATCGACCAGGTCATCAAGGTCCTGGTCAAGACCAACATGACCCTCGGGCAGCAGATTCCCGTCATAGGAGACTGGTTCCGCCTCTGCTTCATCGAAAACGAGGGCATGGCCTTCGGCATGAAGTTCGGCGGCGTGGTGGGGAAATTCATCCTCAGCCTGTTCCGCATCTGCCTGTGCGGGGCCCTGATATGGTGGATATCTTCGCTGATCAAAAAAGGAAAAGCACCCATGGGGGTGCTTGTAGGGCTCACTCTCATCACCGCCGGAGCCTTCGGGAACATAATCGACAGCCTCTTCTACGGCCTTATATGGAACTACGCCCCCTTCATGTTCGGAAAGGTGGTGGACATGTTCTATTTCCCGATTATCCGTTCGGGCGAGAAGGTGATATTCTTCAGCCCGGTGTTCAATTTCGCGGACAGCTGCGTCACGGTGGGCGCCTTCTATCTCATCCTCTTCCAGTGGAAGTTCTTCTCGAAGGAAGAAAAGAAACAGGAAGAATAATCAGAACAGATATGACACTCCTGCCTGCATGCTCAAAGTATGCAGGTTTTTGTTTGAGTGACCCGACCTGTTCAGAAGGCCGTAGTACGCTCCGGCATGCAGGCGCACTTTCCCGAAGAAATCCACGCCGACGCTCCCGCCCGCAAGGATGTCGAAGCGGGAGTAGCCGACGAAATTGTTCTCGGGGGCGAAGTAGCTCACGTTCCTTTCCACCTCGGCTCCCAGGTCGTCCGCCCAGTAGGAGTAGGACCTGGAGTCGAGACACCAGGTGAAAACGGGGCCGAAGCTTGCGTGTAAGCCCACGACATCGCCCAGATGTGCCGTTATCCCGGCATTCAGCGGAACGGCCAGACAGTACTCTTCGCGGGAATTGCTTCCGAACTTGGACACTGTGGAGTAGACGGGATCTTCCATTATCCTGAGAATGGCCAGCCCCTTGCCTCCGATGTATCCGTAGTAGAGCCCGGCGCCTGCCTCCAGCCCGTAGGGAAGTGCGTCATAGGTATATGCCGCTCCCGCATAGAAGCCCTGGGCATTGGCCCTGTAGCCGTTTGAATAGTCGAACATCATGGAGTGGAGATAGCCTGCGTCCGCCCTGACCTGCGCGAGGGAAGGGCCCGCGGCCAGGAAGAGAAACGCCGATATTGCGAGAACCGCCTTTTTCATGCCGGAATCAGATTTTCAAGATCAGAAGAGTATGCCGAAATACCACAGGCAGAAGGCTGCCGCCGCCAGCACCACCAGGACCGTGATGATTGTGGTCCGGGTGCGTCTGCGGGCCTTTTTCGCCTTTTCGTCCACATTGGCGAGAAGCGGGAACCTGGCGAGCTGGGTGAGAGTCTTGCCGAACTTCACGCGCACGTACGAGGCGGCATTCATGGCCCAGCCGTTGGCGTTGAGCACGGGCCCGAGGTCGCGGTGGCGGAGACGTATCCACGTAAGGATGACGGACGGCAGGCTGATGATGAGCATCAGTGCGAGCAGCACCAGCAGCAGCTTCCACGGCCACAGCGCCACCGCTCCCTTTATGAGGGAATTCAGCGCCACGCCTATGGCCCCTACCGCCAGGCCTATGGCCGCGAAGATACCGGCGTACTTTGCTATGTCGAATCCGCCTGCTGCTGGAGCGGCGCCCGGGGCGGCCTGGGCGGAGGCGGTCATGCCCGCGAAGGCAGCGTCGTCCTTGTCCTTGACCTTCTTGTTGAAGAGGCCGCCGATCCATTTGCCGAACTTGCGGTAAGGGGCCCAGAAAGCCTGCCTGAGGCTGATGGGATTGTCGATGATCTTGGTGACGGTGGCATCGTACACCTCTCCGGCGCGGTCGTAGAAGACGGCGTTTTTGCCGACTCTGAGGCCGCGGGTTTCGCCGTTGGTCACCACCGCGGCGATGTCGAAGCTCCCGGCCCCGGTCTTGGAAGTGCAGGCCAGGTACAGGATGTACATCCAGCTGAGCCCTGCCATGTCGCTCTGCTTGCCCATGTCGTCGACCTTGATGCAGAGGTCGCAGCGGCGCTGGTCTATGTAGAGCTCTCCCGCCTGGAACACGGCTTTTCCTCCGGGAGTGTAGAACTCCTTGAAGGTCACGTAGTTGTTGAGGAAGCTGAAGAAGTGGCGGTTGAGGTGCAGGACCTTGTCGACGGTTTCGATCGAAAGGGCTTCCTGTTCGAGGGCCTTGTCGGAGGCGATGAGAGCGAGCAGGTCGTCCTTGCGGGCCTCCTTGAGGACGGCTTTCACCGCGTCGGCCCCGAGTGCCTCGACTTCGCCGCCCTTCTTTTCCGCCATCCAGGCCGTGTAGGGCCCGAATTTGGCGAGGACTGCATTCCATTCGTCTTCGGTGACGTATTCCTTGCCTTCAAAGTCTTTGACAAGCGAAGATACAGCCGCGATGCGGGCGGCCCATGCGGGGTTGAGACCGCTCTTGAGGGGGAGTTTTCCCTCGGCGCAGGGACGCGCGAGGGGATAGGCGGAAAGTTCTTCTTCGCGGCCTGCAAGGTCTTGGCCGCCAAGCACTTTCAGCTTTTCGACGTCGACGTCGACGGCGGCGCTGGCATCGGGGTCGAAGCCGATGAGCTTGCAGCGCATGAAGAAGTCTGCGACCTTGTCCTTGACGGCTTCCACGGCAGCGAGTGCGGCGGGAGTGTCGGCATAGGGGGCGGTCTCCTTTCCGGCGGCGGCAAGCCATGCGGCATAGTCGGCGCAGGCGGCGTAGAAGGCTTCCGTCTGCTCTTCGGTGATGCCCTGTTCGCCGCAGCGGTCGGGTGCGCCTCCGGAAATGCCGAGTATGGTTTCTATGAGCGCCCGGAGCTCCTCGTCCTCTCCTGCGGAGATGGGGGTGATGACGCCGTCGCCGTTGAACTTGCTGCCGGCGAAGATCCTGGCGTTGTCGGCGGTGTCTTCCATGCAGATGCTGTCTTTTTCGAGCCCCAGGTTCCGGAGAATCTGTCCGGCCGATTTCTGCAGGGCGGCGCCTTCGGGGTTGTCGGTGTTGAAGGCGTCCAGGGCAAGAGAGGAACGCCCCTCAAGGAGTTCGTCGGGATTGCGCAGCACGCCGGTAATCCACTGTGCAGCGGCGATCACCTCGTCTACGTGAATGATACCGTCACCGTTGGAATCGATGATTTCAAGGGTGCGACGGTCGAATTCAAGGTCTTTGATGGGGGCGCTCAGCACCGTCCACATCTTGCGGTCCAGTTCCCCGAGATGGGCAATGTCCTCGCCGCTGCGCAGTTCCACGCGGGCGGATCCGCCTGTTTCGGCAAATTTAAAGTTGTAATTATTATCCATTTATCGTTCGCTTGATTTCCCAAAGTTAGAAAAATAATTCTGAATTTTTCCGACCAGCTCCGCGGGAGTGTCCGCGACTATGAAGAGGTCAAGGTCTTCACGGCCCGTGAAGGCGGCTGCGGTCATGTTGCGGATGAGCTGCAGCAGCGGGTCGTAATAGCCGCCGAGGTTTAGCACTGCGACGGGTTTGCTGAAACTGCCCATCTCGTTGCCCTCGAAGAACGAGAACAGCTCGTGCATGGTGCCGTAGCTGCCGGGGAGGATGATGCACAGGTCGGACATCCGTTCCATGGCCCTGATGCGCTCGTCGAAGGTGGGGGTCTCGAGGTAGGTGTAGCCGCTGTAGCCTTCGCCCGTCTGTCTCACGTCCGTACCGTTCAGGGCGTAGGTCTTGCGCCCCCTGAACCCTTTGGGGAAGACACCGGTGATTTTGCCGCCGGCTTCCATCACTCCTTCGGACATGGCGCCCATGGTGCCCACCTTCGCGCCTCCGTAAATCACCTCGATGCCTCCGGCTGCGAGCTGCCTGCCCAGTTCCCGGGCGTTGTTCACGTATTTGGGATCGTTTCCGGGGTTCGAACCGAGATATACCGCTGCTTTGATGCTCATATGTATGATTATTTTTATAGCTTTTCAAGCTTTCGAGGCCCTAAGTTAGCAATAAATTTGCTATTTTTGTAAAACTTACCCATTTTCGTTTTTATCAGGAAGCATTATTTATGGACAAGACTTACACGCCCCGGCCCGTTCAGATCGACGATGTCGAACTGACTCCCGAACTGGAGTCTCTCCGGGAGGCCATAGCAAAAAATGCCCATGAGGTCTGGGCGGAAAGCAGAATCCGCGAGGGCTGGACTTACGGCCCCTTCAGGGACGACAAGCTTAAAACCCATCCCGACCTGGTTCCCTATGAAGAATTGTCGGAAGGCGAAAAAGAATACGACAGAAATACCGCGATGAACACGATTAAACTGGTCATCAAGCTGGGGTATGATCTGGTCAAACGTTGAATACCACAGGCAGCATGGAAGCGGATTATGATGTGTTCATAAGCTATTCCCGGAAGGACTCCGAGATGGCGGACAAAATTTACGACGCCCTGTCCAAGGCGGGCATCAAGTGTTTTATCGACCTCGAAGGCATATCGGGCGGCGCGGACTTTCCAAACGTGCTGGCTGATGCCATAATGGGGTCCAAAGTGCTGCTTTTCGTAGCCAGCAAGAATTCCTACGTGTCGGAGTTCACCCGCAAGGAACTGACTTTCGCCGTCAACAACAAGGGCAGCCATTTCCTGTTCCCGGTCATGATTGACGACACCCGTCTCCCCAGAGACCTGGAATTCCTCCTGAGCAATATCAACTGGAGGGCCATTTCCCCTACTTACCGTATCGAGGAGGAGATGGTCTCCGACGTCAGGCAGAAACTCGCCGATCCTCATGCCGGCGAAACCCTGGAACAGAAGGAAGGCCGGTCCGTCAAGACCATGATGACCATAGTCTTCGCCGTTTTGGGAATCGGCCTGGCGGTGATAGCAGGCGTAATCATTCATCAGCAGCTCAAGCAGAAAAGGCTGGCCCGTGAGCTCGTCATGGAAAACGAAAAGGCCAATTCCGACAGCGAGCTTTGCAAGACGCTCGTGACGGAATCCTCCACTTATGTGGTCAGGGCCGACTCCCTCCGGGATGTTTACGACCATTTTACCCTTTCCGAAGAGCTGGCCTGTCTCTCGCAGGCGGAAGCCCTTCTCGACAAAGTTGATTCGCTCAAGCGGTATTATCAGCCCCGCCGCGAATACAGCTACCTTTTCACCGGGATTTCAACCCAGGAGGGGCGCCAGTCCGTAAGCGTCCGTATCGACTCGATGTTCACCGTATGGCGCAACACCGCCATCTCCCTCTATGAAGAATATAAAGTTTTCGAAGACGACCTGAGCCGTCAGGTGGCCTTGAACAATGTTGAACGGGCTCTTCTGATAAAGCCGGAGGACAACGAACTTCTGGAGATAAAAAACTACTTAAACATATAACCAAGTGAAAAAAATCATTTCCACCCTGTTCTTTCTGTTCCTGTTTGTCGCAGCTTATGCGCAGAATCCTGATTTCACCCTTAAATACAAGCAGGCCAAGAACCTGTTTGAAAAAGGCAGTTACGAGCAGGCACGCACCTCCATCCGGAGCACGCTCAAGCTGCCCGGCCTGAGCCAGGACCAGAAAAACGAAGGAAACAAGCTCT